>Ga0105044_10005921_pt1 | contig 16820 bp, 7 predicted proteins | sample MAT01_FD_78092 | JGI IMG/M metagenome (GOLD analysis project Ga0105044, IMG submission 78092) | Freshwater microbial communities from Lake Fryxell liftoff mats and glacier meltwater in Antarctica - MAT-01 | ecosystem: Environmental > Aquatic > Freshwater > Ice > Liftoff microbial mat | place...
GATCTCTACTTTATGGCACTACCGGCCACCTTGCCCGCCGGCGAATATCGCCTGACGATTGGTTGGTATCAATCGGCCACGGGCGAGCGCTTGCAACTCACCGATGCCAGCGACAGGGTTGAAATCGCACGCTGGGTGGTGCCCTAATGCCGACACAACAGATGCCGACACGACCGACAAAATTACCCTGGGCGATTGGCGGCGGCTTGGTGTTGGTGATCCTGGTCAACGTGAGCAGTCATCTCTATTGGATCGCGCAAAACGTGGTGCTGATTGGGCGCGATGCCAGTGGTCATCTGGAGCGCACGGCCCAAATCGCCACGCTCCTGACCAACCTTACACCGCAAACGCTCTTCCAAGCATTCACCTATCATGACTACCGCCCACCAGCACTCTACCTGGCGGCGCAACCATTTTACGCCTTGCTGGGGCGTAGCATGGACAGCGTCCAGATGACGAACGTTGTCTTTATGGCGATTATTTTGTTGCTGACCTATGCGTTGGCCATGCAAATTGTCCAGCCGATCATTGCCCTGCTGGCTGTGGCGATCACCGCGTTCTTGCCCATGTTGATGGCTATGTCGCGCCTTTATTACATGGAAAACTTTCTCACGGCGGTGATCCTGTTCAACTTGTTGGCGCTGCTGTGCAGTGACGGCTTTCAGCGGCGCGGTTGGGCGCTGCTGTGGGGGCTCTCGTTGGGGCTGGCGTTGCTTGTCAAATGGACCGCGCCGATCTATATCATTTTGCCCACCTTGTTCATACTGCGCACCGAGTTGCGTGCGCTGGTTACAAAACGCAGCACACCCCTGCGCTCCTTTAGCCTTTCCTGGGCCAAACTCTTATGGGCGCTTGGCATTGCGCTGATCGTGACGGTGTTGGTTTATCTGCCCAATCGGGCACTCATCCACGAATTCTTATTGGGCGATTGGATCGCGGTTGGCTGGGTCGTGTTGATCACACTTTGCTTGCTCAGCTATTTCCAGCCGCGCACGATTCTGGGCAACTTGCTAACGGCAATTTTGCTCGGCGTAGCGCTGGCGAGTTTTTGGTATCTGCCGCGCATCGACTTTCTCACACGCCTGAATGATGTGGCCTTTGGCACTGATCGCGGCACGCAGGAGGCCTTTGACCTGTGGCGACTGAGCAACTATACGCGCTATTTCAGTTTTATGGGGCGCGAGCACCTGGGCCTGCTCGCCGCGCTGCTGATCTTGCCCGCAGGGCTGTTGCCGTGGCTGCGCCGCGCAACTGGCTGGCGCAGCGCGCGCCCGGGCATTGTGGTTTTGTGGTGCGCCTTGCTCTCCACCTACCTTTTCTTGACACCGCTGGCCCAGGCAACCGAACGCAATTTGACACCAATTCTGCCGATCCTGGCGATTTTGTTGGCCGATGCGCTGCGCGCTTATGGGCGATGGCTCGGGGTTACCTTCGCTGTAACGTGGATTTGCATATTGGCATTTCAGTTTGGCCTCTACACCTTTGATCAAGGCGCGCCGTTGCAGCAGCGCACGGCTACGCTCTGGGCGGCGAGCGAATATTTGGTGCAGCCCACCCGCGGCGCGACCGATCCCGGCTACTGGATTGCACCCGATGTGTTGGCAACCGTTCTGCAAGAGGCCGCAGCGGCGGGCGGCGTCCTTGCAGATAAACCAGTGACCCTGGGCATGTTGATCGACAGTTGGGAAATTCATCGCGGCGCGTTGCGCTACCTGATTGCCGAACAACAGTTGCCCATCGAGTTGATGGCCCTGACTGAAGCGGCCAGCCGCGGCTGGAGTGAGTTGCTGGAAAATCAATGGGTACTGCTCAAGGATGGCGACAACGCCCAAGTTGCCGCGCCGGGCCAAGCGCTGCTCCAACGTATTGCCGCCGGTGATCCCCTGTTTACTGCGCTCTATCAGGTGGTAAAGCGCTATCCGCTGCCCAATGGTGAGACAGCTACCCTCTATCAGCGCACGGTGGGACCACCACGCCCGCAAGACTTTCCGGTCGTCTTGATTGAAACGGCCACGATTGCCGACGCGATCAACGCGTGGTGGAGCAAGGGCGCGACGCTCTTCTTCTCCAATACCGACGTAGCAACCTGGGTCGGCATTCACGATCTGGTCGCCGATCGAATGCTCATTCCCCAGTCCGACGCCGAAACCGCCGAGACATTGTTGGCCAACACCACGGGTTTGATCTTCGCCGTGACGCGGTACGACACGCAACAAGTGCATGACTATCTAGACGCGACGAGCGACTATGTCCAGGAAATTGGCGACGGCGAATTTCGGCTGGCGATCTTCTGGCGACCAACCCAACCGTTGGCGGCGTTCCCCGTGGTTACCGACTGGGGTGATGCCCAAATTACCGCGCTACGCACCACGTCGCCGCTGATCGCCGGGCAAGTGCTGCCGGTCGAATTGGACGCGACAGGCCAAGTCGATGGCACGCGCAAAGTGTCGGTGCGGCTGGTCGATGCCGGTGGTACCGTGGTGGCGCAGGCCGATACAGCATTCACCGCGCAGATGCGGGTTGCGCTCTTTACACCGCAGACGCGCACGCCCGGCACCTACACCATCGCCGCCATTCTGTATGATCCGAATACGTTGGCCCCTTTCCTGGATGCGACGCAGCAAGAATTGGTGCCGCTGACGTCAATCGAGATGCAAGATCAGCCGTGAGGAAGCCAGGATAGCATGAAACGTGCTACGTTGCTGCTCTACTTTGGATCTGCGATCTTGCTGCTGCTCGTCTTGCTGCTGTTGCTGGGGCTGAATATGCGGCGCGGCCTCAACCACGACGAGGAACAATTCATTGCCAGCGGCCAGTTAATCGCGACGGTTGGTGCGCTGCCCTATGTGGACTTTCCCTATTTTCACGTGCCCGGCCTGAGTTTGATCTACGCCGCCATCTTTCGCTTTAGCCCGTACTTATTGCTATCGGCGCGCCTCTTTTCGGTGCTGTGTGCCTGGTTGATGATCGGGTTGCTCTTTAGCATCACCTTGATCGAGCTACGGAGCCAGGCAATTTGGGTACGATTGGGCACGGCAATTGGCCTCGTTTTGCTGCTTATGGGTTCGCCCATCTTTGTCTATACCAGTGGCCGCGCCTGGAATCACGATCTGCCCATGTTGTTGACTGTGGGGGCGCTTTGGCTTTTGATGCGGGCGGCGCGCCCACGAGCATGGTTGCTGTGTGGTCTCTTGCTGGGCCTGGCCACCGCTACGCGCCTATCCTTTGCCTTTGCTGCGTTAGCCGTGGTCATTGCCCTGCTCGTACAACCGCAACTGCGTTGGGCACAACGCGCGCACAGCTTGCGTTGGTTGGCGTTTGGCGGATTGTTGGGTGCGACGCCAGCACTGGTTTTCTTGATCTGGGCACCCCAGGCTTTTCTCTTTGGCAACCTGACCTATATCGGGTTGAACACCGAATACTATCGCAGCCTGGCCGACCCGCCCGCATCTATGACGCTGTTGGGCAAAGTGGACTTTATCATTGAACTGGTACGCTCCGAACCAGCGAATCTGCTCGTATGGATCTGTTTAGCAACAGGCATCGGCTTCTTTTGGCGCGTACGACACAGGGGCGCGACGCCGCCGGCTTTACCCACGTTGGCATTGGTAATGCTGGCCATGTTTGCCAGTGCGTTGGTAGCCACACCCCTACAAGCCCAGTATTTCTATCCGCTGTGGCCGCTGGCGATCCTGGGTCTGGCCCGGGTACTAGGCGCAGCAAGCAGGTGGGCACACTTGTCCAAAGTCGCGCTGGCACTCTTGGGCGTGAGTCTACTGGCCTGTGTGCTAAGCACGCCTCCCTATCGCGCAGGGCTAGAGGTTGTCTTTTGGCCAGACGAATGGTATCCTATTAAACTTCATGCACGCGGCGAGTGGGTGAAAACGTTGATCAAACAAGGTGACGTGTTGACAGTAGCGCCCATTATCCCTTTGGAGGGAAGGCTTTCTATTTATCCTGAATTGGCAACAGGGCCCTTTGCGTGGCGCGTCGCGCCGCTGCTCCCAGCCGCCGCACGCCGCCGCTATCAACTCTTTACCCCCGATGAACTGCTCGAACAGTTGGCGACCGCGCCCCCGCGTGCCCTGCTGGTTGGATTGGATAATGACGATGCCGCCGCTGAACAGACGTTAGTGATGTGGGCACAGCAGCATGGCTATATGTCCTTGCCTTTGCCCGATGAGGGAATGCTGTGGGTATCACCGCTCGCCACCTGGGACGACGCCATTCGCCTGGGCGCGCACACCCTGCCCACCCACGCCGTCCATCCGGGCGCAAGCATTAATGTCGTCTTTTATCTGCAAAACATCCGGCCCATCCCCCAAAATCTGAATATTTTGGTGCGCATACTTGCTCCAGACGATCACGAAGTTTGGCGCGCCGAAGGCTGGCCGTGGGGCGCAGCTACTGCCAATTGGCAACCGGGTGAAATCTGGCCGGATGGACATCAGATCACCCTGCCAGCAGACGTAACACCTGGCTGTTATCGGGTTGAGATTGGCTTCTACGATCCGGCAACCTTTACGCCGTTGGGCAATGCGTCCATCGTCGGTTCGTTGTGGGTGACAAGCCCGACCGCTGACAGCAATCGTGACAAGAACGGTGACCCTGATGGGGCCTGTCCCTATCTTCTACCCGCGAGTATCAAACCTAATGCTTAATCGAAAATCCTTACTCGTTCTTCTCCTGGTCGCGCTGGCCACACACCTGACGCTCCTGGGGCAACCGTATCCAGCGTTGCAAGCTATCAATCTGCTGCTGTTGACCGGGTTCGTGCCTGGGCTGTTGTGGGTAGAGTTGCTCGTTGGCCGCAGCAGCGCGCCCCCGACCTTGGCCGAATACCTGTTGTATGCGATTGGTATGGGCTACAGCCACATGATCGTCCTCATGCTGTTGGTGCATTATGTGCCCGGCCCGGTAAGCGTGATGCAAACGCTGCTTGCCTTTGATGGCGTGACCTTACTGTTATGGCTGTTGCTCTTTGCACGCCCAGGCCGCACGGCGGCAGATTTGCCAACCGAGGCCGAGCTAGCCAATGACCCCGCGGTAGCGCCAACAACCCAGTGGCATGGCGGCTGGGCGGTTGCTGGCTTGCTAACTTTGCTGCTGGTTGGCGGCTATTTGCGCTTTGCCAGCTTGGGTTATACCGAATTCCAAGGCGATGAGGCGCGGGCCGCCCTGCGCGCAGCTGCGATCATTCAGGGCTATGACGATGTGCTCTTTATTCACAAAAAAGGGCCCACCGAAATTTTGCTGCCGACGGTCTTCTATGCGCTGGCTGGCTACCTGACAGAAACCACGGCACGCTTGCCCTTTGCCATTGCCAACTTGGTGGCGCTCTGTGCCATTTGGCTGCTAGGGCGACGTTTGTTTGGCACAGTGGCGGGCTGGGTCGCAGCATTTTTGTTGGCCTTTGATGGCTACTTGATTGGCTTTTCGCACATTGTCCAATACCAGAGTATCGTTATTCTGGTCTCGGCGCTGGCCGTGCTGATCGCCTATCGCCTGCTGCGCCACCCAGTTGAGCTGACGCGCTATCTGCTGCTGGCGACGATCCTCCTGGCGACGGGTCTACTCTCTCATTACGAAGCTGCCCAGGCAGGGGTCCCGCTGATTTTTCTCTTGGGGGCATTGCTGTGGCGTCAACCAAGACAGTGGCTGCGCTTGGTGATTGCCGCGATTCCGGCCACGCTGGTGGGTGGCGTGCTGCTGGCGAGCTTTTATGTGCCCTTTGTGCTACATCCCAATTTCCAGGCCACCTATACCTATCTGGTCGATCGGCGAATTGGTAGCACCTTTCCCTATAACAATCTGGCCGATTCGTTTTTGCGCAGCGCGGTCTATAACAGTACCTATTATGTGCTACTGATGATTGGCCTCGTGGCGGTTGCGCTGCTGCTCGCCTATCGCCGCTATTTGCCGCGAATCTGGGGCTATCTGCTCAGCGCGCTGGTGGTGGCAACGCTGGTGGTGGCCTTTTGGAAATTTGACAGCTTGATGGTGGGCGGCATGGATCTCATGGTCGTGCCGTTTGCGCTGGCGTTGGTAGCCGTCTGGCTGTTACCCCGTTTACCTGTAGAAGAGCGGCTGCTCTGGATCTGGTTTGGCGCGCCGCTGCTAATCGCCTTCTTTTTTACCGAAAAACCGCGCACCCATATCTACATCTTCTTTACGGCGTGGGCATTGCTGGCAGGCATGGTCGTGGCTGGCGGCTGGCGCACGCTGCTCCGGCGCGCGGGCGCGCGGATCGCCATGACAACGGGTGTGCTGGCAACCGTGGCGGCAACGGTCATCTTTGGTGGCTATGCCTACTGGTATTTTGTCCATACCGATGTAGAAGTCTTGCGCACCTGGCAGACCAATCGCCCCGCCGGCTATTGGACACCCTATAGCGAACCAGACAACAAGGCGATCTTCGGCTTTCCGTTGGCCAATGGCTGGAAGGTGATAGGTGCGCTCTATGCCGAAGGGATCATCCAAGGCGACTACGAGACCACGGAAAAGGAAGCTTGGGTGCCCGCCTGGTATACGCGCGGCGAAAAGCGCTGCCAACGTTCGGCCGATTGGTTCTTTCAGATCGAAAATCTGGAACCTTTTGACGAGGGTGATCGCCTGAATATGGAACACATCTTGCGCCAGGGCTTTGAGAAATGGGGCAAGGTGGATATTAATGGCGTTGACCGCATGATCATCTACCAACGTACCGGTGTATCTCATGAATTTCCGTCGCAACTGCCCAATGACAATTTGCCAGTCTACCAGGTAGAGGACTATGTTGCGCGCTTCGACCAAGGCGCGCAGCCGCAATTTCCCATGACCTACCCCGAAGTGAACGAGGCGATTGCCAATCCGCTGCATATCAACCTGGGCGATCAGATCTGGCTAGAAGGCTATGCCATCGACTACCCCAAGCCGTTGCGGCCAAATGACACGATCAAATTGACGCTCTACTGGCGGGCACAAAAGCCGATCAGCGCTTCCTACAAAGTTTTCAACCAGTCGTACTATGGCGACGGCACTATGATCGCCCAACAGGATGGCTATCCGGTTTGCGAAACACGCGAGACCTGGCGCTGGGATCCCGGCGAGTTGATCACCGACCAGTATGAAATTCCCGTCAAAGCCGATGCGCCCGATGGCCTCTATCCCTTTTACACGGGGATGTATCTCGAAGAGACCTTTGACCGGCTACCCGTAATCGATGAGGCGGGCAATGTGAGCGCCGACCAAATTCATTTGACGGACATTCGCGTGGGCGAAGAATGAGTGGCGCTTTGCAGATCATAGCCGTATCTGCGTCAGGTAATAGTGGGAGCCTTTGGTGAAGCAATCCGTACGCACAGCCTTGTTGATATTGGGCCTCTTCGTGGCAGCCTGGGTGCCGCGCGTGCTCGCGCTCGATACCGTTGTCACGATTGATGAGCGCAAGTGGCTGGCGCGCGCCGCCAACTTTTATCAGGCGCTGAGCCAAGGCAACTGGGAAGCAACTTTTCAGCGCGAACACCCCGGTGTCACGGTAATGTGGGCAGGCATGTTGGGCCTGCGCCAGCATTTTCCCGAATATCCACAATTGGCTCCTGGTCAGTTCGCCTGGGATCGCGAGCACCTGGAGGTATGGCTCGCCCAATCTACGACCCATACAGGGCTGGAATTGCTCACGGCTGGGCGCTGGTGGATCACGCTGATCATTGCACTGGCGATTACGCTTGGCTATTTTCCGTTGCGCCGACTCTGCGGCTCAGTCACGGCTTTCTGGGCTGCGCTCTATCTGGCATGGAGCCCCTTCTTCATTGCCCTCTCGCGCCAACTGCATCCCGATGGCCTGGCCGCCAGCTTGATGTTGCTGGCGTTGCTGCTGTTTTTGGCCTGGCTCTATGGCGGCCAACAACGCCGCTATCTGGTGACCTCGGGTGTGGTCATGGGGTTGGCGTGGCTGACCAAAACGCCAGCAATTTTTCTGGTGCCCACGGGCGCGCTCCTGGTCGCGTGGCAAGCGCTGCATCCTGTAGGTAACAAGAATTTTAGCCCCAGCGATTTCAATGCGTCGATTGGCAACCCGCGTCAGCGCTTCCGCACGTTTCTTCGCATGAATCGCACTTTGCTGCTAGGGTATGTGGGTTGGGGCATGGTGGCGACGCTCATCTTTGTGCTGCTCTGGCCGGCCATGTGGCTGGATCCGATTGCCACGTTGCGGCGCATGAGTGTCGAGATGGGGGTCTATGTCGAGCGCCACACCACAGTCAATTATTTCCTGGGCCACCCGATTGACGATCCGGGCATTTTCTTTTATCCTGTAGCCTTCCTCTGGCGGACAACCCCAGCCACATTGATCGGTTTGGGCATTGCGCTGGTCTATGGCTGGCGTCAGCGTGCGCTCTTTGCCCAAACAACGATCCGGCGCAGTGCTGGTGCGCTCTGTCTTTTTGCGCTAGTGCTGGCCCTGGGTATGTCGATCGGGGCCAAGAAGTTCGACCGCTACATGTTGCCCAGTCTGTTGGCGCTCGACATTGTTGCCCTGCTGGGCTGGCTCTCTTTGCTACAACCCGTGATCCAGCGCGTAACCGCGCCCCGCCGGATCGCTTTGCCAGCCAGCCAGTTCTTCACCTTTGCCTTGGTACTCCTGCTCCATGCGCTGCCGGGCTTTCTACATTATCCTTATTATCTGACCTACTTCAATCCACTGTTGGGTGGCAGTCGCACCGCACCGGCCGTGCTTTTTGTGGGGTGGGGCGAAGGGTTGGAAGCGGCCGCGGCGTGGCTCAATCAACAACCAGACGCCGAAAATTTGCGCGTGGTGGCGTGGTATGCCGACGGACCTTTCTCCTACTATTTCAAGGGCCAAGAGGTGAGCCTCGGCTACGAATCGCCGCTGCTCTGGTTTGATACAGATTATGCCGTGCTCTATATCAACCAGTGGCAACGCCAATTGCCTTCGCCGGCGGTGGTCGACTATTTTGCCCAACAGACACCGGTGCATGTAGTGAATTTTCGCGGGCTGGAATTGGCACGCATCTATGACATGCGCAACAGCGCGCTGCCGCCCTTTGTCGAGATTGGCAAGAATAGCGCCGCTGATTTTGGTGGTCGGATCCGGCTGCTGGCCTACGAGTTTGCGCAACAGCAAGTCGCGGGGGGCGATCAGTTTCAGGCGATTCTCTATTTGCAAAGTCTGGCCGCCATGCAGACCAATTATAATGTACTCCTCCGGCTGGTTGGGCAAGATGGCACGGAAATTTGGCGCGATGAGGGTTGGCCGTGGGGTGCGCCCACGCGCGACTGGCTGCTGCGCGAAATCCGTCCCGATGGCCATACGGTAACCATTCCCCCAGAAACACCGGCGGGCCTCTATCGATTTGAAACTAGCTTTTATGACCCAGCCACCTTTGATCCGCTACCCGTGACGCGGACAGACAGTGCGCAACTGTTGCCATCTACAGCGCGCGCAGTGGCGCTCGTTCAGGTTGGGGCCATGCCAGATGTCACGACACCGATCACCTCCACCTGGCAGGTGGGTGACAATTTTTCGCTGACGGTCGCAGACTTGCCCCCCCAGCTGGCCTCGGGGGCGGATCTCACTTTTGAACTGTTGTGGGAAAGTCTGGCAAGTACGGCCACCGATTACACGGTCTTTGTGCATGTGGTAAATGCCGAGGGTGTCAATGTAGCCCAGCAGGATCAGCCGCCGCTCGGTGGCTTTGCTGCCACGCGACTCTGGGAACCGGGCCTGCGTTTGCTCGATCGCTATCAACTGACCTTGCCGCCCGATCTGCCAGCGGGCACGTATACGGTGCGTGTGGGGCTGTATACGGTGGAAAATGGTCGTCTGCCGGTGCTCCACAACGAAGCAGTGATTGGCGATTTTGTGACGGTTGGTTCCTTTACTGTGTCCAGCGCAAAGTAGTGCCGCAACCTATGCACAAATCCAATCCGTCATTATTGCAGGGGCCAGCGTTGTGGCTTGTGGGCGCAACGCTGAGCTACTTGGCTATCCCCGTTTTCATCTTTTGCCTGGGTTGGCTGAAACTGCCCTGGGCGATCCTCTGTACGCTCGTCTTGGGCGGTGGCTTGTGGTTTGCCCTGGCCGATTTGCGGGGCGAACCGCGCATCGCACAAGCCCTCAACGCCTGGCTTGGCTTGGTCAATCGTCGATCCGTGGCCATAACAGTGGCTGTTTGCGCCTTTCTCGTGCTTATTTCCGGAGTCGGTGGCTATGGCTACCAGACCGGCGATTGGACGAAACATGAGATTTTGCTCAAAGATCTGGTGGACTATGCGTGGCCAGTCTATTATGACTATTATGGTGAAACGGTGGGGTTGACCTACTACCTTGCCTACTATTTACCCGCCGCCTTGCTGGGCAAAGTGGGTGGCATTCTGGTTGCCAATCAGATCTTGGTCTTGTGGACGCTGCTTGGGTTGATTTTGTCTGTGTTCTGGTTTGCGCTGCTGGCTAACCGTTCGTTATTGACCGGCCTCAGCCTCTTTCTGGTCTTTTCCGGCGTGAGCATCCTTGGCTTTCTATTGCGCTTTGCTACCCCTTTTTCAATTTTGGCCGGCGCTCCCGATCTCAACACCTCGATTTGGCAAACGCATCCGGCATTATGGGCGGCGAACTGGCAATATTCACCGCATGTGCGCGGGCTTTTCTGGGTGCCCCAACATGTGCTGCCGGGCTGGTTGATCACCGGCATGATACTCTTTGTGTTGTTTACGACCACAACGCGGCGGAGTCTCTATCTGTTGTGGGCGTTCAGTGCGCTTTGGTCGCCTTTTATCACGATTGGCCTGACGCCTTTGCTCCTGGCCGATCTGTTGCCCAGAGAAAATAGCCAGTTTGTCGACCGCGTGCGCGCTTATCTGTCCATGCCCAATATGGTTGGTCTCCTGCTCTTTCTGCTGATGGGCATTTTCTACGCCACCAAACTAACCCCCATTACGCCTGTCTTTAACCAGGGTATGCGCATTGGCTGGATCTTTGCCGAAGCGGTCTCCTGGGGGGGGCTGGTCAAATTAGTCACGTCGTATGCACTTTTTTGCTTTTTGGAATTTGGCATCTACTTTGCGTTGGATCGCTATCGTTCCCTGCAAGCCATGCCGGCGCTGCGCTGGCCCTATTGGAGTGTCTTCGTCTGGCTGGCGCTACTGCCGCTCGTGGTCTTTGGCCAACACAATGACCTGACCATGCGCGCCTCGATTCCTGCGCTCTTTTTTGTGGCCGTGATGGTGGGGCGCAATGGCTATCGCTGGCAAGGCGTAACCGCGCGGCGCCGCGCGCTTTGGCTGGCGGTCCTTGTGTTGGCAGCGCTCTCACCAATGTATGAGATCGGCTATCAGTTAGCGCGCGCCTATCAACGCGGGGCGCTCTACGAATTTGAGCTCAATCCCGAGCGCAACCTGGCCGAGAAATATGTCCTGGACGCCGATATTATGCAGCAATATGCCAGCAACATCGAGACACCTTTCTTCACCATGTTGGCCAGGACGGGCAGTGCGGCGACCGTCAATGAAGATGACGAATCAATTATTTTTGGCGACAGCCTGACGCTGGTCGATGCCCAGTTGAGCCGAACTGGGATCAACCCTGGTGAACAGCTTGATTTGCTGCTATTATTGCGCGCGGTTGCCCCTATTACGCGCAACTATAGCATTGCGGTGCGCTTGGTAGACGCGCAAAATGGATTGTGGTGGGAAGAGCAAGTGTGGCCGGCGGGCGCACCGACCACCACCTGGCCAGTAGCACGGCGCATCTGGTATGATAATCACACCCTGCGCATCCCCGCCGATGCACCACCCGGGCTCTATCGTATAGAGATCTATTTTACCGATCCCGATACGCAAGCCAAGCTGCCAGCACGCGCCGTTGCCAGCGGGGTCAGTTTGGGCGAAATCGCACCCGTAGCCTATATCCAAGTAGGGACAGAGCAACCAGTGCCGGCCTATGCGTTGCCAAGCGCCCCCACATTTGGTGGCCAGATCACGCTGTTGGGGAGCAATCTGGCGGCGCACGCAGAAGCATCGGCCACGGCCCCCTTGCCGATTGAACTTGTCTGGCGCACGCTAGAACGCCCAGAAAAGCAGTACACCGGCTTTGTCCAACTGTTAGATAGCGCAGGACGCTTGGTAGCGCAACAGGATCACCCGCTGAATAATAACTTTATTCCTTCGACCCTGTGGGAGCCGGGTTTGATCCTCCACGATACCTATCAAATCGAACTGCCCGCGGATCTGGCACCCGGCACCTATGAATTGATCGTCGGCATCTATGATCCCATCACGGGCGAACGGCTACCGGTTAGCCGCGACGGGACAGAGGCGGGTGATGTGGTGACACTTAGTGCAGTGAACCTAATCCCGTAAAGTTCTAGGAAATGCGCCCCGAAGAAAGGAGAGGATTACACGATCTTTCTTCGGGGCGCGGATGAAGCGAGTAAGGTACCGATACCATTAATGATGAAGAAATGGCTTGGCTTTTGTCTCTTGGGCGTTATTCTAGTTGTGGCCTTTGGGCTGCGCTGGCGCTATGCCCAGACCATCAGTCTCTATGTCGATGAATTTACCACGCTGTGGGCGGCGCGCCGTGTACAAACTTTGGGCGTGCCGATTATGCCCAGCGGTGTGCTTTACACGCGCGGGTTATTATCAACTTATATCGAGGCTGCCTTTCTCGCGCTCTTTGGCTTCAGCTACTGGGTAGGTCGTCTGCCGAGCATTTTGTTCGGGCTGGCGACGATCATCGCGCTGTGGGTGATGGGCCGGCGGCTATGGCAGGAAACCGTGGGGCTGCTGGCCGCGCTGGGATTGGCCCTGTTGCCCGAGGCGATTTTATGGAGTGGACGCGCGCGCTTTTATGCACAATTACAATTTTTCACACTGTTAGTGGTGTGGAGCGCATTTGCGGGGATGACAGAAACAGCAGACAAGCGGCGTTTGGCGCGCCGCCAAGCCTACTTCGCAATCTGCTTTATCCTCGCGCTCTTTTCGCACGAAGAAATGGTATTGATTTATCCATCGCTCGTTTTGGGTATGCTGCTGTGGCGCGGCTGGCGTTTCTTTTTGATAAAGTCGGTTTTTCTCAGCCATGCCGTGTGCGTTGTCGCGCTGATCGCACGCTATGCCATGGAAAAAATTGGCCAACCGGGTTACTTCGAGACAATCCAGACCCAGCGTCCCTATGTAGGCATCATCTTTGATCTGCCCGGTGCGTGGCAAACCTATAGCCCCTTATTTATTGGCCCAGAGCGCCTACTGTGGACACTGGGCCTGCTTTTTGCGTTGGGTGTGGCGTTGCTGGCGTTGGCGCGCCAACGCTGGCGACCCCAGCAATTGCCACGGCAGCACCAAGCAACCCTCTTTTTACTGCTACAACTATTTTTTGTGCTGGCCGTTGTATTTACCCTGGTCGGCACCAGCTGGCGCGAGGGGCGCTATCTCTTTTTCATTCAACCGCTCTGGCTGTTGGTCGGCGCGGCGGGGATTGGCCTGTTGCTCCAACGCCTAGCGGCCTATCGCTGGTTGCAACGGCTGAGCCTGATCGCAATCACGTTGCTAATTTGTGGCACGCTATGGCCGCAAGCACAGGCAGTGCTTGGGCAACAAGTCGAAGGCTATGATCTGGCGCTAGGCTGGTTGGCCGATGTGCGCCAGCCCACAGATGTTGTACTCTCGCCCCAGCCGCCCGCTTGTGCGCTGGTGTTGGGGCCCTGTGATTATTACGCGGTCCAGCGCGGCTATGAGGAATTTGTCATCGCACGCGACGGCGTATTGATTGACCGTTGGTCGGGCGCGACGTTGTTGGATAGTGCGGAGCAATTGAGAACTGTCCTGCAAACAAACCAGCACGCCTGGTTTGTCACCGACAGCTTTCGGCTTGCCACGCGCTACGAAGCCGATTTTGTGCGCATGGTGATCGAACAGTTTGACCTGGCCTATAGCGTCCAGGGCGTCATGGTGTTGCACGCCGCAGGCTGGCGCGAAATACCGGTCCACGCAGAGCAAACCATTGACCCGCCGTTGCGCTTTGGTCCCCTAGCGTTGGTCGGCTATGAATGGGCCGGCATCGGCGCAACTGCGCAAGTGCCGATCACACTTTTTTGGCAAGCGGCCATGCCCATTCACGAGCAGATCAACACCTCGCTACGGCTGGTCGGCGCTGATGGTCAACAGCTAGACCGCGTGGATGGGCCACCAGCACGCGGCGTGATCCCCACGAATCTCTTTTTCGACCTGCCGCTGCCCGACGCCAAAACGCTTACTGTGCCAACGGACCTGCCGGATGGCATTTATCGAGCAGAAGTGCTGGCCTACAGCGCAGCAACCGTCGAACCGCTCGCTGATCCCGCGCCAATTGCCTGGTTTCAAAAGGGATTGCCGCAAGCGCCAACTCAACGGTTGGATGCAGCGTGGCAAGATGGCATTGTCTTGGTGGGTGCGGATACAATTTCGCCCACGGTGACGGGGGGCGCAACCTTGTCGGTGCGGCTGGTCTGGTCGGCCACGGCACAGCCAACGCGGGACTATACACTCTTTGTCCACCTGGTAGATGCAAGCGGTGTCCCGTTAGCCCAGAACGACCGGCCACCCCTCAACAACTTTTACCCCACTTCGGCTTGGCAACCGGGGATCTGGGTCGAAGAAACGTACGTGCTACAAATTCCCCCCACCATTGCGCCGGGTGCATATCGCCTGATTAGTGGTCTTTATGATCCGGCGACAAATGTGCGCCTGTTGCTGGCCAATGTCACAGATGCACAGGAATTGGCAACGATTACAATTACGGAATAGAGGATTTATTGCTCCGCTTCGGCGATTTTGGCATAGACCGCTGGATCGCGCCCATAGAGCAGCGTGACTTCTTGTAGCCGAGCCGCGACCAATTCGGTTAGCTGGTCTGCCGTAAAGCGCCAACTCCAGTTGCCTTCGGCGCGGCCAGGGAAGTTCATGCGCGCTGCGGAACCAAGCGCCAGCAGATCTTGCAGCGGGGCCAAGGCCATAACCGCCACACTGCGCCAAGCCATGTCGATCAGCGTCCAGGCCGGATCCTTGCCATCGGTGCGCGCATAGCGGCGGAAATGATCGCGTTCATATTCGGTTGCGCTTTCGTGATACCAACCAACCGTCGTGTCGTTATCGTGCGTGCCCGTATAGACCACGAAATTGGATGTGTAGTTGTGGGGCAGAAATTTGTCGCTGGCATCGCCGCTAAAGGCGAATTGGAGAATCTTCATGCCGGGCAGCGCAAATTGATCGCGCAGTTCGATCACGTCGGGTGTAATCTCGCCCAGATCTTCGGCAATGATCGGCAGTTCACCCAGGGCGGCTTGCACCGCGGCAAAAAAGTCGGCTCCCGGCCCGGCCATCCATTGACCGTTGATCGCCGTCTCCTCACCGGCGGGCACTTCCCAATAGCTGGCAAAGCCCCGAAAGTGATCAATGCGCACAATGTCATAGAGTTGCAGCGCGGCGCGAATGCGGCGTAACCACCATGCATAGCCAGTGGCTTGCATTTTTTCCCAATGATAGAGCGGATTGCCCCACAGTTGACCGGTGGCGCTAAAATAGTCGGGCGGCACCCCGGCGACTACCGTGGGCTGAAAGGTCTCGTCCAGGAAAAATTCGCCCGGATTCGTCCAGGTGTCGGCACTGTCCAGGGCGACGAAGATCGGAATATCGCCAATGATCTGGATATCTTTAGCATTGGCATAGCCTTTCAGCGCTTGCCATTGGCGAAAGAAGAGCCACTGATTAAACTTGTGGGCGTGCATGGTGGCCGCATTCTGCACAGTGGCCGCTTGCAAAGCAGCGGGTTGACGGCTGCGCAACGGCATCGCCCATTGGGTCCAGGACTGACCGTTATGGGCATCTTTGAGTGCCATAAAGAGGGCAAAATCTTCGAGCCAGGCGGCCTGTGCGCCACAGAACGCAGCGAATTCAGCGCGCTGCACCGCAGTAGCCTGCTGGCTAAATTGATCGGCGGCCTGGCGCAATAGCGGCAACTTCCAGGTATAGATCGTGCCGTAGTCAACACGGTCGGCAGCAAAGACGGGCGTTTGTTCCAGGGCACTGGCGGGCAATAATCCCTCCGCGACCAACGCATCCAGGCTGATCAAGTAGGGATTGCCGGCAAAGGTGCTGAAGCTTTGATAGGGACTATCGCCATAGCCGGTCGGCCCCAAGGGTAACACCTGCCAAAGTCCCTGGCGCGTGGCATGTAGAAAATCTACCCACTGATAGGCCGCTTGATCAAGTGTGCCAATGCCATAGCGGCCCGGCAACGCGGTGGGGTGTAGAAGGATACCACTGCGGCGTTGATACTCCATACAATCCTTTCGCGCGACTGGTTCACGCATTTACCCGGCACCTGGCCAGAAGAAGCGTAGCCCTACCCACAGGAGGGCGAGATTGGCGACGCTCCATAGAATTTCTAAGTCCAGCCGATGGGTTTTCTCCAGCGGCTGGTTGCCAATGCGCATGGTCGTCGGTTTGCGATAGATGGGCAACATGCCTAGCGCGACCAGGGCACCACCGATCAAGCCACCAATGTGACCCGCATTATCAATTTGGGGATTGGTAAATCCAAAAAAGAGATTGAACGCAATCAAGGCCACCATGCTGCGCAGCGTTGACCGCCCAGCATCGCCAAAATTTTCACGATAGCGCAAAAAGTAGACCGCAGTCGCCCCGGCCAGCCCAAAGATCGCGCCCGAAGCGCCCACAGAAATTTCTGGCGACGTGGCATAGCTGGCCAAACTGCCCCACAAACCGGCCAGCAAGTAGATCACCAGAAAACGCCCACGCCCAAAATAGCTCTCGATCTGATAGCC
>Ga0105044_10005922_pt1 | contig 16817 bp, 9 predicted proteins | sample MAT01_FD_78092 | JGI IMG/M metagenome (GOLD analysis project Ga0105044, IMG submission 78092) | Freshwater microbial communities from Lake Fryxell liftoff mats and glacier meltwater in Antarctica - MAT-01 | ecosystem: Environmental > Aquatic > Freshwater > Ice > Liftoff microbial mat | place...
CCAGCCCATCAGGACGGGCGGGCGCGGCGGATTTGGTCGCGCTATCGCTCGAGGCGGCGCGCCCTTTGTTGGATACGTTGGCCGAAGCCCTTAATGAACGCCGCGCCGCGCCGCCCAGCGCCCGCACGCAACATTTATTGGTGGTGGCCGAACTCGAAACCGTCCGCGAAGGCAGCCCCGCGCTGACCGCCTTACTGCGTGATTCCGAGACGCTCAACGCCTCACTGATTATTTTGACGCCCTCGCCCGAACTCGCCCCGCCCGACTGTCGCGCCATCTTGACCATCGCGCAAAATCGGACATTCTGGGTCTCTACCGCCGCCGGTGAAATCAACGGGCAAGCCGACTCGCTGACCGTCGGGGACGCCGAAGGCATCGCCCGCGCCTTAGCGGGCATCGCGCAAAAAGAGGGCGGCGGCGGTCAGCTTCCGCGCCGGGTCGAATTCCTCGACCTGTATGAAGTGGTCAGTCAACCGGCCTTAGTAGACGTTATCGCGCTCAAATGGCGTCAAAACGTCGGGCGCGATTCGCTGCCACGCCCCGTCCCCATCGGTAAAGTAGATTCCGACTCGGTGGCAGAATTGGCATTGGCCGAGGGACATCACGGGCCGCACGGCATGTTGGCGGGGACGACGGGCGCGGGAAAGTCGGAATTTTTACAAACCTTAATTTGCGCCTTAGCGATGGAACACGACCCGCGCCTGCTCAATTTTTTACTGTTGGACTTCAAAGGCGGCAGCACGCTCAACGGATTTTCGCGCTTACCCCATACCGTCGGCGTATTGACCAATCTGGACGGCCTACTGGTCGAGCGCGCCTTAGAAGCCTTGCGATCCGAAATCACCGCACGCCAGACCTTGCTCAAACAACGCGGCTTGCGCGACATCGCCCAATATCATCGGCTGTATACTGCGACGCCCGCCCAGATGACCGAGACCGGCTATCATCCGCTGCCGCACTTGCTGATTATCGTGGATGAGTTCGCGCAGTTGGCGCGGGAAATGCCCGAATTCTTGCACGAGTTGGTGCGCGTGGCGCAAGTCGGGCGCAGCCTCGGCGTCCACCTGATCCTCGGGACGCAAAGCCCGGCGGAGGTCGTCACCGATGAGATGAGCGCCAATTTGCAATTCCGGCTGTGTTTCCGCGTCCAAAACATCGAGGCCAGCCGCGCCGTGCTGCGCCGCCCGGACGCCGCCTATCTGCCCGCCGATTGGCCGGGGCGGGCGTATTTACAAGTGGGTGAGGGCGGCCTGTTCACGCAATTTCAGACCGCCTACGCGGGCGGGGATGTTGACCTCGCGCCCGCGCTACAAGACGAATACCTGCTGGAACTGTTAACCGAGGACGGCGCGGTGAATTTATTAGACGGCGGCTTGCTCCCGACGCAAGGTTACGGCGATGACGACCTGAGCGCGCCGTCCGAACCGTATACCGCCGCCCGCGCCGTGGTGGATGCCATCATCGAAGTGGCACAAGCGCGGGGCGTGCCGTTTATGCCGCCGCTGTTACTGCCCCCGCTGGGCGAGTCGCTGGCCTTGCGCTCGGCCTTCAGCGCGGCGGGCGAAGACGTTTGGAACGGGGTCGATTGGCCGCTGATGACGGCGGATTTGAGCGCGCCCATCGGTTTGATTGACGAGGTGGCCGGTCATGCCCAACCGGCCTTGACCGTGACCTTCCGGGGGGCGACGCCGCGTGCCGGGCATGTCCTGATCACCGGCGCGCCCAACAGTGGCAAAACCAGCGCCCTGCTCACGCTCGCGCTGAGTTTAGCGCTGCGCTATCCGCCGGACGCCTTACACTTGTACGCCCTGAGTTTGGGCGGCGGCGGCCTCGACTCATTGGTGGCATTACCGCATACTGGCGGGGTGGTCACGCTCAACGAGCCGGAGCGCCTACGCCTGCTCATGCGCCGTTTACTGAGTCGTTTGGACGCCAGAACGCCCCCTCAGCCGCAAGCCATCATCGTGTTGATCGACGGATTCGAGGCCTTGCGCGACCCCACTATGAACGGGCTGTACCGCGACATCGAGCGCCTGATTAGCGACGGGCGCGCCGCCGGAATCTACCTCGCCCTCAGCGCGTCCAGCATCGCCAGCGTGCCAGAGCGCGTGCGCGGTTGGATCCCCCAGCGTATCGCGCTTCAACCGGCCACGCCATCCGATTTAACCCAGACCGTCGGGGTCGTCGGGTTGCGTGCCGCCTCAGCCGGTAGGATTTTGCCGCCGGGGCGCGGCTTCATCCCTGACACCCCGCCGCGCCTGTGCCAAATTTGTCTCCCGACGGAATTTCCATCCGAAGACCCGTCGGAATCTTTGCGCGAATTGGCCGGGGAAATGCGCGCTTCTGACCATTTCCTGACGCTTGGGCAGTCCGCCCCGCCCCCGATTCACCCGCTGCCCGCCCAACTGTCATACGAGTCTATTCGTCAACCCGCCGCGTCTGGCGAGTCGTTCATCACGCAGTTGGGCGCGCAAGAAGACGTCCGCGACGACTCGCGCTTTAGGGTGAATTGGGGACAGGACGGCGCGCATTTTGTGATCGCTGGGTCGCCGGGGTCGGGCAAAACCAACCTCTTGCGCGCCGTCGGGCTGGCCGTCACCGAACAAACCCCGCCCGATGTCGTGGGGCTGGTGCTGGTTGATTTCACCGGGCGCAGATTATCCGCCTTGCAGGATTTGCCACACGTCGCCGCTTACATCACCGACCCGGACGACCTCGCCGCCGCGCTGCCTTACATCACGACAGACCCGCGCCGAATCGTGATTTTGATTGACGATTACGATCTGTTCAGCGAGACGCTCATCGCGGAGGGTAGCGGGGCGTTGCGCGCCTTGCGTGACCTCGCCCGCACGCGCCCCCATTTATATCTGTGGGTCGCGGGCTATCTTGACCGAGTGAATGACCCCCTAATCCGTCACTTGCTGATGAAGCGCACCGGTTTCGCCTTTGGCGGGCGTGATACGCTGATGGCCTTGAATCAGCGCGTCGCCGATTTGCCGCCCGACGCGCTCCCACCCGGACGCGCCTATTTCATCGGCTATGACGGCTTGCGTTTAGTGCAGACTCTGTATGTCGCCAACCCCGCCCGCGCCGCCGAGTCGATTAGCCAACGCTGGGCGGGACAGGTCGGGATGCGCTGGCCGCTACGTGCGGGGACGCCTGTGCCGCGCCCACCGTCCCCGCTAAACCCCGCCAAAGACTCGCCCTTAGACATCGACACCGCTGGATTGCTAGACGACCTGTTGGGCCGGGGCGACTCATGAGCCGTTGGAATGCCAAACTCATCCGCGCCAATATCGCCTTGTATAGCGGGGAGTATGCCGAGGCGCGCCGTTGGCTGGCCGATTGTCAGGCTGAGGGCATCGCGTCTGAACACGCCTCCCAAGCCTTGTGGTTGGACGCGCATACCCAGCCCGAACCGGCTGAACGTCTGCGCCGCTTGGGGGCAATGGTCGCCCAACTGGAGTCGTCCGACCCGTATGCAGATCTCGCCCGCGCCGCGCTAGACGCCGAACGCGCCGCCGCGCCGTCCGTCGTCAAAACAAGCTGGTTGCCGCGTGCAGCCATTTTGATCGGCGTGTTGTTATTGGGGATTACGGCGGCCTTTCTGTTCAGCGGCGGGGCAGCCCCCAGCGTCCCCGTCCCAACCCAGACGCCCGCCATCAGCCCGACGGCCACCCCGCCGCCAGATCGCAGCACACCCCTCACGGGCGAGGGATTCACCGTGCGCTATCCCGACGGTTTACTGACCGCCGTCGGGGTGGAGGACAGTTCGTCTCGCGTGGTAAGCGCTGGCACGGGCGAATTCATTACCCCGTTAGAGGGCGCACGCTTTTATGCGTTAGAAGTCGCATTTGAATGTCGCAGCCCAATTTGCAATAATCCACCGCAAGGAAACTTGACCGTGCGGTTGGCCGACGGCTCGCAGATTGAACCGCGCCGCGACCTCGCACTGTTCGGTCAAGACACGCTCGCGCCTATCGCGCTGGGGCGCATCACACGCGGTTGGGTGATTTTCGAAATCCCGGTCATCAGCCCCGCCGCCGCGCTAGAAATCACGACCCGCGACATCGCCACGGGCCTCGATTCCACCGTCGAAATTAACTTGGGGGGTAACGTCAGCCCATGAGCGATGAACTGGTCATCCGACTATCAGAATTGCGCGCCGCCGCCGATCAACTGCGGCTATCGGCACAAACCGTCCGCGCCGCGCTCGAATCCGCCCAGACGCAAGCCGCCGAGATGAGCGCCTTAGCCGCCGCGCCATCCCCATCTGCCGCCCGGCTGTTGACCGCAGCGCCCAATGCCACCGCTGACCGTCTGGACACATTGCGCGACCAACTCAGCCGCGCCGTCGAGAGCATTGAGGATGCGACCCGCCCGATCATGATTCCGCTGGGGATTCTGTGGAATCGACTGGATCGCCGCCCGCTGATTCGTCCGACGATTACGCCGGAAGTCGGGGTGGCCGCCTACACGTTGGGCAGCTATATCAGCCGGTATAACCGCCCCCTGTACAATTCGCTCTTAAACGACCAAGCCGCCATCGCCCGCGACGACGCGCTCATCACCGAACTGCGTGCCGAGCGCGCCCGCACGCAAGGCGACCTTGTGGCGCTGCAAAATCGCTTGGCGACGGCGGGCGTCGCGTCGGCTGGTACGCCGCAAGCCCGCGCTTTGCAAGGGCAGTTGGATTATCTAGATACGCAAGAAAACGCGGCGCAAACTCGCATTACAGAGGCGGGCGCACGGATTGATGACGCCCGTGAGCGGCTATTGCGAGTCACCCCGCCCGACAGCGCCGACCCGTCGGTGATTCGCGGGTTGGAGGGTGCGAAATCAGAGTCGTATGTGCTGGCAAACACTCGTGACTGCGTAAATTATGTCGCCAGTCGCGTCGCCATCCCCGGTGATTTGGCCGCCAACGCGCATTTGTGGGATGATAAGGCCGCTGAATTGACCCGATTCGGCATCCGGGTCGGAGACCAACCCTTGCCCGGCGCGGTGCTGGTCATGGAGACCGATCACCCGTTCGCCAGTGACGATTACGGCCATGTTATGCTGGTCGAATCGGTTGGGAAAGATGGCGCGGTCTGGGTGACGGATTACACCCACCTCAACCCAGTCCGCCTGTCTGACCTGACAACCGAGGTGACCGGCGAACGGATGAAATATTTGTATTTGCCGTGGTATACGCGGGCGGGGTAGTGTCACCGCATCCACCATTGATGTGGCAGAGGGATAAATCGAACCGGTAAATTACCGCGTGGTTGGGTTAAAATCCGTTCTTTGAGCGGAGTGATGCCGCGTACCACTTGCATTGCGATATCTGAGCGCCCAACTGAAAGGCTGATGTAACTGGAATAGGCCGCCTGAGTCCCCAAACAAAACAGCCCGACATCGCTGGGATGTCGGGCTGTTTTTGTCTGATGCTTCGTAGCGACACGGCACGCCGCGTCGGAAAATGGTTAGTTGACGTGTGGGGTGATTTCCTTGAGGATTTTATCTTTGGGCTTCATGCCGGTGATACGCGCCACCGGTTCGCCGCCTTTGAACAAAATCAGGGTCGGGATGCCCATAATCTGATAGCGCGTCATCACCTCTTGGTGGCTGTCGGCGTCCAACTTACCGACGCGAATCTTACCGGCATATTCCCCGGCAATCTCTTCGACAATCGGGGCGATGGCCTTGCACGGGCCACACCATTCCGCCCAGAAATCGACCAACACCGGGGTCTCAGACTTCAACACCTCGGCCTCAAAATTTTCGGTTGTCACTTCAAATGTCTTGTCCGACATGGTTATCCCTCTGGTTTTGACTTCAATGGCACGCTATCGACTGCATGGTATCATGGAGTCTTAGACCCCATACAGTCTCAACGTGAGTTTGGTAGTATATCAATATGGACGCTAATCCCCTCCCCCCTCTTACCCGCCGCCAAGAGCAAATCCTAACGCTGATCGTGCGCGGCTACACTCTCAAATCCGAACCGGTCAGCAGCAAATGGCTGGCCGACTCCGCCGGATTAGGCGTCAGCCCGGCCACCATCCGCAATGAGATGTCGGTGCTGGAAGAACTCGGCTATATCAGCGCGCCGCACACGTCAGCTGGGCGCGTGCCGTCGCAAGCAGGCTACCGTTATTACGTCAAATATCTGTTGGTCGGTGCTGAACTGCCCAACGCCGACAAGCAATTGATGAACGAGCGAATCCAATCTGCCCCGATGGCGTCTGACCAGTGGATGCGCTCTGTCGCGGCGATGTTGGCGCGCACCACCCAAGCCGCCTCATTGGTGACCTCTCCGGCGGCGTCTACCGGGCGCTTCAAGCATCTGGAACTCATCGCAATTCAAGGCCGCTTGGTGCTGATGGTGCTGGTTTTACAGGGCGGCGGGGTGCATCAGCGCATGTTGAATCTGGCCGAAGGCGTGCCGCAAGCGGCGCTGGGCGAGGTGTCTGGGCGGCTGAACGCGGTCTGCCACGACCTGACAGCCAATGATGTGATGATGAAAGCCGTCGGGATGCCGCCGTTGGAGCGCGAGGTGATGGAATTGGCCGCTGAGGTGATTGAGCGCGCCTCATCGGGCGTGATTGGCGCGGTCTACCGGGACGGCCTGAGCGAAGTGCTGCCGTCGTTCTCGCAAGCTGAGGCGACCCAACAAATCGTGCGCGTGTTTGAGGAGCGCCCATTTTTGAATATGATTTTAGATGAATTCCTCGGCCCATTGGCGGGCGAGGTGCAAGTCGTGATTGCCGGGGACGGCAAGCGCGATGAATTATCACAGGTGTCGATGGTGCTGAGTCGTTACGGCGTGCCGGGGCAGTTGTCTGGCGCAGTCGGCTTAGTCGGCCCAACGCACCTCAACTACGGACGGGCGATTTCCGCCGTGCGCTATATTTCCACCATGATGACCAATATGCTGGTCAACCTGTACCAGACTGGTGAGGAAGAAGTCCCGCCTAATGAGGGGGATTCCCAGCCCTAAAGCCTATGTAGGGATACTTTTTTGGATGTCCGTTTTCGGCGTGTCTGCGCGGACGGCAAAAAATGCGACACCTTTTTATGACCCCACAATTTAATCCCTACCCCCATGTTCGATGTTACGCAATTCGGCCTCGGTCATGGCTTTGTCGTTATAGCGCGTGTGCATCTCTGGGTTTTTATCGCCATTGACGCGCAGCACCCATCGCTTGTCGCGTTGTAGGCGCATAATCGAAAAACAGGTCGTGCAGTGGACGAGTTTGCTGCCCTGTTCGATTTTGAGCGTCGGCTGACCACAAATCACGCAGCGCGATAAGAAAAAGGCGCGTGATTTATCTGGAGCGGGCGCTTTTTGCGGCGGCCTTGCCGGGGATGGTTTTGGCGCGGGCGCTTTTTGCGGCGACTTTGGCGCGACAGATTTCTGGGCGGGCGGGCGTTGGTTTAAGGGCGACTCTGGGCGCGTCGAGGCCGGTTTACGGGTTTTATGGATTCCGACGGCCACCAACCCGATGCCGCCCACCAAGACGCCAAACAAGGCCAGTGTCCCGACATCCCATCCAACCGAGGGCGCGCCTTCAGCCATGATTGGCGGCACAGTCGGCAGGATGACCGCCGCAATCACCGTCGGTTGCAGGCTTGGGGTGAGCGTCGCGGCGGGGCGGGTCAGGGCGTCCAGCGGCGGTGAGGTCGGGGAGGGGGTGGGCATGGGCGGCGGGGTGGCGCTGACGGGCGGGGTGAACAGCATCGCCACGGCGGTTGACCCGGGGTCTGAGCCTTCGAGCGTGCTGACTTGGCGCGGCAGCAGACTCAGCGCGCCGCCGTCGGTGAGTTGCGCGCCGCCGTTGGCAAAATCGCGTGCGCCGTCTAAGGCCACCGGCAGACTGCCCAGCGCCGGGAGCGCGCCAAACAAAATCGCACAGGCGGCTGGCACAGCCTGTGGCAGCGGACTATAGGTCGTGATATAGGCCGTGACGCCGGGAAAACTCATCCAATCAAACGGGGAAAACAGCGCCACGGCCACGGTTTTTTCAAGTGGGAGCGCCGTCACCAAAGCCTGTTGTGCCACATCAAAAGCCGCATTCGATGTGAACACCACCGCGAGGTCGGTATCGCGGGCAGTGGTCACAGCGCGGGCGATGTCCGATTCCGACGGGCTTTCGCCAACGCCTAACCATGTGATGTTGCTGGCGTAACGCTCACACTCGCCCCGGATGGCGGGGCGAGTGGCCGGATAAATCACGCTGATGCGCTGCGTGGTCGGGTTGAGCGGGATGACGCCGTTTTGGTCATACGCCAACGTCACGCCGCTGTTGAACAAATCGCGCACCAACGCCGCGCCCTCACCCACATTGACCCGTTGGTCGGCGCTGAGAGGGTCTAACGGCTGCCAGTCCAAAATCCCATACCGAGCTTTGGCATCCAAAATCCGCCGCACCGACTGGTCAATCCGCGCTTCTGGGATGCGCCCGGTTCGCACCGCTTCGACCACGCCCACCATCGCCCAGATTTGGCTCTGTGGACTGAGATTCGCGCCGAACGCGATGATGTCCACGCCCGCCAGCACCGCCAAAACCGAGGCATCTGGGTAGCTATACACGAGGTCAATCGCGTCCATTTCAATCGCGTCGGTCATAATCAAGCCGGTGAAGCCCAGTTCTTGGCGCAATAAGCCGGTCACGACGTTATAGCTCAATGAGGCCGGGATGCGCTCAGATGGGTCATAGGCCGGATACCAGATGTGCGCGACCATGATGGCTTCGACACCGGCGGCCACCGTCCATTTGAAAGGTGCAAGCTCCACGCGATTGAGTTCTTCACGCGGGTAATTCACCACCGGTAGCGAGGTATGCGAATCCTGCTGGGTGTCGCCGTGGCCGGGGAAATGCTTGGCCGTCGCCAACACGCCACCGCCCTGCATCCCGCGAATCAGCGCCGCCAAAATTTGGCCGGTGCGTTCCGGCTCTGACCCAAATGACCTGCGCCCGATGATGGGGTTGCGAAGGTTGGTGTATAAATCTGCGACGGGGCCGAGGTTCATGTTGACCCCAACGGCGGACAGTTCCCGCGCCAAGGTCTCGCCCGTGCGTTGGGCGAGGCCGACATCGCCGGTGGCGGTCAGCAGCATCATGACCGGAAAAGTGGTGAAACCGTCCTTGAGGCGCGCAATCACCCCGCCCTCTTGGTCGGTGGTGATGAACATCGGCACGCCGCCCGCTTCAATCACGGCGGACTGCCATTGGTTGGTCAGGCGCGTGGTCTGTTCTGGGCTACCGACGTTGGAGGCAAATAATACCGCCGCACCGGGTTTCCATGTCTCTAACAACAGGCGTCCGGGTTCATTCAGCGGCGCGCCATACAGGTCAACCATGAACATCTGGCCGACCTTTTCCTCTAGCGTCATGTCGGCCAAAAGTTGATCGACCCGTGATTGCGCGGCGGCGGGTTGAATCAGGAACACAAAGCACAGCGTCAGCATCAGAATGTACTGCCGGGTTGTTCCGTGCAACACGGATTGCCGCAAACCATCACTCATGATTGTGCTTATAGCTAGGGTTCACCACGCGCTAAAATTCCCCGTATTGATTGAACAGCACATACCAAAAATTATCGCGCTCTTGGGTTGTCATCAGGCGCGGGCGGCCTTGTGCCTCGATGATGCCGGGATAGACGGTCACGCTGTGGAGACGCCCATCATAAATATACAGTTCATCCATCAGAAAGCGCACGCCCGCCCAAAAGGTCTGGTCGAACACGAAATTGCCCAATCCGTAATGCACAAACGCCTCTTCACCGCCATAACCGGGGATGACATTCAGCGATTGCGGGAAATGCGCTTGCGTCCCCCCCACATAATCGGCGCCCCATTCGGCATAGGTTGCGAAATCGCGCCGCTGATCATCTGTCGGATTGTGCTGGTCAAATTCGGTATGTTGGACGGTGAGAATCACGACATCGTTCTCGGCCTTCAGGCGCGGCAGTTCGGCGCGTAGCCAGCTTGTATCACAAGACGTTGCGCCGGGGCGCGGTTCGGCGTCATCGGCCAGCGCGTAATAGGGGCCAACGGCGTTACAAGCCAGCCACGCCACCCGCCCGCCCGCGCCTTCCCATAAAAAGGGCTGACGCGCTACCGCCAGCGACTCGCCGCCCCCCACCGTGGCAAATCCTTGAGCGCGTAAGCTGTCGAGCGTGTCAAGATAAGCGGGATAGCCGTAATCATTGTTGTGATTGCCGGATAGCTCAATCAGGTCTACGCCCAACAATTTGAACAGTGCGAGGTGTTCCGGTTTGGCGCAAAAACTAGAATTTCCGCCCAGACGTGGTGATTCCACGGACGGGCAGCCCTCGATTGCGGATACCTCGCTACTCACATGAAACAGGTCGGCGCGGGTCGTCAACGGCGCAATCGCCTCCGCCGCCCATTCGACGCTGTTGGAATCGAGCGCCAGCGTCGTCCCCCGCGCTAAAGCCGTCACGCCGGAAATCATCACCCGCGACAATTTAGCGGGATCAAAATTGGGCGATTCCGAGTTAAACGCCAACCCATACCCACCCCCCAATAAATCGACGGGATGCTGCCCGCCGACCATCAGGATTCGCAGGCGTAAATTTAGGCCGTCCCACGCGGTAATCGTCCAGCGCGAGCGGTCACGGAACAAGTCGTTTTGCACGGCCTCGGCGGTATCCAGCGTGCGGATGTCGGGCGAGAGCAGCACCCCATACCCCGCCAACGCCTCACGGGTCACTTGACTGACGGTCAGCTTGGATTCCGCGCCGCCCCTGATTACAGTCGCCAGCGTCGCTGGGTCGAGGTCATATAACGGGCTGGGGTAAAGCGCGACTGGCACGAACAACGCGACGCCAGACGGCTCTGTCGGGACAGGAGGTGCTACGGGCGCGGGGTTGTCGGTCATCAAGGCCGCGGCGTAAAAATCGAGGTATTCAGACAAATGGGCGCGCCAGTAGTCGTCGTTATGTTCGCCAGTGGGGTTCACCACATAGGTGTGTGGGATGTCGGCGCGGCGCAAACGGGCGTCCATGATGTCCAGCCCCGGCGCAGCGTAATCCTCCGCCCCCCGGTCAAGGTAAAGCGCGGGGGACGTCTGAGGAGTCAGAGTCAGCGCCAAATCTAGCGGATTCGCGTCGGGTGGTGCGTGGTTGAGGTCGAAAAACGCGCTGTGACCGCCGATGGCGCGGAACATTTCCGGGTGTGTCAAGCCGATCTGATACGCCCAAAACCCGCCCCGGCTGATGCCACCGATGGCGCGGCGCGTGCTGTCCAGCGGAAAAGTATGCTCAACCGTGTTGATGAGGTCATACACAACCCGTCCCCATGACCGTTCGCCGAACTCGTTGGTGTTGGCCTCGTCTTCCCCGAATGGCATGATGACCGCGAACGGCGGCGCGGCGGCCTCTAAGCCGAGTTCAAGCAAGTGGCGGTCATCTTTGTTTGACCCGTGCAGGAAAATCAGGTAGGGGAGATATTCCCCGATCCGAAAACACGGCAGATAGACCGAGACGTTCACTTCGCGCCCAAAGCGGGGGATTAAAAAAGTCCGGCGTTGGATGGGACGGCAGACTTCTTGTGAGAACGCCGGGTTATTTTGCGCGGACGCCGGATTATTCTGGATGAACTGCGCGGACGCCCCATAGTTATTGGCTAACCGTCTTGCTTCCCGAATCGGTCTAGTCTCATCACGGTTGTTAAGCCACCACGCCTGATAACGCGGGTTGTCATAGGCGGGCATAACGGCGAATCCGGCGGCGTCTGCGGCGGTCAGCCACGGCGCGGCGTCCGCCCAGCGCGGCGCAATCATCAGGCGCGGGGCAGTGTCAGGATTTAACGGGGCATCGGCGGCGAACTGTTCCGGTGTCGGATAATACACGGTGCGCTTATCCGACCATGCGCCGAGGTAGTAGCCCATCTCCCAACCCAGCCAGCGGTTATAAACAATCGTCCCCAACCCTTGAGCGTTGATGAACGCGCCCAAGTCGATTAAATCCGAGTCGGGGTCGCGGAGCGTGGACGGTTGGTAATACGGCAGAATCAACGACACGGCCATCAGAATTGGGAACAGATAACGCCCGCGCCCGTGTGACAGGGCAGCAATCAGCGCGGCGGTGGGGAGGGTGAGTAAGAGGGTTACAGGCAAGGTATAGCGCTCATATAGGTTAAACGGCAGGACGATGTGGGCGAGGATGTAGATCAGGCTATACAACATGATAAGGTATTTGTAGCGACGCCTTTTGGGGTGTCCTATAGAATTTATATCACTCATGAAATTGGACATCGTATATCTCATGAGCGGGCGGGCAAGCCTCGCCCCTACAAAATTTCTTGTGATGTGTATTTTATCCGCAGCAATCGGATGTTCTGTGGGGGCGGCAACGTGCTGCGCCCTTAGATCGCCTCTATCGCCTCCGTACAGAAAAATAACGATTCCCAACCCCAACATCCACCCACCCAATACCCCAAACGCCGCGCTCACCGACTCCCACCAAAATCGTAAGCGAGGCAGCCACTCGGATGGGGCGGCGAGGCTGCGGTACGGGTTGTTATTGACGGCGGCATAGGCGTTAATCGACTCGCCGGGGCGGGCGACATCCCATAAGCATAACAGGCCGACCCCTAAACCGGCAGACCACGCGAATCGCCATAAGCTCACCCCCCAGCCGCCGACAGCAAACCTCACCCCCCGACCCCCTCTCCCTATGGAGAGGGGGAGTAAAAGGGCGATGATTAGGGGCAGCATAAAGATAGCTTGTTGTTTGCTGGCGAAGGCGAATGCCCACGCTGCGCCCGCCAAACCGGGGCGCGCATAAACCGCCGCCGCCACGCTGACCGCAACTCCGGCCAGCATCAGCGGGTCGGTCAGCGCCATCGAATCGAAGCCGACGGCCACCGGCGACAACGCCCAAATTATCCCGGCCAACAACGCCGTCCGTCGGTCACGGGTCACACGGTGGGCGAACATGATCAGCGCAGCGCAAGTGATCACTCCCGCCCAAACGGAGGGCAGACGCGCCGCCCATTCGCCCAAGCGTAAGTCGAGGTCTAGCACCTTTGCGGCGTTGACCGTCACCCCGACGGTTTGCATTGACAGCGCCATCGCGTAAATGGGCAGTGGCGGCTTATCCAATGCGCCGGTCAGCCACCAATCGCCGTGGACGGCGGCATTGCGCGCAAAAGTGGCGAACCACGCTTCGTCGCCATGGAAGCGCACATCCTCCCCCAGCCCGCCCAAACGGGTGAAGGCGGCCAGCAGTAAAATCAGCAAAACAGTGAATCGTCTCATGCTACAGGGTTATAATCGGCAGTGATATGTTTCTTCAACCCCGGAAAGCCTACGCCATGACGGTGATTTACTTTGATGACGATGCAGAGTTGGGCGCGATACGTGGGCGCACCGCTGGAATTTTGGGTTACGGTCCGTTGGGGCAAGCCTTCGCGTTGAATCTGCGCGACAGTGGCGCGCCGGTCTTGGTGTCTGCCGAGGGCGGGCGCGAATTAGACGCCGCCGCCGCTGACCGTATGACGGTGGAGGAGGCCGGGGAGGTCGCCCGCCAATGCGATATGCTGATCGTGACCACCTCGGACGAGGCGCTGCCCCAAACCTATCTGGATACCATCGCCCCGCACTTAAAAGCCAATGACCTGTTGGTATTCACCAGCGGTTATAACCTCGCCTTTCAATATATCGAGCCACCGACTTTTGTGGATGTAGGCTTACTCGCGCCGCGCTCTTCCGGGGAAGGGATGCGCGGTAATTATCTGAACGGGACGGGATCGCTGACGTTCATCTCGGTGGTGCAAGATGCCAGCCGCCAAGCCTTTACGCGCACATTGGCGCTGGCGCAAGGGGCGGGCTTGTTGCGGGCGGGTGCAATTGAGGTCACGGTAGAACACGAGGCCTATATGGCGCTATTCGTCCAGCAAGCCATCATCCCAGCCTTTCATCACATCATGGTCACGGCCGCGGAATTGCTGACCCGTGAGGGCATCCCGCCAGAAGCCGCCTTCGCAGATTTGCACATCGCCGGGCGTTTTTTCGATTATCTATTACAGGCCAACCGCGACGGCCTGATGCCGACCTTAATGCAGCAGCCCTTGATCGCGCAGTATTCCGCCCTCAGCCGCATGGCGCGTTTCGCAGAACTACGCTTAGAGAGCATGATGGAATCCTCGCTGAAGGAAATCCGCAGCGGCGCGTTCGCGAAAGAGTGGATGCGCGAACAAGAAGACGGCTTTGCGCGCCTCAACCGTCTGCGTAAACAGGAAGCGGATCGCCCGGTCTGGGATTATGAACAGCAGACGCTTGACCTAATGCGTGACGCCTGACCCCCAAACGGGGTTATCATGAATAACACGACAAGATGAGGAGAAATTACAGATCATGACGCTTGCGCCCGCCCCTGAACGACTCGGCATGTCGATGGAGGAATTTCTGCGCCGTAGCGCGACTGAAGGTGACTTTGAGATTCTAGGCGAGGAGATTGTCCCCAAAATGTCGACGGTATCGGGACACAGTAAATCTATCAAACGGTTGGTTCGTGCGCTGCTCCCGTTTGAAGATAAAAAGCTGGGCGAGGTATTTTCGGAGACCACTTTTATCCTCGAAGAAACGCCCGATTGGGTGCGCGGCTCACGCATCCCAGATGTGATGTGGATTAGTCGCGAAAAACTCGATGCCTTTTATGCCCTCGTGCCAGAGGCCGACTCGAAGCCGTTCATCCTGCTGCCCGACCTCGTGATTGAAGTGCTGTCGCCCACCGATAAATACGCTGAAATCGCGGCCAAAGTTGACCTGCATTTGAGCGACGGCTTAGGCCTGATTTGGGTGGTGGATTTTGACGCGCAGACGGTGGTCGTCCACGCGCCGGGGCAGCCGCCAGTGATTTTGCGCGGGACGGATAGGCTGACGGCTGGCGACCTGTTGCCGGGCTTCAGCACGCCCATCGCCGATTTATTTTCGCCCAGCGTATGAAGCCGCTATGTACGCCCTCATTCTGTAGCCCCTATAATGGGGTTAATCGCGCCGGGACGCTTATGTAGAGCCACCCTCGGCGCTTTTTAGTTCAAGCACTTAGTTGCTTGTTAAGAAAAAGGAGTCGCTTTATGAAAATCCCATTTAGCGGACGAATTCTACTATTGGGATGTGGCGCGGTCTCGCGCTGCATACAACCGCTCTTGCTGAAACATCTGGATATGGATTTCGGCAAATTCACCATCATGGACATGATTGACCACCGAGGCGAAATCCCAGACATGCTTGCGGCGGGCGCGCAGTACGTCATTCACGAGGTTAACCAGACTAACCTCATTGAGACGCTCACTCAAAACGTCGGGGCGGGCGATTTGCTGATAGACCTCGCATGGAGCATCGAAACCACCGACATCATCCAATGGTGTCATGATAATGATGTAACCTATATTAATACGGCTACCGAACTCTGGGATGGTTATGATGCCAGCGTCCCGCCCAACCAGCGCACCCTGTATGTACGCCACATGATGCTGCGCGAGATGAAATCCAATTGGACGACCACCGGCCCCACGGCCATCGTCGAACACGGCGCAAACCCCGGCCTCGTCAGCCATTGGACGAAGGTCGCCCTGACCGATGTCACCCATGCCATGTTCAATCAAGGCGTCAGCCCCCACAAGCACGCCGCGCTGCAAACCCACCTTGACCGACGCGAGTGGAATCACCTATCAGAGCTATTGGGCGTCAAGGTCATCCACATCAGCGAGCGCGATACACAAATCAGCGATAAGCCGAAGCGAGTGAACGAATTCGTTAATACATGGTCTGTTGAAGGTTTTTATGAGGAAGGCATCGCCCCGGCGGAGATGGGCTGGGGGACGCACGAACGCCGCCTTCCCAACAATGCTTGGATTTATGATTACGGCCCCGGCAACCAGATTTGCCTCTCGCAGATGGGCATTGAGACCTATGTGCGCTCATGGGTTCCTATCCACGGCGAAATCACGGGGATGGTGGTGCGCCACGGCGAGGCCTTCACCATCAGCGACCATTTGACCGTGCGCGACGCCAAAGGCCACCCGGTTTATCGCCCGACGGTGCATTACGCCTATCACCCGTCATCGGCGGCCATCGTCAGCCTCTGGGAACTCAAGATGCGGAATTATGAGATGCAGCCGGTTCAACGCATCATGCGCGACGAAATCATCGACGGCATGGACGAATTGGGCGTGCTGTTGCTGGGGCATGACCTGAACGGGTGGTGGACGGGCAGCCAATTGAACATTCATGAAGCGCGCAAGCACGCCCCCGGCCAAAACGCGACCACGCTGCAAGTGGCCGCCTCATTGCTGGGCGCGATTACATGGATGGTTAAACACCCGGATCAAGGCTTGTGCGTGGCCGATGATTTGCCACATGAGGAAATTTTAGCCGTCGCCAAGCTGTATCTCGGCAATTGTGAATCGGTTCAGACCGATTGGACGCCGCTGAAGCACCGCAAGGATATTTTCAGCCCGTGGAACGGCAAGCGCCTCCACGAGGATGATGTCTGGCAGTTTGACACGTTCTTGGTGAAATAAATGGGTGAGGGTTAATCGTCAAAAGACGGGGTGGTAGCGCGCCCCGTCTTTTATTTTATGCGATAAAGACGCGCACCCACATGCTGTAGGGGCGAGGCTTGCCCGCCCGTTCTGGCGTCCAACGAGGCACAATCATTTCACATTAGGCGTATCATGTTATTTCTATTCCTGTTCCCATTAGCTGTCACCATAACGGATCAAAAAATATATGACCCCTCTAACTCCGCGAGTCGCCGTCCACCTTGTGACCTATAACAACGAGGCCACCATCACA
>Ga0105044_10005928_pt1 | contig 16807 bp, 14 predicted proteins | sample MAT01_FD_78092 | JGI IMG/M metagenome (GOLD analysis project Ga0105044, IMG submission 78092) | Freshwater microbial communities from Lake Fryxell liftoff mats and glacier meltwater in Antarctica - MAT-01 | ecosystem: Environmental > Aquatic > Freshwater > Ice > Liftoff microbial mat | place...
GCCCCGGCCCCGGCCAGGAAAAAGATCCTTGGGGTCTGCGACAAGATCAGTGAGGAAACGAGTCGCCGAACGGTGTCTCGTAGCGAAGCGGACCAGGTGAACCGGCACAATCCGATTCTGATGGGTTGGGGAAACTATTTCCAGATTGGCTACGTGACAGGAGCCTGGCAGGTGCATGTTCGGTTCGATGAGCGGGGAGTGGAAACGGCGGCCAGGGTGTGTGGGTAAAACGGCAGAGTATTGCGACAGTGAATCCCATCACCCAAACCACCGCGCCACTCCTCGAATCTACTGGCACGATGTCCCATTCTCTTCCGCGAGAAGTATAACCCTGTGGCCGTGTTTTCATTCATGGCGAGCGGTCCGACGCCAACCCACTGATTAAAATCGACATTGCCGATGATTCAGGAAGGATCAGGCTAACGCGGCTGACACCCCGCTCGCCGTTTCGTCGTGCTTTCGCACGCAGCAAGTCAATCGGGGTACAGCAAAAACGCGCGTCGCCGGGTAGCAAACTCGGGCAGGTCCAGTTGCCAGGCGCGTTCGAGTTCGGCGACGGGTTTGCCGGCGAGTAGGCCGTCGTGCGTCGGTTTGTGAATCAACAGCGTATCGAAGCGCTTCGTGTCCCAGTCCGCTTTGTGCTGCTTTTGCAGCGCGCTTGCAATTTCTAGCCCGATCCGCACGGGGCGAACCGTTGCCCAGTCGTCGATCATAATGTCGACGCCGTTACACAATTTGCCCACATGGACCGATGACGTTGGCGTTCGCGTGACGGGCAAGAATCGCACGCCGGGCAATGCGGCGGCGTTCAGCGTGGCGGCTAGTTTCCGTGCGTCGAGCCACGGTGCGCCGATCCACTCGAACGGGCGTTCGGTACCGCGGCCGACGCTGACGTTCGTCACTTCGAGTAGGCCGATGCCGGGGTATAAAATCGCTGCGGTCAGGTGTCGCATGTTCGGCGACGGGTTCCGCCAAGTCAGGCCCGTGCGGTCGAACGTGTCGGCGCGATGCCAGTTTTCGCATCGGATGATTTCGAGCTTTGCCTCGATCTTGCGTTCGACGTTCATCATCCCCGCAAGTTCGCCGACGGTCATACCGTGCCGAAGCGGAATCGTGTGAAAGCCAACGAAGGTTTCGCGTCCGCTATCGAGCACCGGACCTTCGACCAAGATGCCACCAATCGGGTTCGGGCGGTCGAGTACGACGACGCTCAGGTTCTGTTGTTTTGCCGTTTCGAGGATGAGGCTCAGCGTGCTGCCGTACGTGTAAAACCGGCAACCGATGTCCTGAATGTCGTAAACGAGCGTGTCAATGCCTTTCAGTGATTCGACGCTCGGTTTGCGTCGTTCGCCGTAGAGGCTGAAGATCGGCAAGCCGGTTTTTTCGTCGGTCCCGTCGCCGACTTTCTCGTCTTTTTCGCCGCGAATGCCGTGTTCGGGGCTGAACAAAGCCACGACTTTCACGCCCTCGGCTTTGACCAGCAGATCGATTGTCGTCTCGCCATCGCTGGCACGCCCGGTGTGGTTCGTGACGATGCCAATGTTGCGGCCTTTCAGTTTCGCAAACGCATCGCGACGCAGAACATCGATACCGGTAAGGACGGGCTTAGAGATCGGCACATTCAGAACTGCTTGCGGTTTTGGTGCGGAGCGTGGCCGTGCTGCAGTGATGGCCCCGGCGACGATGGTGCCGACTTGCCGACGCAGTTCGGTGACATTGCCTTTCTCGTTCGGGTAAAGGCGGCTTGTCAGCAGGATAATCGCGGTTTTCGAAGGTGGGTCAATCCAGAGCGATGTGCCTGTGAAGCCGGTGTGGCCGAAGCCTTCGCCCGCCGGGAACAGATCGCCGCGTTGGGCGGTGTAAGCGGTGTCGACATCCCAGCCGCGCGACCGCAAGCCGCCCGGCACCGTGCGCGGTTCGGTCAGCATTTTCACGCCGAGCGAGCTGAAGATTCGCAAGCCATCGAGTTCGCCATCGCGAAGGAGCATTCGCGAGAAACGTGCGAGATCGTCGGCGGAGCCGAACAACCCCGCATGACCCGCGATGCCATCCATCGCGAACGCACGCGGGTCGTGGACATCGCCGGTGATGGTCTTGCCATCGCGCAGGCCGCTCGGGGCCACGCGAACGTGCAATTCCGGCTTCGGCTTGTACATCGTGCTCGTCATCTTCAATAGTGCGAACAGGTGGGCCGTTGCATATTCATCGAGTGGCTGCCCGCTGATTCGTTCCACGAGAATGCCGAGCACGATGTACCCGACATCGCTGTACTTGAACCGCACACTGGGCTGCGCTTCGAGCGGCAACGCGGCCACATTCTTGATCGCGGCTTCACGCCCATCCTTGTAATCGGCAATCGAATTGTCGGCGATCAACCCGCTCGTGTGTAGGAGGCAATGCTCGATCGAGACATCAGCTTTGCCGTTCGCCGCGAACTCCGGCCAGTGCTTCGCGACTTTGTCCGAAGGGCGAAGCTTCCCTTGCTCGATGAGTTGCATGATAGCACTCGCCGTCGCAACCGACTTCGTCAGCGATGCCAGATCGAAAATCGCATCGGGTTCGAGTTTGGCATCGGGCGCTTTGCTGCGAAGGCCGAACGACTTGCGGTATACGACCGCATCATCGTGAACGACGATCGCGACCACGCCGGGACAGTCGCCACGCTGGATCGCGGCTATCGCGACTTCATCGATTCGCGAGAGCCGCTTAAGATCGATGTTCTGCGCTTGCAATAGCGTAACCGATGCAAACAGAGCGACAATAGCGGCAAAGAAACGGGGCATGTCGGGTTCCGTGAATGTGAGAAGGAAAATTACTCGATGCTACTCAGTAGCCCTTCCATTTCGCCGAGAGCGTGCATGTCGCCGGTTTCTTTGGCGACGCGAATGCCATCGCGTAACATCGCACATGCTTCCTCGACCTGGCCGAGCCGCGTGAGAGCCTGCCCCGCCATGTGGTAGGCCGGCACGTACGGCGAGGCTGCGTTCAGATCGCGAAACGACTGCACAGCGGCGGCATCGTTACCGGCGCTCGCGTGTTCCATCGCCAGAGAGTATCGCAACAGCACATCGTCGGGATCGATCGCCAATAACGCTTCCAGTTTTTCCATCCGTGCCGTTTTTGCCATGAGCTTCTTTCGTATTTTTGTGGTGCGTGGCGTTTCGTTCAAGTTACGTGAAGTGCGAGTAGAGGCCAAGGAAGTCATATTCAACGTACGCGATAAATCCGGACTAACCCGCGATGGTGTCACTCCCGGATCGACCGCAACGAGTGGCACGACCCCGCGCCGTAGCGGTGCGAATTGGTACAAGCTGCGGTTGCGGCGTCGTGACAGGCTTGCGCGAAATCCGAAGAAATTGGTGTCGTTCCAGGATGGTTCGCTCCGGACGGTCTTCATCCGGCTCACCTTGGGGTCATCATGACGCAGCCCGCTCTGCCCGTCGGTCGTTACCCCGCCTCGCTCTTCGCTAATATCGCCCAAAAGCTCGTTCTCGGCGTCGGTTTGACCGCCGGTGCCGCCGCCGGATACTTCGCCACAGCCCAGTTACCGGCCAGCCCCACCCGTGCGGCAGACCTCTCGAATGTGTCGTCGAAACGTCGCGATGGCCTCGTCGATATCGTCGAGAAGGTCAAAGCCGCCGTGGTCAACATCCACAGCGAACGCACGTTGACGCACAACGTCGACGACCCCCTTCGCGGCAGCCTGATTCAACCGCAACGCGTCAAGGGCATGGGCACCGGCATCGTCCTCGATCCGCGTGGCTACATAGTGACGAACTTCCATGTGATCGACGAAATTCAGTCGCTGCGGGTCGGCCTCGTCGATGGTCGGCAACTCTCCGCACGCATCCTTGCGACCGACAAGAAAGCCGACTTGGCGCTGATTAAAATCGATGTCACCAGCCCGCTGCCGACGGTTCCGCTCGGCACCGCGACGGATTTGCTCGATGCCGAACAGGTGATCGCCATCGGCAACGCCTTCGGTTACGAACACACGGTGAGTATCGGCAACATCGCCTTCAAAAGCCGCGATGTCTCGCTCAATAAAGAGATCTCATATCAGGGGTTAATTCAAACGACCGCGCCGATTAACCCCGGCAATAGTGGCGGCCCGCTGTTCAACAAAAAAGGTGAACTCGTCGGCGTTAACGTCGCGATTCGTGCGGGGGCGCAGAACATCGCTTTTGCGATTCCCGTCGACACAATGATCGAACGTGCCGCTGATATGCTCAGTTCGCGTAAACGGGCCGGACTACGCCACGGGCTAATACTCAAGGACAAAGTCGATCGCCTCACCGAGGAAAGCCCCGTGCGTCGCGTCGTCGCCATCGACCGCCTCGAAGCGAACTCATCCGCGGCGAGTTCCGGTTTTCTGGCGGGCGATGTAATCGAACGCGTCGGCGATATCGAGACGCGAACGTCGATCGACGTCGAACGCGGATTCCTCGAACGAGTTGCGGGCAGCAAGGTTTCCGTCACGGTGCGGCGCGCGGCGGAGACGATCGAATTGCACGTCGTGCTGCAATCGGACGAAACCCGCGCGAGCGTGGTACCCGGCGATGCGATCTCGCGCCGCACGGGGTTGAAAATGCTACCCGTCGGCCGCGAGATTGTCTCGAAAGTCGATGCGCAACTTCGTGGCGGCATGTCGATCGTCGAAGTCGGCGTCGGTACCCAAGCCGCGAAGGCGGGGTTGCAGAAAGGCGATGTCATCATCGGCTTCCATCAGTGGGAAGCGGTGAATATCGACAACGTGTTGTTCGCGATCAACCACAAAGATCTCGCCACATTCAACCCGATCAAGACGTTCTTCCTGCGAGACGGCAAAGTCCGCGAAACGCAACTCGGCATCGCCGAGTGATTGTTGACCCGACGCATTGGCGAGGGGTTGCGCTTCTGCAAACACATGGAGTTCAAGACATGCTTCTCTTCGCATCGGAACCGTGGACGGCGAACACGTTTGAAATGTCGCTGATTGCGGGGGCGGCGTTCGGTATTATGGGGATCGCACTTCTCGCGGTCGGCTTCAAAGTGTTCGAGCTGATTACGCCGAAACTCAACATCGAAAAAGAACTAGCCGAGAAGAACATCGCGGTCGGTATCATGGTGGGTGCATTGCTGCTCGGCATCGCGATGATCGTCACTCGTGCCATCGGCGGGTAAATCGTGCAGCCGCAACGGAAAAGCCGAAACATCCAGTTATTGCTTCTCGGCGGCGGTATGCTCGCCGGGACGTTTTGTTGTTTCAGCGGCTGCCTGCGCAATCAAAATCAAGCCTCGGAAACCGAGCGCGATCCGCAGTGGTACGATGCGCAAGGTCAGCCGATTGCACAAGAATGGAAGACCGACGAGAACGGAAAACGCATCCCAGTTCAGGCCGCGTACGACCGTTCTGGCAAGCCACTCCGGTTCGACGAGCAAGGCAATCGCATCTATTCTTCAACCGGCTATGCATCGAACACTTCGCACTATCACCGCTCCGGTGGCTGGTTGCCAATGTTCTGGGGATGGGGCAACGGCTCTTCGTATCGCTCGGATTCCAGCGGCAGATATCGCTCCGGTTCCAGCCCGGGTTCAACTTACTTCGGCGGTTCGAAACCCGGTGCCAGCGCATTGCCTTCGTCTGGCGGAAAGTCGAGCGGCGGGTTCGGTTCTACCGGTTCGAGTGGCGGGAGCTAAAAACAATGGTCGCGACCATTATTGAGTTCGTCCCACATATGCTAATCCGGTGAAGTATAATCGACCGATTTCGGACACTGCGGTCAGCCAAGGGACCAACAATGATGCGATTCTGCGCTTTCGTGGCTTTGGGACTGTTGCATGGCGGTAAGCCGTTATTCGCCGACGAAGGAAAAGTACGGGAGAAAGTTCTCGCCGAGGCGGAGTTGCGGCTGAAATCGATCTACGAGAAACGAGACTTCGCACCAGCGACTTTCCCCGGCAAATGGCTCGCGGATAGTTCTGGTTATCTGATGCTAGAAACCGCTAAACCCGGCGCGGAACCGGAGGTCGTGAAGTACGACGCGAAGAGCGGCAAGAGATCCGTACTCATCGGTGCGGACCAACTTGCCGTGCCTGGCACGCCGGATCGTTTGTTCGTGCAACGGTTTTTCCAGACGCCCGTCGCCAACAATTTCTATCTGCAAACGCGAACCGGAAACTGGCTCTTCGACTCGAAATCGGTCGAACTCAAAAAACTTCCCAATGATCTACCCGAGCTGACTGCGAGCTCATTTTCTCAGCAAGGGGATCGCATTCTCTTTCATCGTGGCCGGAATCTCGCCGTACACGATGTCGCGAGTGGACGCACCACACCGTTGACTTCAGACATCGATCGCAGCGAACGGGACAACGGCAGCGAGAGTTGGAGTCCCGATGGCCGTCGGATTGCGTATCTCCAATCGGATTCCACAAAAGTGCGGCGGCGGCCCGTGGTTCATCCGACCGACCCGACGTATCCCGAAGTCACACTCGAACGCTTTGCTCGCGTCGGCACGCCGATTCCGACACTTCGCGTCGGGGTGGTCGACAGAGAGGGTGGGGCCACTCGATGGGTGAAACTCCCGGGCAATCCGGGCACGTTTTATATCAACGGTGTCAGTTGGGCCGGAAACTCGAAAGAACTCCTGATCGAGATGCTCAGCCGATTTCGGGATCATCGCAAGTTCCTGCTTGCCAACGTCGAAACCGGCGAGATCGCAACCGCGTACGAGGAAACCGATCCCGCGTGGGTCGACGCGAGCTATGCAGCCAATGCGGGGATCGAGTGGATTCGCGACGGCAAAGAGTTTGTCCTGCTCAGCGAGCGCGACGGTTGGCGGCACGCCTATGTGATTTCGCGAGATGGCAAACAACGCACGCTGCTCACGAAAGACAAATCCGACATTATCTCGCGTGGGCCGGTCGATGAACGGAACGGCTGGTTTTACTATCTCGCGTCGCCGACGAACGCCACCCAACGCTACCTGTATCGCATCCGACTGGATGGCAAAGGCGATCCCGAGCGGGTCACACCTCCGGATCAACCCGGTACGCACAGCTACGAATTCTCTGCGGATCGCCAGTATGCCATCCACACGTATTCCACGTTCGACAAGCCACCGGTAGTCGATTTGGTCTCACTTTCCGACCATCGCTCCGAGCGAGTTTTAGAGGCGAACGAAGCGTGCTTCAAACGTGCCAACCCCCTGATTACCAAACAGACCGAGTTCCTGAAACTGGACATCGGCGATGGTGTGGTGATGGATGCATGGATGATCCAGCCGCGCGATTTCCACCCAGAAAAGAAGTACCCGGTCTTCGTGTTCATTTACGGTGAACCGCACGGCCAAACGGTGCTCGACGATTGGGCCGGTGGCCAAAATCACTCGATGTTCCACCGAATGATCGCCGACATTGGATACCTCGTCGTGTCGATCGACAATCGCGGCACACCCGCACCGAAGGGTGCCGCCTGGCGACGGGCCGTGTACGGAAGCCTCGGGCCACTTTCGACGGAGGAACAAGCCGCGGGGATGAAGGAGTTGGGCCGTATACGCTCGTACGTCGATTTATCGCGAGTGGGCATCTGGGGTTGGAGCGGCGGCGGCTCGAACACCTTGAACGCGATGTTTCGCAAGCCGGATGTGTATCGCGTCGGCATCGCGGTCGCTCCGAAACCACGACCCGAACTGTACAACGCTTGGTTCCAGGAAATCTTCATGCGCACCCCCGAGGTGAACCCGGAAGGCTACCGCAACGCGGCGGCGATCAATTTTGCGGAGGGCCTGCGTGGCGATCTCCTAATCGTACACGGTACCGGTGAGACCAACACGCACCTCCAAATCACCGAAAGCCTCGTGGATCGACTCATCGAACTCGGCAAGCGATTCGACTTCATGACTTACCCTAATCGCGACCACGGCTTGCGCGAAGGAAAAGGCACGCCGGTCCACCTGCGAATGTTGATGACGCGATACTTGATCGAGCATCTTCCCCCCGGCCCGCGCTGATGTCCGCGAAAAAACAACGGTCGCAGGCGAACCTGCGACCGTTGAATGCGCAATGACTACTTCGTTACATCGACGACGAGTGTCGCGTAATGGCGGACTTCTTCGTACTTTTTGCCTTCGTGTTCTCCGGATTTCGTTTCGATTCGCTTTAGATAAACCGCGATGCGACCCGTTTTCTCGAAAGCGGTCGTATAACCGTCCTTGTCCGTCGTTAGCTTATCCTTCGCGCCATCGGGAAACATAACGTTCCCCTCGGCGTTTGCGACGGGCAGACCTTTAGCGAGCAACTGGAACCGCGTCTTTCCTGCTTCCTAAACGGGCACAATTTCGAGTTCCGCATCGGCACCGATGGTCGCAGCCTTGCCGTTCGCACCGGCGAACACGGCTTTCGGGTGATACACCAACAACGACGGTCTTTCAGACTTGGTCATCAGCCCGTAAGTAACGCTGCCAAACGCCATCGTCGGCGCTTTGGTGAATTTCGCAGAGAACGAGTGATCGGTTTGGGTGCATTCGACGGGCACGTCTTTACCGTCTATGCGGGCAATGAGTTTCAACCCCGCGACTTTCGTCATCTTAACCTTCTCATCGGGATCGAGCGAGTCACTGAAAACGACGGTCACGGCCTGTCCTTCTTTCGCAGGAACGACGTAAACCATATGGGCATGCGCCGCGATGGCGAAAGCGAACACCGCGACGACCGACATCACTAAACGATTCATCTGAAACTCCACAACTGAGGGTGATGACAAGGGACAGACGCATTTCGGATAGGGGTTAATATTCGCCGAGAATTTCGCCACCGGCGCGGGTGGCAAGAGCTCGCCACGTGTCGATAAGAATGGAGTCGCGCACGAACCGCACGCTCGCGTCGCCGAGACAGACGTTCACACCGCCGGTGAAATTGCTACGTACGGACAGGAATCCGAGGCCGTGCGCGGTCGAGTCCGGCACAGTCGCGTTGGGTGGTAGGGCGGCAGTGTAACCGTTCACGGATGCATTTGCCCAGATCCACGATCCGCCTCGATTCCCCCGCCACGAAGTCGACGCAAGATACTCCGTCGCCCCGATGACCGGGTTGGCCCCATAGCCGGGGTTCGCGCCACTCGGCCCAGTGAACAAGCCTTTTCCGGGTAGGCTGGCCGTCTGCCGTCGCTTCTCGTCTGCGGTCAGGTCGGCAAACGGCTTCGTCAGATTCTGGTTCAGACCGAGAAGGCATTGCGACATGAACATCGTGTTCGACGTACCATCGGCGATGTCGCCGAACTTCAAACCCGGTCCGTAAAAGAACATGCCGTCCGAAGGGAATCGCGTGTCGTAGCCATTCGGTGAAGCCGCCCCCGGCCCTGCCAGCCCGGACCCGAGATTGACGACATAATTCGTACCGGCGTGGGTGCCGCCACCCGAGTTAATCGTGAACAACGGCTGTTGGCCATCAGCTGGGCACAGGAAAGTTTTGACCGCGACCACCGCAGTACTCGCCACGGCCGGGTTGAGTTGGAACGATGGCGTGGGGAACACTCCCACGAACAGGGGCTGCGTAAAGTCGATCTGCTTGCCGAGCGATTCTTGCTCGATGTACGGCAGTAATTGAGCATGAACCGAGAAGCCGAACGACGTCGCGTTACTGACACCGGCCGACTTCATTCCCGGCAGCTTGCTGTTGGCACTTTCGTAACTGTGCAACGCGAGACCGAGTTGCTTGAGATTGTTTTGGCTCGATGCCCGCGCCGCAGCCAGACGCACCTTTTGCACGGCAGGTAACAGCAGTCCAATGAGGATCGCGATAATCGCGATCACAACTAGCAGTTCGATTAACGTAAACGCACTTCGACGACAGTTCATGGCGGCACCTCACGATAAACAGAGCGAGCGAGGGAAACATTGATAACGCGGAACACATTCGTTTCACTTCGTTATAAATAGTAATACGCATCCCGCTTGTCCACTGTGCATGAGAATTTTGCCGATCGCTACTGCTAACGAAAAAACAACGGTCGCAGGCGAACCTGCGATCGTTGTTTCGATTTTTCGTTCTGCAGAATTTACGGGTTCGCCGACGACACGCGCTGATCGGTAATGTGTGGCACGTGCTTCCACGCGAGATCGCGGGCGATTCGCTGGATGAGCTGGCCTTTGTACTGCGACTTCGGCAGTTCCTCGGATGGCTTTTGTTCCATCTGCGTGGCGACATAATATTCCGAATGCTGCGACCCGCTGACGGTATCGTAGACTTTCACATCGAGGCTCGCGCGGCCCTGATACATGAACGTGCCGCCAATCTCGCGGTCGTACAGGCTGATTGAAGTCACCGTCGCATCGATCGCGAAGTCTGCACCGAGTTGCTTGCCGATGTCGGCGGAACGCATCGTTCGCCACGATGCATTCTCCGCACGGAAGCGGTCGAGGCGGGAATGCTCGATCATGTGAATGACGACTTTTTTGGAGTCCTTGGTTTGCTCGAACATCGAGCGGCCGATTGCGGTGGCCAGTTCGCGTTCGAGTCCGGCGAACTCGATCGTGTTGATCGGGCCGGTGACGAGCACCGCGACGATTACGTCTTTCTTGCCTTCTTTCGGCTTGAGGGGGTACAAGGCGGGTGCCTTGCCGTCGCCCTTGAAGAGGAAGTACGAAAGCGAGGCGGGGTTACAGCCGCTGCCCGCGAGGGACAGTGCCGTTACGCCGACGAGAAGCACAAACGAAATTTTGAATCGGCTCATCCGTGAACCCCCTAAAATGCGGCGATGCAGTCGATTCGCCAGCCAGTTTCACTGCACGATGACGAACAGCCATCGCGCAATCATCAGCGTTAAAATTACCCCGACCGAGAACGTCGCGAACAGTTCCCCATTGCGAACCTTCACCAGTCGCCCCCGAATCGCACTCACGATTCCCCACGGAATTAAGCTCATCCAGAACACCGCGAGTAGCGTACCGACCCAGTTGGCCTTTAGCGAGTTCCCGATGTCCCCATGAACCAACAGCGAGAAACTCGTTGTCATTCCGCACGACGGACACGGCTTGCCGGTCCACGTGATCATGTTGCACTCGGGCATGCCGAGTTGCGTGTGGCTCGCCATCGTTCGCGGCGAGCCATCGGGCAAATACGGATGAATCCACGCAGCGATCGCGAAGATCCCGAGGAAACCGACCGCCATCAGTATCAGCGTCACCCGAACGAACCGCCCCATTGGGTTGCGTTCGAGACGACGATCGACGGCCCGTCGAACGACGGGAATCGGCAATTCCGGACCGCTCGAAGACGATTCAGTGTGCGGTACGATAGCTTGAAACCTCAGTGTGTCAACGGGAATCGGTGGCAGAAACCGAATCGGCCATAAACTGTAAAGATGGGGAAATTGTATCCGTTTCGGGGCGTTTCGTGTCGAACATCCTTGCGGAACTTACGCGGTTTCTGGCCGGGCACCCTTTAAATGGTGGTCCCGGCATTGTGGCCGTATCGGGCGGGGCGGACAGCGTGGCGCTGTTACGTGGTCTCGTGCAAACGGTAAATGGCAACCTCGTAGTGGTTCATGTGAACCATCTATTACGCGGCGAAGAATCCGAAGGCGATGCTATCTTCGTGCAAAATCTGGCCGCCACGCTCGGCATCGAGTGTTTGATGCATGTCGTCGATGTCGCAGCGCTCGGCGGCAACCTCGAAGCGACGGCGCGGACCGTTCGCTACCAGATTTTCGCGGAACTTGCCGAAGATCGCGGTGCGCGCTGGATTGCCACCGGTCACACTGCCGACGACCAAGCGGAAACGGTACTGCACCGCGTGATCCGCGGCACCGGTATTCAGGGCTTACGAGGTGTCGCGCCCTCGCGTGATCGCATCGTTCGGCCGATCCTTCGCGCGACCCGGCACGATATACTTCAGTATCTGGACACGCTCGGGCAGCCGTACCGCACCGATTCGACGAACGCCGATGTGACTTTCACTCGCAACCGAATTCGCGCAGAATTATTGCCGCTGCTCAAGAGCTTCAACCCGGAAATCGTTGCCTGCCTGGGGCGTTTGGCGGAGCAGGCTGAGGAACTGTATGCGGACCTCGAAACGGAAGCGATCGCGTTGCTCGCAACCGTAGAATTACCGTTTGCCGGGCCGATGGTCGTACTTGATCGTGCGAAACTGGCGGCACTCAGCCAGTCGAAAATCCGATCGGTTTTCAGGCGAATCTGGCAGCGCGAAGCGTGGCCGATGCACGCGATGACGCATCGCCACTGGCAGCGCGCCGCAAACTTCCAGCCCGGCAATTACCCCGACGGCGTGCAATTGCAGTCGATAGGCGAGGCGTTGCATATCCGCCGACAATAACGCGGAGGCGTGAGGGATTTTGTCTATCCTCATCACTTTTAAGCGCATCTCGGAATAATTGATGCTAGCTTACATCAACCGCTACTCCCGGTTTTGGATCCGAAACAAGAATCTTTTCCGTCAGCCCAGATATTCCTATGTCCGGAACGATTTTTGCTTACGATCTGAAATGGCTTAGCGAATACGCGCATTACATCGTGGGTTGTAGCGTCGCCGTACTCGTTTTGTTAGTGATGATGAGTCGATGGCGGATGCATGTTCAAACACGGAAACCTCACCAATCGATTCTGGCTCATGACGAATGGACGACACCCGACCCGTCGTTCGGCAACCGACGGACATCGTTAAGGCGCGAAGGTTCGCCTGTGGAAATTTACGTCTCGTGTTCCGCTTTCCAAAATACCACTCAGCAAGCATGGGTCGTCGATCGCTCGATGGGTGGCCTACGCTTGACGATGGATCAGGGCATTTCGCCTGGCAACACTGTGCGAATTATGGCGGTCAACGCACCGAAGAAAACCGAGTGGGTGACGTTGCTCGTACGAAGTTGCAAACCGATCGACGACTATTTCGAACTCGGCTGCGAGTTCGATCAAACGCCGCCGTGGAACGTTCTGTTATTGTTCGGATGAATTCAGTCGTTCTTTTCGGGTCGCCCGTTGAACGTCCTCGCGCCGATTCTGGCCAGGAAGCGGATCTTTTGGGAGGCAGACAATTCTTTCGTGTAGCGATCGCGCACCGCTTCAATCCAGCGAATCTTGCGGTTACCATAATCGGTGAGTACGCGAATCAGCACAGGGCCACGGTGGTCGAGCGCTGAACGCAAGCAACCGTCGAGTTGGTCGCCGGTTGCGATCTCGCGATACGCAACCCCGACGGCTTGGGCAAACGCCTTGTAGTCGATTCGCGCCAGTTCCGTCGCCGTCGTTCGCCGATACGCCGGTTGCTGGAGCTGTTGCATGTAGTGGTAAGCGTGGTCGTCGAGGATCACGAACTTCACCGGCAACCCTTCGCGCGCCGCCGTGCTCATTTCCATTGCAGACATCAGGAAACAACCATCGCCGGTGAGCGTGGCCACCACGCGATTCCCGCATGCACGCTGAGCACCAATCGCGGCAGGGATCGACCAGCCCATCGATTGATTATCGACGGGATTGAAGTACGTTCGGGGCTTCGTCGTACGGAACGACTCCGCGGCCAAATGCTCGCTTGCAGACACGTCGGTGAATAGCATCGCGTCTTCGGGGAGGTTCCGTCGCAGTGCCGCAATCGTTGCCAGCGGATCGACTCCGCACGTGCCCGATGGAATCGCTCTCAACGTCACTTCGTGCAATTTTTTCGCTTCGCGAATGCGGGCGTGCAGGTGCCCATCGGTCGGTCGGCGGATGCTCTCCGCAGACGCGAGGAGCTTCGCCAAAAACAGACCTGCATCGGCATGAACGCAGACATCGGCGGGCATAACCTTGCCGAGATTGCTCGCGTTCGCATCGACGTGGATGACGTGTTTTGGCTGTGGATTGCCGTAATATCCGGTCGAAACTTCGCTGAACTTCACGCCAATGGCGAGGAGGCAATCGATGTGCGCAAATGCCCGTTCGGCAACGGCGGAAGCGTGTTTGCCGAAGCCCCAACCGACGCCGAGCGGGTGGCAGTCGGAGATCGCGCCTTTGCCGGAAACGCTCGTCGCAACAGGGGCTTGCAGCACCTCGGCAAGGACCGTGAGCGATGCGGAATCGTTCATGCAGCCATAGCCCGCGTAGATGCCGATTCGATGCGATTTCTGCGTGAGCATCGCCAACGCTTTGGCGAACGCATCGTCGTCGAACGGCACCCCCGCGGCGGCGAGTGGCGGGCATTGGAAGTCCGCGACTTCAATGAGCAAGTTGTAAGGGATGACGACCGCCGTCGGTCCTGGTTCGCCCGACATTGCCACCTGAAATGCGAGGCGGATCGTTGCCGGGATTTGCCGGACGTCGGTCACAGGATAGACGCTTTTGCACACAGGTTTGAGCAAATCGACTTGATTCAAAGAGTGAACTTGGAACGGTTTCGCTTTGTCGCCGCACCCGACATCGCCGACGATGGCAACGACCGGCACCGAATCGAGTAGCGCCTCGCCGAGGCCCGTGAGCGCGTTGGTGATGCCCGGCCCCGGCACGACGCACAAGACGCCGGGACGACCAGTGGCACGGGCGTAACCGTCTGCCATGCACGCCGCCGAGAACTCGTGCGTCACGAGCAAGTACGGCACTTCGCGCGCTTTTAGCTCATCCCAAAGCTCGTTCTCCTGTGCGCCGGGTATGCCGTAGACGCACCCGACACCCTCGGCGTTCAGCGTCTCGGCGATCGCCTGTGCGCCGGTCAGCGTGCCGATGACCCATCCGGGATGCTGCTTCTGGCGGAGCCGATCCAGCGGCTTCGCCTCCGTGCGGCCCGCCAGTGCCAGCCCGCCGACGAGTGCGGCCCCTTCCAACAATCCCCGTCGGGAGAACGGCCAATCCATGGCGCACCTTTCGAACGAAAACGAACAGTATCTGTAACTGTATCGGTCATTTTGCGGAAAATCATCGACGTAAGTCCGAATTGCGGAGACGCAAAAACTGGTTTTTCGGGTGTTTTTTCGGGTTTGGCGATCTCAAAATGACACTTTTCGATCGCAGGTCGCCGATACGTACGCCGTATCTCGAACCCAGATTGTGAGTTACGTCGATTGCACCCGATTCGACACTCGGCGCAAGTACCGACATTTTGGCGACGTCAAGCGACACTGACACGACGTCGAGGCGACCGACACACGACATCACACGACAATTTCGCGACACTTTGAGACACGTTCGCGACAGGTCTCGAATCTGACTTACGTCAAATCGTCTGCAACTTTTTGACTTGGCGAATTCGTGTGGGTGCTGCCACGGACCGCACAAAACCCAGTGACGCGACACTGGTCATTTCACGCAATTTGCCGAAAATCTTCCGATTGTGCTGGACGAACCGATTGCATGATCTATGATCAGCAAAATACTCATTTTCGCAATCGGATGCCGCCCAATGAAATCCGCAAACCGTACATTTTTGTCGCTGACCGAAGTCGAGCCGCGGATCGTGCCCGATGCCACCGCGACGTTGCTGCCCGACACCATCGGGACAACGAGCACCACATCCGCTACGACGCTGCCATACGTCGACGATCCAACGCACCCCGTTACATCGACAACGCTCGGGTTCATCGACGACCGAGCGCACCCCGTCACGGCCACTCCCGTCAGTTCGGCGATTCCGCCAGCAACGACAACAACGCCACTTACTGACACCCCATCGTCAGCGGATGCCTACGACTGGATCGACTCACTCAGCGACGATCAGATTGCCTACCTGCTTTCGTTATCCGATGCCGATCTGGCTACCGTGCTCTTCGGCGCAACCGCCCCCGAAAGCCCAGCGACGCTCGTCGCTGGGCTGCCACCCACCGACATCACCCCGACACTCCACGGCATCGAAGTCGGCACCAGTCCACCAACGACGCCCGCAGCCAACCCCGATGTCGTGCATACCGTATTCCACATCGACCCCAACGCGCCGCCACCCACGGCCACAACGCTGGAATTCCGGGACGGACAACAAGGCCAAGGGCCGCTGGTGACACTGGCACAAAATCCGGTGCAAGCCCCGCAGATGACGCCGGAAGAGGCGCTCAATCGCCTGCAAAATCAGCCGCAAATCGTCGTCGTCGGCAGCACGCCACCCGTCGTGCAAGCCGCCACACCCGCAGTCTTGTTGCTCAGCGATCCCGCCATCGCGACGATCTGGGCCGGAGGCACGTTGCCGGGCGGCAACCAAATGATCTACACGCAGGACCCTGACGGGACACTTCACCCGTACATAACAACGTCACAACTCGCAGACATGATCGCGCGGGGCAACGCCGCATCGAGTGGGGCTACCAGCGGCTGGACCTTCGGCGCAACCTTCGGACCCACTTTTAGCGAAATCGGCAACCTCATCAGATACACGCCCACATTAGAAGCCGATGTCGTGATTTGGCAATTGAGCCAAGCTATTGCTATCAGCAATAGTTATAACACCGTGCGCAACAACTCAGACGAAAATATAGTGGGCTCAGCGATTTTAGCAGGCCTCGGATACGTGGGAGCACCAGTCAACGACGGCTTGGTACATATCGGAAACCAGGTCAGCACGATATATAACGAACAGCGTAATACCGGCGAGCACATGGTAAGTTCGGCCATCACCACGTTTGCGTATTCGGTTGTCTCGGTCGTGGGCTTGGTCGATATTCACGAGGCCATTAGCGGGAGAGCCGCTCGTTCGGGCAACGAGTTGACTTCGAATGAGCGATGGTCTCGCGGGTTTCTCGGGGCGGGTAGTTTCTTATTAACGTTAGCCCCGTTTGCGCAGGGTAGCCGAGCGGCCTCTGCGGTTGCCGGTGGCACCGCCGATACCGCCGCCGGTCGGGCCTTGATCCAAGCCGAAGCGC
>Ga0105044_10005932_pt1 | contig 16803 bp, 12 predicted proteins | sample MAT01_FD_78092 | JGI IMG/M metagenome (GOLD analysis project Ga0105044, IMG submission 78092) | Freshwater microbial communities from Lake Fryxell liftoff mats and glacier meltwater in Antarctica - MAT-01 | ecosystem: Environmental > Aquatic > Freshwater > Ice > Liftoff microbial mat | place...
TATATTAATTGTTGTTTTTGGTCATTCATTTCTATTGCTTGAACCTTGGCACGGCGAGGTTTTGCCTATCGCTAATATTTCGGTAGGTCTATTGATGAATACGCTAATCAATGGATTTGACGGCGTTGATCTTTTTTTTGTGCTAAGTGGTTTTTTAATTGGAAGCATCTTTATTCGCATAGTTGAAAAGTCAGATGGTCTGCAACCGAAAATAATTTTAGACTTTTGGAAAAGACGATGGCTCCGCACCATTCCAGCATATTTGGTAGTTCTTATTCTTAATTTGTTGATTTTTTTTATTTATGTTGATCCTAATTTTGCGACTTCTATTTGGTTAAAATATTTTCTGTTTAGTCAAAATTTTCTAGAAGGCCAATTAGCTTTTTTTCCTGAATCCTGGAGTCTAAGTGTTGAAGAATGGTTTTATCTGACAATGCCAATTTCATTTTATATTTTTCACCTCATCTTTTCGAGTTTTATGAAAAGAAAACACATTTTTTTGTCGCTCCTCATTTTCTACTTTCTTGCCATCACATCATTCCGCGTTTCAAATTCTTTGCACTTTGTTAAAGACTGGAATAACGAAATCCGGACGGCCGTATTCATGAGGCTTGATACTATTATGTTTGGCGTACTCGCGGCATGGATTAAATTCAATTTTATTGGCTTATGGAAGAGCAGCAAAAATTATTTCTTCTGCTTTGGTTTGATTCTCCTCGCAATCAATTTTTATTTTGGTTTTGTAAATCGTCAATGGGCTTTGCATGACACTTTCATGAATTCATTTTACTTCACTTTTGTTGGCTTGGGAATAATGTTCTTGGTTCCAAAGGCAGATTCAATTAAAAGCGGAAAAGGTATTTGGCTAAGGTTCTTTACCTACACAAGCTTGATTTCCTATTCCATTTACTTGCTAAATTATTCGCTAATTTTGAAATGCATTCAACATTTTATTCCAATCAATTCTATTGCAATAGCTTTGATTGCATTTATTTTATTTTGGGCTCTTGTATATCTTTTATCCATACTACTTTACAAATTTATTGAACTACCCTTCCTCAACTACCGAGACCGAATCACTCAAAAAAGCAAAGAAATATGATAGCCGTTATTGATTATGGAATGGGCAACATTGCCTCAATTCTAAACATGTTCAAGAGAATTGGAAATAGAGATGTGATCCTTACTAAGGACCATGAGCAGATAAAAAAAGCAACCAAAATTATTCTACCAGGTGTTGGTGCTTTTGACAATGGTATGCAGCACCTACAATCATCTGGATTAATTCCTTTGCTTAATCAACGAGTTTGTGAAGATAAAATTCCGACATTGGGTATTTGTCTGGGAATGCAATTAATGATGAGAGGCAGCCAAGAAGGAATTGAAAAAGGATTGGGATGGATAAAAGGAGATGTCAAAAAATTTGTCTTTCCTGAAGGAAGTCAATTAAAGATTCCGCACATGGGTTGGAATTACATCAAACAAAAAAACGGAAGCAAATTAACTGATCCAACAAAAAAGATGAAATTTTATTTTGTGCATTCCTATTTCGTAAAATGCGATAATTCGGAAGATGTTGCTGCTACTTGTGAATATGGCGATGAATTTGATTGCATGATTCAAGACAACAATATTTATGGAGCTCAGTTTCACCCAGAAAAAAGCCATAAATTTGGGATGGATTTATTTGAACGATTTTCAAAAATTTAATTTCCGATGCTGTTAAAACGTGTAATGCCTTGTCTCTTATATAACGGTCATGGATTGATAAAAACAGTTCAATTTAAAAATCCGGATTACATCGGCGACCCAATCAATGCCATCAAAATTTACAATGAAAAGGAAGTCGACGAATTAATTTTATTAGACATAAAAGCGACTCTAGAAAAAAGAGGACCGAAGTTTGAAAAAATTAAAGAATTTGCTTCGGAGTGTTTTATGCCTTTTACTTATGGCGGTGGAGTTCGATCAATTGAAGACTTCTCAACTCTATATAAAATTGGTATTGAAAAAGTAGCTGTTAATTCGTTGATTTTAACGCATCCAGAAATTGTAAAAGAAGCGGTGAGGATTTATGGCGCTCAAGCTGTTATTGGCGTAATTGATATTAAAAAGAATTCTTCAATGACTGCTCTACCATTCAATTTCGCCGGTCATGCGATTACTCAAAATCTAGCTGACTATATCAACTATTTACAGAATGAAATTGGAGTTGGAGAAATTCTCCTTCAAAATATTGATCGCGAAGGGACATGGATTGGTTATGATGATAAACTTATTGCCGCTGTTCTTAAAAATTCTAAGGTTCCTGTTATTGTTTTGGGTGGAGCCAAGAATGCAGAGAACATTAAGCATACGCTGTATGAAACAGGAGCAAATGCAGCAGCGATAGGCAGTATGGCTGTTTATCAAAAAAAAGACATGGGCGTTCTCATTCGCTTTCCAAAACGTGAATCAATAATCAACGAGTAATGGAAGAAAAACACAATAACCAAGTTTGTTCGCGATGTATTTACGATTCAACCATTCCCCATATTTCATTTGATCACGAAGGGATTTGCAATTACTGCCGGCAGTATGATCAAATGAATAAAGAGTATCCGACAGGAGCAGAAGGACGAAAAATTTTAGATGCCTATGTTGCTGGAATGAAAAAAGACGGCATCGGCAAACCTTACGACGTTGTTATTGGCGTTAGCGGTGGTTGTGATTCTTCTTATATGTTGCATTTAGCAAAAAATGTTTTTGGTCTTCGTGTTTTAGCAGCTCATTTTGACAATACCTACAATTCAAGAATCGCCGTAGAAAACATCGATATCGTATTAGAAAAATTGGACATTGATTTATACACGCACGTTGTAGACAATGAAGAATATCAGCGGATCTTTAAATCTTTTTTTATTGCGTCTGTCCCAGAAATAGATACTCCAACAGATATTTCGTTAGCAACGGTTCATTATATGGCAGCAGCCAAATATGGTGTAAAACACATTTGGGAAGGACATTCATTCCGAACTGAGGGAATTACGCCATCTGGTTGGGTTTACATGGACGCGCAATATGTTCAGACAATTCATTCCAAATTCGGTGACGGAAAAATAGAAACGTTGCCCGTTCTTTGGATGGGTAAATGGATAAAGTGGATGTTGGTGAACCGGATCAAAAAATTTAGACCACTCTATTATTGGGATTACGACAAACAAGCGACAAAAGAATTTCTTGCAAAAGAATACGGTTGGCAGTGGTATGGCGGACATCACATGGAAAACAGAACAGCGTATTTTTCGAATAATTATTTTTTACCAAAAAAATTTAAAATTGATTTGCGCTATACAGAGTATTCAGGATTGATCCGATCAGGTCAATTAAAACGCGAAGATGCGCTCGTCAATATAAAAATTGAAAAACCATTTGACACAGATATTCTAGAAGAAATTTTAAAACGTGTTGGTTTTTCTGGACAAGAATGGGAGCAAATAATGAATGATAAGCCCTTGCATTTTACACATTTTAAAACATACAAAAAGAAATTTGAACGGCTTAGGCCATTTTTCTATCTATTGTACAAAGCAGGTTATGTCACCAAAAGTTTTTACACCAAATATTGCGTATTAAAAGAAGTTAAACGATGAAGGTTGCGTGCATAGGAAATATGAATAATATTATGTTCACTCTATGCCGCTATTTAAGGGATAAGAATTTCGACGCTTCTTTATTTCTTTTTGACGACGAGGCAGATCATTTTTTACCAGAAGCAGACACGTACAATGATGAATATCGTAAGTATACAACTCAACTTTCAATTGGAAGAGCGAGCCTTCATAGAAAAGATCTCATAGAAAAAGTAAAACCACTACTTAAAGATTTTGACGTTTTTATTGGTACTGATATTGCTCCAGCATTGGTCACGCTTATAGGAAAACGTCTCAACATTTTTGTGCCTCATGGCAGTGACATTTACAGCTATCCTTTTGTAAAATCACCTAAAAAAAATGTAAGTAAAGTCTGGTGGTCACAAGCAATTTATTTTGTTGGAAAAATTCAAAAAATAGGCATTGAAAATTCAGAGCTAATTCTTTTTCCTGATGAATATGATGCACATTTTCCGTTCAAAAAAAAATTGAATTTTAAAGGCGAATTTCTCAGTCTCACAGTTCCAATGATTTATGTGCCGCAGTACCAGAATGCAACTACCAACAGTCTATCGAAAGGATTAAAATATTTTGGCACCTTTAATAAAATAAGAGCCTCGTATGATTTTATAGTGTTTTCTCATGCGCGTCAAAATGGTAGAAATTTGCTGCCTGCTGATCAAATTCACGACAAAGGGAATCATAAATTAATTTCTGCCTTTGCTAATTTCATCGTTGAAAACAAAGAGATTCGTTCCTGCCTTATTTTATTTGAATACGGTATCAACGTTAATGATGCTAAGAATCAAATCAATGATTTAAAAATTTCGGAGCACGTAATATGGATGCCAAAAATGCAACGCAAAGAAATTTTATATGGGCTGACACAGGCCGATGTTGCATGTGGTGAGTTTGCAAATAGTTGGTTGACATGTGGGGTAGTAAATGAAGCATTGGCGGTAAATACGCCACTTATCCATTTTCGAGAGGACAAAATGTACGAAAAGAATTTTGAAGAACTTTATCCAATCTTAAATGCCCATACCGCGGTTGAAATTCTGAATCAGTTAAAACATGCTTATTCGAACAAATTAGATTTGACCGTCATTTTTAAACAAGGAAGTAAATGGATAGAAAAGTACACTGTTCTTGAACCTCTTGAAATTATAGAAAAAAAATTAAATCAATTAGAATCGTCTTTGGCCGCCAAACAAAAAATCTCAAGGTGGCAATTGATTTCAATCCGAATTAAGTATAGAATTATGGTTGCTTGGTATCAAGCACCGGGAAAAATTAGAAAAATTTTCAGATCAAAGGCTACCCAAAATTGAATCCGCTTTTTTAGAGTTGCTAAGGATGTGTTGTTGGGTCAACTCTTTCTTCTGTGGCCACTACACGCTGTTCAAGCAACAACAAAAGAGCCGTCATTTTTTCGCGATCTTCTCTTAAAAACAATAGCTCTTGATTCAACGTGTCAATTTTTTCTTGCTGATTTTCAAGTTCAACCATTTTCATATTCAAGGCTTGAATTAAAATCAAATTCACTCCGTCAAAATCTCCTGAATTAATCGTGGTCGAATCTGTACCGAGGTTAAAAGTTGAATAAAAATCTTGAGCCATTGGTCCGATATGTCTTATTGAAGAATCTTGACTAATATAATTCCATTCAAACACTTCCAAATTTTCAATTTTATTTAAGTAATCTAATGGGTTTAATTCAACAATATTTTCTTTTGCGTTTCTATCAGAAAGTATTGACCATGCCCCCGCTCCTGGTGCTAGTTTTACACCAGTGGTTAAAGTTCCATTAGTATAAAAAATAAAACCTCCAGAAGCTTTAACCATAAATTGATTTACCGCAGTTGTGCTCGTAAAGCCTACCGGGTCAGATTGATCCGCATAAATAAAACTTCCGTCATGTATTGATCTAGAATGATATCCCATGGCTACACCATTTTCTCCCGTTACGAGAGTGTAATTCCCCAATGACAAACCATAACTTGAATAAACTTCGGGGTGGTAACCAATAGCAATTGAACTAAGTCCGTGTGCTTTCGCTCCCCTGCCAAGAGCAATCGAATAATTTCCCTTCGCTTCTGGATTTTCACCTGCAGCAAAAGCGTATAAACCTGATGCAATTGTTCCTTTACCAACAGCAAAAGACCCTTCTCCTGAAGCAATCGTATTGAGACCAAATGCCACTGAATAAAGACCACTAGCTCGCGTATTATAACCTGATGCGAAAGAATATTGACCAACAAATACATTATCCCAATTTGTACCACTTGCGTAACCTACTCTAAATGCACTTTTGCCTGGGTACCACATCATTCTGGAACCTATTCCTTGAACAGGTATGGTACCAGTACCATGTGTTCCGGTATAAACAACTCCATCAACATTTGCGATATGAAATCCAGCTGTTGGGTTTGCAGTACCAAAACCAATTCGACCGTTTGCTTTTATTCGACCTTTTTCTGTTCCAAACGTTTTAAAAATAAGATCGACAGAATCTGTTGTTCCTAAAAAATTTGATGATGCTAAAATTCCAGAATTGCCATTTATTCCCCAATTTCCTATTGAATATTGCGCAACTCCTGCAGTAATTGCATAATTAGCAGAATCACTGTAATTAGAAAAATTACTTAGCAAAGCATAATTCGTTGAATCTGCATAATACGAATAATTAGAAGAGTCTATCAATTGTGGAAAAATACAATTGAGCGCAAAATTTGAAGAATCCGAATAAACTGAATTTTCACTATTATAGGCAAACAATATCGAATCATTTAAGGTAGTAATATTATCTTGTTCTGGCACCCACGTTGTGCCGTTCCATTTCAAAACATCACCGATTTGTATTCCAGTTGTATCAACATCTTGAAGCTGACTCAAAGCAAATTCCTGCGATGTTGTTTTAGCATGATACGCAAAAGGAACAGACATCATTTGCTGACTTGAAATAGAAACAAAAGTTCCTATATTATTTTCATCAAAAAGCATTTCTAAAAAATGTGACGACTCTCCCCACTGAATAGCTGAAAAACTAAGTGTTGTACCGACGCCTGTTGATGTTCCTGAACCGACAACGGTTGAAAAATGTCCCAAATTATTTAATAAAACCACATGGTTCTCTTGCCAAACAATTGGACCTGTATTACTATCTGTTCTCACATTAAATTGAACACCAACAATAATATTAGACAATATATTTCCTGATGATCCAAGCACCTGTGCTTGAAAGGGAATACCCTCAGGAAAAACTTGCGCAAGTCCTGACAATTCAAAAAGAATTGTTAAACTAAGGATTAACTTTTTCATATAATAATTTAATTCTGTTATTCAATTTCTCCAATTCAATTTTTTCGCTTTCAATATTTTTCTCAACTTCTGAAATCTCTATAGTTTTCAGTTCATTATTCAATTCATTGTTTAACTCTTTAATACCTAAAATAACTACTCCATCAATGTCCAACATATTGATATAGTTTTTATATTCTCCAACTTCAAAAACATCTTCAAAATCTTGCGCCATCGGACCTAAGTGAAAAGTGCTTTGACCAATATATGCCCAAGAATAAATAGGGATTTTTAGGTATCTAGTAGAAAAAGCTGCATAATCTAAACTATAAATATTCTCCTTCTTGGTTCGGTCAGAAATCATATTCCACGAACCCGATCCTGGCAATAATTCAACACCCATTGATAAATCACTAGATGAATAAAAAATGTATCCTCCTGCGGCCCTGACTACAAATTGATGAATTGCGTTTGGCGTAACAATTGAACTACTGCTTAAATCGCCATAAGTAAATCCTCCTTTAAATGTGCTTGTGCCAGCATTAGTCCCAAGCACCGTCGCAAAATTACCGGTAGCTAATAAATCTTTACCCATTGCCCACGAAGTAGCGCCAGAAGTAAAAACATTATTACCAATTGCTACAGAAGCGGATTGACTTCCCGCATAAACATTTTTTCCAATCGCAACATTTCTAATCAAGGTAGCACGTGCACTATCACCTATTGCAACAGAATATTGAGACCCTATACAGTTTTTTCCTAAAACGAAACAAGTATTTGGTCCATAACTAATACCAGAAATAGTAGAAGAATCCGCAAAATTATTACATCCAAATATAGTCACGTAAGGGCCCTTAAGCGAATTATTTAAACCCCAACTAAAACTTCCTAATGCAATAGATGAATCCATTGATGTATTATTTTCACCACCAATAAATGCACTTTTTTCTCCAGAAAAATATAAAAAGGAACCGGAAATATTGGATACGCCAATAGAGTTATTTGGTACAATCAACATCCCATTATTTGAATAAAAACCAAATCCATTTAAACCACTAGTATTCGTAATTTGATTGCCTAATCCAAGGCTTATTCTTAAATTACTATTCGTTCTAATATTAAAAGCTTCTGAGTTGTTTGTACCAATAAAATTAGAATCCATCAAATTTCCATTACCAAATAAACCCCAATTATTAATGGAAAAAGAAGTGTTTAATACTGAATCTGCATAATTTGCAGTATCGGCAGAAGCAGCAAACAATGAATTTAATGCGAAATTAGACGTATCACTGTAATAGGAATAGTTTGAAGAATCAATACTTGTCGCAGTCATTAAAGCGAAATCTGTAGAGTCGGAAAACTGACTCATCTGGGAATAATAGGCAAAACCTATTGAATCACCAACATTATCAAGTTCAAAACCATAATTAATCCCATTAAATTTTAGGCAATTGTTTATTGAAGGACTTACTGCAGAAACATCTATTAAATTTATAACTTTTGGGACGGTATTAACATACTGGCTGTGTATGGCATAAGGTTGTGGCAAAACTGTTATTACAGATATTTGATAACTCACTGTACCGTTCATCCTATAAATTTCAATATGATCAAGATTAAACCAATTTATTAATTGAAAATTGCTGGCTGTGCCAATTGTGTTAATACCAAAACCTAATACAAAATGAAAACTTTTACTTTCTGATAATGGAACATTATAATGGTCCTCCAACCAAATGGTATCATTGGTACTTGAATATAGTACTACTCTAAAATCTGCTTCATCTGCAAGTTCGTTTACAAGTTGCCCTTGCAAATTAATTCCATTATAATAAGGTTGCGCCCAACTCAAATTAATGACTATTAAACTTAAAACAAATAATATTGAGCGTACGTAATTCATTTAAATTTTGACCAATTTATTAGTTGAAACAATTTCTTCGTTCATATAAATTTCAAGAAAATATATACCCGATTCGAAATATTCAATATCCAGAATAAAGCTTGAATTAACTGATTTCTGTGACAATTTAACTTTACCATCCAAAGAGACAACTCTTACGTCGATATTATCTTCAGTAATAATTGCAGTTAAATCGCAATATAGAATTGAGAGCACCGGATTAGGATAAAAAGTAACAAGTTTAGTTTCTATTTCAATATTTGAAAGAAGAGAATATTGAGTTGGTAAAAAACCAATAAATGCTTTCGGTGAATCAGTAAAATTATCCATAGATTGTCCAGCCACTAAATGAACAGTATCATTACTTCCCTGTTGATAAAACGACGAATAAGTGTATTTCACAATAGACTGCGCACATAACACATTGGAACCAAAAAGTAATATTATAATTAATATTCGAACAAAATTTCTAATGATGAATTGATCAAACATAATTGATGAAGTTTCCTTCAAATGTAGCCCAAAGAATCTGAAATCACAAATTTTTTCAGTTCCGATAAGTAATAAAATTCACAACTATAAATACAGCTACACCTTATCGTCTTCTGATGTGTAGCTTCCTTCATAACCATATCCGTAGCCATAGCTATAACCGTACGTGTATTTATACGAGTATTTCGAATAATAGTATTGAATTTTACTTTCTCTGATATTATTAAGCACAATTCCTTTACTGACAACATCAAATTTTGAAAGAATTTCTTCGATGTGCTGAATCCCACTTTTTCGTGTGTACTTTGTATTTAAAATCACCAAGAAGATATCTGAAATTTTCAATAATTCCATCGTATCATTCAACAACCCAAAAGGAGGTGTATCGATAATTATAAAATCATACTTTTTTTCCGCAGTTTCAAATAACTGAGCAACTTGGTCTCGCATTACTAATTCCGAAGGATTGGCGGTTATCGGACCCGCTGTTATGACATCCAAATTTTCATAAATATTTTTGTGAATAATCTCTTCAAAAGTGCTTTTTCCAATAATGTAATTCGATACACCTTTTATGTTTTCAATTTTAAATGTTTTGTGGACTTTGGGACGATGTAAATCAAAATCTATAATCAAAACTTTTTTATCACCTTTTGCAACTATTGCTGCAAGATTGGTCGAACAGAATGTTTTTCCTTCTCCTGGAAAAAAAGATGAAACCAATACCCTTTTGGCTTTTCCATTTGTGTTGCCCATAAAGGACAAATTAGTTCGTAACGTTCTGAAACTTTCAGTGACCGCAGATTTCGGTTGGTTTTCAATCAACATTTCATGTTCAATATTTTTGACCATGGGAATTCCACCAACTATATTCAGCGAAGTAACTTCAGCTAATGCAGAAACATTTTCAATTCGTTCAAAAAATAATTTTCGGACAATTGCAATAAAAAAGGCCAACAAAACACCGCCCAATATAAATAGTCGCCGAATTTTAGTTTTATCTGGTTCAACTATACCCAACGTTTGAGTTGTTTCAATAACACGAACTTGTGGTATAATACCTGCGCGAGCTATTAAAGTATTTGTTTTCTTTTCGAGGAGGAATAAGTACATTTTATTGTTCACATCCAACTCTCGCTGAATGTTTAAGATATCTTGAGCTGACTTTGGTAAACTTTTAATGTCTGACCTATATTCTTTGACATAATTATCCGCAAGTTCAATCTCCTCTACTAATGCACCGGTCAAATTAACCAAGTATATTTTAACATCGTTCTTGAGCATTGCAATTTCTTTTTTGAGATTAATCACATTCAAGTTATCTTCTGACTCTTGCGTTTTCTTAAGTTCTAAGCTTATTTGTTTTGCGCGGATTTTGCCAATCACTTCCTTCAAATAACTATCCGATTGTTCAATAAAAAAATAAGGTGGTAATACACGCTCATTTTCGGAAGAGTTTAAATACTCATTAAGTGCAACTATTGAGCTCTGTTTTTGTCCCAGTTCGCGACGTAATTTTGTAAAATAAATGTATTCATTAAAAAACTCGTCTTCCTCTTTTGTGATATGGAGAATTTCATTTTGATCCTTATAAAGTAATAATGCATTTTCTTTTTCTTCAATGAAAGTAGCTACGGTATCAATCTGTTTCTCAATATTTTCCAGCGTATTTTGATTTACTTCCAGCTGAATTCGTTTTGAGTAATCGACATAAGACTTTGTTAACGTATCTAAAAAAACTTTTGCGCGCTGCTCCAGGTCATCAGTAATATAGGCCTCTAGAATTGATGTATGCTCAATGTTTTCGATTGACAAGCTTGATTGAAATTTTTGAATCAAATAATTTTTACTATGAAAAATAATTTCGTAGTCGGAAGATTTAATAATTTCAACTGTAGCTGCATCGAAAGTATACCTCTTACTTAGGTTAATTATAAAATCAGACGTTGTCAATTCTTGATCAAAGAAATATCGGTATTGAATGGTTTGGTCATTTAGTTCGTACCACAAGGTGTACTCATTTTCATTAAGGATTTCTATTTTTATCGGAATCTCATAAAGCTGGTCATTCAATACCGTTACTGTGGATTTAAACGGCAGTGTTTCAAAAACCTCATGTTTAGTTATTCGACCGAGTACAAAATAGGATGTATTAATTTTAATTTTATCAATTACCTCACCAATCAAATCTCGTGAAGTAAGAATTCTCATTTGATTTTGTAAATCCATGTAAACCCCATACGCACCCAAACCTTGATAAATGGGATCTTGGTAATCATACGTTTCATTGTTTTTTAACAGCAACTGAACTTTTGCTCCATAAATGTTATTTAGACGATAGGCATAGAGATAACCAATTACATAAGACAATAATGGGATCAAAATCAATAACCCAAGGTTTTTAAGTATAAGGCGCCAAACAAAAACGATGTCTTTTATTTCAATTAATTTGTTTGAATGCCCTTTAGCTGTCTTTATTTTTTCCATTGTCATCTTTTGAAGCTTATTTTCACATCGATAGGTAGTACTTAATCTCAATCAATTTACTTAGATCCATCCTTTTGTTCTATACGGAAAAGAAATGAGAATGTTTTTAGGTATTCGTTAATGATGCAATAAAGTAGACAGAAACTGAAAAAAACACCATTCTAATACGATTTACCAGAAATATTTTGGATTTAAAAACAAACAATATCATGCGTTTGGAAGAAGATAAGACACTTTTAGGAAGAATTACTGCTATTAATTGCTCTTTTTAGTTTCTAGTTTAAGAAATATTTAATAACTTGGCAGAGAAACTACGAATTTGGTGTTATGAAATTAAACTACTCTTTTGTTGGAAGTGTGTTATTTACATTTTCATTAAGCATTTGTCAATCAACTTTTAGTCAAACCGGCGCTGGAGGGGTAGGTAATGCTGGAACTAATGTTATTTGGCTCGATGCAAATACAATAATCCAAGCAAACGGTACACAAGTTTCTAGCTTTGCAGATGTTTCTGGTAATGGTAATAATTTGAGTCAAGGTACCTTTGTTAAACAACCACTATTTAATACAGGGGTTGTAAACGGATTACCCGCCATTCAATTTGATGGTGTTAATGATTTATTATCTCGTGGCGCTACACCAGCACTTGCGTCTACTAATCTAACCTACTTTATTGTGTTTAAGCGAGCTAACTTAACTAGTCAAATGTTAATAACAGCAGGGTATGCGAGTAACTCTCCTAAATGGAGAACTTACTGCAATAGTGGTAGTAATAATTTGATTAACGCACATTTTTCTCCTACAATTAAGCATGCAAGTTATACTGATGCTGGAACGCCAACATTTATTTCCACACACATAACTCCAACACAAATTAGAGTGTATAAGCTTGGGCTGCAACAAGCATTAACTAACGCAGCTTATACAGCACCCACCGGACATCAAAATTTGGCATTAGGAAACACGTTAGTTGCTGGACCTAATAATTATACTCTTAACGGATTTGTTGCTGAAGTGGTAGTATATAATTCTGCACTTAATAATTTGCAAAGAATAATAGTTGAAAATTATCTTGGTGCGAAATATGGAATGACAATTCCTACAGATCTATACGTTTACCAAGCTTCGCACAACATAGGTCTTATAGCGTTAGGAAATGATGGTGTATCTTCTCAAACTACTGCAAAAGGTTCGGGAGTTCTAGAATTATCTGCTGCCTCCGCAATGACTACTGGTGAGTATTTTATCGTGGCTCATACAAATGATGCTTTAAGCAATTTTACTACTTCGGATATTCCTCCTTCACTTATTGGTTATAAACGTTGGACTAGAACTTGGAAACTAGACGAAACGGGCGAAGTTGGCAACGTAACTTTGAAATATTATTTGGCTGGAGGTTACAACTTTGGAGAAACCACAACTTACACCTTACTTGTAGATAACGTTACTCAAAATGGTGATTTTTCTGATGCAACACAAGTAACCGGAATATATGATGGTGGATCACAAACAATAACCTTTACCACAAACATTAATGATGGAGATTTTTTCACACTTTCGGCTTCTGATCAAACATTAGAAATTCATGCAATTAATAGTGGAAACTTTAGTAATCCAAACACATGGGATTGCGTCTGCATTCCAAATGGCAACGACAACGTCTTCATTGATGCCAACGTCAGCGTAACGTTAGATATAAATGCAGAAGTTGGATATTTCTCAATTGGAGATCCTGGTGGATTGTTGATAATGAACACAAACAACACATTAAGTATTTACAAAGACTGGGATATGCTAGGCAGTGTTCAATTAACCGCAGGAAAAATTGCAATGGTGGGTATAGCTGACCAATACATCAATCCAGGAGGAAACGCATTGGATTTTAATGATTTTGAAATAAATAATTCAGGAGGAGGAACAGTTACATTGTACGAATCGTTTTATAGCTTAAAAGGAACACTCTATCCAATAAAGGGTCATCTTACTTTAGATTCAGCGCCAGGTAATTCTTTTATCTTTTTGTCAACTGCATCAACTGGTGGCGCAAGAATTAATCAAATTGCAAGTGGTTTTACATTTACTGGAAACTATACGACCCAACGGTTTATACCTCCGGGTTTGACAAATTGGCGAGGGCTTTCTTGCCCGGTAGCTGGATCCACTCTTTTAGACTGGGATGCCAATTGTGCCATTAGTGGTATTGGTTTTCCGGATGGTTGTGCAATTGGTGTTAGCGGTTGTTTTTATTCTGTCAGGTTTTGGAAAAACAGCATTTTGAATAATGTAACTTCTATTGTTCATCCGCTAGTAATTGGTCGCGGATATGAAATGCATTTAGGAGATGATTTGAACAATTTTTCGGGTGTTACTTTATCGAATAAAGGTCAATTGGAAACCTCTGCCTCTGTGCCTATTTCAATGAATACAGGTTGGATGACATTAGGCAATCCTTTTTTATCGCCGATTCTCTTTTCATCAATTGCCAAACCAAGTCAATTGGGTAATTATTTTTATGTCTATGACGCTTCTATTGGGGATTATCAATGGTATGATGGAATAAGTGGGCTTGGCAGTATTCCTGAACTAAATAATGGATTGATGAGTCAGTACCAAAGTGTTTGGGTGTTCATAACAAGTGCTTGTTCGATGTCAATTGAACAGTCAAATAAAACAACAACAAATGGAACCTATATCAGATCTAGTGAGGTTGTACAGAATAGCTTAACATTATTTCTAAAAGAACAAAACTCAACCTATAGATCTTCAATTGTATTACAAGAGATGAATGGAGCAAGTGATGATTTAGATTCTTCGATGGATTTCCGCCAATTGATTACCGGAAGTGAAGCAGCACCAGGTTTTTCTTTCTTCACTGAAAGTTCTTTGATTCGCAAAAATTATATCGAAAACAACTTTTTAAACAAATCGTTTATTCTTCATACTAATTTTAAAAATGACGGCTACTATACAATAGAAGCTGCAAATATTGAGAACTTCAACTCTTACCGAAAAGTTTTACTATTCGATAACCTTACGAATGAATTCATTGATTTGAAAACAGAACTGAATTATACCTTTTACAGTGAAATTAGCGAAGGAAATAGATTTACGTTAATTTTAACAAACGGGGAGGTTGAAGCGGAGTCAACAATTCAGTCGCTTACTATAAATGCGGAAGGCGAAAATGGATTAATAATTACGCAAATGGGCCACATGTTCAATGTCGTATCATCTGAAGATTATACTGACAATTCACAAATTAGCTTGGTTAACGTTTTAGGACAAAACGTCATTTTCAACCAGTCGATGAAATTTGTATCGGGCAGCAATATAATTAACGTTGCAGAGGAATGTGTTGGCGTTTACATACTGGTAATTGCAACAGGGGATAAAATTGTCACTAAAAAAGTAGTACTTTAGCCTTGAATTGAATATTAATAAAGATGAAATTAAGGCAGACTATTCATAAATTAATGCTATTGATTATATTGGTCATAGCCTCATTTGTGTCCCACGCTATGCCAGGACCAGCTGGAGGCGCACCTCCCGGCGGCGCACCTCCAGCCGGTGGACCTCCTACCGGTGTCGCACCTTGTTGGAGCCCACCATGTGTACCTATTGATGGTGGAATTGGAATTCTACTTGCTGCTGGCGCATTTGTTGGTGCAAGAAAAATTTATCGTTCTTCTCGAGGATAAGGCATTATTTGAAGAATGACCAATTTTTTACGTCAGCCAGCGGTTAAATTTCTTTTAATCGGAGTTTTGTCCTATTCGGTTTGGTTAATTATCTATTACTTTTTAATTAAGGAGTATACGAATTGGGATTATTATCTCGATTACTCGATTGTATTTAGTTCTCACGAAATATTTGGATTGTTTGGTGTTAATTCCTTGATAGACGTTGAAAGCGATCATGTGGTTCTCTATTTAAATGAAGCCAATAAAATTGGAGTTTGGGTAGGAGACGACTGCAACGGTTTTAAGCTTTTTTCAATTTTTGCTATTTTCATTATTGCTTTTCCTGGTTATTGGCGAACCAAACTTTGGTTTATTCTTTTGGGAATGGTTTTTATTCAAATTGCGAATATTATTAGAGTTATGTCATTACTTATGATTTATGATTCGCATCCTACTTTTTTAGACTTTAATCATAAATACACTTTCACCATTTTTGTTTACAGTATTATTTTTTCACTTTGGCTTTGGTGGGCTAAAAAATATGGCCATGTCAAAAAGAACTAAGCTAATAATCCTTACTTTTTTTATTATTCTTCTCGGATTTTTGCGAGATTATTTATTCGATAATATTAATTGGATTTATATGACGTTGAAGAATGGCCGAGCGAACCAGGCATTAGATGAATTTCACTTTATGTTAAATTGGACTTTAAAAGAAATCAACATACTAAAATGGATTTTAACTTTTGTTTTTACCGGCCTTTTTGCTTTTATGACTTGGTGGATTATTAAAGCTGCATTTAAAAACAAACTTTTTAATCAACTTGCAATTGCAAGTTTTGTAGGTTTAATGACTATTTCAGCCTTACTTTTTTTTGCTGGTTTTATTTTTGGGCAATCAGAAAATTTATATGGGGTGATAAGAACTTTAATGGGATTTGCCCAATCCTTTATGCCTTTGATGGTATTATATGTTCTTTTTAAATTTTTACCTGAGCAGAATAAGAAAGAATAATAAGATAATTTTTACTTTTAGCTAAAACTTAAAACAATGTCAAAGGATAAAGCCATTTTTGATTTAATAGAACTCGAAAAAAATCGTCAATTGCACGGAATAGAATTAATTGCTTCTGAAAACTTTGTAAGTCAACAAGTGCTTGATGCAATGGGTTCAATTCTTACAAATAAATATGCGGAAGGCTTACCAAACAAGCGTTATTACGGCGGTTGTGAGGTAGTAGACCTAATTGAAGAACTTGCAATTGAGCGATTAAAAACGTTGTTTGGCGCAACATGGGCAAATGTGCAA
>Ga0105044_10005934_pt1 | contig 16797 bp, 17 predicted proteins | sample MAT01_FD_78092 | JGI IMG/M metagenome (GOLD analysis project Ga0105044, IMG submission 78092) | Freshwater microbial communities from Lake Fryxell liftoff mats and glacier meltwater in Antarctica - MAT-01 | ecosystem: Environmental > Aquatic > Freshwater > Ice > Liftoff microbial mat | place...
CCCGTCGCTTTGATCACCGGTAGCTGATCGCCTCCCTCGGCCACCCTGCGATCAGAAGTGACGAGACTCGCGGACCGAAGCGAAACTCGTCCATCGGTCTCGCACCACGCTGGTTTCGTGATACGATACTTGCCACGTGGACATCTACGAGTCGGCTCGCAAACACGGTGTCAGTGACGACGACATCCTGCACGCGATCGACTTTGCGCTCATGGCAGCCGAACAAGACGACGGCAAGGTGCTGTATCTCGGACCAGAGAAATCCGGGAATCTGCTCGAGGTCGTCACCGTTCGACGCGACGAAGCCTCTGAGATCGAGATCCACGCCATGAAGATGCGCAGGATGTACGAACCGCTGCTCCGTGAGATGGGAGATACCGATGACTGACAACAAGTCCGCCGGCCGGACCGAGGCCGGGGTCGAACTGACCGACGACGTACTCAACCGGATGGCGCAGGAGGCCGAAGTCGGACTCGACCTCTCCAAGCTTCGCCGTCGTCCTGGCCGTCCCTCCATGGGTTCGGGTCCGGCCGACACCCTCCCTGTCCGGCTCGATCCCGAGTTGCGGGAGGCCGTCGACGCTCGAGCGAAGACGGATCACACGACTGCGTCCGATGTCGTACGCGAGGCGCTGCGTCAGTACCTCAAGGCCGGTTGAAAGCCAAGAATCAAGCCATCGCCTTCGCCCGCATCGGCACGCCCGGAAATGCCGGTCTGCAACGCAGAGCAGCAACGCAGAGCTCCGCCCTGACCCGGGTGATCGGGGCGCACAGAAGGGACCATTCGCGCTGGAACGAAATCGATCCGTGCCGGTCTCGATCTCGATGCGAGGCAGAGGGCGATGAGGTTCTCGGTGGAGCGGAAGCTGTAGTTGATGGGGGTGTCGCCACAGATCCTCAGAGCCGGCCGTCCGAACGCTCACGCGTGGAGTCGGTTTCTGCCCCGCTCGGTCTGGGTTGGGTTCTTTCCGGAACCTGTTTCGCCGAGTTGTCGTCAGCCCACGACGTCGCGGGCGAGGCCGAGCCACAGATCGGTGCACAGCCGAAGAGACTCGACATCAAGTCCCGCACCCTCGAGGTAACTCTGCAGCAGGTCGGCGTTGCGGCGCTCCTCACCCGAGTCGGGGTTGCCATCGTTCACGCAGTGGTTACGAATGAGTTGCTGCAGCAACTCGATCGTGTGAGTGGTCAGGGTGTCGAGACTCGCCGACGGAGAGGTCATCAATCCAGAGTAGATGCCGAGCCGCGCCCGGCATGACGGTCACCAGCCGATGATCGTTCTCCTTCCAGTCCGTCCCGCAAGCCTGCAACAGCAGCCCCCGGAGACAACAGGATCACCGGCACATATACGCCTCTGGGCGCTGTCCTGTAGGGGTCTGCCGCAGGTGACGGTTGACATCTCAACTCCGAATGGTACCGTATCTTGTACAACTCCGAAGGGACGCACGATGGCCATCACTGCGAGTGAAGCACGCAAGAACCTGTTCCCCCTGATCGAGCAGGTCAACGAAGATCGCACCCCGGTCGAGATCACTTCCAAGCGCGGTCATGCCGTGCTCATCGGCATCGACGATTACCGGGCTCTCGAGGAGACGGCCTACCTCCTGCGGTCACCGGCCAACGTTCGGCGGCTCCTCGAGAGCCTCGAGCAGTCCCGTGCCGGCAAGGCTCAACAGCACGAACTTGACCGATGAGGTTCGTCTTCACGCCCCATGGGTGGGAGGACTACACGTTCTGGCAGGCGACGGACCGGGCGACGTTGAAGCGCATCAATCGCTTGCTCGATGACGTTGCCCGTGATCCCTTCGCAGGGATCGGGAAGCCCGAGCAACTCCGTCACGCACTCGCCGGAGCGTGGTCGCGTCGCATCGACGAGGAACATCGGCTCGTGTACCTCGTCGAAGGGGACGACATCGTGATCCTGCAGGCTCGCTACCACTACGGCTGACTGGCGACCTGACGCGGCGGGCCCCGATGCATCCGTGCTCGACGACCTGGTTGCACGAGTGATCGACTCCGGTGCGGTCTCCGAGGTGCGTCGAGCGCGTTTGGTGACCGACGGCTTGCAGCACATCGTGGTGGTTCTCGACGAGGATCTCCTGGCGCGGTTCCCCCGCAGCGATCAAGCGATCGAGTCGCTTCGTGGCGAGGCCAGGTTGCTGACGCATCTCGCGGGTCGGGTGTCAGTTCCGCTCCCGGTTCCGGTGCACGTGGATGAGTCGTTCACTCTGCATCGAATGCTGCACGGAGTCGTGACCAGTCGTCGAGCGCTGGGTTCGCTCGAGCGACGGGCGCGCGAGCGACTTCTCGATGATGTCGGGCAGTTCTTGGCCGAGGTCGGCACTTCAGCGGTTCCCAGCTTCGCCGCGAGTGCGGCGGCCACATCTCTGGACCATATGCGCGTGCTCCGCGAGCGCGCCGATCGCCTCGTGGTGCCGCTGTTGTGGAACCATCAACGGCAGTGGCTCGATGAGTTGTTCGCGGAGCTCGAGGCAGTGTCGTTCGCGCACACCCCGAGCCTGATCCATGGTGACCTGGCGCCGTACCATCTCCTTCACGACCACGAATCAGGACACCTGACGGGCATTTTGGACTTCGGTGTGGCCGGGCTCGGCGATCCTGCGACCGATCTCGCATGCTTGCTGTCGGTCTGGGGCGAGCGGTTCGCAGGGCGTCTCGCGCACCGTTGGCCCGCGGCCTTCGACCTTATTGACCGAGCCCGCTTGGTAGCGATGGCGCTGCCGCTCGAATGGGCGGTGATCGCGCTCGAGACGAACGCCGCGGACATGGCGGTTGCACACATCGGTCACTTGGCGGTCGATGTCGCCCCCTCGGCACAGCGTTCGGCTCGGCCATCTGATCAACGCCGCCGCGGCGGCCGAAATCACCGTCGCCGCGCAGCTCGCTCCCGTCGAAGGTGTGCCGTCACAGTCGTCCGGTGGATCCGATACGCCCCGGCGCTCATGGTGATCGACTGACCTCCGCTGTACGCCGCTAGCAGTCCTTCGACCTTGCGAGGTGCCAGCCTGTGCTGCATCTTTCGACCAGATGGCTGCGGGTCGTGCGCGCGCTGTGGTCGACTCAAGATCTCGGGCAGTGAGTCCGTCAGACGGCGGAGCGCTTCGGAGGGGTTCGAAAGCCGTCCCTGATGGTCCACCCGGTCGTTGTCGAAGAGACGACGTGCTCCTTGGTCAGAGCAGGGTGTGAAAGAGGAGTGTGCCGTCGCCACCAGAATCTGCCCACTGGTGGCCGAGACATGGGGCCGGTTGGCGAAGACGCTGCGTGGTGAACGAGGGCTCTGTGGCTGTGCGCCAACATCGCGCAAGGCAACTGACGCCACGGGTTTCTGCACGTAGTTGCGCGTTCGGTAGCTCTGGGAGCTACTCCAGGTGATCACGTCCCCGTACGACGACGGTCGCCGCGCAGTGGCATCGTTCATGCGTTTCAACGTCGCCGGTGGGGCCGGCAGCGAGGTGGCCGGGCCGTGCTTCAGCCCCGATGGGACTTGCCTGTACGTGCCGACCCAGCGCCGGACCGTTGCCCACCCGGGTGGTGGTGGCAGTGGTGTGACCTACGAGGTCACCGGTCCGTTCCGCCGTTCCCCCGGCGGCCCGTTTCCAGGAACCGTGGCGACGACGACCACCGTGCCTGGTGGTACGACGGCGACCACCACGGCACCGCCGACGAGCGTCGATCTGATCCCAGCGATCGGGTCGAACTGGCCGATCCTCGACAACGGGACGAACCAGACCCCAGGCTTCGCGGCGCTGGCGGTCAACGACAGCGCATGGAAAGTACAGACGTTGCAGAGCGGCAAGCTGCTCGGCTACGGAGACTTCGATTCGCAGGGCGGTATCTCCGTCGGGCTGAGCAGTTCACAGAACTACGTCACCACGTACTTCTGGTCGACGTTCTCCGTCGCCGACCCATCACAGTTCGGCACCATCACCGCTCGACTCATTCACGACGACGGCGCCGTCGTCCACCTGAACGGCGTGGAACTGTTCCGCTCCAACATGCCGGCAGGCACGATCACCTCGACGACGGTCGCGTCGAATGCGCGTCCCGAGCGCGCCGAGGACGTGCGCACCTTTGCCAACACGTTGCAGATCAGGTCGAATGTGATCGCGATCGAGGTGCACCAGACTTCGCGGAGCTCGTCGGACCTGGCGATGCGTTTCCGTCTGGTCGGCACCCGGCGCTGAGCATGCCCGCTGCGCTTGCGGGCCTCGAGTCGACCCGAGCGCTGTTCGACGTGGGAGCGTTACTGATGGATCGACGGGACCACCTCGGCCATGACGTAAGAGGTGGTTCCAGAGCGGGCTCACGACCGAACATTGAATTCAATGGTCCGTACGTAGCGACCATTGAATTCAATGTTCGGGGCCGAAGTACTTCGAAGTTGGCGTCGCAGGGGGCGACGAGTCGCACGTCGCTTTGATCGAGGTTCACTTTCGCAGGAACGGTCTGTGCGTCTGGTTCGGCTGGCACGAGAGGAGGGTCCTTCGCCCCTAACGATACGACTGCGTTGAGCGCATGCTGGAGGGAGACCACAGGAAGGTGTTCATCATGAGCAAGCCCATCGCCACCCCAGAGATCCTCGACCGGCTGTTGCACAGCCTCAGCGATACGTCGAAGCGTCTGTCGAACGACGTGGAGCAGCAGGCACAGCAGATCGAAAAGCGGATCAAGAAGTTCCTCGACGAAGGCGAGAAGGCCTCCGACCGTTGGGTGAAGTCGATCGACAAGGACTTCCGTGAGCAGTTCGCCTCACTTCGTCATGAGGTCGAGCAGCTTTCGCACCGGATCAACGAGTTCCTCGGACAACCTGCCGCCAAGCCAGCTGTCAAGCCCTCGGCGACGCGGCTGCCGACGGCCAAGCCGCCGATTGCGAAGAAGGCCCCGGCGAAGAAGGCCCCGGCGAAGAAGGCCCCGGCGAAGAAGGCCCCGACGAAGAAGGCCCCGACGAAGAAGGCCCCGACGAAGAAGGCCCCGACGAAGAAGGCCCCGACGAAGAAGGCGACGGCCCGCACGGCCCCGTTGAAATAGCACATCGCCCGCATAGCAGCAGCCAAGCGATCAGCTTGTTTCGTACCGCCTCCGACGGCGTCGGGCACGGCGCACGACCCGAGGCGGCATCGCATCCGCACTCGTGCGCCGGTCAATGGGCCCGGTCGGCGTCGAAGCCGGAGGCCATACGGCGCCCGTCCTCGACCGTAGTCGTCACTGACACGGTATGACCTCGGCAAGGTATCGATCAGTGGCGGGATGGGTACCGTCGATCCGTGCCACGTGTGTTGTCGAACCGTTACGAACTGGGGCCGCTCGTCGGCTCTGGTGGCTCGGCTCGTGTCTACGAGGCGCGGGATCTGCTGCTGGATCGGCGGGTAGCGGTGAAACTGCTCGACAGTGACGCCGCTGCATCCAGTGACCCCTCCGGCCGAGATCGCTTCCTCCGCGAGGCGCAAGCCTTGGCTCGGTTCGCGCATCAGCACGCGGTGGCGGTGTACGACGCTGGGGATGTCGATGGTGACCTGTTCATCGTGATGGAGTTCGTCGAAGGGACATCGCTGGCGCACCTCATCGCTACCAGCGCGCCGATGTCGGAACCCGAGGTGGTGCGTATCGGCACGCAGTTGCTCGCTGCTTTGGACGCTGCGCACACAGCCGGGCTGGTTCACCGTGACGTCAAACCGTCCAACGTGTTGATCGCCCGGACGGGCGAGGTGAAGCTGGCCGACTTCGGAATCGCCAAGCGATTCGATGATCTCGCAGAATCGCTCACCATGGTGGGTTCCGTGATCGGAACGCCGCAGTACTTGGCCCCCGAGCAGGCGGCCGGGCGTTCTGCCACCCCGCATTCGGATGTCTACGCCACCGGTGTCGTGCTGTACGAGATGCTGACCGGGACTCGTCCACCCCCTGCGTCACCTGGTGCAGGTGTCGGGGCCGACGTGCGAGAGTTGCGGCCGGCAGTGTCACCCAGGGTGGCGGCGGCTGTTTCGCGCTCGCTCGCTGCACGCCCCGAGGACCGGTTCGCGACGGCGGTGGATATGGCGGCGACTCTGCGCGGGGAGCAGCCGACCACCGCTGCGTCGCTCCTCGCGCCCACTCAACTTTCACCCCAGCACTCGGTGGAGAACACACCGACCTGCGTGATCTCGCCCGAGGACCGCACAGCGGTGTGGGCTGCGTCGACGGCTCCCACAGAGCTGCAACCGATGCGACCTTCTCCACGTGCCGGGCGAGCTCGATGGGTGGCGGTCGCACCAGCGCTGGTTGTGCTGATCGCCGCGATCTGGTTCGCCATCCTGGAGTCGTCCAACAATGAGACGATCTCGGAGCTCGGCAATCCGGCTACGGCGACAGTCCCGGAGCAGCCGACCACCGCTCGACCAACGGCTCCGCCGACCCAACCGCCACCCATCGATCTGATTCCGGGATTTCCGGCCACCGACGACATCCAGCAGTTCATCGACCAGCTGCGTGCCGGCCGCGATGTGGCGGGCAAGCAGTCGAAGAGGCTCGGCGACGAATTGCAGAAGCTGCTCGACATGGACCCCGAGCAGCGCACCAAGGATGCGGAGAAACTGGCGACGCAACTCGGTGAGTGGGTCGACAAGGGCGAAATCGATCCGGTCGTGGCCGGTGAGGCGTATCAGCTCCTCACAGGTCTCAGCGGCCCCGTCCCATGACCGATCGGGCGCGGCGTGCACCCTTGACCGGCCGGAACACGGCAGCCGGTCCGGCGACCGACTTCGATCATCGGGCAGCAGACTTCAGGCCAGGCTGCCGCTCGTCTGCGCCTTCTTCACCGAGGCCACCACGACGGGGATCTCGTCGTCTGCGAGCGGCTGCATCCATTGCTTTCGGGCCAGCGCGGCCTCGAGGAACGGGGCGAGCTCGGCGTCCTTGCGCAGCTGTCGTTGGGCGTCGTCGGCTGCAAACTCGGGGAGAACGTCCGACGCAAACAGTTCGAGCGATGCGCAGATGTCGTCATGGTCGTTGCGTCCGGCCTGCTGGATGAAGATCACCTGATCGACGCCGGCATCTCGCATTCGGCGGAGGTGCCGGCTGGCGTCGGCGGGCGAGCCGATGCAACTCGAGTACGTGTCGCCCTGACTGGCGGCATCGGTGATCTTGCGCTCGATGCTGTCGGGATCGCGTCGCGCCTGGAACTCGCCCCACAGGTCGGTGCGGCCGGGCCGCTGATCGTGTGCGACGAGGGCGTTGAGCGCGTAGCCGAAGAACTCGAAGCCCTCCTGGCCCCTGCGAATGGCTTCCGACCGGTCCTCGTGCAGCGAGAAGCCGGTGACGAGTGCGATGTTCGGGTTGACGAAGTGGCCCAATGGCACGCACTCGTCGCTCTTGATGGTGTCGTAGTAGATGTCGACCCACGCGTTGGCTTCCTCGGGGTCGATGAAGCTGAAAGCCAGCGCGCCGAGCCCATTGCGGGCAGCGACCTTGATCGTGTCGCGGTTGGTGCAGGCCATCCACATCGGTGGGTGGGGCTTCTGGCGGGGTTTGGGCAGCACGTTGCGGCACGGCATCGTGAAGTTCTCCGACGTGTACCCGGGGTACGGATCGAGCACCATCATGTTTGCGATCTGCTCGGCCGCTTCCAACGACATCTCACGTTTGTGCTTGGCAGGGATGCCGAAGCCGTGGAGCTCCATCCGGGTGGCGCCCTCGCCGATGCCGAAGTCGACACGGCCATTCGAGATGAGGTCGAGCGTGGCGATTCCCTCGGCCGTGCGCGCCGGGTGGTTGTAGTTGGGGATGACCTGGCGAATGCCGTGCCCCAACCGGATGCGCGACGTGCGAGCGGCTGCCGCAGCGAGGAACACCTCAGGTGATGATGAGTGCGAGTACTCGTCGAGGAAGTGATGCTCGACCTCCCATGCGTAGTCGAAGCCGAGCCGGTCTGCGAGCTCCACCTGAGTGAGCGCATCCTGCAGCAAGCGATACTCGTCGTCGTCGGACCAGGGCTTCGGCAGCTGATGCTCGTAGAAGATTCCGAACTTCATGTGCACAGCACAGCACATCGGCCCTGCCCCGCTCTCACCCGCCACCCGTGCGACCTCGGCGCGCTGATTCACCGTTCAGCCCATTGCGGTTCCGACGTCTCGGAGGAACGACACGTCCGAGTCTGGCGAAGGTCTGTGAAGCACCGCAGACGAACCCCGATCCGTGGTGTGACACAGACGCCGGGAGAGCCTCAGTCGATTGCCTGTCGTTGATCTGACTTCAGTTGAGCTGGGTGATCGGCGGTGACCTCACCCTCGTCTGGGTCCAGCGATCCATCGCAACGGACATGGGCGCCACGATGGTCAAGCTGAACGGTCCACGCCACTGGTGCCTCGACGGGCTCGGTGCCAAGGTGGCCGTGGTCGACCCGGTGTTTCGCGACTTCAACGGGCTCACCATGCGGCGTCTCGCAACGCTCGAGTTGGGTGCCGACTTCGCTGCCGGGGCCTATGTGCGTCGGTTCGTGAACCGCGGCGCAGGGTTCTTCTTCGACGCCGGCCAGCCGGTGTACGAACTGGTCGATCCCGATGGGGCGGCGTACGTGATGCAGGCCTACCGTCGGCGTCGACCCCACCCTGACCGAGGCCGACCTGCCCGGATTGGGTGAGCGGCTCGCCCTGCCCGAGGGTTGTGGCTACCGAACACGAGTACTCGACGAGGAACTGGTGGTGGACACCATCGCAACGGTGGCAACCGTGGTGCAGGGCGAACTGGAGAACACGTACACGCTGCCAGGGTGAGGTGAGACACTTTTTCGATAAGTGTCTCGCGGGGAGGTTCTGACAGAATCAGCTGACGACTTCTGACAGGGGGCATGGTCCATGAGCAACGACACGACAACGGGGGCGGCGATCACGGCGCCGGTGCTCGATTGGGCGACGGATTACGACATCTTCGACGCGGGCTACGTCGCCGACCCGTTCGGCATCTGGGACGAACTGCGCGCGGCCTGCCCGATGGCGCACACCGACCGCTGGGGCGGCTCGTGGTTGCCCACCCGCTACGCCGACGTCTACGAGATCGCACATGACGTGGAGAAGTTCCCGTCCGGCAATGGCGTCAGCGTCGTGCCGATCATTCTTCCCGAGACCGGTGCCGACGGTGGTGCCCATGCAGCCCCAGTGCTCACCGCCGGCGTACCACCGATCAGCGCCGATGGTGAGCTGCACAGCTGGACCCGCCGGCTGATCCTGCCGACGATGAGCCCCGCCCGCGTCGCCGAGTACGAGATCTACACCCGTGAGCTGTGCGCGCGCCTCGTCGGCGAGATCGTGATGCGTGGGGAAGGTGATGCTGCTGCCGAGTACGCCCAGCAGATCCCCGTGCGCGTGATCGGCCACATCCTCGGCGTGCCCGAGGCGATGTCGCCGATCTTCACCGAATGGGTGCGCGACATTCTCGAGTTCGCGCACGACCCCGAGCGCCGGCGTCGCGGCGTGATGGGCATGATCGGCTTCGTGCAGCAGGCGATCGCCGACCGGCGGGCGGAGCCGAAGGACGACTTCATCACCGAACTGCTGGCATCTGAGCACAACGGCGAGCCGATCACCGACCCGGTCGTGATGGGAATGTGCGCGCTGCTGCTGATCGCCGGTATCGACACCACCTGGTCATCCATCGGCTCGACCATGTGGCACCTGGCCACGCACCCGGAGGACCGAGCCCGCCTGGTTGCCGAACCCGAGCTGATGCCCACGGCAATCGAAGAGTTCCTTCGGGCCTACGCCCCGGTCACGATGGCCCGCCGGCTCAACGAGGACAAGGACTACAACGGCTGCCCGATGAAGGCCGGCGAGCGAGTGTTGATGAACTTCCCCGCAGCCAATCGCGACCCCGAGGTGTTCCCCGACGCCGACAGGGTGATTCTCGATCGTCAGCAGAATCGCCACCTCGCGTTCGGCGCCGGCATCCATCGCTGCGCAGGCTCGAATCTGGCCCGCATGGAGCTGCGCGTCGCAGTGGAGGAGTGGCTGGCACGCATCCCCGAGTTCGCAGTGGTCGACGAGACCAAGGTGACGTGGGCCGGCGGCCAGGTACGCGGGCCGCGCTCGATACCGATCAGCATCGGTTGATCAGCTGAGAGGCGGCGGTTGATCAGCCGATGGGCGGCTCAGCCTGCCAGGTACTCGCCCAGACGTCGTTCGGCGTCTTCACCGAACAGGATCCGCGCGACTTCGTCGAGGCCTTCTGAGTGGCGAATGACTTCGTCGCTGACCACCTGCTCGATTTTCGACCGGCGGCGCATGAAGTCTTCCAGCTTGGTGATCATCTCCGTGCTGGCAGCGAGATGCAGCTCCACTCGCAGATAGTCGGCGTTCTCCATGATGTCTTCGCCCATATGCGGGTCGTCACGGATGGCCTCCAACATCGAGAATGCGCGCCGCCCGTACCGGCGCCACAGACGGTCGCTCAGCGGCTCGACATCGGGCTTCGTGCGCAACGCATCGATCTTCATCAGGCGTGCCTGGCGATAGAACTCGGAGCGGGTGGCCTTCGCCGGCTCGCCGTACCAGTTCTTCAGATCGTCCTCCAGGGGCACACCCAACGATTCGACGGCCTCAGCTACTTCTTCCCCGATGTTGAGGCAGTCGGTCAGCTTGCCGCCGAAGATGGTGACCAGCCGTGCCCGGCGATCGGTCTCGACCGCGTGCTTGCGACTCAGCGACGTCCAGTCGACATCTCGCTGGTCGGCACCGCCGGTATTGACCACCAATGGCCGCACCCCGCACCGCTCGGCGATCACGTCGGCGATTGTCAGCGGCCTGTCGAGATTGAGTCGTTGATTGATCTGCTCGAGCAGGAACGTGCGGTCCTCATCGTCCACTTCCGTGTACGGCTCGTCGACGCGGGTGTCGGTGGTGCCAATGACCGAACGTGACCCCATCGGAATCACGTAGAAGAGGCGTTGTGTGTCGTCGAAGAACGCCAGCACCCGCTGGTGCTTGTCGGTGGTGAGCCGTGGCACCACCAGGTGAATTCCCTTGGAGTAGACGATGCGGTGGTCGGTCTTGGAACCCCATCCGCTGTTGAGCTCGTCGACAAACGGACCGGCCGCGTTGACCAACACTTTCGCCGACGTGGTGAACTCCTCACCGGAGTCGACATCGCGCAGCTGGGCAATCCACCGCTCTCCATCTCGTTTCGCCGACACCAACTCGATGTAGTTGGCGGCTGTGGCACCGGCATCCATCGCCGAGCGCACGAAGGAGAACACGAAGCGAGAGTCGTTGTCGATGAGGTACGCGTCGCGGTACTCGATTCCGCCACGCACCGAGGTGATATCGATGACTGGCTCTTCCTCGCGGATCTTCTCCTTGCTCAGCAGGCGCGGGTGACGAGTGCCGAACTGGCCGATGACCCAGTAGCCGAACGCCCCGAGCGCGGCGAACCAGGGTGGGAACGGTGCCTTCTGGTCGAGGCTGGCGAGGAAGCTGATCTCCTTGATGTTGTCCGGGTAGGCCTTGATCAAACGGTTGCGCGAGCGGCACAGTTTGAAGACCAGCAGCAGCTCGTAGTTCTCCAAGTACTTGAAACCGCCCCACACCAGGTTGGAAGACTCTTGGCTGGTGAAGTGACCGAAGTCGCCGCGGTCGATGAGCGCAACCGACGCACCACGACCAGCCAGGGCGGCGGAGGTGACGGCTCCATTGATGCCGCCGCCGACCACCAACACGTCGAAGAAGCCGTCGCGCAGGGTCTCGATGTGCGTTCGTCGCGAAGCCATGTACCCATCTTGGCCGCTACTCGCCGCAACACCCACCCGAGCTCGCGAGAAGTGCGGGCCTGCTGTGAGCGAAGTGAGGCTCCCAATGCGAGGGAACGTGGCGCGGCTGCTGCACACTGACGACATGTCCGACATTCGTCTTCGCCCGGTTGTGCGCGATGACCTGTCGTGGATGGTCGCAATGGCGGCCGATCGCGACGCTGTTGGCGAGCACAACTGGTCCGGGCCCACCGACCCCGACGAGCTGCTCGGCCGCTTCCACCATCAGTTCCAGTGCGACGGTTTCCTGGACCCGCGAGGTGGCCGGCTGGTTGTCGACCTCGATGGTCAACCGATTGGCGACGTTTCCTGGCGGCCCGAGCAGTGGGGCCCGTCCGATGGCAGTGTGTGCCCTGCTATCGGCATTGCGCTGCTGCCCGAGTTTCGCGGTCAAGGCTATGGCACCGTCGCTCAACGCTTGCTCGTCGACCACCTGTTCCGTGAGTACGGCGTGCACCGTGTGCAGAGCGACACTGCGATGGACAATCCGGCTGAACAACGGGCGCTGGAGAAGGCTGGGTTGACTCGAGAGGGCGTCGTACGCCATGCCGAGCTACGTGACGGCGAGTATCACGATCATGTGCTGTACGGCATCCTGCGCCACGAATGGTTGGCCGGTCAGGCCAAGTAGCCACTGCTCGGGTGCCTCACCCACTGGCCCGATCCGTCGCATCGAGCGCGCACGCGAGAGCGGTGATTGAAGCCTGTCGTCATCGGTGAACTTTCTCCGCCGAACCAACTGCGAGAATCGAAGGCACCGTGGAACAATCGCCGCTGCGCATTGGTTAGTGTCTCGCAGTGAGCCGTCAGAAGGGCGACTCAGAAGTAAGAGGTACAGCAATGACCATCGGGACCGTAAAGTTCTTCAACGCCCAAAAGGGCTTCGGATTCATCTCTCGTGAGGGTGGCGACGACGTGTTCGTTCACTTCTCCAACATCGACGGCGCGGGCTATCGCTCGCTCGAAGAGGGCCAGAGTGTCGAGTTCGAAATCGGCCAGGGCCGCAAGGGCGACGAAGCCCTGAAGGTTCGCCCGGTCTGAACCAGGCGTGCGTCGTGGGCTGCTAGCCCTGGCGCCACAACTGCAATGGGGTGAGGTCGCGCGGTCCTGCGAAGGGCAATGCGACCTCATCACCGCGTCTGCCGGCCGATTGATACGCGGCAGCGACCACCTGCAGCACGTGGCGTCCAAATGTCGCACTCATGGTGGGTTCGCGGCCAGCCGCAAGGTCGTCGGCGAACGCTCGCAGTTGTTGGGTGTAGCCCAACTGATCCAGCATTGGAATCTGGCCGGCGGCCGAGGGGAGTGCAACCTCGTCCCCGTTCAACTCCAACGACTGCACCGCCAGCAGCTCGGCGCGCACGACGCCCGTTGCGCCTGCGACCTGTACGTCCCACACCGGTTCGGGCCCTGCCTGCCAACTGGACTCCACGCGGGCCACCAGACCCGACCGGTATCGCAGCCAGACGTCGGCGTGCTCGTCGCTGGCGTGAGTGCGGTCGGAACTCTCGCTGCCCCGCAGCAGTGCGGATACCGCCACCGGTGAGCCTTCACCGGCGGCGTTGGCCACGAGGAGGGCGATCGAGAGCGGGTGCACCCCGAGATCGAAAAGTGCGCCTCCGCCCCACTCGTCGGTGGTGAACGCTCCCCATGTAGGAAGGCCCTGCAGGGTGCGCACCTCCAGGTGTGTCAGCACGCCCACACGCGGCGTCAGTGCGATCATCCGTTGCACGACCGGCGCATACGCAAGGTTCTCCGCGTACAGCAAGCGGCCCCCATGGCGAGCGGCCGCGGCGACCAATCGGTCGGCTTCTTCCAGTGTGCGGCACAGCGGCTTCTCCAGCAGGACCGCAGCGCCTTCGTCCAACAGACGAATGGCATCGGTGGCGTGGCACTGCGGGGGAGTAGCGACCACCACGATGTCGGCACCTCCGGGAAGCTCCTCGTACGTGACCGCTGTGGATCCGAACTCGTGTGCCAGCTTCGCTGACCGTTCGGGAGTGCGCGACGCGACTGCGGTGAGCTCGAAGCCCAGCTGGCGTGTGGCCGCGGCATGCGCCATTGCCACCCAGCCGGCGCCATGCAACGCGACCCGAGTCACCTCACTTGCCGGCGAGTGCGGCGACGACCGGTGCGAACTTGTCGACGTCTTCGGCACCGACGATCACGTACGAGAAGCCCCAACGTTCGCGACGCTCCAGCAGGCGCTCGATCAGTTCGGCGGGCGAACCAATGAGCGCGAACGGCGAGCTGAGCAGCATCGACGCATCGACGCCGAGCATGCCGGCCAACCGCTCGCGGGCGCCTGCCCCATCGTCGGTGACGTTGACGAGGAACGCGCGGATGTTCATCTCTATGTCGTCCAAGCGGTCGCCCGCCGCAGCGCGGACAATGGCGATCTTTTCGTCGACAGCATCTTGCGTCATGTGCGCGAACGCTTCCGGGCCGACCACGCCGGCGTGCATGCTGGGGTTGACGCCCACGATGTCGGCCTCTCGAGCCGCAATGCTCAACACGCGCTTGCCACCGCCCCCGATGAGCACGGGCATCTTCGCCTGCACCGGCTTGGGCAGACCGTCGTAACCGGTGATGGTGTAGTGCGTGCCCGAGTGCGAGAAGGCGCCCGGCTGCATGCACTGCTTGATGATGCTGAGACCTTCCAGGAAGCGGTCGATACGAACGCCGGGGGTGTCGTACGGAATGCCCAGCTGCTCGTAGTCGCTGATCATCCACCCAGCGCCGAGGCCGATCTCGACGCGACCGTCACTGAGTAAGTCCATGGTGGCAAGTTCCTTCGCCAACACGACCGGGTGCTTGTAGTCGTTGTCGAACACCAGCGCGCACACACGCAGCTCGGTGGTGGCGTCGGCTGCGGTCATCATGGCCGGTACCGGTGCGAGTTGATCACCGAAGTGATCGGGCATGGTGAGCACCGAATAGCCGTGGCCTTCGCTGCGCTGCGCAAGCGACACCCACTCGGTGCGGGTGGTTGCGTTGGAGGCTTGGATGCCGAAGCGGAAGGGGCGAAGCGTCATGCAGCGCACGGTAGCAAGCCGGGTGACCCCCACCGCTGCCGCGCCGCAACTAGCGTGGGCGCCTCGTGCACCGATTGGCTTGGCCCCTCCGATTCGTCGCCATCATCCTGGCGGGCGCCCTGTTGACCACAGGCGTCGTACTTGCCGTGGCTCCACGGCTGTGGCTCCTTGCCAATGCGCACGAAGAGCTTCCGGTGGTGCTACCAGAGTTCCAGCCGCTCTCTCAGCGCACGCTCGTCTACGACATCGCCAACAACGTGATTGCGGTCTACGAGCGAGAGAACAGCCAGCCGATCAGGCTGGACCAGGTACCGGTGGGGGTCATCGATGCGCTGCTGGCGGTGGAGGACAACGAGTACTACTCGCATCGCGGCGTGAACCTACGAGGCTTTTTTCGCGCCCTGCTGTCCAACTTTGCCAGCGACGCTCCGACGCAGGGTGCCAGCACCATCACACAACAGGTGGTGAAGAACGAGTTCCTCGCCGGCCTGCCCCGTGACGGACGCTACAAAGCGCTGCAGGCGCACTACGCAACCATGCTGGAGAAGAAGCTGACCAAGGACGAGATCCTCGAGCGCTATCTCAACACCGTTTACTTCGGCAACAACGCGTACGGGTTACAGGCGGCAGCCGAGGTCTACTTCGGTAAGGACGTGGGCGCGCTCACAATGATCGAGGGCGGTTTCCTGGCTGGGCTGGTTCGCTCACCGTCGGGCTACGACCCCATCCGAAACCTCGAGCAGTCCCACCGCCGTTTCGCGCAGGTGGTTGATCGGCTGGAGACGATCGGGTTGATCGCCGACGTGGAGGGCACCGACCTCGTCGAGAACTGGCCGATACCGGACCGAGTTCGTACCATTGCGACACTCAGCACCGTGCCCACGTACTACACGCTGGCCTTGCGCGAGTACCTCCTCACCAAGTCGACCATCCTTGGGGCGACCGAGCAGGAGCGGGCGACGTTGCTCTATCGCGGCGGCCTTCGCATCCACACCACACTCGACCCAATCCTGCAGGTGCAGGCCGAGCAGGCGCGCAACATTCTGCCCAGCAATGGCATTGGCATCGACGCAGCCGTCATCGGCCTCGACACGACCAGTGGCGCTGTGCGAGCGATGGTGGGCGGGCGAGGGTTGCGTCCCGATGTGCCGGGCGGCGAGGTGAACATGACGCTGGTGCCGCGCCAGACGGGTTCCACGATCAAGGCATTCATCTTGGCGGCCGCGTACGAGGCGGGCGCGCAGACCAATGACATCATCAACGGTACGGCACCGTGTGCCGTGCCCGACGAGGGTGACAAGGTGTTGGTGATCAAGGGCGGCAGTATCGAGATCGGTCCGCTGAATGGTCGCAATACGTGGTCGTCCACCGACTGTGGCTTCGTCCGCCTCGGCTACGCCGTTGGGCTGCACCGAGTGGTCGACTCCGTGTATCGGATGGCTCGTTCGGCCTACTTCTACCAGGGACAGCCCGTTGAAGACCACGAGCCATTCATCCCGATCGGCGCGACTGCCACGGGCAACAACCCGCTCTCACCGCTGGACATGGCCACCGGTTTTCAGACGATCACGAACCAGGGCCTGCACCACGATCCGTACTTCGTCGAGTTCATCGATCAGCCGGACGGCACCGGCTTCTACAGCCACTTCGACCCCGGTGTGCAGGTGCTCGATCCGGTTGTCGCCAACGAGACCGTCCTGACCTTGAAGGGCGTGATCCGTTCAGGGACCGGCTCTCGTAACCTGCGCAACTTCTCGCGACCTGCCGCCGGCAAGACCGGTACCCAGTTCGAAAATACCAACGCCTGGTTCGTTGGGGGTACGCCGCAGATCACCACAGCCGTCTGGGTGGGCGACCCCAACGGCTACACGCCGATGAACGGCATCCCGGAATTCGCCGCCGAGATGGGTCGCAACGGCAAGGTGCAGGGCGCCGACTACCCATCGCGTATCTGGGGGGCCTTCATGGAGG
>Ga0105044_10005935_pt1 | contig 16797 bp, 12 predicted proteins | sample MAT01_FD_78092 | JGI IMG/M metagenome (GOLD analysis project Ga0105044, IMG submission 78092) | Freshwater microbial communities from Lake Fryxell liftoff mats and glacier meltwater in Antarctica - MAT-01 | ecosystem: Environmental > Aquatic > Freshwater > Ice > Liftoff microbial mat | place...
ATTTCTTCACGCAGTTTTTCGACCAATTCTCGCAGCTCAATAATCAGATCAATCAAGCCCGCTCTGTCCAACTCTTCTAAGGGTGAGGTGTCTCGTTTTTCATTCATGCCTATATTCTATCCAAAGTCTTCTTGTTTATGCTACATTTGCACTACTGAGTAGTTACGAAGAATCCGTAAATTTTGTCTTTTCCCGCACTGCCCACCGTGACCACCCATTTGTCTTTTGGAGGTTCAGACAGGTTGCAAGCGGGACACAAGTAAACATGCCACAGGGTGATGCTGTGAGAGAAGTACATACGGACACGACCTTTTACTGGGTGATGTGGGTGTTTTCGCGCAGGTATTCCAAGAGTTCTTCACCCTCGTCAAAGGTGTCTAAGATATCCTCAAGCGGGATGGGGACGCTTGTATTATCCGCCGTCCGCTCTCCCCAATTCTTGCGCCACGCAGGGTCTTGATGGGTCTGTGCGCTCAAATCCCATGCGGGACGTTGACCATAGAGCGCGATGATATTATCCAAACACTCGATATCAGAATCGCTCAATTTTGAGAGGTCGGCGTCGCGGCTGGGGATTAATTTATGACCATCAAAACGAAAGCCCAACGTCCCCAACGTTTCCGAGTCAAGCTTCATGAGATTGTAGATATTCGACGCGACCGGACCGTGTTTCATCGCAGAATACCCGTCGCCAGTGATAAACTGTCCGTATTTTTCGAGACTGGTTTTATCTGCGAAATAAATCAATTTTAAGATCGACATTTTGGTTGGGTCTTTGGCGCGACTGGCTAGGTAAATCACCGTTTCGATGCTTTTTTCTTGGTTGAACGTGAAGAAATTAGTCATTTCGTATCCTTTTATCATGAACACAAATTCTATGCCATGTCGTATTTCTAGTAAATACGACATGGCACTCTTTGTCAATCTATGGTCGGTTTTTCCCCGTCAGCGACCAGACCGCCGCCGCGCCAATGACCAGTAGCGCCCACGCCGCCGCGCCCAACGCAATCACCGGGCGCAACCACGTCGGGGCATACTCAAACGTCACGCGGCGCGCCCCGGGCGACAGAATCACCGCCCGCTGATTGATATTCGCCCGATAGACTTGGGCGGCTTGACCGTCCACCGTGGCCGTCCAACCCGGATAATACGAGTCCTTCAAGACCAAGACGCCGCCGGAGTCCGCATTGACGGCCAACTCGACTCGCGTATCGGTCTGGCTGATGATGACCGCGCCGCCCGCGACCTCGCCCATCGGCAGCGCGGGCGACTCTTGGCCGGGAGGGACGTGCAGAATCACCTCAGCGATGGGGTCAAAAGTGGTGGCGCGGATAGCGATAATCGCCGCTTCACTGCCCGCCCAATCATCGCTGAGAAAAGTGGCGCGGCGCGGGATAAAAGCGCGCCCCGGCGGGCTATCGGCGCGGTACAGTTTGATGTCACTGCTTAATGCCCTGTCCCAACCGCCGAGCGCGACTTGCACAAAATCGCCGGTGCGCGCATCGACAACCGTGACCGCCCGCAGAGTCAGTGATTCGGCAGCGGTCAGGGTTACAAGCTCTACCGCCGTCGGGTCGGCCAGACTGAATACCGTCAACGTCAGGCCGTCCTCAACCTCACGGGCGCTGATAAATTTGCCCGCCGCGCCGCTCGCCGTCAGCGTCAGGCCGGATGAATCGCCCGCCGTTAAGAGATGAAGATGCGTCGCGCTGAAAGCCGGATTGAGGTCCGCCGTCGTCGATTCGCCCGCCGTCAGAGCAACTGGAAGGCTCACGTCAAATTGGATGTCATCATAAAATCGGTCTGAGGTTTTGTCGGTGATGAGCGCCTCGACATCCGCCAGCCACAGCACCCGCGAGTCTGGGATGCACGCGCCCAAGCAATCTGGCAGCGCCAAATATTCGCGCAAACGCCCATCACTACTGCGGAGCGCGCCTTCCGGTTGAATCAAGGCTGAGAACGCCGACCAATACACCGTGGGCAGCACGCCGCCGCCGAATCCGTCGATGGAATGCAGGCCGTCCAATGCCGACAAGTTCGGCGCAGCGATTTCGCGCAATTTGGCGGCAGTCAGTCCGGCTTTGATGGCGCGTTCGCTCATGCCGAGTTGGGTATAGCGGCGGATGAGGCCGTCCTTGTCGTAAGTATCGAAATAAGCGGGGGAAATGCTCAACGTCCGCCCGCTGATGCCTGCCTCGTGGATGTACAAGGCCGTGCCGCGTGGGTCAAAAGCGACGGACGGGTCTACGAGGTCGTTCATCGGCATGTGGCGCGCCGCCCACGCCAATTCCCCGGCCACCAGCGCGACGGTCAGAAAAATTAGCACACGGCGCGGGATACGCCCGGCCATCAGCGCGAGATTCGCCATCAGCACCAGCGCCGCCGCCCACGCCGCCCACGTCGTCAGGGTCGGGCGCGCCGCACCATCGACCTCTATCGCGGCGCGGTCTGAGAACAGCGTGGCGAGCATCAGCAAGACCAGCAGTGTGAGGGTGATGAGGAGACCCCGCGCCCCCTGTCCCTCTCCCACAAGGGGCGAAGGGCGCACTACCTTCTCCCAAAACGCCTCAGCGCCCAAACCAGCCAACATCGCACCGCCGAGTGCGAACAGCGCCAACCAGCGTGCTGGGACGCGGAACAGGTTAAAACCCGGCAATTCAGCCAACTGCCAATACAGCGGGTTATACGCGCCGAGCGCCAAAAATATCCCGACGGCTGCCAGCACTATCCAACGCCAGCGCCGTTGATCGCGCGCCGCCGCGCCCCACAACATCAGCCCCAGCCCGACCACGCCGAGATAAGCGACATATTCACCGAACACTTGCCCGTCATAGCTGGGCAAAAGTCCCCGCGCCGCCAAAATCGGATTCCAGCTAAAGGCCATCGCCGCCCGTCCACTGAATCCAGCGGAACGATTGGATAATCCGGTCAGTTCAAGCGCGGGTAGGAATTGCACAGCGGCCAGCATCAGCGCCAGTAACGAGGCGAAAGCCAAAACCAAGAGCAGTGATGTGTGATGCGTGATGCGTGATGCGAAAGGACGGGGCTTATGGGGTCGATTTAGGGTTGGTAGGGGCGCGGCGTGCTGCACCCTCATATCGGTTGGCGATAGTGTTAGCGCGCCGATGCCCAACGCCACGCCGGTGATGAACAGGGTTTGGGTGTGGCCGGTCAGGGCAATCAACCCCAACACAGCGGCCAGTGGGAAAAGCCCGCGCAGCGGACGACGGGCGGCGAATCCCAGCGCGAGGAAGGCCCACGGCAGCCAACTGATGCCCTGAAGTTGATTGATCTGATCGGCATGACTGGTTAAATAGCCCCCAAACGCGAAACAGGCTGCCGCAATCCACGCCGCCGGACGGCTCACCAGCACCTGTCGGCGCGCCAGCAGATACGCCCCCGCCAACGCCCATGCCAGATGCAACCACGCCGCGACTTTGAGCGCATAAGGCGCAGACAAGCCGACGGTCAGCCAATTGGGGGGGTAAAACACGCCGAGTTGCGGGTCGCTCAACAGCGGCGCGCCCATGAATAAGCGGGCTGTCCAGAGCGGCAATTCCCCGGCGCGCAAGGCGGAGTCGCGCAGCGCCCATAACGGCGTGAAGTAGATAAAGGCGTCGCCTCGCCCAAAAATTAACTCTGAGAACAACAGTTGAGGGTGAATCAGCGCGACGGCCAATCCCGCCGCCAGCATCACGCCCAGCACGCGCAGCACACGTCTCATCAGAGTCACCCCTTGTCGTTATCATACGGTATCAAGCCGACTCTAGCGGATGGGGGGGTGGGGGACAAGGGCGGGCGGGTGTTGAACCAAAACGGATTATTCTTCCCTCTATCCTCTTGACCACTGGGGCGAACACATCAAAATCCCGCCAGAGGCTAAAGCCATCTGGCTACCGTCTTGAAGCCGACTAAAGCCGGCTCTTTTTCGAGATTCTCGCCTTATAGTCCCCTTCAGGGGGCTTCAAATGGCAGACGGACGCTTCAGCGTCTGGCGTCCAACGAGGCGATTCCATGACGGCTTTCCCGTAACTCGTTTGATGCTTTCGCCCTACTTGACCACGCCTCAACGGGGCGAAACGCAACCGAATCGGGTAAACTATCGGTATTGATGATTCCTAAATATCCTCGAAAAAGAGATTTTCATGCCTCGCGTTTATATCGCCTATACCGGCGGCACGATTGGGATGGCGCGCACCAGCGAAGGGTACGCGCCCAAGCCCGGTTATCTGGCTGAACTGATGGCCGGGATGCCGGAACTGAGTTCGCCAGAGATGCCGCAGTACACCGTTCACGAATACGAAACGCTGCTCGACAGCGCCAATATGACGCCCGCCCATTGGCTGCAAATCGCCCGCGATATCGAGTCGCACTACGACGATTATGACGGTTTCATCGTGCTACACGGCACAGATACGATGGCTTATACCGCCTCGGCACTGCCCTTTATGCTGGAACACCTCGCCAAACCGGTGATTTTGACCGGCTCACAAATCCCGCTGTGCGAAATCCGCAGTGACGCCCGCGCCAACCTGATTAACGCGCTCTTGATTGCCGGGGCGGGCGACATCCCAGAGGTGTGCTTGTGCTTCGGCGATAAACTGCTGCGGGGCTGCCGATCCCAGAAAGTCGCGGCGGACGGCCTGACCGCCTTTGACTCGCCCAATTTCCCCCCGTTGGGACGCTTGGGCATCACAATTGAGGTGGATGAGTCGTTAATTCTACGGACGCCGGAGCGCGGGCAATTGAGCGTGCAGGCGTTGGTGAATCCGCCCGTCGCGGTGCTGCGGCTGTTCCCCGGCATCACGGCGGACTTGGTGCGCTTGATGACTCAGCCGCCGTTGCGCGGTCTGGTGTTGGAAACCTATGGCGTCGGTAACGGCCCAGATGGGGATGTCGATTTTATCGCGGCGCTGGCCGAGGCGACGGCGCGGGGGGTGGTGATTGTGGCCTGTACCCAGTGCGTGCGCGGGTTGGTCGATTTGCGAACCTACCGGGCGGGGTCGGCGTTGGCGCGGGCGGGCGTCCTCAGCGGCTTTGACATGACCACCGAGGCCGCCCTAACCAAAATGTTTTACCTGTTCAGTCGTGGCCTAGAGACCGACGCCATCCGCGACGCCATCGGGCGCGACTTGCGCGGCGAGCTCAGCGCTTAAGGACTGTTCTCACCAGTCTCGCACAAGCTCTGTATAAACATCAAACGCGGAGTCTTTGCCAATGAGGGACAATTTTTCGCCTAAATATTGAGCAATGATGAGGCGGTCAAATGGGTCACGATGGGTGGAATGGTAATGTTGCGATAATTGCCAAATGGGTCGGTCTGATGCCTAACAGTGTGAAATTGTTCCCATCAATATGGCGCTCGACAAATTCCATATAGGGCATATTTAGGCTGAGTTTGCCTAAACTCACCTTAATAGCGATTTCCCACAAGCTGGCGATACTGAGATAGACCATTTCGCTTGATTCAATGAGCATCCTCTAGGGTGTAACTAACCACGATGTCCTCATTTCTACACCGTTAGACTCCGACAACATAGATTATAGCGCCGAAAAATCCCTTTCCTCACGGCGTCGTCCTGAAACCGAGAGTCGTGCGACGCTTCATGAACGGGTTCACCGCTTGTACAGTCAGACCATAGCGTTTGTTGGCGGCCAAAATTTTGCCCGCGCTGGCGAGGCTAAATGTACACGTCGGCGCACAGCCAAATGAGTCTGCCGCCCGCGTCACGGTATAAAAGACGCTCCCGTTGGCCTTTTTGAGCGTGATTTTATATTTGACCGCGCCGAGGCTGTGCGTCCACTGAATCTCTGGCTGGCGCGCCACCCCGGTTGCGCCGTTGGCGGGGGCGATGATGACCGGAGCCATCACCAGCACGACCTCTAACTCGTGTGCGCCGATGTCACAGGCATTCCCTTGCGGGCGGGCGACCTTACGCTGGTCGGTTAATGGACAATCCGCGCCTTTATTGATGGCGGGGCTGTCTAGTTCCGGCGCGAGCGTTTGCGTCTGACCGAACGTCAACACAGCGTAAATCGGCGCGAGCGTCAGGCTCAGGCGGGCGTCGCGAGTCGGGATGCTGCCGCCACACGTATTGCCGGGGAATTGCAAATTATGGCCGCCGTCAATGATGTTCCCCATGCACGACCATTGATTGTTCCAGCCGCCGGTATTGCCCAATAAAATCGTATTGGTCAGCCGGACATCCCCGTGAATCGCCGCGCCGACACTGCTGGCATCATTTGGCACGGTGTTGAACGCGATGGTGCTATTTTTGATCGTCGATGGCGCGTTCGCGCTGAAAATCCCCGCCGCGCTGCCGGTATTGAGGACGGTATTATAGGCGATGGTGCTGTTGACGATGCTGAAATTTTTGCCCGGCCCCGTCCCGCTGATGCCCGCGCCGCGCTCTACGGCGCTATTATGAGTCACGCTGCTGCGCGTGAGTTCCAGCACATAAAAGCCGCCCTTCCACAAGCCGCCGCCGTGTTCGGCCTGATTGCTATCAATCGTGGTGTCGCGGATAACGGTTTTGCCGCTGTACGCCCCATTGACGTTGTGCGCCCATGTGAAAATCCCACCACCGAGATTGGCTGCGATGTTGTTGCTGATGTGGCTGCTCAAAATCGTCAGCTTGCCCGCGTCGTTATAAATTGCGCCGCCGCCGCCGGGAGTCGCGCTGGTCGATTCGTTCAACGTGAAAATGCAGCGTTCGATGGTCAAAATACTGAGCAGATTGTTGATCGCGCCGCCGTTGGGCGCGCTATTATCGGTAAAGGTGCTGTCGGTGAGGGTGACGCGACTGGTGGTGTCAATTGCCAGCGCGCCGCCGCCGTGGTATTCGTGGCGCTCGGCGAGGGCGCTATTGCTGACGAAATCGACATTTTCCACAATCAGCGTGTTTTCGTAGCCGCTGTAAATCGCGCCGCCCTGATTGGCCGCCCGTTCGCTCCCAGAATCAAAGGCCGCCCGTCCGTGAGTCAAGGTCAGGCCGCGCACGGTCAGCGTCAATTTTTGACCTGACGCGGTGTAAATCAGGCGGGTTTGGTCGTTCCCGTTCAAGGTGATAAGGCCGCCGCCGTTGAGCGTATAGACCGCGTTGGGTTGATCGAAGCGGAGTTGTTGGGTGAGCGCGATGCTGTGCGCGCCGCCGCAGTTGAAACTGATGACCCCGCCGCTTGCGCCGTTGACGGTGGTCACGGCGGCTTGCAGCACGGATTGCGTACAGCTCGCAGGGCTGCCCGTCCCGACCACGACGTCTGCCGCCGCGCTGACCGGCACGGCGGATAAAATGACGAAACATAGCAAAACGAATAAGGATTTGACGCGCATACGTGGATGACCTCTAATGAATGACATACCACAATTATATTTCGACTCGACTCTGGGCGTCGTGAAAGATACGCTTAGAGACATACGAAATTTGTTGAGAAATGCTTATGCGTCGCCTCCCACTTTGGATTATCTTCAGCGGCCTTGTGCTGGCTGTTTTCATCGCCTTTGACCTCTACCCGGGTTTGCGCGGCGGCGCGGGCTGGCAATGGCCGTATCTGCCGTCGCAAAATATCGGCGCGGTACTCGCATTAGCCGCCGGTCTCGCCTTATATGTCGCAGTGTCTGGCGTGCTATTGGGCGGTCAGCGCGTTCGGGCTGTCGTGGCGTGGGCAGTGATGGGCGGGGCGGCCATCGCTTATCTGGTGACCGGGATTCAGGGGGACATCGGGTTTACGCTGTTCACGCGCACAGTCTCACCCGTCCAGACCGGCGCATCGACTTTAGCCACTGGCATTATGGCGACAGAAGGCGTTTTGCCAACCCTGCAACGCTGGCCGGAAGTGATGCGCGAGTCGCTGGACGCTAACATCATTCACTTCACGACCAGCCCGCCCGGACAGGTTTTATTCCATCACTGGGCGGCGGAGATTTTTGATACGGCGGCTTTAGACGGGATTATCCGACCCATCAGTCGAAATTTACGTGCCTATCAATGCGCCGATGTCGAGGTCATGCGCGCATCACCCGGCCAAATCGTCAGCGCGGGCTTGGGGAGCTTATTCCCCCTGTTGGCGGCACTGGCGGCGATTCCGCTGTATTTCATCAGTTTATCTCTGACTGGCGAAACGATTAAAGCGGCACGAGTCGCGGCGTGGGCGGCGCTCATCCCCTCGATGGGATTGTTTTCGCCGACATGGAACACGCTGTATCCGGTGCTATGCCTACTCGCGTTTTACCTGTTATTACGTGGCTTAATGACCCACCGGCTGGGCTGGGCGTTGGGCGCGGGCGTGGTGATGAGCGTCACGACCTTCCTCAATTTCTCGGTGCTGCCGATGCTGCTTTTGATGGGATTATTCACGCTGGGTTATGCGCTGTCAGCGGATGAAAAACGCGCCACCGGCGGACGGGTGCTGCTCTGGCCGGTGAGGGTCGGCGCGATATTTGGGGCGGGCTTGCTGTCGATCTGGATTGTTTTTGCGCTCATGACTGGCGTCTCACCACTGGCAATTCTGCGCGAGACGTTCAGCGCGCATGGCGAATTGGTCGTGCGCGAGTACGCGCCGTGGTTGGTGCTTCATGCGTGGGATGTGCTGCTGTTCACCGGACTCCCAGCGGCGCTACTAGCGATATGGGGCGTGGCGCGGTCTATCCATCAACGCGGCATGTCGCCCACTACCGTGTTCACCTACAGCATGGCGCTGACTTTCGTCTTAGTCGATTTGGCTGGGATTGTGCAAGGCGAAAACGCCCGTATTTTGATGTTCTATATGCCGTTTATTTTGCTGATGGGTCTGTCTGTCCGCGATACATTTAAGCCGCGTTGGGAAATCGGGTTAATGGCGACTCAGGCCGTCGTGCTGTTGGCGATGGCGGCGGTGTTGCCGGTTGTGCCGTTGGACATGAATCCGCAAGCGTTCGCGCCGCGCACCGACATCGGCGGCTTGGATGGCGTAGCGTGGCAATCGTCCGGCGCGACTCTCACCCCAGCCGATGGCATGTTTGCGCTGAAAGAGTATCGCCACGTCGGAGACCCGTCGGTGCAGGCCATCACGTTTGAATTCGCGTGGGAAGGCATCACCCCGACGGAATATCCGTATCAGATGGTGATGGTCGCCAGCACCCAAGACCCAGAAGTCGGCTTCTTGCAATCCGCGCCATTGGTATGGACTCCACAAGGCGGGGAGTATCCGCCGACCTGTTGGGGGGCGGGGCAGATGATTCAGGATGTGGTCGTGCTGCGCGTACCCGCCGTCAGCGCGCCGGTGGTCTGGGAGGTGTCGGTTTATCTGTCTGACGGCCTGAGCGATTCCGCCCAAACTATCACGCTCGCGCCGGTGAAATACCCATAATCATCGCAAACGCATCAAATCTCGGCGGACGCCCCGTTGGTCGTCCCTATAAACCACCGCACATTTGTAGGGGCGGAGCCATGTCCCCGCCCACCATATAAAAATCTGAAATGTACTCACATGGCGACATAATTCCAGAACCCACCAGAATAGTCGGTTGATGAGACAAATTGCCCCAATTTCCGGCTAGCCGAGCAATTGCCCCCGTGCCGCCTGAATGAGGCCGCACAATTCGGTGTTGTTGTCGCAGGCTTTTTGGGCGCGCTTAATCCCGGCGATGATTGTGCTGTGCTGACGTCCTCCCAGCGCGTCGCCGATTTGCGTGAGCGGGAGTTCGGACAATTCGCGCAGCAGCAGCATGGCGACTTGGCGCGCTTCGCTGATTTTGGCCGTGCGCTTCTTGCCAATCAAATCAGCGCCGCTGATGGCGAACACGTCCGAGACGACCTTAATCACCTCAGCAGACGTCACACTGCGCGCCGGGCGCGGCGATTCCATGCGGTTCAAAATACGATCTATGACCTCTACCGTGATGGGATGATGGCTGGCGCGGCTGTGCAGCACGACTCGGTTGAACGCGCCTTCCAATTCGCGCACCGAATGGCGGGCGGATTGGGCGATGCGCGCCACGACGGGCGATGACAGGCGCAAGTGATGTTCCTGCATCCACATCTGGACGATCCCCATGCGCGTCTCAAGTTCCAAGGGCGAAATATCGACCAACAGGCCGCCCTCAAAGCGTGAGCGCAGACGTTCCTCTAATAAGGTGAGTTCGCGCGGCGGGCGGTCACTGGCGATCACAATTTGCTTGCCCGCGCTGTGTAAGGCTTCAAACGTGTGGAAAAACTCTTCCTGAGTGGCCTCTTTGCCCGCGATGAACTGCATATCGTCCAACAGTAGCACATCGACAGAACGGTATTTGTCGCGCAGCATAGCGGTGGTGCGGGCGCGCACCGCGCTCACGACATCATTGGTGAAAGCTTCAGATGGGACATATAACACGCGCTTGCCAGCCGTGTGACAGATATGCCCGACGGCGTGCAGTAAGTGGGTCTTGCCGACGCCGACCCCGCCCCACAAAAAGACCGGGTTATAGCTGCGACCCGGCGCTTCAGCCACAGCGCGCATGGCCTCATACGCGATGCGGTTAGAGCCGCCGACCATATAGCGGTCAAAGGTATAGCGCGTGTTGAGCGTCGATTCCGGCAATGCGATCTGCGACGGCGACGCGATGCGCTCCTCAAATAACGGGCGCGAACTGTCGATAGACGCCTCTGGGTGGGCGGCTTGCTGCTCGGCCAACAATTGGAACAGCGGCAGTAGTTCATCCGAGGAGGCTGCGCCGGATTTGGACGACGAGCCGGGACGGTCTAACTCAAACTGAATCTTAGCGGCCTGACCCCATGCGTCGGACAGTACGCGGGCAACAGCGCGATATAGGCGATTTTGGAGCATCTCACGGGTGAATTCGTTCCGCACCCCAATCACGAACACCCCACCCTCGAAGCGCAGAAAACGGGCGTCGCGCACCCATGTCTCGAACTTGGCCTGATCGAACTGAAGCTGAAGCTGTGCGTAGGCCGTTTCCCATGCGTCGTTGGGTGTGGTGGTCATAATGAATAGTTATCCTTACCTGTACCAATGCAAGCGGAAACCAGAGACACCAATATCAACGCACCTAACCTTACCGCGTTAGGTCGCTGGCGTCCGCGAAAAAAATCGCCGTCGTCTTGCTAATCTGTGTTGTTTTTGATAAACCCCGCCGAGGTGGGCGAGGGACGTGTTATGTTCACCCCGAACATACTGCCAGTATAACCGATGATGGTCTGAGCCTCAAGCGAATCCGCTCAGAATCACGAAATTTTTAGGTTGGGAAAAGTTTAACATGTGGGATTCTGCGGGTTGGGATATATTAAAACTTGAGCATGGTTAAATTAGCCGTTGAATCCGAACGGGAGTCCTACGTTTTCACTTATCCCAAATGATTGTGAATTTCGTCATTTTTTAACATTGGGATAAGTTTCACACGCACGGGAAGATGTCCCATGCGATTGGCGCGCAAGCCGTCAACCAAGCGGTCAAGGCGGTGATTATCGCCATCGACTTCTTACATCAGCGCGGTGAGGTGTCGATTTCGGTCACGCCCAGCTTCATCAAACTGGAGGTTGAGACGCGACAAAAGACCGCCATTTGTTTCGCGATTGACCGTCAAGCATCGTCTTAACGTTTGAGGGGCATGGCATTAACGCGATGCCCCCTGTCCGATTTTCTTGCTGATCGTTCCAATCCAAAGGTTATCTACGGCTGTTCGAGATCCAATTGTTCAGCCGCCAGTCGTTCAGCTTCCAACTGCTCGACTCTCAAGCGTTCGGCCTCCAATTGTTCAGCCCTAAACCCCGTCAGGTAATCTATCGCGACCTGCCGAGGGGTTTTACCAGATACCTCGATTTGGGCGACCAAACTGATTAAGGTCTCCTCATCCAGCGTGCGAAAAATCGGGTTGAGGAGCGTGACGATCTCGGGATGCCGACGCAGTAGCGTGCCTCGGATGACCGGCGCTGGCTGATAGGGCAAGAGGAGTTCCTGCTCGTCGTATAGCGCCACCAGCTCATATTCATAAATGAGGCTGCTGGCGCCGGTTGCCAACGCGACGTTGATGTTATTGACGCCGGTTGATAACGCCTCGACCAGCATGCTCGGCGTGGCATCGGTGATGACGAGCATCTGGCTGCCAACTATATTAAAGTCATAAGCCTGTTCCAGCGCCTGTAACCCGTCCGGGCGAGTCACGAATTCTTCACCGGCTGCGAACATGACGTTTCCGCCCCCATTCACGTATTCCGCGAAATCCGTCAAGCTGAGGATGTTGTTGGCATCGGAAAAGGCCTGCGTGATGACCAAGACATAGCTATTGTTGATGGGCGCTGGCTCTAGCCAAATCAGATCGTTATAGGCGCTGTCGGAAGAACCGACCACGGCGTAAATCGTCTCTGAATTCATATTGTCAACTTCGCCAATCAGACTGCTGTCGAAAAAGACGGTCAGCGCCGTCCCCGTATATTCGGGGTAAATGTCGATTAAGTTGTTGAGGAGCGCGTTACGGCTGGCATTGGTATTGCCCGTCGAGAGCCTATCGACGACGGGATAACCCGCATCCTCCAGCGCAACGTAGACGATGTGACCGAGCAGCACATCCTCAACGAATAACTTTGACCCCACCCGAATCGGTTGTTCTTCCTCTTGTGCTTGCGCCGGAATCATCAGAATCAGCAAGGCTGATAGCAACAGTAACAGTTTTTTCATGGGTTAGCCTCCTATGGGGGGGACGGGTGTGTTGGTGATAAAGAACGAATTGGTGGATTGGGTCTGGGTTTGTGGCTGACGGGTCGCAAACCCCAAAACCGGCACTTCAAGCTGCGGGACTTCCAGCAACACCGTTTCTTCTATCGCGGCTTGCTCGCCCTCAACCGGCAGATTAGACGGCAGCCAAGCGATGTCTTCCTGCGGGTTGAAGTTCGTCATCAGCAATTTGTCCTCATCGCCTTGATAAGCGATGACGAAGGTGTTGATTTGCTCTAAGCTAGACTGTCTTGCCCACGGTTGCCATGCGGTCTGATCGACTTGGCTTAAGACCGACGGGATGAACTGCAACCCCTTGACGCTCGTCACCCAATCCCCCGGCGCAGCATAGCGGTAGGACTCGGATGAAACATACAAGGTGTTGCTGGTCGGGTCAATTAACACCGGCAAGACGTTAGGACGTGCGCCGAAAACCACCACATACATGCTGCCCAGCGGGTGGGGAACGATGACGACCCCGACCTCACGAAAACCGACGCTGACCGTCGTATCGCGATGAATCGGAGAATTTTGCCAATAATTGATCGCCCCGTTCATATTGTTGCCGATATAGATATTCTCGCCAACGGCCACCCGATCATTGCCCAAGTAATGCGGCCAGTTAAAGGCTGGATCAAGCGCGCGCTGGCGCGGATTACGGCCTTTCGAGTCGACATGAAGGTCGTCTGGCAGCGATGCCAGCGACAACAGGTAATTGGCCTGTGAACGCGCCATATCGCGCAACACCGTGTTGGGCTTGAGCGGCCACAACCCATCCGTGATGCGCCATTGGTTGAGGCGGGCCATCAATTCTAGTTCTACCAACGTAAAATCTTGGAGGACGGCATTCGAGGCGCTTGCCGCCGTTTGGGGCGTCTCTGTCGGCACGGGCAGCGCAGCTATCTCGGTCACGCGCCGTTCAATATGATTGGGCGGGTACTCGACCAGATATTGCGTCTCGACCTCGGCCTCAAGCGCGTTTTTCGACACCCAGCCATGTCCCCGTCCATATTTGATGCGATACCACTGCCCGTCTTGGCTGATGCCCTTAACGCGCTCGACCTCACCGGGGAAAACCGTCCCCAGCAATTCGGTTTGGGCGCTGGGGCCTTGGCGGATGTTCAATTGAATGTCGCCATTGGTGATGAACGCGACGGGGATGCCGTCAATACCGGCGTTCAATTGCTCGGCGCTATCGGCGGTGATGATCTCACTGAGCAAGTTGCCGGCTTCGGCGCGCAGACCTTGCTGGGCGTTGAGTTGCGTGCGTTGTGATCCGACATACACGATGCCGTCTGTGGTCAGGACATTGGTGTTTTGCGTGTCATCTAACCAGACATCGAAAATACCGCCCGCCGTGACGACAGAGGTGGTCGGGGTGGTGAATTCATAGCCAATGTAGACATCTGGCACGGGGAGAAGCGTTTGATGAATTTTCCCAGTCAATAAACCAAACGAGATTAAAAAGCCTTGCTCCGTCCGTTCCATGCGATTGATCGACAGTTCGGTATTCGGCTGGAGTTCGATTAATCCGCTACGGCTGAACAGCATGACTTCCGCCATGCCATTGGCGTCGGTGCGGATACGATCACCCATCCCGACGAGGCTTTCCCGCGTGACTGTCACCCAATCCTGCGTGCCGGTACGCTGAATCTCAAGCCCGGCCTGTGTGACAGTGACCAAGCTGGCGATTTGCTGTTGGGCGGAAGACGACAGCGCGCCGACGGATATGGATAAGACAAGAATTGCGATCAGGCTAAGGAATTTCTTCACAGCACCCTCCATCAAGTTTTGTTTCAATGACGTACATATCCGGGGGATATGCAGCTCAATTTTTGTTGATGGGACTATTTTACCAGCCTTGCACATCATTTCCCTTCATTGTATGGACTCTGTAATCATGAGGATCAGTTTGAAAAATATTGGCGGGCGCATCGCGATGCGCCCCAACGAACCACGCGGTTTTCGTAGGGGCGGTTCGCGAACCGTCCGCCCTGCAAAAATCTGAAATGCCCCCAAACATCTGTAAGAGAATTGCTATGACTCATCTATAATGTATAATGTAATTTAGTGTGGTAAACATTTGCTGTTTTCTGGGATTTGACAAAATACGCCAACACGCTTATACCCGCAAAAACCCAATGTAATCCAATATCTCAACCTAACGAGGAATTCCAGTATGTTATCATATTATCGCATGGTATCCGTCTTCTTGATTGCCCTGAGCGTGGTCTTAGGCGCGGCGATGTTTCCGCCCATTGTTGCTCAAGAAGAGGTATTACCACTGCCAGCGGCTGTCGATTCCCGTGTCACCACTTCGTTGATTCGCAATGGTGGGTTTGAGAACACTGGTTTGGGTGCGACGAAAGCGAAAAACTGGACAGGCACGAACCTCGTTGGGGCGGATGGGCGTACCTGTACGGCGGTTGCGGCATCGCATGGAAGCTGCGGTTTTCGTTTTAACCGCGCCAAACCAATCAACCTGAATCGCCGCATCACCCAAATTTATAACCCATTGACGGCGTTCGGCCGGCAAGGCCACAGCTTATCATTCGGCTATACCATTAAAATCCCACAGCTTACGGGTGGAACAACCGTCACCGCTATCGTTCAGCTTGATTACATGAAAAACACGGGGTTATCGCCTCAAATTTTCACGCGGACGTATAGTAGTGTTATTGATTTCTATCTGGAAGAAGAAGGTTTTTTCACGCTGCAAGGGAAGGCCAATAAGCTAACGGTCACCTTCCGCGTGGACAAGCCGGGGATTGGGCGCGTGTTTGTGGATCAGGTCACTGCGATATTGCTTACTGATATTGCTACGACTACACCAACCATCGTGCCAACCGCAAGTCTAACGCAGACAACTACACCACCTAGCCCTTGCACAATGGTCGACGCAGCCTTGAGCTTGCCTCGAACCACACAATGCCCGCCCACATCGACGAATACCCCGACTCATACCTCAACACCGACGGACACCCCGACACTGACGCCTTCGGATACCGCGACCAACACACCCACCGATACGGCGACTAATACGCCCACCAATACGCCAACATCGACGCCTACGCCTTCGGATACCCCATCACCGACGCCCTCGATACCCTAGTATACGCCGACAGCTACCCTACACTCATTCTCTCGACATACACTGGCTGCATTTCAGATTTTGGCATGGCGGGCGGGGACATGGGTGCGCCCGCCGACGTTAGGGTTTTACCCCACAACTTGAAATGCACCCACATCCACTTATGCACACACACACACGACCTAACGAAAACCCATCCTCACTAAACACCAAAGCCCTCACCCCCAACCGTAGGGCTTGACGCCGCGCCGCGCCGCGCAAATAATGGAGGCTAGTCGAATAACACACCATTACCATCGGCACGCTCGTCCCTGTGCATCGACCATGCTGGGGGCGGGCGTGTTTTTTAAGGAGGATTTATGCTCGAAAAACTGGGATTACTCCACCAGCAAGCCGCCGCCGAATTGGATGCCGTCGTCAGCAGCGATGCGCTGGCCGCGTGGAAAACCCGCTACATCGGTCAAAAAGGCGAGGTCACGCTCATCATGCGCGGCATCGGCAGCTTAACCCCGGCGGAGCGTCCGGCCTTTGGTCAGCGCGCTAACGAAGTCCGGCAAGCGTTGGAAGCCGCCTTTGACTTGCGCGAGGGAGCTATCCGCGATGCTGAACTTGCCAAGAGCCTCGAAGAGGGCGGAATCGATGTGACCTTGCCGGGGCGCAAGGCAGGAGTCGGCGGGCTGCACCCGTCAACCCGCACATTGCGCCGCTTCTATGACATCTGGGCGGAGATGGGCTTTCAGGTCTACCGTAGCCGCGATGTCGAGACCGACGATATGAACTTCACCTTGCTCAACTTCCCGCCGCATCACCCCGCCCGCGAGATGCAAGACACGTTTTATACCGGTGACAAGGACGTGATTCTGCGGACGCATACCTCAGCGGGGCAAATTCGCGCCATGCGTGAGTTGGGCGGTGACGGGACGAAGCCGATTCGCGTGGTGTTACCGGGCATGTGCTATCGTCACGAGCAAATCACCAACCGTAGCGAGGCGCAATTCCATCAGGTGGAAGGCATCGCC
>Ga0105044_10005936_pt1 | contig 16784 bp, 12 predicted proteins | sample MAT01_FD_78092 | JGI IMG/M metagenome (GOLD analysis project Ga0105044, IMG submission 78092) | Freshwater microbial communities from Lake Fryxell liftoff mats and glacier meltwater in Antarctica - MAT-01 | ecosystem: Environmental > Aquatic > Freshwater > Ice > Liftoff microbial mat | place...
GTCGGTACACGACCAGGTCATCGGCATTCTGCTCGGACTGAAGCCCAAGGCGCACCAGCGGCAGCTCGACACCTTCGTCCTGCCCTACCTGCGCGGCGAAGCGGTGCCTGGTCCGAAGCCCTCGGCCTTCTGGTCGCACTACGCCCTGCTGGCGGCCGGCGACTGCGGCTACGGCGCGGACGGCGTCGCCTTCATCAAGCGCGGCTGGACGCCGATGCTGGCCACCGGAACGACCTGGGAGGGGTTTGAGTGGCATGAGAACATGGGCGGCACCGCCAGCCACGCCTGGACGGCACATCCGTCGGTGCACCTGCCGCGCATCCTCTGCGGTATTCGTCAGGAGTCCCCGGCGTGGAAACGCGTGCTGATCGCGCCGCAGCCGGTCACCGGCCTCGACCACGCCGAAACCCTGATCCCGACCCCGCAGGGCGACCTGGCGGTGTCGTGGAAACGTATGGGCGAGGCCATTGTTCTGGAGGTGCGCGCCCCGAAAGGCATGCGCACCGACATCCGGCTCGGTAATCAGCGTAAGCTCCTCCCTAACGGAGGCAAAATCACCCTGCGTTCTCTGTAAGGTCTGGCCGCCAGCATCGAAATAGATGCGGTGTGAGCAGTCTGCACGGCCACTTGCCGACCTCACCGTGCCGTTAGGTAGCTACAGCAAACCCGCCACAGCGCCGGCGCCGCGCCCGGCGCCGGCCGTTCCACCACCCGAGGTTGGCGATGAACCGCCGCCGGCCGCCGCAGTGGTGAAGGTGGCATCGACTGAGGTCAGACCATTCAGCGGCCAGCCCTCGACTGGCCAGTTGGACGGGAGCGGATAGCGCGCCACCGGCGAGGTTCCGCTGGTCACTACCGGGACCGGGCCGAGGATGCGTTCTGCGGCGGTCAGGACGGCACTGGCGGCGAGTAGGAGCAGGAGTGGGTGCATGCAGAGTCCTTGTCTGGGCTCTATAAGCGCCGCGCCGTGTTCATGTCACAGGCGGTTGCTACGGTTTACCTGCGCTTCGGCCCCGTGGTCGCAACCACTTCGAACTGGTCGATCGAAATGCTCTCGGCATCGCGGAAGCAGTTGGTCGGGAAGCGGTCATCGGGGCAGGCCGATACCGAGAAGAAGCCGCCGTTGTCGGCAACCAAAGCACCGTAGGTCTTCAACGCCTGGGCCACCACCTGCGAGGCCTTATTCCAGCTCTGCGGAATGGCGAAGGAGGCCTTGAGGCGCACCCGCTGGCCCATCGCCGGGTAGTTGGCGGCCTCGGGATCGCCGGGCTTCACCCGCGAGGCGGAATGAGTCGCCGGGTAGATGAACTCGCGACGTGAGATCTTGACCACGATGCGCAAGGCGTGCTCGATCGCGCCGCGCTCGACCTCGTCATAGCGGATGAGTGCGGGGAACATCGGCAGCCCGGCAGCATCACCCGAGGTCCAGCCGGCGGGGCGCAGTGTGTTGCTGTTGAGCGGGAAGATCGCGCCGTTCGAGGCCTGCCAGCCTTGGTCCCCCAGCCGGCCTTGCCACGTCTCGTATACCCGCATCCGTCCGGGCTGGACGACGATGGTGTGGCGGTCGCCTCCGACCCTGCCGGGATCGACCTGCCACAGCTCAAGCTTCTCACCCGCCGGCCGGCCAAGCGGCCAGCACTCGACCGGCATCAGGCCAGGGATCGGCCAAGTTGCCACCGGCGCCTTGCCGCCGTTGAAATCGCTTTCGTCAGGATAGCCAGTGAAACGTAGAGGAACCAGGGGCTGGGCGTCGGGCACCAGGACGAAGTTCATCTCTGGAAAGATCCGCAGAGTGTTGCGCCCACCAAGGTCGGCGCGCATGCGGGCGATGATCGCAGCCGAGGTCGCCAGTAGGGGGCGACCACTGATGTTCTCGTTCCACGGACTGTCCAGCGGCATGATCTGCATTGCCGCCAGCACCGCGTCGGCCTGGGGTGTGTTGAACAGCAGCGGCTCCTTCACCACTGGCAGGGGCCCGAGACGGCGGCCGGCGTGGTTGATGCGATCGGCAGCTGTCAGCGGCAGCAGGGTGAGAAGGAGGAGTAGGGCGCGCATGGTCACTCCAGGATCCGGGCGTCGACGATCTCGAGACTTCCAGAGCGCATGTAGAACGCGAGCGGACCGGCCCGAGGCGCGGCGCCGGCGTCAGCACCGGGCTGGGGCACAAGCGCGATGCCATCGGCATGTGCGCTGAGGGTGGCACCGCGCTGACGCAGCCGGAACTCGACCCAGCCTGTACCAGCCGGAACCTCGAAGAACCAATTGTAGTCGCCAACCTGGACCTCGGCGAGCGGCGAACCGCGGATGCGCAAACGGCAGCTGAGCTCGAGATCGCGGTGGGCCTCGCCGCTGAGGATGCGCGCCTTGTACCGCAGGCATCGCCTTGCACCGTCTCCTCCGCCATAGGCGCGGATGAATGTCAGGTGGGCCAGCTCCTCGGCAGTACCGCGGTCCGGCACCAGGAAACTGGCGAAAGCCACCAGCATATCTTGAAATGCCTCAACCACCGCGGCATAGGACTCGCGATCGCCGGCAAGCACTCGGACGATCAGAGAATTGGGCATGCGTCCATATAAGCGCACAGGGAGGGGAATGTCACGGGCGGCTCGGGTAGATTCTGCAGACGGCGTAGCATGGCTGGTGTCGTGGCCCTACTTCGCTGGTTTTTCCTGCTGCGGCGCTTTTTGCTGCTGCGGCGCTTTTTGCTGCTGCGGCGCTTTGGCCTGTAACGCTGCTTTCGCTTCGGCACTGCCCTCGCTGGCTAGCGCGGTCAGGGCTCGCGCTGCAAGCCGGCGCACTTCCGGGTCGGTGTCCTCCAGGGCCTGCGCCAGGGCCGCGACTGCGACCGGGCCGCCGACGCGGCCGAGATCCCACGCCGCCGCGGCGCGTTTCACCGGATCGGCATCAGCTAGACCCTTGGCAACGACAGTCGCAGGATCCTCTGGCTTCGCCGGCGGCTTCGTCTTCTCCCCGATCGGATTGCCATCCTCGTCCTCGCCGGCCATCTCCATCAGCTTACGCTGATTGGCGGCTACGACGCGCTGCGCGCCTGCCGCAGCCACCGCTGCATTGCCCGCCTTGCCAGCCAGTCCAAACGAACTGAACACCGCTTCGCGGCCGCGCATCTGCGTCATCACCGCCTCAGCAGCCGCACCAATCTCCTCGTCCTGACTGCCAGCCAAGCGCAGTAGCCGGTGCATCGCCGCGCCATGCGTCGCCGGGTTACCCTTGCCCAAGGCGTGGAGAACCGCCAAGCGGAGTTCGCGCGGTCGGGCGATGTCGGCGGCCAGGGCGCTGAGTGGCTCGACCGTGCCGGGCGGATCGAGGAGCAGCGCGGTGCTGCACAGCGCCTCGGCTAGCCCAGCCTTGGCCGCGGGTACGGCGGCGACCAGCCGGGCCGCAATTGCCTCACTGCCGTCCGCTTTGCCGTCCGCTTTCCCACCGAGCCGATTCAGTCCATTGAGCGCCTGACGCCGGCGCAAATCAGCCGCCGATGCGTCCACCGCCACCTCGGCCAGGACGCCGGCCACCGAACCGTCTCCGGCCGCAATCAGAGCGTCGCCGGCTACCTGCTCGCGTGCGGCGTCGCCATCGCCGGCGGCCCGGTGCAGCAGGACAAGGGCGCGCGCACGATCGACCGTAGGCAGCTGCCCGTCGGCGAGACGGCCGGACAGCAGGACGAGGGCGGCGTGGGCACGTTCGCCGCCACCGGCGTAGGCTTTTTCGGCACGCTCGATCTCGCCGTCGCCAAGGGCGAAGGCCAGCCCAACCAGCAGACCGGCGACCACCACCACGACGCCGACACTGATTCCCGCGAGCAACGCCGGCCGCTGGCGCAACCGGCGCCACGTGCGTTGGGCCTGGCTGTGCGACCGCGCCTGCACCGGCGCGCCATCCAGCCAGTGGCCGAGATCGTCGGCTAGGGCCTGGGCATCGGCGTAGCGCCGCAACTTGTCCTTCTCCAGGCAACGCAAGATCACCGCCTCCAACGCCGCATCGCATTCGACCGACAGCTTGGCTGGCGGCTCGGGATCGTCGGAGACCACTGCGCGGATGGTGTCAAACATGCTGGCGCCGCCGAACGGCCGCCGCCCGGTGGCCAGCTCGTAGAGTATAACGCCGCAGGCGTAGACGTCGGTGCGGTGGTCGATCTCGGCGGTCAGGCCTTTGGCCTGCTCGGGGCTCATGTAGGCGGGGGTGCCCGCAACCATGCCGGACATCGAGCGGAACGACGCATTGCCGCTGACATCCTTGGCCAAGCCGAAATCCATGATCAGCGGCCGACCGTCCTTCTCGACCATGATGTTGGCTGGCTTGAGGTCGCGGTGCACCACGCCGCTGCGGTGCGCATGATGCAGCGCCAGGCTGATCGCGCGCATCAGTGCCACCAGGTCGCGCAGGCTGACGCCCTCGTCGGGCAGCTTGCCCAGCTCGCGGCCCTCGACCAAGTCCATGGTGAAGTAGTGCTTGCCGTCGATCTCGCCGGCGTCGTGCACGGCGATGATGTTGGGGTGGCGCAACTGCCCAGCCGAGCGCGCCTCGCGCACGAAGCGGCGGATCGCGTCGCTGTCGGCGTTCTCGCCGGCGATCAGCACCTTCAGCGCTACGCGCCGTTTCAGCGTCGGGTCGCGCGCCACATAGACGATGCCCATGCCCCCCCGCGCCAGTTCGCGTTCGATCTCGTAGCTGCCAAAACGGTCGCCGGGCAGCAGACCGCCGGAATTCAGCCGCGGCAGGCTGGGGTCGGCGGTGGCGAGGGTGGGCTGCGCCGTGGTGGGTCCGGCCTGCACCGTCTGCGCCAGTTCGGCGGCGGCGGCAAGGGCCAGCGGCTTGCCGCACTTCGGGCACGGCCGCAGCGGCGACGGATCGGCGGTCGATGGCTTGCTCTGCACCTTGCAGGGCAGGCAGGTGAACAGCACCGACTGGGCCAGGTTCAGGGTCCCGCCACACGCTGCGCAGACGGGGATGGCGCCGCTAACCGCCCGATCGACGACTTGGCGGGCCGCACATGCGGAACAGGTGAAAGCGATCGTGGACACGGCAATCCCCCGCCGTCCAGGATAAGCCGCCAGCCGGGTATGGGCAAGGCGTGATAGCCCGCTCGCCTTGCAGCGAGTATCGCGCCACGCCTCACGTCGCGCGTTCAAGCCGGCACCAACGGCCCGGCGGCGCGCCCATCACGGCGCGGAACTGCCTGCCGAACAGTTTGGTATCGCGCCAACCGAGACGCTGAGCCACCGTCCAGGCCGCCTCGCGCCCATCGGCCAACCGGCCTGCCGCCAGCCGCACCCGCGCCTCGACCAGCCAGCGGCGCGGAGGACGTCCGGCGGCGGCGCGGAAGGCGCGGGTGAACCAGTCATGGCTGAGGGCGCAGGCGGCGGCCAGTTCGCGCGGCGTGACCAGCGGATCGCGCTCGACCGCGGCGGTGCAGCGCGCGAGCAGACCGACCGCGCCGCGTCCGGCGATGGCACGCACCAGGGCAGTGGCCAGTAGCAAACCACCGGCGCGGTCCCAGGCCGATGCCTCGACCAGCCCCGGGTCAGGCCGGTCAGCAAGCAGGTCGAGCACGCGACGCAACTCGGCCGTTACATCAAAAACCACCGCTTCGAACCCCCATGGGTCCGCCATCGACAGGCGCAGGCGGGTGAGCCGCGGCGGCGGCTCACCCGCGCGCACGCGGAAGCGTACCCCGGGCGGCAGCAGGCAGGCTCGTCCGGGACCGAGGATCCTCCCGCCTCGATCGCAATTCAGGCAGGCTGAACCGCTCTGGATGGCATAGATGAGATGCTCGTCCAGGACCCGCTCGCGAGTGTCCCAGCCGGCCCGGGCAGTGAAGCGGCGGCGGGCCATGCCGCCGTCACCGACCGCCCCCGCCCCGGCCAACCACGTCGCGGCATCCATGCAGGATCCTAACCGCCGGTCTGGTGCGATACAGTGCCATCCGCGCCCCTGCCCGGCGCCGCCCGTCCAAGCATCCTGGCGGCATGCTCATCCGTGAACCTGCTGCCGCCGCCCGAGAACCCCGCAGCGAGACGCTCCACGCCGACCTGGTGGTGGTCGGAGGCGGCATGGCCGGATGCTGTGCCGCCATCGCCGCCGCCCGTGCTGGCAGCCGGGTGGTGCTGCTGCACGACCGGCCGATACTAGGCGGCAACGCCAGCAGCGAAATCCGACTGTGGGTGCTCGGCGCGACCTGCCACATGGGCTCGAACAACCGCTGGGCCCGCGAGGGTGGGATTATCAACGAGATCCTTACCGAGAACCTGTGGCGCAACCCGGACAGCAACCCGCTGATCTTCGACACAGTACTCCTCGAATGGGTTACGAGAGAGACCAACCTGATCCTGCTGCTGAACACCGCCGTCCATGCCTGCGAGAAGCGCGATGACGCCACGATCAGCGCTGTACTGGCGTGGAACTCGCAGAGCCAGACCCGTTACCGGGCCGAGGCGCCGCTGTTCCTCGATAGTTCGGGCGACGGAGTGCTCGGCTTTCAGGCCGGCGCCGCCTTCCGCATGGGCGCGGAAACAGCTGAGGAATTCAGCGAGCCATTCGCGCCCGCCGAGGAGTACGGCAGCCTGCTCGGACATTCCATCTACTTTTATACCAAGGAGGTCGGCTACGAGGTGCCGTTCGTCGCTCCAGCCTTCGCCCTCAGCGACATCGAAGGCAGCATCCCGCGCTGGCGCGACTTCAAGGGAACCGACAACGGATGCCGACTGTGGTGGATCGAATGGGGTGGCCGTCTCGACACCGTACATGATTCCGAACGCATCAAGTGGGAGCTATGGAAGGTTGCCTACGGAGTGTGGGGCTGGATGAAGAACAGCGGCCGTTTCCCCGAGACGAAAACCATGACCCTGGAATGGTTCGGCCACGTCCCGGGCAAGCGCGAAAGCCGCCGCTTTGAGGGCGAGCACATCCTCACCCAGGGCGAGGTGGTGACGCAGCAGCGCTTCGCCGACGAGGTCGCGCATGGCGGCTGGGCCTTCGACCTGCACCCCGCCGATGGGGTCTACTCCAAGCACGGCGGCTGCACCCATATCCGCACCCACGGCATCTACGGCGTCCCCTTCCGCAGCCTGTATTCGCGGAATATCACCAACCTGCTGCTCGGCGGCCGGTTGATCAGCGTCAGCCACGTCGCTTTCGGTACCACCCGCGTTATGGGCACCCTGGCGCTGTGCGGCCAGGCCGCCGGAACCGCCGCGGCACTGTGCCGCGAGCACGGCTGCCTGCCACGTGACCTGGCGCCTCGCGGTCTGGTCGGGCAGATGCAACAGCGGCTGCTGCGCGCGGGAGTCCACCTGCCCTCAGTTCGTTATGACGATTCAGCGGACCTCGCCCGTGATGCCGCCGTCTCGTGCAGCTCGCGACTGCGGCTGGGCGAGCTGCACGGCGATGGTGCGACCCTGCTACTGGACAGTGCTCGCGGACTGTGGCTGCCATTGGCCGCTGGCCAAGTTCCGCGCATCACTCTACGCGTCGACGCCACCCGAGACACCACCGCGGTCTGCGAGTTACGCGCCTGCAGCCGCGACGGCTTCCATACGCCGGACGAGGTGCTGGCACGCATCGAGCTGCCTGTGGCAGCCGGTGCCGATCAAGCCCTAGCGATCGAAGCCGTCATCACCCTGGACCGGGCGCGCTACGTCCTGGTGGCTATCGAGACCAACCCCGATCTGGCCGTACGCACCTCCCCAACCGTGGTCAGCGGACTCCTGGCAGTGCGCCGCGGCCACGTGCAACAGGACGTGGCCAAGTTCGGCTTCCACGACTTCGCCTGGTGGCACCCGGCACGCCGACCAGCGGCGCAGACCCTGGCCGCCTCGTTCAACCCGCCGCTCGATGTCTTTTCCACGCTCAACAGCGGCTGGCACCGCCCGACCGCCACCGCCAACTGGTGGCTTGCCGATCCCGCCGATGCGCTGCCCACGGTCATCCTGCGCTGGCCTGCCCCGATTGCCGTGGCCGAGGTCGTGCTCTTCACCGACCCCGATTACGAACACCCAATGGAGCACGTCCTGTATCGCCACCACGAACGCGTCAGCCCCTATGCTGTGCGCGATGTGGTGCTGCGCGATGGCGCCGGACGAATCCTCATCGAAGTGCGCGGAAACCATCATGGCGTGATCCGGCTGCTCCTGGCCGAGCCGATCAGTATCGACACCCTGCGCGTCGAGGTGACGGCGCGAGGCGAGGCCCCGGCGGCGATCGCAGCAGTGCGGGTGTACAGTACCTCGGCGTGCAGCGCTCAACCGCAGCCGTGATCGTGTAGGTGGCGACACGTCCGGCACCGTGCAGCCTACACCCGACTCTCACTGATCGAAGTACTGGATCCGATGTGGGCAGTCTGCACGACTGCCACCCGACGTGACCGTACCGTTGGGCAGCCAGAACTCCTCGCCGAACAGGGTGACGACTTGGTAGACGGCGTACTGGGTGACACCGCAGTTACTGCATACGGACGAGAGCTTGCGGCGCTGCTCGCCGAAGATGATCACCACCAGGATGCCGGCAACGAAAAGGACGGCGGCAATGATCAGCGACCACTCGATGCGGGTCAGGGAGCGCATGTCAGATCATATGGCACGCCTGCAGGCTGAGCAACCGGCACGCACGGTTCAGTCCTGCGGTGCGTGTCGCTCCACGACTATGCCGGTGGGTGCCTGCAAGTTCTGCCAGACCCCCGCCCGATAGATCCCCTCGGCAACACCGCCAGGAACATGCAGGCGGAATGAGACATCCCATCCCTTGGGCCAGGCTGGAAGCACGTCGAGCCGACCTAGCTCGGCTTGCACGACCATACGCTGGAGGGCGATCATCAGCACACCGCCGTGGTCCTGGTCAGGAGTCCAATCGAAGTTGGGGCCCCAGAAGGCAGGGAAACGGCTGCCGGGATCACTGCTCGTGGCGCCTTGCAACACCAGTGCTTTGGCCTCCTGGCCGAGACCGAGCAGCGCGGCCTGGATCGGATCCTGTGACCAGCCCATCGCCCCATGATGATTCAGTCGCCGATTCCACGTCTCGCGACCCACTATGATGTCGGCTTTGCCAACCCCAAAGAGCCGATAAGGGAAGATCGCGTACAACTCGGGATTCTCGCTGTTAAAGTTGGCGTCGTAGCGCGCAGCCGGGATCAGATAGCGAAGATTGTTGCTGGAGTGATAGCGGCTCGGTAGTGGCGGCAGGGCGGCGCGTAGGGCGGTCCAGGCCAAACGATCGGCCAAAGCGATGGCCTGCAGGGCGAGCAGCCGGTCGATCACCCAACCAAGACCGGCAATCTCGGGTAATGGCTGTTCGGCGTCGTGCCAAGTCTCCAGGGCCATGGCCGGAGCCATGATCATCTTCCCCGCAGCATCACGACGCGGCCAGTAGTTGGCATAGAAGGCGAGGTACTCCCGAGCCAACGGCAGGAGCGTGGCTTGCAACCAGGCGGAGTCGGGAGTGGTCGCTGCGACGTCGAGGCCAAGCGCGAGCAACTCGATCGGCCCTTGAAAATATCGGCGCAGGTAGCCGCACAGGGCATGACGATCGTCCGGTCCAGTCAGCGGATGATAATCCGCACGAGCTGGCTTGCCGGCAAGGACGGCCGCGCGCTCGTCGGCATAGCCATAGTCGCTGGTTCCCCAGGTACCCCAGGGCGTGGTCGTTTCCGGCATCATCACACCATCGATCCCATGATGCTGACGTGTGCGCTCGCGGGCCAGGGGGAGGCAGTCCTGGTACATGCGGAACAGCGGCCGGACCATCTCGGCATCGCCGGCCATGATCATCGGCCAATAGGCGAGGCGGGTATTCTGGAACCAGTAGGCTCCACCCCAGCGACGCCAGTCAGGCGTGAACGTCTTGCCTTTGTCACGACCTGTGACGGTGAACAGTGAGCCATTGAACTTGATCGGGAATCGGCCACGCCCAGAGCAGGCGAAGAGGAAGCGCTGCAAGGTGTAACCGCGGGTGACCGCTTCAGCCGCCGCATCGCCAGTGATCCGGATCCACGAACGCCCCCAGAACGATGACCACCATGCCTCATGGGCTGATCGGGCGGCGGCATACGCGACGTGCGATGCAGATAGCGCCGGTAGCAATTCGTGTGGCGCGGCTGTGTGCTCGCAAGCCGTCGTAATGGCCATTTCCCAGCATCGACGACCGGCACCGACCAGAGACAACGGCCCACTGCGCGACAGACCATCGCCGGAAACCAGGCAGCCGAAGGTCCGTCCGAGCAGTGGATCCTCGGCTGCATGCGACTTCGCCCAGGCCCCAAGATGCTGAACCGACAGGTTTTCTGCCCAATGCGAGTGAGCGTTGCGGTGGCACCAGGCGATCGCAGGCGAACCCAGATCAAGCACCTCGTCCGCCGTTTCGCGCACCGTCTCGAATGGAACCGCCTGCCGCATGCAGGCGAACAACTCATCCCCGTCATCGATCGCTCGGTCTCGCCGCCATAACTCAGCGTTGACCACGATCGGCAAGTCTTCTCGCGCACTGATCGCAATCCTCACGACCGGGGCGTGGGCATCGACCCACACTCGGATCGTTAAACCGTCGGCACGGATCGTCACCGTCGCACTCGCTAGGTCCAGCCGCTGCACGAATGGCGCTTCTGGCGCGAAGGTCCCCTCAGGCAAGCGCACGCGTAACCGGCCGAGCTTGCACAGCCGGCCTTCGCCGTCGTAGGCGTCGGTACGTGCGATGTAGAGGCACAGATCGCGACCATGCTCGGTCCAGAGGTTGATGCCGACCTCGCCGTTACCGAGTGGCATCGAGCCATGCTCGTCGGTGGAGGGTGTGGTCCAGATGACATCGGGGAGGTCCATGCAACCAGGCTAGCGCTAGGCATAGCAACTGCCCATGGCGGTGACTACGCCCAGCATATCATTTCCTCCGATGGATATCCGATTCTGGCTAGGCGGAACGACCCGATGCACGGTGGCGCGCTGGAACAACGACGTTGAGCACGAACCCTGGTCCAAGTTGTACCTGGTGGAGTCCGGGGCAGCCCGCTACGCCATTGCGCGGCCTGATGAACCACCGCGTTGGTGCCAGTTGCGGCCTGGCCACATCCATCTGATCCCTGGCGGCCGACGCCACATCAATGCCTGCGCCTCCGAATTTATTCTCCATTGGTGCCATTTTACGGTACAAGACGAGGATGTAGCTCAACGCATCGCTGCCATGGACGAGATCGTCTCGATACCGCTGACCGAAGCCAGATCGCCGGCCGATGTCATCAGCAGCGCCGCTTCAGGAATAACTGGCCGGTTGCAGGCCTCAGCGCTGGTTCTGCGCATGCTCGCCCTCCTGCCCGATCCTGTACCCGATTCGCATGCCGCCGAACGTCGCCGGCTTGCTCCAGCTGTGGGAGCTCTGGAATACCGTTTCGACCACACACTCTCAGTGCCCCAGCTTGCCGCCATGGCCGGGATGAAGCCTTCGCGGTTTCACCAGTTGTTCCGGCTGGTACATGGCACCAGCGTCCATGCCTATCAACTGGAATTGCGCTGTGCCGAGGCTCAGCGCCTGCTGCGCACCTCCACGCTGAGTATTCAGGAGATCGCTCAGCGGTGCGGTTATCCAAGCCCGTTCTCGTTCACGAGGATGTTCACCGACCGATGCCGAGTCAGCCCATCTGCATACCGCGCGTCGACCAAGCCACAGTGACGACTGCGCCTTGCCGCTGGCTACCGCGGTACTGGCCAGCTAGGCTATTGCACAATGCCCTCCCCCCCGCCTGTATTGAAAGCAGATCCTCTGGTAGGCCGCACCATTGGTGGCTGCCGCCTTGATCAGCGGCTGGGTTCCGGCGCCATGGCGGTGGTCTATCGTGGTACCCGCCTGTCCGATGGCGCGCAGGTTGCGATCAAACTCCTCAGTACCATTGCCAGCCAGGACGCCGAGAACATCAAGCGTTTGCAGCGTGAGGCAGATCTCGGCAAGCGCATTAAGCACGAGAACGTGGCCGCCATCCATGGCGACGTACATGAGGGCGGTGTCCACGGTTTGATCATGGAACTGGTCAGCGGCGCCAGCCTGGAAAGCGTCATCGATGCCCGTGGCCACCTGCCCTGGCGCGAGGCCGTCCATCTGATCAGTCAGGTCGGCGATGCTCTCGCCCATCTCGGCACCATGGGCATCATCCACCGCGATCTCAAGCCGGGTAACATCCTGCTTACCCCTGGCGGAGTCGCCAAGATCGTCGACCTCGGCTTTGCCAAGCCGGGCGAGGGCCTGCCCGACGAAGGCCTGACCATGGCTGGCACATCGATGGGTTCACCAGCCTACATGCCGCCCGAGCAGGTCCGCGACGCCAGCGCAGTCAGCCACGCGGCCGATGTGTACAGTCTCGGCGCAACCCTCTTCCACACCGTCACTGGCCAGACGCCGTTCTCGGGCAAGACGGTCGCCGAGATGATGCGCAAGGTGGTTAGCGTGGCGCCACCGGACCCACGCAGTTTGGCACCTGATCTGTCTCCTGCCGTATCCGAACTGATCCTGTGGGCGATGGCCAAGGAGCCGACCCACCGCCCCAAGGATGCCGGGCAGTTCAACCTGCTACTGCGCAAGGCGATCCAGTCACCTGACGATGTCAGCCAGATTCGCCGCCTACGCCGTGGCCGTGAAGGGTTCTGGATTGTCATCGGAGCGATTTCCGCCGCCGCGATCGGTTTGGGCGGATTGCTCTGGTGGCTGCTGCGCTGATTCTGTATCAGCGCGAAGGCGCCACGCTCGCCGAACCCTTTACCGCCCAGGCATGCTCCAGGACCTGACCAGACAAGTCCTCCCGCTCATGCACGTGGTCGGCGAAGAAACCGGCGCTGATGGCAGCGTAGGCCGGAGAATCAACCAGCAGGTCAGATCCACTGCGCTGGCCAGACCGGGCCAGCGCCAGCGCTCGGGCGGGCGACCCTGGCCCGCCAACGGCTACACCGCAGGAAAGGCCAGAACCGGGCACCGTGGTCAAGGCCGCCAACGCACAGCGTACAGCACGTTCCTGCGGCAGGTCGCCGGCATGGGTAGAAGGAAATAACAGGCAGACGCTGCCGGATTCTACGAATTCGGGATCGCCGCCATGTGCGCGCGCGGCATCAAACAGGGCGGTTAATGATGCCTGATTGCCTAATCCGACAACGACCGCCAGCCGCGCACCGTCAACGTCGACCCGACCATGTTGCACGCCGCGCTCGCTGAAGGCTCGGCTGACGAAGGCATCGAAGGCATCACGGCGCTGGGCAGCCAGACGCAGCTCATCGCGCATGCGGCGGAACGACTCCGCAAGCAGGCCGAATTCATCCCGGCTGTTAACCACAATCTCGACCGACAGATCGCCGCCGGCCACTGCCTGCATACCTCGGCTGAGCTCGGCGACCGGACGACGCATACGCCAGGCGATGATCAGCCCGGCGGCCAGGAACGCGATCAGCGTGGTGCCCAACAGGATACTGCTGTGCCAGAGAAAATCGCGACGCAACCGTGCCAGATGATCAGCTGGTATGTCGATGCCAACAAGGCCCGCCGAACGGCCATCGGTCAGCAGCAGCGGAGCATAGCCGCTGGTCCAGGTACCCCATTGGTCAATGGTCAGTTCGTAATCGACACTGGGCGTTTTGAATCCCTCGATGAGTGCGGGGGAATCCTTGGCCGGATAGCGTTGTCCTGGAATCGCCTGAGCCTCATCGGGTCCGATCACCCCGTCACCATCGAGATCGCGCTCGATAGAGGCGTCGCAGACAAACCGCACAACGCCCGTGGTCGGCGTCTCTGGCAGGGGCGCCATGGTATAGATGAAGCGGACTTCGGGAAATGCGCTGGCATAACGGGCCAAGCGCGCACGCAGCGCGGATATCTCGGCGACATGTGCCGTCGGATCAGCGACCATGCCAGCATGCTGCTGGGGGTCGACAAGCTGACTGGCTCCGGTGGCGATACCCTGCAGGCTGCGCCGCAACGTCTGGTATTGACCCGCAACCGCGCGTTCCGTGATGGCATAGCCGGCGATGACCGCGCCCAGGCTGGCAACCAGCCAGATCGATGCCGTCAGCTTCAGCCAGAACGGTATGACAGCACGGCGAGAAACGGAAATGGCAGTCGAGCCGGTCACCTGTTGGAGTGGCCGATGGGTGGTGGCGACAACCGACCGGCTTGCGCCAGACGCCCTCATTTTGCCAGGCGGGTTCGGCGGAAGAGTCCTGGCGCTATGGACGATTTCGGTCGCCACGGCTCCGTTGCCCAGCAATCGCAGGGCCTGACTCGCGTCGGCTGGACGCAGTCCAGGATCGCTCGAGAGCAGCCGCAGGACCAGACTCTGAAAGTCTGGCGGCTGGCCATGCGGAACAGCCAGCGGATCAGGTTGCTCGCGACCCTTGGGGAAGACGTGCCGGCCTGTGGCAATCTCGCACAGCACCACGCCCAAGGCCCACAGATCGCTGGCCGCGGTTGCGGCTTCACCAGCCAAGCGCTCCGGGGCGATGAAGCGCCGGGTACCCACCACCTCGCCGGATGCAGTTATATCCCCGTCATGCGAGGCGGCGAGGCCGAAATCGAGCAACTTATAGACACCGCCATCGCAGAGCATGATGTTCGACGGCTTGATATCGCGATGAATGATGCCGGCGGCATGGGCGGCGGCTAGGCCCCGCAGGCATTGCCAGGCGCAGTCCCGTACCATCGCCGGAGCCAAGGGACCGGTCCGCTGCAGCAGAGCCTTCAGATCCTCGCCCTTCAGCCGCTCCATGACCAGATAGGGCGGATCGGCGTCGGGTTCGAAGGCATGCACCTGGACGACATGCGGATCCGACAGCCGGGCCATCGCGCGGGCCTCGCGCAGGAAACGCTCACGCGCCTGGGGCAGGCGCAGACGATGTGGCATGATCAGTTTAAGCGCGACCTCTCGATCGAGATCGGGGTCGTGGGCGAGCATGACGGCGCCCATGCCGCCCTGGCCGAGCATCTCGCGCACCTGGTATTTCCCTATGCGTTCAGCTGCCATCGCTCAGCGACGTTAACGGGGGGCCCAAAAACGCCAACAGCCCCGCAGCTGGCTGCGGGGCTGTTTGCGTTCAGTAGAAACAGCAGCCGCGAGCCGTGCGTCGCCTTAGAAGGTCTCCTTCGCCGCCAGATCCCAACTCTGCAGGATCTGGATATAGTTGCCGCGCTCGTACAGCTTGGGATTCGGGCAGCGCGCCAGGTTAAGGCTGCCGCGCATCTGCGACAGGCTCTCGTACTCGTGCGCAGCAAGCCAATCAGCCAAACGCAGACGCAGTTCGCGGATCACACCGGGACCGCTCTTGATGATGCGAGACACCACCTGCACACAGTGAGCCCCGCACATGATCGCTTTGACCGCTTCGATCTCGCTGTGCACACCGCCAGTGGCGGCCAAGCTCAGCTTGCGCTGTGCCGACAGCACGGCGAGCCAGTGCAGACGTAATAGAACTTCCGAGCGGTGGCTCGGGTAGGTGCGCTTGACTTCAAGGTTTTCGATGTCGATGTCGGGCTGGAAGAAGCGGTTGAAGACGACTAGTCCATTCGCCCCTGCACCCTCGATGCGCTTGGCCAGATTGGAGAAACTGGTGAAGTACGGGCTGAGTTTCACCGCTAGCGGGATCTTCACCGACTTGCGCACCGCACCGACGATCGCCAGTAGGCGGTCCTCGACCTGAGCGGCGGACTCCTCGGGATCCATCGCCACCTCGTAGAGGTTGAGCTCCAGTGCGTCTGCGCCGGCCTGTTCGACCAGGCGGGCATAGTCGGTCCAGCCGCCCGGGGTGACGCCATTGAGCGAGGCGACCACCGGTACGCGTACCGCCACCTTGATGCGGCGGATATGTTCGAGGTACTCGTCAGTGCCGATGCGGTAGTCATCGGCACAGGGAAGGTAGCTGGTCGCTTCGGCGAAGCTTTCGGCACCCTGGCTGTGGGCGTGGTCGTTGGCCTGCGCCTCGGCGGCGATCTGCTCCTCGAAGAGCGACGGCATGACGATCATCGGGGCGCCGGCGTCCTCAAGGGCACGCACCGCACCGAGGTCGTTGACCACCGGCGAGGCGCCTGGGACGAACGGATGGGGCAGCTTGAAGCCGAGGTAGGTCGTTGAGAGGTCCATGGTAGATGTCCTGGTTCGTTTAGTGGTTGTTGGGGGTTACCAGGTCACTCGTCAGAACCAGAACTGGCGGCTGGCTTGGCAGCCGGTGCCTGGCGATCGAGAGGGAAGCGAATTTCAGCCAGCTTCTGATAGAGCGCGACGCGCTGGGCGCAGTGCTCAACCTGCATCTCGGACAGGGCCTTGAAACGGACGGGGTCGAGTTTCTCGACCATGCTGAAGCGCGTCTCGTTGCGCAGGTAGTCGAGGACCGGCGTCTTGCCGCCCAGACTGTCGAGAACCAGCGGTAGCTCACCATTGGCCGAACGGCGGGGGTCGAAGCGGTAGAGCGGCCAGACGCCGCTAGAGACTGCGAGCTTCTGCTGTTCGAGCCCGTTGCGCAGATCATAGCCGTGGGCGATGCAGTGGCTGTAGGCGATGATGATCGCCGGACCGGGATAACTCTCGGCCTCCTGGAAGGCCTGCACGGTGTGGGCATCCTTGGCGCCGAAGGCGACCGAGGCGACATAGGCGTGGCCGTAGCTCATCGCCATCAGACCGAGATCTTTCTTGTGGATCGACTTGCCTGCGACTGCGAACTTGGCAGAGGCGCCGATCGGCGTGGCTTTCGAGGCCTGGCCGCCGGTGTTCGAGTAGACCTCGGTGTCCATCACCAGAATGCGCACCTTGCGCCGGTTGGCGAGGA
>Ga0105044_10005937_pt1 | contig 16783 bp, 14 predicted proteins | sample MAT01_FD_78092 | JGI IMG/M metagenome (GOLD analysis project Ga0105044, IMG submission 78092) | Freshwater microbial communities from Lake Fryxell liftoff mats and glacier meltwater in Antarctica - MAT-01 | ecosystem: Environmental > Aquatic > Freshwater > Ice > Liftoff microbial mat | place...
CTCAACTCTCAACTCTCAACTCTCAACTCTCAGCTATCCCAATTCGCGCGTCTTCCCGTTCTCAAACGTGTCGGAACTAGATGGGGACGAGCAGCAGCTCATCCCTACCTTGCCCCGTCCCGTCTCTCAGCTCTCCCCCGCGCACGGCTCCCTTGGTACACAAACAAAAAAAACGGCGGCCGGGAATTTCTTCCCCGCCGCCGCCAAATCTGGGGAACCTTACAATCCCTTTGAAATGATGAGCTTCACCAGATCGCCCACGCGGTTGCTGTAGCCCCACTCGTTGTCGTACCAGCTCACCAGCTTGAAGAAGCGGCTGTTCAATTCGATGCCCGATCCGGCATCGAAAATGGAACTATTCTTGTCGTGAATGAAATCACTGCTGACCACTTCGTCGGAGGTCCACGCTAGGATTCCCTTGAGATACGTCTCGCTGGCTTTTTTCATGGCCGCGCTGATTTCCGCGTAGCTGGTCTCCTTAACGGTCTTCACCGTAAGATCCACCACGGAAACGGTCGGAACCGGGACCCGAAAGGCCATACCAGTCAACTTGCCCTTAACCTCGGGACACACCAGACCGACGGCCCGGGCGGCTCCAGTGGTGCTCGGAATGACGTTCTGCGCCGCCGTGCGGCCACCCTTCCAGTCTTTCTTGGAGGGCCCATCAACCGTCTTCTGAGTCGCCGTGTAGGCGTGCACAGTGGTCATCAGACCTTCCTCGATGCCAAATCCTTCTTTCAACAAGACGTGGACCAGCGGAGCCAGACAGTTGGTGGTGCAGCTCGCATTGGAGATGATGTGATGCTGGGCGGCATCATACTTCTCGTGGTTCACACCCATCACGATCGTGATGTCTTCGTTCTTTCCCGGGGCGGAAATGATCACCTTTTTGGCACCAGCGGAAATGTGACCTTTGGCCTTCTCGGCTTCGGTGAAGAGACCCGTGGATTCAATCACGATGTCGACCCCGAACTGCTTCCAGGGCAGTTCCGCCGGGCTCTTGGCGCTGACGACATGGATGTCGGCGCCATTGACGATAAGAATGTCGTCCTCCGCCTTGTCGGGGCTGCTTTTCTTGCTGCTCACGGTGCCGGTGAAACGGCCCTGGGTGGAGTCGTATTTGAGGAGGTAAGCCAGATTGTCAGCGGGTACGATGTCGCCCACTGCGACGACCTCGATTTCCTTGCCAACAAGCCCCTGCTCAACCATTGCGCGGAAAACCAACCGGCCAATACGGCCGAAGCCATTAATCGCTACTTTAACTGCCATGGTAATACTTTCGTTTTCTAAGTTACCGGTCCAAAACCGAGGGGGGAGCCTATTCGTGGAGGGGGTCGGGTCAACGGGTTTTTACCTCGAACCCGAACCGAAAGAGAATTCTGGCCCGCCCTCAGAGCCTATTTACGAACTCCCAGGAACTCCAAAACCCAGCGACAAGGCGAAGGGCTCCCTCAAAACGAGGTCCGGAATTTGATCCCGAAACCGTACGCTCGGGGCCGGTTAACCGGCAGCACTGACTTCACCGGATCTCCCGCCGGGTCGTAAAAACTCACGCCATCTGACTCCACGAGGAGCGGATCCACCCAAGATTGCAGGAAATGATCCCACGGTTCGCGAGCAAGTTGGGACTGATCAAGAGCCCGCCAGTCCGCCACCAGCTCACGCGTCCGCCCGGAGAAGTCCTCAAAACGGTCATTAGCCAGCTTCTCGGCAGCTTCGTCAGCAGCGGGCGCCTGCCCTAAACCTAATCCCATCGGCGGCTTCGGACGATCGTCCCAAAGCGCCGAGAACGAAACGGATCGCTCCGGCTCCCAGGAAGTCACTTCGTAGCCAAACAGCCGAGAATCGTTCGCCGACGCGGGACGCGCGGATTCCACCGGGGATGGGGATTCCAGAGGGACCGCCCTAGGGGCGGGCGACCCGGAGCGATCGAACCGCCAAGTGAGACCCGCCATGCTTGCCAAAGCCAACGCTCCGGCGAACCCGGCGGCGTAGCGGCGATTCTTGGCTGACTTGGCTGACAACATCTAAGTGGAAGACAGCACGGCCGGATCTCTTATTCAAAGACCCGGCCGCGTGTCCGCGGAGCGCGGTTCCCCCACCACGGGTTATTTAGGCCCGTTCGCGGCGCTCCAACCGCGAATAAATCCTATGCATTGGGCGATGTCGGGCACTGAGTGGTCCCAGTTGAACTCATACTCGATGCTGACGTTGCCTTCAAATTTTTGCCGGCGAAGTTCCGAAAGTACCCCAGCAAAATCAGTCGCGCCAGTGCCAAAAGGCACATCATGTTGCCCCGGACCTAGTTGCTGGCGTTCCTTCGCGTGCACCGAAATGATCCGACCCTCGAGCGCGCGAAGTCCATCAACGGCCTTTATTCCACTCGTCTGCCAATGCCCAATGTCGGCGCAGGCTCCAATGCGTCGATCGCGGTTTTTCACCAAGTTGTTCACCCATTGAGGATCCCAAATTTGGTACGCAGGATCATTTGGCCGACGGGCATGATTGTGAAAACCGACTCGGATATCGTATTCCTTCACCAACGGCTCGAAGGTATCCATGGTATCCGTCGATTCGGTGGTCAACGCATACATCCCAAGCTTGCGGGCAAATTCAAAAAGCTTCCGGGCTCCCGCTTCATCCTGGGGAATCCCCACGACCCCATAATTAACCGCCCGAACCCCGTGTTTCGCGAGTTTCGCCTGCAGTTTCTGCAGCGCCGGTTCGTCCATGTCGTGACTAACCTTGATCCCCCGATCCTCCGGACTAAGTGCCTGACCCGGGTAAAACTCGATCACCTTCCCCCCCGCCGCTTCGGTCTTCTCAATCGCCTCAAAGGCCGTGAACCGATTGAAGGTGTAAGCCTGGCAACCAATGGCAAACCCACCAATGCGAGATTCAGCCGGGATGGGAGCGGCGCCCACGTCGACGTTGCTGAGGACCAGCAGGACAAGGCAGGAAACCAAGGGCGAACGTTTCATGGATACAGGAGAATTGCACCGTCCGGACGCTAGGTCCCAGTGAAAATTCATTCCGGCGGCCCTAGAAATTTCAGAATCGCTCGCGGTTCCATTCGCTCCCGGCTACCGCCACAGCCGCCGCAGCGCTACTCCAATACTTTTCCAATTGCGCGACGCGTACCGGGCCATGATCCGGCGCAGACGGAACGGATCCCCTCCCCGACGATTTAAACCCGACTCCGTGGTGCAGGCCGTCAGAAATCCGGCGTCCACCACCATATCACGTACCGCCGGATTCCAATCCCCATAGGGATAACAAAAATGGCGGATAGGCCGACCAAAGAGATCCTCCAACTTGAACTTGCTGGTGCGAATCTCCTCCCGGGCGGCGGAGCGCGGAATCTGGGTCAATCGCGGATGCGTACAGGTGTGCGCGCCAATTTCATGACCGGCCGCCAACCATTCCCGAACTTGAGCGGCATCCATCAATCGCTCGGCCACTTCACCCTCGCGTTGTTCCCATTCATTCGTTCGACCCAACAGGTCGGGAACCAAGAATTGGAGAGCACGAAATCCGTGCTCCTGGAGCGGGCTCAGGCCCTGCCGCAGGACATTCTCAAACCCATCATCGAAGGTGAGGGCAATGCGCCTGACTCCTGGCGTATCGGCCTCGATCAACGTTTCGGGAAACACCGAACCGAAGCCTGCCTGCTGCAAATCCTCCAGTTGCTGGCGAAACAGCCGGGTATTGACGTAAAGACCTTTGAGCCGAACCCCCAAGGGACGCGGCCCCAGCTTGTGGTACATCAAAGCGGGTCCACCCCCGCCCGACAGCCACTGAGCGAAGGGGCGCAATCGAGCGAAGGTTTTCGGCAACCCCGACGGCAAAGCCTCATGACCCTCTGCGGTAGGAGAGACAGCGGTGGACATAGGAAAAATCACAGCGGACCCGCAGACCTCGACGTTCCCCCGCGGCCTTCGAGCAACTCCCGGTACAGCGCCAAGGTGTCTTGAGTATACCGCTCGAGCGACATCCGACTGGCCACCCGGTCATGGACCCACCGACGTTGCGCCAGCGAAGGTCCCGGATGCAAGGCGATCGACTCCATCGCCCGCGCCAGCGTGGGCACGTCTTCCGGCGGTACCAATTCCCCCAGGCCACCCATGGCAAAGGCTTCGGGAATTCCATCCAAAGCCGAGGCAATCACCGGCCGACCGCACGCATGAGCTTCCACCACCACCCCGGGCATGGCTTCCGTACCAATCTGCGGATGCACGACACAATCAAGGGCGTTCATCACCGTGGGCATGTCGGTGCTGTATCCAGGTAACCGGGCCACGCCCGATAGACCCAAGCGGGCAATGTCCTGTTCCAGCACATGTTCCATATTTCCCCGGCCTAAAATCATGAATCGGGCCTGGGGCACCAGGACAGACACTCGCGCCGCCGCGGACAAGAACTCCCGTTGCCCTTTACCCCGGGGCAACATGTATCCCCCGACCACGCCGAAAACAAAATCAGCCGGGCCGACTCCCCAACTTCGGCGCAGCGCTACGACCGACGGATTCAGAGGTTCCACAGGCTGGAAACGCTCCAGTTCGAAGCCGCCGTAAATCACGCGAATCTTGGAGTGATTTCCCCGCATGGGAGGCCGCCAATGCCGTTCGGCTTCCGGCGATGAGGGATCCGCATCGCCCTCCCGCAACACCTTCGCCACAAAATTGGAGCACGCCACCAACGCGTCGCACCGTCCCAGTATCAACCACCGCCCCGGCCACGACCCCGGGCTCTTGGCCAGATGTCGGCTCAGGACAATGCGCGGCCCTCGCCCCGAACACAGCGCCGCCAGGAGGGTCGGCCAGTAGTCTCGCCCATGATGACCATGGACGATTTGAATCCCGTGCTTCCGGATCAATCGCGCTACCACCGCGATGTACCGCAGCTTGATCGGGCCTTCGCGTCCGGTGTCGAGCAAACGCACGCCCAGTCGCCGAGCCACGGCGGAAAATTCCCGTCCGTCTGGTCCAGCGAGGGCGACATCCACTCCCGCTCGCTGCAAGCCAGCCGCCAATTTAACGCACTGGTCATCAGTCCCTCCGCCGGTCAGGAGGGTATTCAGTTGGAGCACGCGGAGCTTCATGTCTTAGGCGGGAACCCGGAGTTAAGAACCTGCTTGAAACCGACGAACGAGGCGGCGGCGAGGGCTTGGAGTCATCACCACACACTCTCTCGGGCCGCCCACGGTGGCAAGGTCGCCGCCACAAAGCTCGAACGCCCTGGGGATTTTGCTTTTGGCAGAGCCCCTCAATCGCGCCAACTGATACCCATGCGCACCGGACCGCCCCAGGCGGCCATTATTATCAGCACCTACAACTGGCCCGCCGCCCTGGGACTGGTGCTGCGCTCGGCCCTGGTCCAGTGCGAGTCCAATATCGAACTGATCGTGGCCGATGACGGTTCCCGACCCGAAACGGCCCAGTGTGTGGCCAGCACGCTCGGACCCACCTCGGCCCGTTGGGGCCACGTTCGACAGGAAGATACCGGCTTCCGGCAGTCGCGCGTCCGCAACCTCGGAGCGCGCCATTCCACGGCCCCAGTCCTGATCTTCATCGATCACGACACCCTCCTCCATCCTGAATTTGTCGCCGACCATCTGCGGCTCGCCCAAACCGGCCACTTTGTTCAGGGAAAGCGCTGTTTCCTCCCGGCCAATCGGACCGAAGAACTCCTGCGCGACGGCTTGGGCCGGACCTGGTGGCCGGCGCCGTGGCTGGCCGGTCTGGGAAATCGAAAAAACGCTCTCCATCTGCCCTCAATCGGCCGTTTGCTATCCCGACCTAAAACGTTCGAAGCTTCCATCCGCGGGTGCAATATGGCCGTCCACCGCACCGACTTCCTGGCAGTTGATGGTTTCGACGAATTGTATGATGGCAGGTGGGGACGGGAGGATTCGGATTTCGCCAACCGGTTGTTTCACCTGGGAATTCGGTGCCGCAACGCCTGGTTTGCCGCGCTCCAGGCCCACCTGCATCACCCCCAGGTCAAACGGTGCGAACGCGACCACCTCGACGACGAACTCGACCGAATGCGCCAGGAGCGCCGGACCAGGGCAGTGCGGGGGATTTCCCAGATGGATCGCGAAGGCAGCCTCCTTGGGTCCTCGCCGGGCTTCTCCGAAACGTGACGCATGACCCTGTTCATTCGGTCTTCCGCGACCTCAATCCAGCTGAGAGCGCCGGGAACGGGGTGGCGGTGGGGGTTGGGTCCCATGCAACTGTTCGTATAACCGGGTGTGCCGAAACAGCGTCCCGTAGGCGGTGGAAAACGCGATGTAGAAGCCGGGGTAACCATCCAGAAACCCCAACCGAAAGAAATACCCCCGGAAGAAGCGCCACACGGACCGAATAGCCACCGACGGGGCCGACCAGCGCTCCCCTTTGGCCAACTGTTGCTTCAAATAGAGGTCGGCGAAGTACGGGTATTTGAGCAGATAGCTCGTGATCGTGGGATTGCTGTAATGCAGCAGATCTCCGCGCAATCGGCCCACCGCTCCGTCCACCAGCAGTTTGTCATGTGGATCCGTCCCGCCCCAGTTTGCGCGGCCCGCGCGCCACAGGCGAGTCTGACGGTCGGGATACCAATCGCCGTGCCGAATCCAGCGGCCGCAAAAGGCTGTCAAACGCGGGCAGGAATAGGCGGCTTTAGCTTCCAACCGCGCGGGATCAGCCAACAGCGCCCGCAACTCATCTTGCAGCGCGTCCGAGAGCGCTTCGTCGGCATCCAAACCCAGAATCCACGGCTGGGTCGCCTTTTGGGCCGCCGAATTTTTCTGAGCAATATGGCCCTTCCAGGGCTCGCGATACACCTGGGCGCCCCGGTTTCGGCACAGTTCTTCGGTGCCGTCCTGCACGTCCTGATTCAGCACCACAATAATCTCAGCCGCCAAGCCGGAGACGCTCTCCAACGCCTGCCCAATGCGCGCAACCTCAGCCCCGGAAATGAGGCAAACCGAGAGTGGAAGCGGGGCCGTCACGGGACGCTTTCCCCGAGGAATTCCCCGGCTATCTGCGAAAAGCTCGCCCCCCGACCAAATTCCTGGGCGGGTCCAATCAGATTCATCGCGCAAGGCTAGTCGGGAGGTCGTTCTCAGCCACCCAAAAACCTCCTCTCGTCTTACCCGCTCGGCTGGCGTTCCCTTGCCGCGTGTCCGCTTCGGATCCAGTCTCCAACTTCCATGCCCGCACCCAGAGCGCCCGCAAAATCATGGTCGTTGACCTGGGATTCCTCGGGGATTCGGTCCACCTGGTCCCCGCCTGTTGGGAACTCAAACGAAATTATCCGCAGGCTGAACTCCACACCCTATCCGCCCCGGTCGGCCGCGAACTGTTGCAGTTGGCCCCCTGCGTGGACCGCGCCTGGCCCTATCCATTGAGCAATCCCAGCCCCCCCTGGTGGAAGCACCTCGACATCCTGCGGGCCATTCGCCGCGAACAGTTCGATCTCGCTCTCAGTTTCAGCGGCGGGGATCGGCCGGTTTACGTCACTGCCTTGTCAGGTGCGCACCACAAACTCGCTCACGATAGCGGCCGGAACCATTTCTATAATCCATGGGTAATCCCCAATTGGGTGCCTCAGCGTTCCCGGGAGCTCCCGATATTCGAACAGCGGCGTCAGGTCCTGGTCGCCGCCGGAATGGACCTTGAGCCGACCCGTTTCGACCTGCGTCTACCCGCCGAGGCGGTGGCCTGGGCCGAATCCTTGGTCCCAGCAGGCGCGATCCATTTATCGCCCAATGCCAGTTCGCCTCTGAAGGAATGGCCGCTCGAGAATTGGTGCCAGTTCGTCTCGCGCCTGGCCGCCGCCACCGGACGTCCCCTGGTGGCCACCGGCGATGGTTCGCCCCGGGAGCGTCAACGGCTGGCCGCGCTGGCCGACGCCTTCAGAAGCCCCCAGTTTCAAGTCCTGCCCGATCGCCTACCCCTGCCCCGCCTGGCCGCTCTCTTGCATCACAGCGCGTTGCATGTGGGCGCAGATTCCGGAGTCACCCACCTGGCGCTGGCGGTCGACACCCCCACTGTCACCACCTATCGCGAATACGACGGGCGGATCGAATGGAAGCCACCGGGAGCCAAGCATCGTCAATTAGTGGTGGAGTGCGGTTGCATCCGTCAGCCCCAACCCGCCTGTCTGGCCGGCCCCCGGGCCGAGTGCCTGGGGCGCATCCGCCCCGAAGCCCTGCTCGAACTTTGCATCCCTCAATTGGCCGCCTTCCCGTAGGTGACGCCCCCGTTGGTAGCTCGGTGCTGCCGCGCGGCCCCATTCAATTCCGCCCCACTTGGGTAGAGCTGCACCGCAACGCGGAGAACCATTCGGGTGGGTCCGAATTCTCACCCACCGCGTGCTGGGAAATCTCCCCGACCAAGTTTTCTCGCAGCGACCGGGAAGGCCGACCTAGTCTCGCCAAACTTGATGACGGTTCCGCCCAAAAACATTCTGCTGCTGAAAGGCCACAGCGCCGGTGTGGGCGATCTGCTGCGAAGTTCGGCCGCGTGGCGGGCGCTCCATGACCGATTCCCGGGCGTCCAACTGCATCTGGCCTTTCTCACGCAGGAACCGGGGTATTCCTCCGAAGAACTGATTGGCCGGCACCATCTGCTCCATTCCTTCCACGTCCGCCCCAAATGGCCCGATACCCTAGCCGAATGGCGGGCTGCCACGCGCTGGTTCCTGGACCTGGCCCGCAAAACCAAAGCCGACCTGGTCATCGATTTCGAAACCAACGGCATTCGGACATCTCTCCTGACCTGGCTCGCTCGGCGTCGTTTGGGCCTCCAAACCCTCGGAGTGGCCGAAGTAATCGGACGGGGCCTGTTTTATCTGCGCACCGCCCCCAGTCGTGCCGCCTACGCGCGAAAACAAGAGCAAATCCTGCCGCTCAATTATGCGGAACGAGATTTCGTGGCTTTGGCCGGACTCGGGATCGCTCGGGAAGGTCGGGCCATCGAGGTGCGCGAGACGCCGGTCGCGGTGGACTTTCGGGAACAACTTGGTCCCCGCTTCAGTTTACCCGTCGGAGTTCCCATCGTGGGTCTCAATCTCGGATGTGGCACCCCGGGGGCGCTCGAGCGAAGACCCGACCTTCCCCTCGCGCGGGCTCTGCTGGGCTGGTTGCAGCAAACCCAGAGTTGCGCCGTCGTCCTGTCCGGGGCCCCCTTTGAACGCGCGGTAAACGAGGAATTACTCCAAGGCTACACGCCACCGCCCGGACTCCCGGTGATCAACACCGCCGGCCATACTCGACTGTTGGAACTTCCCGGTCTGATCCGGGCCTGCTCGCTGTTTGTGTCGGGAGATTCCGGCCCGTATCACGTCGCCGTCGGTCTCGGCATTCCGACGCTCGCCATCTTCAATTTCAAGCATCCGGAAGCTGAACACGACCACCCGTGGGTTCGCTGCGTAGTAGCTCCCAATCGCGCTGCGCTTCCCCGCCTCGAGGCAGCCGTTCGAGCACTGCGGACGGCCTTTCCGTGGCCGGAGGTGGTCACTCTTTCATGAACTCATTTCTGCGCCGCATGGCTGACTTGCTGTGGCCACAACGAGCGCGCCTGGCTCTGGGCGTCGCCGCTGGACTCATCTTCGCGGCCAGCAACGCGCTCCTCATGTTCGCGGTCAAATTGACCTGCGACCTGCTCTTCCCCTCCGGCAAAGACGGTCCGCTGACCCAATTCTCGCCGACCTTGCAAAAGCTCTGGCCCGGCCTGGAATCCTCGGTAAATGGCTGGTTGCAGAATGAATCGGCCACCTTGCGCCTGGCCCTGATTGCCACCATTCCGGCCGCTATGTTCCTCCGCTTGCTCGGCTCCTACGGTAATTTTTATTACCTCAGCCGCGCCGCCAACCAAGCCGTACATGAACTGCGCGTCAGCATCTTCGACCACTTGCTCAAACTGCCCGTCGGCTACTTCACCTCCGCTCGCACCGGCGATTTGATCTCCCGCATCGTCACCGATACCGAGGCACTCAAGATGGTGGTACAAACGTCCCTGGGCACGCTGATCAAGGAACCGCTGACCATCGTCTTCTTGCTCGGGTACCTAATCCTCGTTCAGCCCAAGTTGACCGTCATCTCCCTCATCGTCTTTCCGCTCTGCGTCCTGCCCGTCGTCATCTTCGGTCGCAAGGTTCGCCGCGCTGCCCGCGCCGCCTCCCTCGGCATGGCGCAACTGTCTGACACCATGCAAGAGGCTTTCACCGGCCAACGGGTGTTAAAGGCCTACAATCTGGAACCGGAGTTCAGTCGACGGTTCTCCGCAGTTTCCGCCCACATCGTGAACCAAATCATGAAGTCGGTCCGAGGTAATGAAATCCCCTCGGTGCTGGTGGAATTTTCCGGCGCAGTCGGCGTGGCCCTGGTCTTCCTGTTCGTCCTGCGCTACCGGGACAGCGGTTCCGCCATGGGCGCCGGGGACTTCTTCTCTTTCATCGGCGCGGTTTTTCTCCTCTATCAGCCCATCAAAAACCTCAGCCGTTTCTACGGACAACTGCAACAAGCCCGCGCCGCCAGCGACCGCATCGGCGACGTCCTCAATACTCCCCCCGACATTGCCGACCCGGCCGCTCCGCGCCCAGTGGTCGCCGCCGGGGCCGCGGTTTACTTCGATCACATCACCTTCAGCTACGGCGACCGGGCCGCAGTCTCCGACATTGTCCTGACGATCCAACCCGGACACCTGGTCGCCCTGGTCGGCGCCAGCGGCTCGGGGAAGACCACCCTGACGAGTCTCTTGCTCCGCTTCTACGATCCTCAGAAGGGAGCAGTGCGGATCGGAGGAATTGATCTGCGGGAAGTTTCGGTTCGTGCACTCCGCGAACAAATCGCCGTAGTCACTCAGGAAACCATCCTCTTCAACGACACGCTGCGAGCCAACATCCGCCTGGGACGCCCGAGCGCCACCGATGAAGAAGTTGAAGCCGCGGCCCGCGCAGCCCAAGCGCACGACTTCATTCTGGCGAAACCGGGCGGCTATGAATTCATGATTGGGGAACGCGGGGCTAGTCTCAGCGGCGGCCAGCGTCAACGTTTGGCCATCGCCCGCGCCATTCTCCGAAACGCCCCCATCCTAATTCTCGACGAAGCCACCAGCAGCCTCGACACCGAGAGTGAGCGGGCGGTCCAAACGGCGCTCGAAACCTTAATGAAAGGACGAACCACGCTCTGCATTGCGCATCGCCTCTCGACGATTCAGCACGCCGACTTGATTGTCGTTATGGACCAGGGACGCATCGTGGAGCAAGGCCACCACGAGGAACTGCTAGCGCGCAACGGCACCTACGCCCGACTCCACACGCTGCAGTTCCACAATCAACTCCCCGCATGATCCGCGTCATTGCGCTCACGCAGTTTGCCTTTGTCGCCCTGGGCGTGGTGGCCCTCCAAATCATGTTGAAGGCGACCGGTAGTCTGATGACGTCTCCCAATATTCAGTTCCTAACGCGGAACTCCCTGTGGCTTTTTGCCGTTCCGGTTCTTTGGATTGGCCTGGCCACCCTCTGTTCCGAGGTCAACCGACCTCCCCTGTCCCCGCGGGTCGCTCAAATCACTGGCGTCCTTCTCGTAGTGCTCTGCTTTCTCTTCATGATGACGACCACGTTTCTGGTGGCCGCCTAGAGTCTGTTTGAAAACTGCAAAGAATCCTGGTTTCTAGGCCAGCAACCCCCGGATCACCTCGCCGTGCACATCGGTGAGCCGCCGATCGACGCCATTGTGACGGAAAGTCAGTTGCGTATGATCAATCCCCAGCAAATGCAGGATCGTGGCGTGAATGTCGTACACCGTTGTGGGTGAGTTTCGGTTTAGCGGCTTGTATCCCCATTGGTCGCTCTCCCCGCAAATCGCCCCGCCGCGAATTCCCCCGCCCGCCAGCCAGTTGGTGAACACATAGGGATTGTGATCCCGACCCAGCCCCCCTTGCGACGACGGCATCCGTCCGAACTCCGTCGTCCACAGAATCACGGTGTCTTCCAACAGACCTCGTTGCTTAAGATCCTGGATCAAGGCACTCGCCCCGCGTGCGAATCCTCGCGCCAAGGGACCATGATCCTGGCGCAGATTCTCGTGCGAATCCCAGTTGCGCCGCGGAAAGCTGTTATCATTTCCGCTCCAGATCTGCACAAAGCGAACACCCCGTTCCAAGAGGCGCCGGGCCGCGAGGCATTTTCGGCCAAAGTAATCCATTTCCTCTTCGGCGTTAATTTCACTGGGCCAGGTTCCGGGATTCCGCCGCACTCCATACAGTTGCAGCATTGAATCCGGTTCCTTGGACAGGTCCATCGCCTCGGGAGCCGAAAGCTGCATACGGGCGGCCAACTCGTAACTGCGGATCCGCGCGTCCAGTCGGGCATCACCTTCCCGCGATCCAGCGTGTGCGCGATTGAGTTGGGCCAGCGCGTCGTGAGTCGCCGCTTCGCTTCGTGCCGAGATAAAATCGCCGCGGGCTCCGGGAAACAAATCGGCCACGGGATTCTCCCGGCCGGGATAAATAATCGTGCCGGCATGCTGACCCGGAAGAAAAGCAGAGTCCCAATTCTTGGGTCCGTTGGAGGCAAATCCCCGATGGTCCGGCAACACCACGAACGTGGGAAGATTCTCATTGAGCGAACCCAGCCCGTAACTGACCCAACTGCCCATCCCAGGGAAGCCAGGCACTTGAAACCCGGTCGCCTGCAGATAGGTCGCCTGGCTATGGACTCCCGTTTTGCCTACCAGGCTATGGACGAAGCCCAAGTCGTCGGCCACCGGTCCCAGATCGGCCACCACTTCGCTCAACATTTTGCCTGATTCGCCGTAGGGTTTGAAGGCCCACACCGGTTTCTTCCACGGGCCTAATCCATCCTGAAACGCTTCCACCTTCTCGCCGAAATCACTCGGCTTACCGTCGTACTTGATCAGGTCGGACTTGTAATCAAACAGGTCCAGGTGACTCGCGGCGCCGCTCATGAACAACTGAACTACCCGTTTGGCCCGCGGCAGGTGATGCGGCGGCGCACCCGGCCCGGATCCCTTGACCGCCCCGGGAGTCGCACCGAGCAACCCTTCGCCGCGCAGCAAACTCGCCAGCGCAATCCCTCCAATACCGCCTCCAGACTGCCAGAGAAACTCCCGACGACTGCGCGGCGGGGAAACCAACGGCGCGCGATGAAAGGGTGAGTTGTGGTTCATCGTTAATCCGCAAAAGTGAATTCATTCAGGTTGAAAAGCACCCGGCCCAGGTTAGCTAGTCCAAACTCGCGCGCATAAGTCACCAAAACCAAGCGTTCATCGGCGTTCGGCGGGCGGCCCATCGCCGCCAAATAGCCCTGCTCGACCTTCCCCGAAAAATCGACCTCCATGCGGGCTAGACGCTCCCCAAGGCGCTGCGACATCTCCAGCATCAAGGCATTGTTCAAAAGCGCCAGGGCTTGCAACGGCGACACTGATTCATTCCGCTTGCCGACCTGCATCGAAGGATCGGCACAGTCGAGCGTCGTCATAAACGGCTGCTGCTGCGATCGCACACTGAACCGATAAACCGAGCGCCGATGCGATTTAGGGTCGGCTGGGTCGTGCAGTGTGTATTCGTAATGCGGACTATGCTCCGGCTTCTCCACTACGAAATCCTGGAAACTCGGCCCATTCATCTGGAGGTTGAGCATCCCAGAAACCACCAACACCGAATCTCGGACAGCCTCGGCCTCGAGTTTTCGGCGATTCATCCGCCACAGATAACGGTTGTCCGCATCCACCTTGGCCAGGTCATCCACACTCGCTGAGCTCTGTCGGTAGGTGGCACTCGTGACCATCAACTTGTGCAGTGCTTTGAACGATTGGCCGTTATCGCGGAATCCGACCGCCAACCAGTCGAGTAGTTCGGGATGCGTCGGCAGCGCCCCCATTCGGCCAAAGTCATTCGGCGTTTCCACCAGACCGCGGCCAAAATGATATTGCCAGACCCGATTCACCACGGAGCGCCAGGTCAGCGGATTTTCCCGGTCTGACAACCACTGAGCGAGGGCGGCGCGGCGATCGCCCTCGGCATGCTCCGCAGGTAATTCGAAACGCGGCGAAAGGGTCGAAACGCACCGGAGCGCTCCCGGACCAACCTCTTTTCCCAGACTCGTAATGCTGCCGCGGTTTAACACGTGAATGGGTCTCGGCATCCCGCCGGTCCCGCCGGTCCCGGTAAAGGCTCCTCCACCCCGGTACACCGATCCAATATACGCCTTGCGCTGAGCGGGAAGTTGGCCGAGCTCGCCCTTTAAGTCAGCCAAAGACCGGTCCAACTCGGCGAGCGCGGTCCGCTCCGACTCCGTCGTGGTCTGCGCCAAGAGTTCGGTCCGCCGTTGCCCCAGGCCGGTCATTGCCTGGCCATCCTTCGCCCCAACTCCCGGATACCAACTGTCGGTCAAATTCGACTTCCGCCAGCGCTCGGGCGCTTCAATGGAGTCTAAGGCCGTCACCGCGGCCTTCGCCGCCACATTGCGACCGTCCGCTGTCCACGCCCCCAGTTCCGCCAACGCAAAAATGTAGTCGTTCTGCCGCAACGCCAAGTGGGTCGCGGTCACCCGAAGATAGCGCCCAACCCGACCTCGCACGTCGATCACCTTCGTCTGGAGTTTCGGATTCGGCTGATCCTTGTCTGTACGGTCGTCCACCAAAATAACGTTTTCTTTGAACTCTGGATCCGACGACAACTCGGCCTTGAACCGAACCGGGAAACCAAAGCCTTCTCCGATGCCATTAAAGTCATCTTTGCAGGGATGCAACGTGAGCCGCTGAAGTTCCTCGGATCGGCCAAGGTCCACTTGCACCCATTTGACCGCGTCAGGCCGAGGCTCGATCGCACTGTGATACCCCATCGCCGCGCTGGTTGTGGCAAACTTTGCCAACTCGGTCATCCGTTGATCCAACTCCACCAACGGAGCGCCCGCGCGCGTCGCGATCACCGCATCCAGTTCCTTCTTTCGCTCTATGAGCGTTGCGAGCCGGGACTGAAGACTTCGCCGCGTCGCTGCTACCTGGGGCTCCAAATCATAGGCTTGGTCGGCCCGATCAACCGCGGCGAATACCGCCTGCAAATTGTAATACTCTTCCTGCGAAATCGGATCGAACTTGTGGTTATGACACTGGGCGCACTGAACGGTGAGACTGTTGAAAGTCTGCATCGTGGTCGCGACCATGTCGTCGCGGTCCAAATGACGCGCCACCTTGCCGTCTAGTTTGGATTCCGGGACTTCAGCGTGGCCAATTAGATCCCACGGACCGGCCGCAATGAACCCAAGTGCCTCGAATCCGTCGCGCGTTCCCGGATACAGCCGATCCCCCGCGATCTGTTCCGTCAGGAACCGGTCGTAGGGTTTGTCTTCATTAAACGCTCGGATCACGTAATCCCGATACGGCCAGGCGTTCGGTCGGGGTTGGTCCTTGTCGTATCCATGCGTTTCCCCAAAATGAACGACATCCAGCCAATGCCTGGACCAGCGCTCCCCATACTGAGGTGAGCCCAACAACCGATCGACTAATTGCTCAAACGCGTCGGGGTCCGAATCCGCCAGAAACGACTCCACCTCGGCTGGTGCGGGCGGCAGGCCCACCAAGTCAAAATAGAGACGTCGAACCAAGGTTCGCCGATCGGTTTCGGGAGATTGGCGCATTCCTTTTTCCTGCAAACGCGCCACCACAAACGCATCGATGGGATTGTAAACGCGCCCCTGTTGCACCGTGACCGGAGGAACCGGCGGGCGAGCCAGCGGCGTCAAGGACCACCAGGTTGGCTCAACCTTCTCTGCGGCCCGCCCAACCGCAGCACCCAGCAACACTAAAAAAACACCCGCCCAGATGCACACCGTCGGCGCAAACCGCAAAAGTCTAGGGCTCCGGTAATTCATCTTGGTCAAATCCAACATTGCCTCAACCCCCAACGAACGAGGTATCTTCAAAGAAAACTGCCTGCCCGGAGAGTTTGGAGGACAATACCCCTTCGAATGGGTCGAGGCCAGTCGAGACGCTAACGATTTTGGCCAGCCTGGGTCGGCCGCAGGCTTAATCAGGGCCAGTTCGAAGTCGGGATTTCACCCGAGTTCCCGATTTTTCCATTCCGAAGGCCGACTGCCCAGCAAATCAACTAATCCACTCATGCTCGCTTCCCTGAGCATGATTCCTTCTCATCGAACATGTTGCCTTACTCCCACTCCCGGTGGCACCGAGCGCGCCGCTCCCCGCCCATTCTCAATGAAACGAATTGAAGCCATCATCAAGCCGTTCCGACTCGAAGAGGTGAAAACGAGTCTTCAAGAGGCCGGACTCATCGGAATGACGGTCACCGAGGTCAAAGGCTTCGGTCGCCAAAAAGGCCATACCGAGATATACCGGGGAGCGGAGTACACGGTCGACTTTTTGCCCAAGTTGAAGATTGAAATGGTGGTCTCCGAGGCGCAGGCGCAAGCCGTCATTGATGCCATAATCCGAGGCGCCTAGACCGGCAAAATTGGTGACGGGAAAATCTTCGTATCCACAGTCGAGGAAGCCATCCGCATCCGAACCGAGGAGCGCGGCGATCAGGCGATCTAACGCACGCGCTTCCTTTTCTACCTGTGAAAACTTCTCGGCCCGCCGTTTCTGAGTTGGTGTCCTGAGGGGAAGGAAACATTACGCTACGAGGTGCCGGAACCATTCCCTCTCCCGAGGCAGTCGCAGAGGGAAGCAACGACATGACCAATACCACCCCATCCGAGGTGCCCACGAAAGCCTCGAAGAAGAAGCGACGGTTCCTGAGCGCCGAGAAAA
>Ga0105044_10005941_pt1 | contig 16779 bp, 12 predicted proteins | sample MAT01_FD_78092 | JGI IMG/M metagenome (GOLD analysis project Ga0105044, IMG submission 78092) | Freshwater microbial communities from Lake Fryxell liftoff mats and glacier meltwater in Antarctica - MAT-01 | ecosystem: Environmental > Aquatic > Freshwater > Ice > Liftoff microbial mat | place...
GAATTGGTAATGGTAACTATTTATGTCCCGCTTGGCAAGAAAGTAACGCTAGACACACTTCAAAGCCGCCTTCAACTTAACGAAAATCAGGGTGGCGAGCTTTGTTCAATCTCTTCGGGAAGTTCTCCCGTCCGTGCTGTCATAACCCCAGAGCAACTGCTTAACTCGTCAATCTTTATAAGTACCGACGCTCCTCCCCGAAACCTCGAGCTCGAAGCCGAGGATGACGCCACCAAGCTACCGGCACTCCTCACGCAACGCGCAAACAACGGCTGGCGATTGGTGACCTATGCGAGAATCTTGGTGGAGGGCAAGCTCACCGGAGTTGCCGTCTTCGCGCAAGACAAGGTAGACTAACGAAGAAGCAAGTCATCCGGCCGCCCAACTTCCGAGCAGAAAGGAAGCTCGGCGGCCATTTTGTTCCCACCAAATAGGTTACTGATTCCTCAGATCACGGCCGCTCCTGAAGAGCTCTCTATCAGCGTTCGGCGCGAGTGGCTCGCGCATTCCGCGCCGAGCTTTTCGCAGTTTATCCGCTACTTAAGCCCCACTTTATCCGCAGTTACATCCGCAGCCACCGCTCTTCGCCCCGCCCGTCTTCTCGCTGCGTGCGTTCGCGCCCGAACTTACGTTTTCCGCCGGGCCAACAAGCTTATCCAATTTCTTGGTCAGGAACTGTGCATGATGCTCAATGTGAAACGTATACGACGCGACGATCTGCCGAACCGTCATCGGCCCCTTCACGGGGTGCATTGCCAAGCGGTCCAACTGCGCCTCTGTCAACGTAAGCAACCACTGCCCCGCCCATTGACGTAATGTATGGATCACGGCCATGTGCCCACCCAGCGACTGCATCACCCTCGCACGGTCACCTTCAACACTGTCCGCATACCCCGCATGATCGTTGCCATACAAATTCTGGTCAACAAATGCATTCTCATCCCAATCCGCAAGCAGTGGATTCTCCTCCGCAACAGCCCGCCTCATCCGGTGTATCGCCGCGAGGTCCGCATCAGCGCAGTGGCCCACCAACACCCGCACCGGCCACAATCCCACCCCAGCCTCGGGCAAAAATGCCGTGTCAAGCTCCCGTTCATTGAGCTCAAACACGCGCCGATCAAAGTTCTCAATCCCCCGCCGATACCGCGAAATCAGCGCTGCCGATGGTAGATTTATCAACTGCTCTTTCGTCATCGGCGTAAGCTGCTGAGGCTTCGCGCCACCGCAGCACCCGCCTTGCGGACCTCCGTCCGCTTTTTCCTGGCAGCACGATTCTTCTTGGCAACACGCATCGGTTTCTGAGTCGGACATGCAAAACTGTAGGAACCACCCCGCAGTCAATCGCGAGGCACATAGCCCTCTAAAGCCACCACTCTCGCACCCCTTCCCGCAACCTTCCGAGATATTCCGGGCTTGGCAGCGCGCCCGCTACCCTCCGCCGTCATGAGTGCCACTCCCCCTCCACCCGCCGCGGCAGTCACGATCGAGCGTCGGCTCTCGCTACGAGTGGTGACTCTCCCCAGGGACACAAATCAATACGGGACGATCTTTGGCGGCGTCATTTTGAGTTATATTGACCAGGCGGGCTTCGTCGAAGCGAGGCGTCACGGCGTCCACCGCTGGGTAACCGCCGCGATCGACCGCGTTGAATTTAAGGCCCCGGTCCATGTCGGCGATGTGGTTAACTTTTACGCACGAGCACTTCGAATCGGCACCAAAAGCGTTACGGTTCAAGTGGAGGTGGAGGCCGAGCGTTACAACTCCGGGCAATGCGTCCCAGTAACCGAAGCCCAGCTTGTGATGGTCTCGGTCGATGCCGCGGGCACTCCTATCGCGCTGGCCTCTCCACCAACGGTCTAGTCCGGCGACTCTCGCGCGTCGCCGGTAGCGGGATAAGGATGTTTCAGAGGTTGATCCCCGGCGCGGTTTGGTGAACTAGTTGCAGCTCCCTTAGACGACAAGTTATGCCCGCCGAAACTCTCTATATTATCGATGGCTACGCCGCCTTCTTTCGCTGCTACCACGCGATTCGTACGGTGATGACCAGCCCAGTCACCCGCGAGCCGACCAACATGACGTTCGGGTTCATCGGCATGTTGCTCAAGCTGCTGCGTGCTGAAGGCGCCAACATACAAACAGTGGGGGGAAAGCCCACTTTTCTTGCCCTCGCCCTAGATGTCGGCGGCGATCGTGGCACTTTTCGGTCCGAACTCTATCCTTTATATAAGGCCAACCGCGATGCCCCGCCCGAAGACTTGCAGCAACAGGTCGAGCGATGCTTACAGGTGCTGACGCGTATCGGGGTGCCGGTGATCGGTGCCCCAGGGTTCGAAGCCGACGATGTCATAGCCACGCTGGTTGAACGGATGGGTGCCGAACACCCCGAACTGCAGGTCCGACTTGTCTCAAAGGACAAGGATCTAAAACAGTTGCTTTCTGGCGACCGTGTCTGCATGTTCGATGTACACACCGACTCTCCCTTCACCCAAGCAACTCTTGAAGCGCAGACCGGTCTCCAGCCAAGGCAGGTGATCGATATGTTAACGCTGATGGGCGATGCCAGCGATAATGTTCCGGGCATCGATGGCGTCGGAGAGAAGACCGCCGCAAAGTTAATCAAAGATTACGGTACGCTCGAAGCACTCGTCGCCAATCCCTCCAAGGTCTCGGCCCGCATCCTCCCCCGGCTGCTTGAGGCGATTGAGTCTGGTTCGCTCGCCCTCGCCAAAAAGCTTATAACACTGCGGCGCGATGTCCCGTTTACGTTTGATCTCGCCGCAGCGCGTGTCACTGACTTTGATCTCCCATCGCTCATCCCCGCCCTCAAAGAGCTTGGATTCAACCGCTATCAAGATGATGTGCGTGCAATCGTTGGAGGCGCGAGCGGGATCGGCGGTGGTCAAGCCCGTCCCTCACGGCTCGGCCTCACTGGCCCCACCTCGACCCTCGCGGCGACACCTCCTAACACCCCCAACATCCCCGCTTTCAGATCGCCTCCCACAGCCTCAGCGAACGCTCAGCCGACCCCAGCCCCGCGCCGCCGTTTCGCCAAGTCGTCCGAACCGATTCTCGGTGGAGGACTCTTTGAAGCGATGGACTCAGCGCTCTCTGATTCTACGAGTGGTGCAGCCTTTTTAATCCAGCAACCCGACTCTCGACTTGATGCTCCCGTGTTTATTACAGCGCATGATGGCGAGTACCGTGCCATCACAACCGCAGAAGAGTTACAGGCCCTCGTCCACCAGATGGCCGCGTCTCGCCGCATCTCCATCGATACCGAAACCACCGGACTTAGCCCGCATACCAGCAAGCTCTGCGGTATAAGCATAAGTACGCAACCAGGCAAGGGTTATTACATTCCCGTCATGGCCCCCGCAGGCCAGCCGCACCTCTCGCTCGCCGAAGTAGTCTCGGCCCTTCGCCCCGTGCTGGAAAATGGTGAGATCGCCAAATGCGGACATAATCTTAAGTTCGATATCAATATGCTGCGCGCCGCCGGAATTCGCCTCGCTGGCCTCACGCCCCCTCATACCCCCGCTCCGCTAACGGCCTCTGCGGAAAAATGGGGCGGCTGCGATAGCATGATCGCAAGTTATCTGCTCGATGCTTCGCGTTCCTCGCATTCCCTCGATTCACTCTCGCTCGCATTCTTGGGGCGAACCAATATCTCACTCTCGCAGCTTCTGGGAACCGGAAAGTCAATGCGGACGTTCGATACCATCTCTATCCCGCAGGCTGCCGAGTACGCCGGAGAAGATGCCGATGTCACCCTCCGCCTCGTGAACACGCTCATGCCCGCGATTGAGCAGGCCGATGCCCTCCCCCTTCTGACCGAAGTCGAACTCCCGCTCGTCGAGACTCTAGCTGAAATGGAATGGAACGGTGTGCGGGTCGATACCGACGAGCTGGATCGCCAGCGAACCCGCTTAGCAGGGCGGATAGAAATATTACGATCCGATCTGGCCCGCCTCGCTCTTGAATCAATCGGGCGCGTCTTTGATCCCGACAGTCCCCGCCAACTCGCGCAAGCCCTCTTTAACTCCCCCGAAGACCTCCTCCCTGGTCTGGGAATTAAGCCAAGCCGCAAGACCAAGACGGGTTTTAGCACCGATGCAGAAGTGCTCGAATCTCTCACGGAAGACGACGGGCTTGAAACCCCCATCCCCGCCCTCGTGCTCGAGTACCGCCAACTCACCAAACTCGTCTCGACGTACTTGGTCGCCCTTAAAGCCGCAGTGAACCCCGTCACCGGACGTGTTCACACTAGTTTCAATCAGACCGTCGCGGCTACCGGTCGCTTGGCAAGCAGCGACCCGAATCTTCAAAACATCCCCATCCGCACCGATATCGGGCGCGATATCCGCCGAGCGTTCGTCGCTGAACCGGGCTTTCTCTTGGTCACTGCCGACTATTCGCAGATCGAGTTACGTCTCCTGGCCCACCTGTCTCGCGATGAGGCACTCATCGGAGCGTTCCTCCGCGATGAAGATATCCATACTGCCGTCGCGGCTCAGATCCACAAAGTTCCGCTGGATCAAGTCACCCGCGACCAACGTAGCGGTGCGAAGATGGTTAACTTTGGCATCGTCTACGGCATCACCGCCTTCGGCCTTGCCAGAAGACTCAAGATTCCCCAGGATCAGGCCGCCACCATCATCGATGGCTACCGCAAGCGTTTCCCGGGAATTGCCACCTTCCTTCAGGAATGCATCGAGTCCGCCCGATCCAATGGTTACGTTGAAACCATCCTCAAACGCCGCCGACCAATCCTTGATTCCCACTCCCGCACGCCCTCACGCCGCGCCCTCGCCGAACGCCTGGCCATCAATACCGTCGTTCAAGGCTCCGCAGCGGACTTAATTAAAGTTGCGATGGTCCGTCTCCACCGCGAGGTCCTCGCTGCCAAGGCTGATCCTGCAGCCCCCATGCACGGGGCAAAAATGCTCCTGCAAATACACGATGAACTCGTCTTTGAAGTCCCCATCGCCAAAGCCCCCGCCGCTCAGCTCGCCGTTAAAACCGCCATGGAGGGAGCCATGCAACTTTCCGTCCCGATCCGCGTCGATGCTCATACTAGTGTCAACTGGTGCGAGGGCAAGTGACTGCGCCCTGCTCCGTCCCGCGGCCTCTACCTCATCGATTTCCCTTCTTGCACAGCTCGCCGGATCTAAAACCACGTTCGTCGCATCCTACAATAAGATGCTGCGGCTCTCCTTACTCGCATGAATAGCCTCACGCTGTGCCGCTCACCGACACCCGTCACAAGTTAGTGTTTTGTTTGGTAGTTTCATCGCATCCTTCGCCCGCTCAGCCCCAGGACTTTTCAAATATGGCCACACGTCGACCCAAGATCAGCATTATCGGAGCCGGAAACGTCGGTGCTACCTGCGCCCACTGGGCCGCCGCGAAAGAGCTCGGTGACATCGTTCTATTGGACACGCCAGAACGCGCCGACTTCGCTCGTGGCAAGGCACTTGATCTCTTCTGCTGCGCTCCCATCGAAGGCTTCGACGCCAACATTCTCGGAACCAGCGACTACAAAGACATCGCCAGCTCCGACGTGGTAGTGATCACCGCGGGAATGCCCCGCAAGCCGGGTATGAGCCGCGATGATCTCGTTCTCGTAAACGTCAAAATCGTAAAGGATGTTAGCGAGAAGGTCCGCGAATTCGCCCCCGACTCCATCGTGATCGTTGTGAGTAACCCGCTGGACGCCATGGTATACACGGCCTGGAAAGTCACGGGCTTCCCAACTCATCGTGTTATGGGACAGGCCGGCGCGCTCGACGTGGCTCGATACAAAGCCTTTCTCGCTTTCGAGCTCAAATGTTCAGTCGAAGATATTTCGGCCCTGCTTCTTGGTGGTCACGGCGACGACATGGTGCCGCTGCCCCGCCTCACCAGCGTTGGGGGAATCCCGATTCTCGATCTGCTCAGTCCTGAAACTGTCAAGGCGTGCGTCGATCGCGCAAAGGTCGGTGGCGGTGAAATTGTCAAGCTCATGGGTACAAGTGCGTACTACGCGCCCGCGAGCGGAACCGTACAGATGGTCGAGTCCATCGTGCGAGACAAAAAAAGAATTATACCATCCGCGGCATATTGCGAAGACGAGTTCGGTGTTGCCACCGGCCAGAAGGGCAAAGGCTATTTTGTCGGCGTGCCCGCGCTGTTGGGCTCGAAGGGCGTCGAGAAAGTCATATCATTCAAATTGACGGCCGATGAGCAGAAACTTATGGACGAATCTGTCTCGCACGTGAAAGACTTGGTTGGCAGCGTCACAAAGCTCTTCCCAGAACTGGCCTGAGCCGCTGACTGCGGAAGCAAGTCTTTTTGGAGAAGGTCTAAGGGAAGGCGCCGCGCAGGGTTTGTAGAAGAGTACACTCCGGTCGTTTGGCCGATTAGCAGTTTCGGGCGCATTGCGTCCCGTCCGTTTTAAAGAGATTCCTATGAAAAACGCAACTCGATCTTTTCAGCTTGTTGGTGTAGTCGGGCTAACCGTCGCGGCTTCGTTCGCGCAGCCTCCCGCTCAGCCCAGCACCGCCCCGCCCGCCCAGCCGAGCACACAACCGGCTCAGGGCACCTCGCCGGATGGCAAGCAGTTGGAACTGAAGACGATCAAGATCGATCCGTCGAAGGTGATGAAGATTGATCCGACTTCGGTGAAGCCCGGCTCGATCATTCAGGTCCCCATCCGCAAAGACCCCCAGTTCAGCAATGATGAAGCCAAAGCCGTCGCCGACCTTCTTTCCGGATCTTGGAAGACCCAAGCACCGGTAGCGGTGCCCGGTGGGCAACCCGCGAACATGGTTATCAGCGCGGGCCCCATTTTCGTGAGAGGTTTGAAGGATGTGATCTACGTTGAGATGGCTCGCGAAGATGGCCTCCATCGTCCCTATCGCCACCTTGTTTGGCATCTCGTCAACATTAAGGGCCAGTGGAATCTGCAGTCACTTGAGTTTCGTCGTTCCAAGGGCGAGCTTCCCAGCGCCGTCGGCTTTTTCGGCGCATCATCGGGCCTTCCCATCTTCAGCGGCGACGACCTGGTCGCCACCATGAGCATCCCCCTCACCAAAAACGGTGACAACCTGACCGGCAAGACGGCTTTCCCCTACCCGACTCAGATCGGCGGTGCTGTTGAAATGACCAGCGAGATCTCTATCAGCCCAACCAACATCGAAGTCGCCGACCGCGGCTTTGACGCGGAAGGTAAGCAGGTGTGGGGTCCCGCCGCAGGCGAACGCTACACGTTCGTCAAGGGTGATGTGGGTGTGAAGTCTGTTACCGAGCAGAGCGGGCTTGTAAGCGTGACCTATCCGACTACTCTGACCGGTGAAGCCGCGAAAGACGGTGAACTCGTCTCCGTAAACTACATCGGTTATCTTCCCAACGGTACGATCTTCGATAGCTCTTTCGAGCGTAACGCGCCGTTCCAGTACGCCAAGGGCACCAAGCTAATTGAAGGCTGGAGCCTCTCGATGGCCGATGCCCAGGCGGGCATGCGTCGCCGCATTTATGTTCCCTTCGGGCTGGGTTATGGCGAGCGGGCCCGCGGCAAAATCCCGGCGATGTCCGACCTTGTATTTGAACTTGAAGTTCTCAAAGTTGAGCCCGCGCCGGCCGCTCCTGCCGTCGTCCCCGGAGCGGTTCCCGCCGCCCCAGGTCAGCCCGCGATTCCAGGTCAGATAGCCCCCAAGATGGAAGTAACTGATCCTCCGGCGGAGATCAAGGAAAAGATGGAAGCTGACATACGCCGGCGTATGGAAGAACGAGCCAAGAAAGAAGCCGACGAAGCCGCGCAGAAGGCCGCGGAAGCGACCAAGGACGCCCTCCCGCCCAAGTAGTTAAAAGTGTAAGTTTTCGACCCGGCGTTCGTCCCAGCTGGCACGGGACCGGTGGGGAAGCGCGAGAATCTCAACGCCGCTCTCCAGACAGCACGATATAAGTATTGCACGGCCGCGGCACCCTAAGCCGCGGCCGTTTTTTTATTGCCGGCTCACCTACCATCCGGGGTCTATGGCGTCACGTGATTATTACGATATCCTGGGCATCACCAAGCGGGCGAGCGCGGATGAGCTCAAGTCATCCTACCGAAAGCTGGCCCGGCAGTACCATCCGGATATTAACAAAGCAGCCGACGCGCAGAAAAAGTTTACCGAGGTTCAGAACGCCTACGACGTTTTAAGCGATACCAAAAAACGGGCCGTTTACGATCAGTTCGGTCCCAGCGCCTTTGAGTCCGGCTCCGCAGAGCAAGCCGCCAGTAAGGCCGCCGGTCAGCGGGGATACGGCTCTGGAAGAGGCAACCCCGGCGGGACTTACTCTTGGTCTAACGTCGGCGCGGACCGTTCGGGCGCAGCGAGCGGCGGGAATGGCGGGGGACCGGGGTTCGGCGATTTCGACCCCGAAGACTTAGGATCAATCTTCGAAAGTATGTTCGGGGGTGCCTCGGGCGGTGGCAAGGCGGGCGGTGGTAAACGTAAATCGACGGCGAGCAAGCGACCCGCCAGAGGCCGCGCCACGCCAAGCCAGTCCGGCGTTGATGATGCGGGCCGCGGCCAGCAACAATCCGGGGACGAAGCCGCCGCCGCTGAACTGACGCTCGACTTCGTCGCGGCAGCCAAGGGCGGTAAACAACGATATGCAAAACGCGGCGGCGGTGGCGAGGGGAGTATCGAAGTTACGATCCCGCCAGCTATTGATGATGGAACCCTGCTGCGCGCTAGGGGCGGCGGCGCGGACGGCGAAGATCTACTGTTTAAAGTTAAGATTACCCCGCACCGATTTCTTCGGCGCGGTGAGTACACCGAGCTAGGACGCGGGCTTGACTTATATGTCGACCTCCCGATCTCCATCGCGGAAGCCACGCTGGGGGCAAGCGTCACCGTCCCCACGCTTGAAGGAAAAGTAGACTTACAACTACCCCCCGGCAGCCCGAGCGGCCGAAAGATGCGGCTTCGGGGTTTGGGTTTGGTTGATGGGCAGGGTGCCACCGGCGACCTTTACGCGGTGTTACGGATCGTCCCACCTCCCAGTGCTACTATGTCCGACCTCGAAGCCACCCTGCTTCGTGAGATCGCCTCGCGTGGTGGTGCCTACCGGGCCTGGTAACTTCGTAAAGAAGCTGGGAAAGGACGCTGGGCAAGAGAGCCCGGTAAGGAAGCTAGGTAAGTAAACTAGGTGAGTAAACTGGGTAAGGAAGCGGGCGCGTATTTCAGTAAGTTAAGTCTGCTGACATACTCGAAAACGACGTGCGGTCCCTGGCCAGTGCTTTACCGCCCGACCTAGGCCGCTTATGTTCCGCACCTTTGGGCGTGTTGGGCGATAGTTTAGTCTGGTCGCTTGCTGATTACCCCGTTCGGTTTGTGGTTCACGGGCGAATGCATGGCGGCCGGACGACGACGACAATCCCCACGAAAAGAGAGCTAAATTAAACTTGCTCAAGCAGCGTCATCAACTCTTCGTCTCCCTCCTCTCGTGCGTCGATGGATGTGTCGGAGCTATCGCCTGTTACTGCGCGTGGGGTTTTCGACGGATGGTGATCGAGGGTGGAGTTCCTGATTACACATCCCGCAGCGGGTTCGCCACGTGGGTCCGTGAGCCGCTTGTTCTTCTCGCTCTCCCGATGCTGCTCGTCTCGCTGTGGGGATTCGGTTTATATCGCCCGCGACGCGACCGCACGCTTATCGCCGAAGCGTCGCAAGTGCTTAAGGCAAGCTTTACCACCGCCGTCGGGCTTATTGTCGTGCTTTGGGCCTTGGGGTCCCAGGTCGCCGGTGGGTGGGCGGGGGAGCGCAGCACCGTTGTGTGGGGGAACACAATAGATGCCGGCCGTTTACAGTTAGTCCTCATCGCGGGGCTCTTGCCTGTACTATTAATTATACATCGATCGATCTTCCGGATTGCTCTTCGCGCCATCCGCCGCCGCGGCTGGAACTTGCGCCACGTCCTCGTGATCGGCACCGGGAGGCTGGGGCGGATTGCCTGCCGTACACTCGATCGTAACTCCTGGACCGGGCTTCACGTCGCGGCCTTCCTCCACCACGCCGACTACATCCCTGAGCGAGTTACCGAGAAAGCCACCGACCGCACGGGCGAGCGTTCGGGCGACCGGCCCAATGATAAGTCCGGCGACAGATCAAGCGATAGAACCCAGGAACGCACCTCCGTAAACAAACTGCTTGATCGCCCGGTCTTGGGCGGCCTCGCCGACCTCGAACGCGTGCTTGAAGAGCAGCGGCCCGACGCGGTCTACCTCGCCCTCCCCGCCAGCCGCTCGCCCGTAATGCCCGCGCTGTTAAGACGCATGGAGCGATTCTCCGTCGATGTAAGAATTATCCCCGATGTCCACCCCCGGTACATGCCCCAGAGCATGGTGGTCAGCGACTTAGAGGGGATGCCCATCTTAAGTATCCGCGAAAGCCCGATGACCGGCGTGCCCGGCCTGCTTAAAACCGCCCTGGATGTCTGCGGCGCGTGCATCGCGATTGTTCTGTTCACTCCCCTCATGCTGTTGGTGGCCGCCGCCGTGAAACTGAGCGGACCCGGGCCGGTGATCTTCACCCAACGGCGGGTGAGCTTGGGCGGCGAAGTATTCAATATATTCAAGTTCCGCACGATGCACTGCGATGATAATTCCGAAGAATCAGCCGGTGATGCAGCTTGGACCAAGCGAGATGATCCGCGGGTGACGCGCGTGGGCTCCATTCTGCGGCGCACCAGCCTCGACGAACTCCCACAGCTGTTCAACGTGCTGCTGGGCGATATGAGTCTGGTGGGACCGCGGCCCGAACGCCCCGAACTTATCGAGCGTTTCCGCGACGACTGGCGCGGTTACATGTTACGTCAGCACGTCAAGGCCGGAATCACCGGCTGGGCGCAGGTGAAGGGGTATCGCGGCGATACATCCTTGCGCAAAAGATTACAACTCGATCTCTTTTACATCCGCCACTGGAGCCTTGGCTTTGATGTTAAAATTCTCTGGCTAACCCTCTTCCGGGGCTTCCTTAACCGAAACGCTCATTGAGCAAACCTAAGCCTGCTCTCGAATCTAGCTTGACTTATGGTTTAGATTGAGTGCTGATCTAGCTTGGCGCCGGAGCCAAATTCGGCAAACTCAGTAAGTGATCCGTTTGCGCTGGAAGCCCGGCTCCGACATATCAACCCGCGCGAGCGCATCTGCGATCTGTTGCGAGGCTCGCCCTTCACCATACGGATGCACCGGCGGAGACGCCGGTGCTGCTTTGGCCCGTCGCAGGGCCGCGCCCACCGTCTCCGCATACTCATTCTCAATATGTATTACATTACCGGGCCGCTCTCTTCCCTGTTGCCGCGTACCGATATCGATGACCTTTAGTCCGATGGCCGCCGCCTCAATCAGCCCCGCAGAGCTGTTACCTACCAGCACTCCCCCAGTGCCCGCCAGCCTCTTGAGCAGCCCCACAAAAGTATCCCGAGGGATATGCGATCGAACGCACGCCGTGGGCACTGAGACGATCGCTCTCAGCACGCCCTCGCGACCGGGATCAAAGTTGGGGTGCAGGGCCGCGACCCGTTCCCCCGCCAGCCCCTCAAGCACCGCCGCTGCCCCGGCCTCCTCCATTTCGTTGGATCTCCCCACCGGGTGCATAAGAAACAAGGCCGTGGGCCTCCCCAGTGCTTCAAAGGTTACGTCATCTAGCGACGGCTTCCCGCTCAGCCCATCAATCGCTGGCGATCCCACCATAAGTATACGGCGGGGTTGCTCCCCCATCTTAATAATACGTTCAGCGCTCAACTCCGTGGCCGGGAAATGCAAGTGCGCCAGCTTCGTCAGCGCGTGCCGCATTGATTCATCCGCAATCCCTTCGGCACGGTCGCCCCCGTGAATATGCGCCAGCGCATACCCGCCGATATTCGCCGCAATCCCCGCCGCGAACGCCTCAATGCGGTCGCCCAGCACCACCACCCACTGTGGGCGTAGTTTTTCAAAGCTCCTCCCAAACCGGGCAACCCCGCGTGCGAGCGATTCGACATCTTCCGCCCGTCCCACCCGCCCGCAGATTTGCATCGGTACCACTTCGGCAATGTTAAACAAAGCCTTCACGTCGTAGAACGTCTCCGCCGGAGCCACAAGATGGGATCCCGCCGCGATCACCATCAGTTGCAGGCTCGGATTGGCGGCGATGGCAAGCATCACCGGTGCAAGAAGGCCAAACTCAGCGCGTGAGCCGGTAATAACCGCGACCCGCCGCGGAGTCGGCTCCTCCGGCGTGCCGTGGTGCTCCGGCCGCATTGCCGCGTTGTCTCCATTCCATCCGTCGCCGATCATCGGAGAACCTTGAACATAAGCTGTGCCATAGGCCGCCAGATGCTTAACGGGCGGGAAAAATCACTGGTAATAGATGCTGGATGAGAACATAAGCGCCCACGGCCAGCAGCACCATCACGCCGACGATCTGCCCGGTCATTGCCAACACCTGACGGGGGTAGTAACGTAAGTCGCCCACCCGGACAGCTTTGTAGACCACAGAGATTCCTACCGCCAAAGGAATCAGCAAAAGGTACCACGTGCTGTGCGCGTTGATGGGGTCGATGAAGGGCGTATACGCGACCAACACCGGCAACACTGTTTCGTTAACTCCGTTCACCGAGCCACCTCCGGAGTGGATGATGGCGAGGAAGGCGAGGCAGGCGATGATGACGCTGGCGAAGCCGACAGAGTTGGCACTGAATTCGACGTGGGAAGCAACGCGCCGGTGGCCGGTTCGCTGGCCACGCCTCCTCCCGGCTTCCTCACCGGCCAGATCCGTCTCCGCGAGGGCCATCCGGCGTCCAGAATTACAATTAAGTTCATCATTCCCGCCAGCGTGGCGTAAAGCGTTCCCAAGTCGTTTACTTTATTGATGGATTTGCGGTTAGGGGGCTCTCCACCCTTGAACGCCAACCCGTTGGCCGCCCGCCCCTCATCCGGGTTTGCCGACCGCAGCTTCTTGCTCTCTGGGTCAATGACTTTAAATCGATTCTGATGGGTCCAATCAACACCAACCGCGATCGGCCCGATGCACGCCTGCCCAAAAAACCAAATTCGATCTTCTTTGCTATCGATGACATCAATGCCACCGATAAACATGCCTCCGAAAAAGAGCCCCAGCACCCCCGTCGCAACAAGCAGGCCGCGGGTGCGCTCCCCTGCTATAAAGTGACCCAGCCCAGGAAAGAGCATCGCGGCAACCAACGACGTGGGACGGAAATGCGGCCCTGCTGGTTGCTGGGGGTGTTCAGAGGCTGAGACCTCCGAAGAGGGAGGGGTCAAAAACAATGATTGCGGGCTGTCGGTGCTCATGGCGAAAAGAAGTGAGTGCGGGCGGGAGCAGGGTATGGTGTATGAGTACGATCGGGCGCGACTCACGCGGCGGCCAAGTCGCACGACCCACAATCGGCGTGGGTGCATTGACTTATCCGTTGAGCCTAGTACTCTAAGCCGCTTTTTTCAGTGGCAGCGGTTTTTGAGAAGTCGCCGTTTGCGTGGCGAAGTTAGCCGGAGCGGACCCGCGCACGTCGGCGGATGCCGGCTTCGAGCGGAAATATTTGCGGAAACGTGATAATCGGTGTCATCGCTTCACATTGCGGCTCTCAACATATCTTGCAGAACTATTGCGACTGTGAGTGGTCCGGCGCGTGCAAGGTGGGAACGATTGGCGCAGCGGAGATTGTGCGGGGTCGAGACGGTCGGGTCACGTCGGAAAGGCTCCTGGCTGGTTGGCGCGAGAAACGTGTGACCAGGGCCTTCGCAAAATGCAGGTGGGCTGAGGGCTTGGTTCGGGGGTAGTTGCAAGGCTGCGGGCGTGGCGTTGGTGCCGAATGGGGTGGCGTGGTCGTCGTGGGTAAAAAGATAAGTGGTCTAGGTGGTGGGTACTACAAGGTAACACAAGTGAAACAAATGACACAAGTGATACAGACCGTGCAGATGACACAGATCACACTGGTGATGGAGAGGTGGAACATGGTAACAAAACTGAGTAAGAAGTCCGGAACTGCGAGCCGTGAGCCTGAATGGTCGCTCGTTCGAGGCTGGCCGCAGTTCACAATCGCAAGCTCTGGCGAAGGCGACGTTGTCGTTGACGCGCCAGTGACATCTGTGGCAGTGCTCATGGGCGACGGCGACGACGACGACTTCGACGACGAGGACGACGATTCCAGCTTTGACGATGAGGAAGAGGAGTTTGCAGAAGAGGGCGAAGCCGAAGAAGATGATGAGGATTTTATTGAAGATGAGGAAGAGGACGAGGACGGCGAGTTCACCGAGGCAGAGGACGACGAAGAAGATGACGACTTCTAGCATGCTCGCGTCGCGAGCTGGCTCAACGAACGAGCCCTCGCCACTAAACTTATCTGAGCAGTCTCCCTTAACGGAGTGATTACGGGGCTAGAGGCTCGAGAGGCCTATGGTCCGCTAGAGAGGGGGCGGACCGCATTCAAAGCTAATCGCACAACCCGTGCTGCAGATGGGCCGATAGACTCTGCAAGTAGCTCACTTGAGAAGGTTTATTGATATGCCTGACCAAACACCATCCACCGCTCTCGGTACATCTGATCAACGAAACTTTGCCGAAGCAGAGCACCGCGAAGCCTCCGTTCCACCGCAAGCAGTTACGCCCGCATTTCAGGGTGGAACTGTGGTCGATCGCCGCGTCTTCAACGATCGCCGCACGCTTCGTGACCCTCGCACGGGCGAACTGGTTTACTCAGTGCCGGTCGGTGGAACCGTGGAACACAACGCCCCGCACGAGGTCAATCTAACCGGCGGTGTCTCGGCCGAAGATAATATAGTAAAGCCCGCTGTTACCAGGGTAACTAAAGCCAACAGCGGCGAGGCTGGTTCCGCGCCCACCGGCCTTGAACGTCGCCGCGGCAGGGGCCGCCGACTCAGCGACTTCTCACGCGCTGCCGAAGAAGGCGAGATGACCTCAGAACAGTTTCTGTTTCTGATGGCCATCGATGAGTTTAAGAAAGCCAACGAAAAGACGTTCCCGCAATGGACGGACGTTCTAGAGGTCATTCGGCTGCTTGGATACCGCAAGACCATGCCCAGCGAACTTAAGTTGCGTCGTGCCCAGGACTGGCAAGAAGCCGAGAACGCGCCCTCAAACGTGCGTCCCAGGAACTGGGCCAGCCGCCTCGCTGCCTAGTAAACGTCGTCGCTTCCTCTGTCACTTGCTTTCATTTATTAGCAGCGCCACGCCAGCCCCGCGCCCGCGTAAGCTACGGCTGTTGCGTCTGACCCTGCGCATGGCGCATGAGCGTTTCAAATGTTCCCATCGCGGTGGGGGAGGCGTGATCCGCCTCGGCTGGAACGGTTCGGCGGATGTAACTTCCATCAGATTGCATATCCCACGCTTGGCGGCGGTCCGCGGCATGTGTCTGAATTATGTGCCACAAGCGCCGCTTCGCGACGGCATCACGGATGGGTACGCCAACCTCAACACGGTTCGAAAGATTGCGGTACATCCAGTCCGCGCTCGCGATAAACCAGTCGCCGCTCAGCGGATCTTGGTGACCGTTGGCGAAGTGAAAGATTCTTGAGTGTTCGAGGAATCGTCCGACCACCGAAGTGACCGTAATGTTATCAGAGAGCCCGGGCAACCCCGCGCGCAGGCAACAAAAGCCGCGAACAATCAAAGAGATTTTCACGCCAGCTTGGCTGGCCGTGTATAGCTTTTCGGTGGTCTCTCGGTCCTCCATCGAGTTCACCTTGGCGACAATTCGTGCCGGTAGGCCCCTGCGGGCGTTCTCTATTTCGCGGTCAATGAGCGCGTAGAAGCGAGTTCGCATGGTGGAAGGGGCCACCAAGAGCGTTGAATACTCCTGGATCGCCGCGATCCCTGTTAAATAATTGAACAAACTCACAAGATCGCCGGTAATCTCCGGGTCGCACGTAAGTAGCCCAACATCGGTATAGAGCTGCGCGGTCTTTGGGTGGTAGTTGCCGGTTCCAAGGTGCGCGTAGCAACGTAACCCGTGCCGCTCGCGACGGACCACAAGGCTCGTCTTGCAGTGAGTCTTCAGCCCCTGCACACCGTAGGCCACATGCACCCCGGCCTTCTCCAGCACCCGCGCAAACCGCACGTTGCGATCCTCGTCAAAGCGGGCGCGCAGCTCTACAAGGCATGCCACCTGTTTGCCCGCCTCGGCAGCCTTGATCAGATGCGAGATAAACGGAGAGTCCGGGCTCGTTCGGTACAACGTCTGCTTGATCGTAAGTACTTCAGGATCGTTCGCCGCCGCCGCGATGAACCGCTCGACGCTCGCGGCGAAGGATTCGTACGGGTGATGCACCAGAATATCCTGCTTGCGAATCGCGGCAAAGAACGACGCCGCCGCTTTGTCGCTCATCGGCTGCGTTGCCGTCTCCGCAAGCCGGGAGGGGATCACCGGCTTGTATGGTTTGGCCTTCAAATCCGGGCGGTCAAGGTCGCAGAGTTCGCTCAGACCCAGAAAGTCGGCATCGAGCGCGATCTCGTAGACATCGCGTGTATCGATATTAAGCTTATCCTGGAGCAGCCTCTCAACCGCCGGCGAAGCGTGCGGCTCCATCTCCAGCCGCACCACGCGAGCAAACCGGCGCCGTTTCAGCTCAGCCTCCACCGATTGCACAAAGTTCGCCGTCTCGAGGTCATCCTTCTGGATGCCCGAAGAACGGGTAACGCGAAACATAACTGTTTCACGTAACGTAATTCCTGGAAACAGATCGTCCAGGTTATTCCGGATGATGTCGTGAAGATGCACGAAGCGAGAGTGCGC
>Ga0105044_10005942_pt1 | contig 16777 bp, 10 predicted proteins | sample MAT01_FD_78092 | JGI IMG/M metagenome (GOLD analysis project Ga0105044, IMG submission 78092) | Freshwater microbial communities from Lake Fryxell liftoff mats and glacier meltwater in Antarctica - MAT-01 | ecosystem: Environmental > Aquatic > Freshwater > Ice > Liftoff microbial mat | place...
CGAACTTGCCGATCAGGTCGCTGTTGACCCGCAGCATGAAGTCCTCGGCATTGAAGTCGATGTCCTCGTTGCGTCCGTTGAGCTTGGCCGCAAGGTAATAACGCAGCCATTCCGGATTCATGCCCAGGCTGAGGTATTTCAGCGGATCGAGTCCGGTACCACGGCTCTTGCTCATCTTCTCGCCGTTGTTCACCGTCAGGAAACCATGCACGAACACGTTGTCGGGCGTCTTGCGGCCGCTGAAATGCAGCATCGCGGGCCAGAACAAGGTGTGGAAGGTCACGATGTCCTTGCCGATGAAGTGGTACTGCTCCAGGTCTGGACGGGCCATGTAGGCGTCGTAGTCCACGCCGCGCCGGTCCAGCAGGTTCTTCAGCGAGGCCAGATAACCTATCGGCGCGTCGAGCCAGACGTAGAAGTACTTGCCCGGCGCATCGGGAATCTCGATGCCGAAGTACGGTGCGTCGCGGCTGATGTCCCAGTCGCCCAGGCCCTCGCTGGTGCTGCCGTCCGCGTTCTGGCGCGGCGAGAACCACTCCTTGACTTTGTTGGCCACTTCGCTTTGCAGCCGTCCGTCCTGCGTCCAGCGCTGCAGGAATTCGACGCAGCGCGGATCTGATAGCTTGAAGAAGAAGTGCTCCGAGCTTTTGAGCACCGGCGTCGCACCCGAGAGCGCGGAGTAGGGGTCGATCAGGTCCGTCGGCGCGTACACGGCGCCACAGTTCTCGCAGTTGTCGCCATATTGGTCCTTCGTATGGCAGCGCGGGCATTCACCCTTGATGAAGCGGTCGGGCAGGAACATGTTCTTCTCGGGATCGAAGAACTGCTCGATGGTCTTGGTGCTGATCAGCGAGCCACCCGCGTTGTCGCGCAGGTCCCGGTAATTCTGCTGCGCCAGTGCATGGTTTTCCGGCGCATCGGTGGAATGCCAGTTGTCGAACGCAATATGGAAACCGTCCAGATAGGGCTTGCGTCCGGCGGCAATGGCGGCCACGAACTGCTGTGGTGTCTTGCCCGCCTTTTCAGCCGCGATCATGATCGGCGCTCCGTGGGCGTCGTCGGCGCAGACAAAGTCCACCTGGTGCCCCTGCATTTTCTGGTGCCGCACCCAGATGTCGGCCTGGATGTACTCCATGATGTGGCCGATGTGGAAATTCCCGTTGGCGTAGGGCAGGGCGGTGGTGACGAAAAGTTGGCGTGGCATCGGGGCGGACAGCGTGGGGGAGACGGCCGGACGTGGCCGCAAGCGGGCGATTTTAGTCGGCGCTGCCTGGGGCTCTCTCTCAGCGCAGGCGCAATGGGTCGCGCCGGCGCTCGGCGCGCGGCGGCTCGGCCCCCGGGGCGCCAGGTGGCGGCGCCGGGCAGCGGTCGACCCAGCCGAAGAACTCGATCACCTCGCGGCGCTGGCGCAGTGTGTCGGCGCGGCCCATCGCCATCAGTTCCTGTGTATAGGGCGCTTCGAACAGCAGGTAGCTGGCCAGTGCCGCGCCCCGGAAGTCGGACTTGTCGGCCGTGACGCCGACGCCGCCGAGCAACGCGCGCACCGGCCTGGGCAGGTCGCCGACATGTTTGGCCGCCACCGCATCGATGCGTTCGGACGGTGACACCACGAGCAGCTCGACCGGCCGCAGACCGCTGGCGTTGCGTGCTTCGGCCGGCACCAGACCGATCGTGTGGTTGATGCGGCGCACCCGCTCGACGTCCACTGCCAGCGCGTCCAGGAAGATGTTGGACAAGGTGTGGCCGGCGATCTGGGCCAGCGTCGGGTACTTGTTGGCGGGTGCGTCAGCCAGGTCGAGTTTGGGTTCGTGCAGGCGTCCGGCCCCGACCACCAGAATGCGCTGCGCACCCAGATGGATGGCCGCCGCCACTGGCGCCGACTGGCGCATCGAACCGTCGCCAAAATATTCGTCCCGGCCGTTGATCGCCAGCGCCTTGGCCGGAAAAACGAACGGGATCGCCGACGACGCCAGCAGGTGCTGGTAAGTGATGCGTTCGCGTATGCCGAATCGTTGCGAACGGGTCCAGTTGGCGATGCTGTCGTGGCTTTCGAAAAAGGTCACGTGTTCGCCCGAGCTGTAGCTTGACGCGGTCACCGCGAGGGCGCGCAGCTGACCGTCGGCGACGAACTGGTGCAGCTTGTCCAGCGGCACCAGCGTCTGCAGCAATTCGAGCAGCGGCGTGTTGTCCAGCAAGGAACGTGGCTTGAGCTTGCGCCAGCGTGCCAGCAACCAGCCGACCGACATCAGCGTCAGCCAGCTGGCGCCTGTGCGCAGGACGCCCAGCGAGTCGGCCCGGTAGACCTGGTGCGCGTGGAAGTTGCGCCAGACCTCGACCATGCGTCGCACCGCCCCATCGAAATCGTCCGCACCGCAGGCCAGCGCTGCGGCGTTGATCGCGCCGGCCGAGGTTCCGGTGATCACCGGGAACGGATTGGCATCGGCATGAGCGGCACACTCGAGTCGGATGTCGGCGATCGCCTCCAGCACGCCGACCTGGTAGGCGGCCCGCGCGCCGCCGCCGGTCAGCAGCAGTCCGGTCACCGGCAAAGGCGCGTGGGGTTCGGGCATCGGCACATTATGGATGGCCCTGCGTCCAGGACCGTCCGGGTATCCCCGCGCGACCGGGGTTGCCGGCGGTTCGCTAGACTACCGATCTTGCGCAGAATATTTATACAGGAGGTTTGAATGGCTGTTACTGAACAGGTGTTGACGGAAGCACTCAAGGCGGTCGTGGATCCGAATACCGGACGCGATTTCGTGTCGAGCCGTGCCATCCGCAACCTGAGCGTGGCTGACGGCGATGTGGCGTTCGACGTGGAGATGCCGTATCCCTGCAAGAGTCAAATGCCCGGGTTTCGCAAGGAGCTGATCGCTGCCGCGAAGTCTGTGCCGGGGGTCGAAAACGTATCGGTCAACATCCAGATGAAGATCGTCGCCCATTCCGTGCAGCGCGGCGTGCAGTTGATGCCCAACGTCAAGAACATCGTGGCCGTGGCGTCCGGCAAGGGGGGTGTCGGCAAGAGCACGACGGCCGCCAACCTGGCGCTGGCACTGGCCGCCGAGGGCGCGGTGGTCGGCATTCTGGACGCCGATATCTACGGCCCGAGTATTCCGATGATGCTGGGCATCAGCGGCAAGCCCGAATCGGACGACGGCAAGACCATGGACCCGATGGAGAATTATGGCGTGCAGGTGATGTCGATCGGCTTCCTGGTGGCGCAGGACGAGGCCATGATCTGGCGCGGCCCGATGGCCACCCAGGCACTCGAGCAACTGCTACGCCAGACCAACTGGAAGGACCTGGACTACCTGATCGTCGACATGCCTCCGGGTACCGGCGACATCCAGCTCACCTTGAGCCAGCGGGTTCCGATGACCGGGGCGGTGATCGTCACCACGCCGCAGGACATTGCGCTGTTAGATGCCAAGAAAGGCATCAAGATGTTCCAGAAGGTCGGCGTGCCGATCCTGGGCATCGTCGAGAACATGGCGGTCCATGTGTGCAGCAACTGCGGCCACACCGAACATATATTCGGCGCCGACGGCGGCAAGAACATGGCTGCCGAATACGACATGGACTATCTCGGCGCGCTGCCGCTCGACATCCAGATCCGCCTGCAGGCCGACAACGGGCAACCGACCGTCGTGGCCGATCCCGATGGCCAGGTGGCCGGTATCTACAAGTCGGTGGCGCGCCAGGTCGCGTTGTCGATCGCCGCCAAGAACAAGGATTTCACGTCCAAGTTCCCATCGATCAAGATATCGAAGGAAACCTGATCCGCACCGGGATCCGGGGCGCCGCATGAACCTGCTCGGCTCGCTCAGATACCTGATCGCGCTGGATGAGCACAAGCATTTCGGGCGCGCGGCGCAGGCCTGCCACATCACGCAGCCTGCGCTGTCGAATGCGGTGCGTGCGATGGAAAATGAGTTCGATTGCGCGATCGTGTTGCGCGGTCGGACCTTCGTCGGCCTGACCGACGAGGGTCGGCGGGTGTTGGCCAGTGCCCGGCGCATGCTGCATGAGCACGAGTTGTTGCGCCAAGACCTGCGCAGCGGCGCCGACAACCCGCGTGGCGCGTTGCGGATCGGATCGATCCCTACGGCGATGCCGATTGCGGCCCGTTTCGCGGCCCGCATCCAGTCCTTGTATCCGGGTATCACGCCTGCGGTGTTGTCGTTGAGCTCCCCTGACATCGAAACCGGCCTGGACGCCTTGTCGCTGGACCTGGGACTGGGCTATACCGACCGCCTGCAGCCGCTCGGCCTGCGCCTGCGGGTGGTGCCGCAATACACCGAGCACTATTTTCTTGTGCGCCGCAGCAACAAACCCGGGCAGGACAGCCTGCGCCTCGGCGCTGGCGTCTCGTGGGCCTATGCCGCCGACCTGCCACTGTGTCTGCTGACGCCCGACATGCACAACCGCACGCTGGTGGACGGCGCGTTTGCCGCCGTCGGCAAGGTGGTGCAACCAGTGATGGAGACCAATTCGACTGTCACGCTGGCGCTGAGCGCCGCCACCGGAGAGGTCTGCTGCGTAATGCCGGGAGCCCTCGTGGCGGCGTTTCGTGGCTACCGCGAACTCGAGGCCTTGCCGCTGATCGAACCGGAAATGCTGACACCGGTCGGATTCATGATCCAGGCCAGCGATCGGCCGTCGCGCACCTTGATCGCGGCCATTGATCTGGCGCAGACCAGCGGCTGGATCGACGAAGTCGCATCGAACAGCGGCAATTTGTTGTCCTGACCGTTTGACCTGGCCGAGCGGCCACGCGGCTCGAGGATTCAAGGCTTGAATCGCCAGGTGTCCGGATTCAATTGGACTGGGTACGGTGGCGCTGCGATACTGGATTTGTCGTCGGTTGCGGCGATGATGGGGTCGCGTCGACGCTGGCATGCCCTTGGCGGCCCGTCATGATCCCCTTTTGGCGGCTGCGGTCGCAATGGCGGCTGCCGACGCCCCTAGTCTTGCTGTTTATCTATCACCCTTGTCGGCGCGCCGGCGCAATTTGCGAGTTGCCATGAGTCTTTCCGGAATACCCAACCCCGCGGCAGTAGTTGCGCTGGCCAGCGTGGACGATATGCGCGAACGTATCCGGCGCAAGCGCCAGCTCAAAGGGCGCCAGGTCGATGCCCAGGCTCTGGGCGAGGTGCGAGGGCTGATCGGCCCGTGTCCGCAGGACGGCCACCGGCGCGACCTGTTGATCGAGCACCTGCACCGTCTCAACGACCGCTTCCGCTGCCTGCATGACCGGCATCTGGTGGCGCTGGCCGCCGAGATGAAGATCGGCATGGCCGAGGTCTTTGAGGTCGCCACTTTTTATCACCACTTCGACGTCGTCCAGGGCGACGCTGTTGCGCCCGGCCTGACCGTGCGCGTATGCGACGGCCTGAGCTGCGCGATGGCCGGCGCCAACGATCTGCTGCAGCGTTTGCCCAGCCTTTTGGGGGCTGATGTGCGCGTGATCAGCGCGCCCTGTGTCGGACGCTGTGAGCAAGCGCCGGTGGCCGTGGTGCACCAGAACCCGGTGGTTCTGGCTACGACGCAGGCGGTGCTTGAGGCGGTCAAGGATGGCGCGACCGGGCATCCACGCGCTCGCGACGATGGCAGCTTTGACGCTGCAGCGCTGGCGCATGCCAGCGTCACCTCGGGATCGCGTGACAGCGCCGTGGCGCCGGCCTATGTGGGTTACCAGGCCTATCGTGCGCAAGGCGGTTATGCACTCGCTGCGGCCCTGACGGATGGCCGACAGGAGGCGGAACAGGTGATCGTGACGATGGAGAAGTCTGGCCTGCGTGGCCTGGGCGGCGCCGGTTTCCCGGCCGGGCGCAAATGGCGCATCGTGCGCGCACAGCCGGCCCCTCGGGTGATGGCGGTCAATATCGACGAGGGCGAGCCGGGCACCTTCAAGGACCGGACCTATCTCGAGCGTGACCCGCACCGCTTTCTTGACGGTCTTCTGATCGCGGCACAGGTCGCGGGCATCAACGCCTGTTATATCTACCTGCGCGACGAATACCACGGCTGTCGTGCCATTCTGGAGACCGAGATCGCGAAGTTGCGCGCCGATGCGCCGTTCCCGTTGCCGCTGATCGAGTTGCGCCGCGGCGCCGGCGCTTACATCTGCGGCGAAGAGTCGGCCATGATCGAGAGCATCGAAGGCAAACGTGGCGAGCCGCGCATGCGCCCGCCCTACATCGCCGAAGTCGGTCTGTTCGGCCGCCCGACGCTGGAGCACAACTTCGAGACCTTGTACTGGGTGCGTGACATCGTTGAAAAAGGCGCCGACTGGTTTGCCGGATTTGGTCGCAATGGCCGCAAGGGCCTACGTTCGTATAGCGTTAGCGGGCGCGTGAAGTCGCCGGGCGTCAAGCTCGCGCCGGCCGGCATCAGCCTGCTGGAGTTGGTCGACGAGTATTGCGACGGCATGTCCGAAGGCGATGCGCTGTATGCCTACCTGCCCGGTGGCGCCTCCGGCGGCATCCTGCCGGCCAGTCTGGCCCATCTGCCGCTGGATTTCGACACCTTGCAGCCACACGGCTGCTTCATCGGCTCGGCGGCGGTGATCGTGCTCGGCCAGCACGACCGGGCACGCGATGCGGCGCTGAACATGATGCGTTTCTTCGAAAGCGAGAGCTGCGGCCAGTGCACGCCGTGCCGCGTCGGCACGGCCAAGGCGGCGCGCCTGATGCAGGCGCCGCAATGGGACAACCAGACGCTGGAAGATCTGAACCAGGTCATGACCGATGCGTCGATCTGTGGCCTGGGGCAGGCGGCACCCAATCCGGTGCGCAGCGTTCAGAAATATTTCGCGCAGGAGATCAGCTGAATGAATGCACCCACCAAACGGGCCGAAGTCACGCCCACAACCGTGCAGTTCCAGCTCAATGGCCAGGCCATCGACGCGTTTGACGGCGAAACCATCCTCGACGCGGCCGCGCGCCATGGGGTCGAGATCCCACGCCTGTGTTTCAAGGAAGGTTACCGGGCAGATGGCAACTGCCGCGCCTGCGTGGTCGAGGTCAAGGGGGAGCGCAGCTTGGCGCCGAGCTGCTGCCGCAACGTCACGCCCGGCATGGAGGTGCACAGCACCAGCGCACGGGCGCTCAAGAGCCAGCAGATGGTGCTCGAGATGTTGCTGTCGGACATGCCCGATCAGGGCTACAAATGGAACGACGATGCCGGCGCGCAGCCGCACGGGGAGCTCAGCGACTGGTCGGCGCGGCTGGGCGTGTCGGTACGCCCGGCGCTCAAGGCCTTGCGCCGCACACAGCCTGCCGCCGATCTGACGCATCCTGCGATGGCGGTCAACCTGGACGCCTGTATCCAGTGCAACCGCTGCGTGCGTGCCTGCCGCGAAGAGCAGGTCAACGACGTGATCGGTTATGCCATGCGCGGTTCGCACAGCGCAATCGTTTTCGACCTCGGCGATGCGATGGGCGACAGCAGCTGTGTGGCCTGCGGCGAATGTGTACAGGCCTGTCCGACCGGCGCCCTGGCGCCCAAGTCCCAGATCGGCTCCCAGGTGGTCGACAAGAAGGTCGACTCGGTCTGCCCGTTTTGCGGCGTCGGCTGCCTGTTGACCTACAACGTCAAGGACAACACCATTGTCAGCGTCGATGGCCGCGACGGGCCGGCCAACCACAGCCGCCTGTGTGTCAAGGGGCGGTTCGGGTTCGACTATGCGCACCATGCGCAGCGCCTGACCAAACCCCTGATCCGCAAGGCCGGCGTGGCCAAGGACCCCGCGCTTGCGCCCGATCCGGCCAACTGGGGCGCGGTGTTTCGCGAGGCGAGCTGGGACGAAGCGCTGGCGCTGGCGGCAGGCACGCTGGCTGGGCTGCGCGACACCCATGGCGCCAAATCGCTGGCCGGTTTCGGTTCGGCCAAGGGCAGCAACGAAGAGGCCTACCTGTTCCAGAAACTGGTACGCACCGGTTTCGGTTCCAACAACGTCGACCACTGCACCCGGCTATGCCACGCGTCCAGTGTGGCGGCCTTGCTCGAAGGTGTGGGCTCCGGGGCGGTCAGCAACCAGGTCAACGATGTCGAACATGCCGGGCTGATCCTGGTGATCGGCGCCAACCCCACGTCCAACCATCCGGTTGCCGCGACCTGGATGAAAAACGCCGTCAAACGCGGCGCGAAGATTGTTCTGGCCGACCCGCGGGTGACCGACATCGGCAAACACGCCTGGCGCACCTTGCAGTTCAAGGCCGACACCGACGTGGCGATGCTCAACGCGCTGATCCACACCATCATCGACGAGGGACTGGTCGACGAGCAGTTCGTGCGCAACCGCGCCAGCAACTTCGAGGCCCTGAAGGAGAACGTCAAGGGCTACAGCCCGGAGGCGATGGCGCCGATCTGCGGCATCGACGCGCAGACACTGCGCGAGGTGGCGCGCGAATATGCGCGGCCGGCCGGCTCGACACCCGGCGCCGTCAAGGGGTCGATGATCCTGTGGGGCATGGGTATCAGCCAGCACGTGCACGGCACCGACAACGCACGCTGCCTGATCGCGCTCGCCACGGTGGCTGGCCAGATCGGCAAACCCGGCTCGGGTCTGCACCCGCTGCGTGGCCAGAACAACGTACAGGGCGCGAGCGATGCCGGGCTGATCCCGATGATGTTTCCCAACTACCAGCGCGTCACCAACAACGACGCTCACGCCTGGTTCGAAAAATTCTGGGACACACGACTCGATGACCAGCCGGGTTACACCGTGGTCGAGATCATGGACAAGGCACTGGCGCCGGACGACGACCCGCACAAGATCCGCGGCATGTACATCATGGGCGAGAACCCGGCCATGAGCGACCCCGATCTGAACCATGCGCGCCACGCGCTGGCCAGCCTCGAGCACCTGGTGGTGCAGGACATCTTCATGACCGAGACCGCCTGGCTGGCCGACGTGGTGTTGCCGGCCACGGCCTGGCCGGAGAAAACCGGCACCGTCAGCAATACCGATCGCATGGTGCAGCTGGGCCGCCAGGCCATCGACCCACCCGGTGACGCGCGCGCCGATCTGTGGATCATTCAACAATTGGGGCAACGACTGGGGTCTGCGATGGCGGGCAAACCCGACCCGGCGACCGGCGTGGTCGCCGCAGGTGGGCCGTCTTGGAACTATCCGGGCGAGCACCATGGTGTTGCCGCCGTGTACGAAGAAATGCGCCAGGCCATGCACGCCTCCATTGCGGGCATCAGTTGGGAGCGGCTGCAACGCGAATCGAGCGTGACCTACCCCTGCCTGGACGCGGGCGATCCGGGTCAGCCGACGGTTTTCATCGACACCTTCCCGACCGCCGATGGCCGGGTCCGGCTGGTGCCTGCCGACATCATCCCGGCCAACGAGCGACCCGATGCCGAGTACCCATTCGTGCTGATCACCGGTCGGCAGCTCGAGCATTGGCATACCGGCAGCATGACGCGGCGCTCCGAGGTGCTCGATGCGCTCGAGCCGATGGCGACCGCCTCGATGTGTGCGCCGGACATGCGCAAATTGGGCGTGTCGGCCGGCGATGTGATCACGGTTGCCTCGCGCCGCGGCGAGGTTGCCATCCATCTGCGGCGCGACGACGGCACGCCGCAAGGCGCCGTGTTCATCCCGTTCGCGTATTACGAGGCTGCGGCCAACCTGCTGACCAACGCGGCGCTCGATCCGGTGGGCAAGATTCCCGAATTCAAATACTGCGCCGTCGCCGTCACGCCGGGCGGCACGCTGCGTGCCGCCGCCGGATATGGAACCGGCGCCGTGGAAGTGTTGGAAATCGGCATGAAAACTGCGGTCAAACAAGGCGCAATCGCAGGCAGCGTGGTGTTGGCGCTGGGCGTGGCGCAGGCCGGGTTGCCAGTCCCATCTTCCCCAGCGGACGAGGCGACGGCCACGACCACCGAACCGGCGAGAAAAGCCTGAGCATGTTGCCCATCCTGACCCAGGCCCGCGCACCGCTGGTGCGAGAGGTGATTGCGGTCAACGAGACCGGCGAGCGCCAGCCGGTGTTTATTCCCGCCGAGCGAGCGCTGACCGTGTACGTGGATAAGCGTGAACTGGTCACGCTGATGACGCTGGGGCAGAGTCCCGAGCAATTGGTGCTGGGTTTTCTGCGCAACCAGCGTCTGGTGAATTCGGTGCACGAGGTCCAATCCATCACGGTCGACTGGGACGTTGGCGCTGCGGCGGTCAAGACACGTTCCGGTATCTCGAACATCGAGGAAAAAACCGCCAAACGGGTTGTCACCACTGGCTGCGGGCAAGGCAGCGTGTTCGGTGGCCTGATGGACGACGTGGGGCGGCTGGTATTGCCCCAGGCCACTCTGACACAGTCGCAGTTGTACGGCATCGTCGATGCGATCCGCCTGCAGGAAAGCACGTACAAGACGGCCGGGTCGGTCCACGGCTGTGCCCTGTTTCGCGGCCAGGAAATGCTGGCGTTCGTCGAGGACGTGGGGCGGCACAACGCGATCGACACCATTGCCGGGTGGATGTGGTTGCAAGCCGATGAGCACGACCACGGATCGAACGCGGGCCGCAAGACACCGCGCGCTCCGGTTGCCGGGCCACGTCCGGGGTCCGGCCTCGTCGGGTCGGACAAGGTTTTCTACACCACCGGCCGCCTGACCAGCGAGATGGTGATCAAGTCGGCCCAGATGGGCGTGCCGATCGTGGTGTCGCGCAGCGGCATCACGCAAATGGGCCACGAGGTCGCGCAAAACCTGGGACTGTGCACGATCGGTCGCGCCACGAACCGGCGTTTCCTGTGTTTCAGCGGATCGGAGCGCCTGCAACTGCAGCCCGGTCTGGTCGGCCCGCGCCTGCGCGCCGCGGCCTGACGCGACTGACCTCACTCGTCGGCCCTGGCCGGGCAGGGTATTGCTGAACACGTTAAGGTAGCACCATGCAGACTTCTTTTTGGCGGCTGGGCGTGCGCTCGCTGGTGCGCGACCTGCGCTCGGGCGAATTGCGGCTGTTGATCGTCGCGGTCACGTTGGCGGTCGCGGCTTTGACGGCCGTAGGTTTTTTTGCCGACCGCCTGCAAGGCGGCCTGCAGCGGGACGCGCGCCAATTGCTGGGTGGCGATGTGGTGTTGTCGAGCGACAATCAGACGCCGCAGGTCGTGCTCGACAAGGCCCGAGAACTGGGTCTGCGCACGACGACGATCGTCAGTTTCCCGACCATGGCACGGGCCACCGATGCGCGTGGTGGTGCCAGCAAGCTGGTGGCACTCAAGGCTGTGCCTGCGGGTTACCCGCTGCGCGGTAGTCTCACGGTCGCAACCGAGCCGCAGACGCCGGGCCAGCTAACGCGCGATGTGCCGGCTGCTGGAGAAGCATGGGTCGACGCCGCCCTGCTGGAATCCCTGAATCTGGGCGTTGGCGATGATTTGCTGCTGGGCGAGAGCCGCCTCAAGGTCTCGCGCATCATCGTGATCGAGCCTGACCGCGGCGGTGGTTTCGTCAATTTTTCGCCGCGGGTGATGTTCAACCAGTCCGATCTGGCAGCCACCGGATTGGTGCAACCGGCGAGTCGTCTGAATTACCGTTTTGCCGTCGCCGGTGACGACCCGGCCGTGCGGCAATACGCGAACTGGGTGACGCAGGTGCTTGACAAAGGTGATTTGCGCGGTACCCGGCTCGAGACACTCGAGAGTGGCCGCAACGACGTGCGCCAGACCATGGACCGTGCGGAGAAATTCCTGAACCTGGTGGCCCTGCTCGCCGCCATGCTCAGCGCTGTGGCAGTGGCGCTGGCGGCGCGCGGCTTTGCGTCGACCCACCTGGACGACTGCGCGATGCTGCGCGTGCTCGGCCTGAGCCAGCGCACGATCGCCTTGGCCTACACCGTCGAGTTCGGTCTCATCGGCGTCGCCGCAAGCGCCCTGGGTGTGGCGATCGGTTTCGGCGTGCACTACGTCTTCGTGGTGCTGCTGGCCGGACTGGTGGCTGTGGGACTGCCACCGCCCACCATATGGCCGGTACTGTTCGGGATCGGCATGGGGCTTACCCTGATGGTGGCATTCGGGCTGCCGCCTGTGCTGCAGTTGGCACAGGTGCCGCCGCTGCGCGTCATCCGACGCGATGTCGGCAACCTCAAGCCCGCCTCGCTGGTGGTGCTCGGTGTCGGCGTCGCCGGATTTGCTGCGCTGCTGCTCGCGGCCAGCCGCGACATCATGCTGGGTTTGATCGCGGTGGGCGGATTCGCTGCGGCGGTGCTGATTTTTGCCGGCTTGTCGTGGCTGGCGGTGGTGCTGCTGCGCCGTGTCGTCAACGAGTCCACGGCGCCACGCTGGATGGTACTGGCCACGCGCCAGATTTCCGCCCGCCCGGCCTACGCAGTGGTGCAGGTCAGCGCGCTCGCCGTTGGCCTGCTGGCGCTGATTTTGCTGGTGTTGTTGCGAACCGACCTGATCAGCAGTTGGCGCCAGGCAACACCGGCCAATGCGCCGAACCGGTTCGTCATCAATCTGATGCCTGAGCAAAGCGACGCGTTCCAGGGCCGGCTGCGTGAAGCCGGCGTGCGCGACTACGACTGGTATCCGATGATCCGCGGCCGGCTGGTGGCGATCAACGGGCGCGCGATAAATCCGGAAGAACTCGACGACGAGCGCGCCCGGCGGCTGGCTGATCGCGAGTTCAACCTGTCCAACAGCGCCGCGCGGCCGCCGCACAACGAGGTGGTGGCCGGCAAGTGGGTCGATGAAGAAGTCGGTGCAATCAGCGTTGAAGAGGGCATAGCGGAGTCGCTCAAGCTCAAGATCGGTGACACGATGCGGTTCGATATCGCCGGTGTGTTGGTCGAGTCCCGGATCACGTCCCTGCGCAAGGTCGATTGGGGCTCGATGCGTGCCAACTTCTTTGCCATCTACCCGGTCAGCCGTCTTCCCGATGTGCCGGTGACATACCTCAGCGCGTTCAAGGCACCGGACCAACGGGGTTTCGACAACGCGTTGGTGCGCGAATTTCCGAACATCACCAGTGTCGATGTCAGCGCCACGCTGGCGCAGGTGCAGCGCATCCTCGATCAGGTCGTGCGTGCGGTCGAGTTCCTGTTCGGGTTTACGTTGGCGGCCGGTCTGGTGGTGTTGTTTGCCGCGATCACCGCGACCCGCGAGGAACGTGCACGCGAGTTTGCGATCATGCGCGCAGTCGGTGCGCAGGCCCGTCTGCTGCGCCAGGTGCAGCGTGCCGAACTGGCCGGTGTCGGTTTGCTGGCAGGTCTGCTGGCCGCGCTGGTGGCCTCGGTCGTGGGATGGGCGCTGGCCCGTTTTGTCTTCAACTTCACCTGGACCGCGTCGGCCTGGGTTCCGCTCGAAGGTGCGATTGCCGGCGCAGTACTGGCCATGCTGGCTGGCTGGTGGGGCCTGCGCGATGTGTTGCGTCGGCCGGTCGTCGAGACCTTGCGTCGCGCGCCCCAATGATGCGGGTGGCAGCGGCGATGGTCGAAAGCAGGGCGTGTGATCGGTTGTTCAGCGATGCAGCGGCGATCGGCGCACATCGATGCGCAGTTTTTCGAAACCGCGCCAGGCGATGATGCCGAGCGCGGCGGCCAGCACGAACAACCAGGCGCTCAAGCCGCTGGCACCTGGCACGTATCCCTTGGCGTCCCAACCCAGGTACAGGGCCATGCCCAGAAACGGCGCGAACGCGCCACGCACGCCGGTCAGCGTGACGTGGATGCCCATGTATGTCGATAGCTGGTCACGCGGCGCGAAGTCGTTGTGACCGAGTTGCCATGCCAGGGTGCCACCGCCATTGACGACGCCGGTGACGACGCGCCCCAAAGCCAGCCACCACAACGAGAAGGTCCAGGCGCCCCAGAACATGATCAGAATGCCGACCACCCAGCCCGCGTTCTGGCGCGCGCGGAATTCGGTCACATGGACTTTGTCCAGATAACGGGCCCAAAATGGCAACGTGGTCAGATTCAGCGTGAACGGGATCAACATGACGATGCCGATGCTGACAACATAACTGGCGCCGAGTTGTTTGGACACCAGGTAGACCAGCGGCGGCTCGATCATCATGTTGGCCATGCCCGAGATGAACTGGTGCAGCTGGTACCGCGCATACAGGCGATCGTTGCGCAGGACCTTGATGAAACTGTCGCGGCGCCGGCCGTCCTTGGCGCCGCGCCGCTCCATGACCCGATGGCGTTTTTCTCCCAGCACTGACACGCCGCGAAACAGCCACACGCCGATGCAGCCCAGCAAAGCGCCGGCGGCATAGATATAGCGGAAGTTGTCCGGCCGCGCGTCCAGTATCCAGCCCGCCAGGCTGGTCGTCAGCACGACGGTCAGGCTGGTGATGGCCTGCAGCCGACCGGTCGCACGGGCACGTAGCGCGCGGTCGTAGTTCAGGCTCCAGGCCACGCTGCGCACGGTGATGATGCCAGCGATCAGGATGCGGCACAACACGACACTGGTCAGCAAAATCCAGGCCCCCTCGTGCGAACGCGGGCTCACGGCGATGGCTGCGACACACAGCAGCACCATGATTTGCAGCGTCACGACCATCGGCACCTTGGAGCGGCCGGCGGCAATACGGGTCCAGAAGAAGCTCGACAAATTGCCGAACATCGGCGCCGCCGATATCACCGCGATCACCCAGGGCTCGACGTTGAAGGCCTTGGCAGCCACGACGGCGACAAACCCGCCCTCCATCAGGCTGGTTGCCAGCGGCAGTGTCAATTCGCTGAGTTGTTCGCGCCGGAAACTCTTGCGCACAGCCGGATCGAGATCCGGTATCTGGAAGAGCTTGTCGATGGAGGGCATGGGCGCGGGGCGCAATCGGCGGGAAAGGCCGATTCTATGGCGCTGCGCGCGCGGCCCGCGTCACCGGCGGCTGTCAGTGGGTTGCAGCAGCACCACCAGCGCGCCGGCGCCACCGTCGGCCGGACGTGCCTGCACGAAAGCCAGTACCTCCGTCTTTTGCACCAGCCAGGCAAATACCTTCTTTTTGAGCACCGGTGTCTTGCCCGGTGAGCCCAGGCCCTTGCCGTGCACGACGCGTATGCATCGGATGCCGTGTTGGTGCGCGCCGCGCACGAAGGCGGTGAGTTGTTCGCGCGCTTCATCCGTGCGCAAGCCATGCAGATCGAGCTGGCGCTGGATGCTCCAGTGGCCCTCGCGCAATTTGCGCGTCACGGAGGTGCTGATGCCGGGGCGGCGAAAGCTGAGTTGGTCGTCGATGTCGAGCAACGTGCCGACGTCGAATTCGTCGCTGATGGATTCGACCATCACCGCCTGCTGGTCGAGCAGCCGCTGGCGCGGCACCGGCTGGGGCCGCTGCGGCTCCAGATCGGCACGTTGCAGCCCGGGCAGGGGATTGACGGCGCCGGCGGCGCGGACGAACAGGTCGCGGGCGCTGATCTCGCGTTTGCGTCGATCTGCCAGCTCGGCATCCTGTTGCGCCCTGCGGCGTGCGTGTTCGCGCGCCTGTTCGTCGATCTGCTGCTTGATCTGTTTGAGGTCGGCCAAGGAGCGTGTCTGTTTCAAACCAACCCCCGCTCCGCCATCGACAGCGCTTGCCCCGGCGCCACGATGACATGGTCGAGTACGCGCACGTCGACCAGAGCCAGCGCCGATCGCAGGGTTTGCGTGAGCGCCTCGTCGGCGCGCGAAGGCTGCACCGACCCGCTGGGGTGGTTGTGCGCCAGCACGACGGCGGCGCACTGGTGGTGCAGCGCACGCAATACGACCTCGCGCGGGTAGACGCTGGTCTGGGTTAGCGTGCCGCGAAACATCTCTTCCATGGCCACAAGCCGGTTCTGAACATCCAGGAACAATACCGCAAACACCTCATGGGCTCGCGCGGCGAGGTGCAATTGCAGATAGTCCTTGACCGCGCCGGGCGACGCGAACACCGCACGCTGGCGCAATTGCTGGGCCAGCACGCGCCGGGCCAGCTCCAGCACGGCCAGCAATTGCGCGCGTTTGGCCGGGCCCAGGCCCTTGATGCCTTGCAGGTCCTTTGCTGTCGCGTTGAGCAGGCCGGAGAGTCCGTCGAAACCGGGCTGCCCGTGTGGATTGGCCCTGTTTTGCAACAACTCGTCGGCCATTTGCAGCACACCTTTGCCGCGGATACCGGTGCGCAACAACAGCGCCAGCAGTTCGGTGTCACTGAGTGCGCCAGCGCCGCGTGCGAGCAATTTCTCGCGGGGGCGGGCGTCCGGGGGCAGATCGTGCAGTGGCATGTTGATGTTCGCGCTGGTTTGGCAGGGCGGGCGGTTCGCGTTGCAGGCGGCATCCGACCGGATGGCTGGACATGCCAGACACAGAATGCCGGATTGTCCCAGTGCCATCGCGTCCAGACATGGCCGATTGGGGGGATACGCCTGGTCTGCCGCTGCGCACCACCGGTGGACCGGGCAGGGAGATAAGCCGCAGGCCGGCAGGTGTTGGGTCGGGTTTCTACAATGCACCTCATTCCTGACTGGCACCATGACTTCCACCCTTCCTTGCGTCGAGCCTGGCTCGTTCCTCACTTTGCATTACCGTCTGGCCGGGCCGCGCGGTGACATCATCAACACCTTCGATGGCAAACCGGCGACCCTGTCGCTGGGGTCGGGTGAGCTTTCACCTGCGGTCGAGCAATGCCTGTTGGGCATGCAGGAGGGTCAGCGCGCGGTTTTCGAAATGCCGGCCGGCGCCGCTTTCGGCGAGCGCCAGCCGCAGATGCAGCAATGGGTCGCCGACAAGCTGTTGCGCACGCTGGGCGACCCGGCCGAAAGTTACCGGGTTGGCGATGTCGTGCAATTTCCCACCCCCGACAG
>Ga0105044_10005943_pt1 | contig 16776 bp, 12 predicted proteins | sample MAT01_FD_78092 | JGI IMG/M metagenome (GOLD analysis project Ga0105044, IMG submission 78092) | Freshwater microbial communities from Lake Fryxell liftoff mats and glacier meltwater in Antarctica - MAT-01 | ecosystem: Environmental > Aquatic > Freshwater > Ice > Liftoff microbial mat | place...
GCAGCCGAGCGAACGATAGCGCGTACCGTCACCCTGATCGTAGTAGAGCGGAACGGTGGGGATTCTTTCGCGCTCGATGTACTCCCAGATGTTGAGCTCTGTCCAATCAAGCAGCGGATGAACACGGACATGCGTTCCGGGCGCAAACTCCGTTTTGTATTGGTTCCAGAATTCGGGCGGCTGCTCACCGATGTCCCAGACGTTGCTCTCCGTGCGCGGTGAGAAGTATCGCTCTTTCGACCGACTCCCTTCTTCGTCCGCGCGCGCGCCGACAATCACACCCGTGAATGGTTCACGATTGCTGTCGATTTCGTACTGACCGGTACGCAGATTCAGTCGCTTGCGAACCCCTGCACCGCTCAGTGTGTCTTTGAGCGCCTGTGTCTTGAGTAGACCGCAGCAGGTGAGACGGTCGATCGCTCCATCCGGGAACGTGCGCTTTGCTTCCAGTGCATCCACGTTCTGCCCGACGATCATCGTCAGCTTCCACTCCATCGCCAGACGATCGCGATACTCGATCATCTCGGGAAGCTTGTAGGACGTGTCGATATGCACGAGCGGGAACGGCGCGTGACCGAAGAACGCCTTCCGCGCCAGCCAGAGCAGTACGGTGCTGTCCTTGCCGATGGACCAGAGCATACACAACTGCTTGAAGTTTGCGTACGCTTCGCGGAAGATGTGTACGCTGCGATGTTCCAGTTGATCGAGATGCTCACTCATGGACTTTTCCTCGATGTGCGTTTCGTTTGCAGAAGCGCCAATACCTGCCGAGTCGCATCTGCAATTGACGTCGTTGTTGTATCAATGACCAACTCCGCATTCAGTGGCGCTTCATACGGATCGTCGATTCCGGTGAAATTCGGAATCTCGCCACGACGGGCCTTGGCGTAGAGGCCTTTCACATCGCGGGCCTCGCACACGGCTAGCGGCGTGTCGACGAAGATCTCGACAAAGTTGCTGCACATGGCGCGGACGGCATCGCGCGACTCGCGATACGGCGACACAAACGACGCCACAACGGTTACGCCATGCGCTTCGACACGGCTCGCCATGAACCCCATCCGCTTCACGTGGGCATCGCGATCGGGGCGCGTGAATCCAGTCATCGGAAAGACGGCGCGCACGGCATCACCGTCGAGGGGCTCCACCTTCTCACCCTTCGCCTCGAGCTCGCGCAACACCTGTTCGGCGATCGTGCTCTTCCCCGATCCCGAAAGCCCGGTAAACCAGAGCACCGTTCCCCTTGGAGCCTCGCGACCGAACGTCACCCGATCCCAGATGCGTTCGTGCAACCAGAACAGCCCGATCTTCGACACGAACTCCATCGCCCCGACAAACAGCGAAACTGCCCATCGCTGCGTGAAGATGAACACGATGATCGACGTCGCGATGGTGCCGAGTACTCGCCAGCTGACGGCCTTGAAGACACTTCGCGAGTGTGTGTCGCGCGCGGTCATGACGTCACACCGAGGACGAACGACTGCTGCCTGAGGGTTGGTGTGTTGTAGCTGAGCGGGGACCTGCGAACACCGTCGCGCGTGGCGTAGCGATACACGCAGTCGCCAGCTGCAACATCCCATTCCATCGTTGGGCCGAGCCGCGGATACAGGTGGGCCTTTCCTTCGGCGACTAGCCCGAATTTGAGCGAGCTGCCAGCGGGGACGCGCGAAGCGACAGTGAGCGTTGCAAGAAATGCTTCCAGTTCAGCCGAAGGGTGCGAGCGACTTTCAACGATGATGACACCGTCGACACCGGGCGCATCGGGGCCAAAGAGCTGTTCGCCTTCGGCGGCGCCGTCGTACTTCCAACTGCCAAGTCCCCGACCCGCGGCGTAGAGCACGTCGAGCGCCGGTGCAAAGACCACACCCAGCACCGGCACGCCATCTTCGATGAGCGCGATGTTGACGGTGAATTCACCGTTGCGATGAATGAATTCCTTGGTCCCGTCGAGCGGGTCGACCAGCCAGAAGCGACGCCAAGGCAGCCGCGCTTCGTATGGCGGGATTTCCCCTTCCTCCGATATCACGGGCACGTCGGGAAAGGCCGCCGTGAGCGCATCGACGATGACCGCGTGCGCCGCATGGTCAGCGACCGTGACCGGACTCGCGTCCGGCTTGAGCTGCACGACCGCGTCGCCGCCGTAATGCGCCATGATTGCCTCGCCCGCATGGTGCGCAATCACGATGAGCGCGTTCAACGAATCTGAGTTCACCATGGGCGGAAGATGATCCCCTTGTCCTGCAGCAGGCGCTTCACCTGTTCCACCGCCGATGGATCATCGGGATCGGAGATGTGCAGGTCATGCGGCAGATCGCTCGTGCTCGGATCGCCCACCCAGACCACTTCGATGCGATCCGCGTCGACCGAGGTCTTGATCAACTCGACATCCGCATGCGTCAACTCTGCGGCAGTGACAATGAGAATCACGCCGGCATCGAGCATCAGATTCGCGATCTCCGCCAAGCGACGCAAATGCTCCTGTCGCTGCGAATCACTGCGTTCGAGATCAGCATCTACACCATACAACACGTTGCCGATGCCCAGAAAGTACACGATGTTGCCGAGGTCGAAGAGCCGGTGCTCGACGTCTTTTGCGAGTCCCTTGCGATCGGCGCTTGCTTCGCCGGTCATGAGCAGCAGTGTCGGGCGCTGCCGATACCGCTCGGCGCGGGACTCCGTCGAGATGTTGCTCGGCTCCCACTTGTAGTTGCGAAGCAGCACGCGCTCGCGCACACCGGTCATCGTATCCGATAGCGCCTCGCGCACGATGCCGCCGCCGCGGATCTCGAACTCGTCGATGAGGACGAAGCGGCTTGTCGTTGCGAGCTCTGTCGCGAGATCAAAGGCAACCGCACGACTGGTGCGCAGCGTCAGCTCGGCAACTTCATGGCGGTCGACACGGGTCTTCGCGTTGTCGACTTCCAGCGTCGACGCATCGAGCACGCGATGAATTTCTTCGACACGAGCCTGCACGCGCGTCGCGCCAAGCTTGAGCATGTAGTCCTTGTGCTGCACCAGCGGCTTCTTCCCCAACCAGAACACCGAAGCGCGGATGCGCGTTGTGACATGCGGTCGTGTTTCGCTTGCCACAGACGCCATTTCACCGCGTGCCACGTAGATCTGCTCGGTGAGCGTGAAACCGGTTGCCTCGCCCGCGGCCGCCGTGGTGGTCGGTGCGCGATTGAACCCTTCGATGGACTTGACCGTCGACTTCTTGCCCGACGGATAGAACACCACTTCATCGCCGACGGAGAGTTTGCCGCTGTCGATCGAACCGGCCACAATGCGACGATCGTCTCCGTGCCCGGTGAACTTATAGACGTCCTGCACCGACAGGCGGAACGGCTGATCGGTCTCCGGCGCATCGGCGCGGAACTGATCGAGCGCCTCGAGTACCGACGGCCCCGTGTACCAGGGCATGGCCGCGGAACGCGCCGTGATGTTGTCGCCTTCGCGACCACTCACCGGAATGAAGCCCTCGGGCTTCACATCGAGACGCGCCAGAAACGTGGTGTACTCTTCTTGAATGCGGTTGTATACTGCCTCGTCGTAGTGGACGAGATCCATCTTGTTCACGAGCACCACCAGTTGTTTGATGCCGAGCATCGACATCATGTAGCCGTGGCGACGCGAGTTTTCCTGAATCCCTTCGTTGGCATCGATCACGAGCAGCGCCGCTTCGGCACGGGCGGCGCCAGTTACCAGATTGCGCAGGAACTCGATGTGGCCCGGCGCGTCGATGATGATGTACGGACGCTGCGCTGACTGAAAGAAGACGCGTGCTGCATCGATGGTGATGCCCTGCGCCTGTTCGTCCTTGAGCGCATCGAGCAGAAATGCGTACTCAAACGGCTTGCTGTTGCGGGCACAGTTGGCCCGTACGGCTTCGAGTTTGCCGTCGGGCAATGAGCCGGTGTCGGCGAGCAGCCGTCCAATGATGGTGCTCTTGCCGTGATCGACGTGGCCGCCGATGACGAGGTTGAGACGCCGACCGAACGCAGAGGAAGTTGACATCGTCTACAGAAAGGGATTGGCCGGCGAGTTGCGGCTGGCTCGACTGTGAAAGCTTCACGTATATTTAACTCGTCGTCAAATCCCGGCCACCCCGATGCCAGGCAACGACTCAGTACCGTCATTGACGATCATGCGTGCGTGAAGGTCAGGCGCGCCGCAATCCTTCCCAAACTTCGTCCGAACGCCTTGACCGCCCGCGAACCTTCTTGGTCGTCATCACACGCCTTCTGGTGGCTCCTCGCCGCCGGTGCGCTGGCTGGGGCCTTAGGCGAGGCGGCGCTCATCCTCGGCGCCCGTATCGCCCTTCACCGCTATGCAGCGTTCAATCCGCAGGGACTCTGGCTGGCGCCCGTTGCCAATGCGCTGCTGCTTCTGGTTCCGTGTGGGGTGGCGTGGTTGGTGGCGCGCCGATGGTTTCACGCCCGAACCGTGGCCGCAGTGACGTTTGTTGCTGCCTGTGCGGCCGTGCTGGAGCCGCTGCTTGTGATACGCGACCGCATTCACCCGATCGCGCTGATTCTACTGGCCGCTGGCGTTGCGTTGCAGTTCAGCCGCTTTGCCAGCGCACGCCCGGCCCTGTTCGCGCGTGTCGCACGCGGCGCCACAATCGCGATGCTGACCATTTCGATCGTGGGCGGCGTTGGATTCAACGCCCTTCGGTTGTATCGCGAGCGTGGCGCGGTGGCAACGCTGGGCGCGGCGGCAGATGGCGCGCCGAATATCCTGCTGCTGGTGCTGGATACAGTGCGGGCCGCATCACTTAGCGTGTACGGCTACACGCGCCAAACGTCGCCCTTTCTCGCCGAACTGGCGGCGCGCGGCGTCAGGTTCGACAACGCGATCGCACCGTCCCCGTGGACGCTCGCATCGCACGCCACGATGTTCACCGGTCGCTATCCGCACGAGCTCTCGGTCGACTGGAGCACGCCGCTCGACGACGAAATGCCGACCCTCGCCGAGCGTCTCGCCCAGCACGGATACGCGACCGTGGGCGTCGCCGCAAACGTGCACTATTGCTCGTACGAGTTCGGGCTCAGTCGGGGCTTTGCCCGCTATCGCGACTACGACGTTTCCTGGAGCGAGATGCTGCGCACGTCCACACTCACGCGCGCGGTCGTCGGCTTCGCGAATGGCTACCGCACGCGAGAATTCAGCCCCGGCCGGCAGACAGCCACACGTATCAACGAACGCCTGCTCGATCTGCTGGAAGCGCGGGGGAACCATCCGTTCTTTGCGTTCGCCAACTACTACGACGCCCATGCGCCGTACAATCCCCCTCCGCCATACGACACGCTGTTCTTGGGCCGTCAGGCCGTCAGTCGCGATCCCGCCGTCGACACGCTCGACAAGGCCCAGATCGCCGACCTTCAAGCGGCGTACGACGCATCAATCCGTTCGCTCGACGATCAGTTGCGAGACTTGTTTCGGGACCTCGAAACGCGCGGACTGCTCACAAACACCATGGTCATCGTCACCTCAGACCATGGCGAAGAGTTCAACGAGCACGGGCTGCTCAATCACGGCAGTTCGCTCTACATGCCGTCCTTGCACGTGCCCCTGCTGGTAATTCAGCCTGGCGTTGTCCCGACGGCGACCGTGGTCGAGTCGCGCGTGACACTGCGTGACCTCGCGGCAACGGTGCTCGCGGCGGCCCGCGTTCCGGAGTCGGCGCAACTTCCCGGAGAGTCGCTTGCGCGATGGTGGAAGCCGTTCACGCCGGCAAGCGATTCAGCCTACGCGCCAACGCCAGGGCTTTCACCGCTGATTGCCGAGCTGGATTATGCGCGCAACCTGCCAGGGACCTTTGCCGTCTCCAAGGGCGACATGCGCTCCGAAATCGTCGACGGGTTCCGGTACATCAAGAACGGCGACGGGCGCGGCGAGTTGTACGACCTGGGAGCCGATCCACTCGAGCAGCACGATCTGGTCTCGAAACAGGAGCAAGCTTCGCGCGCCGCCGAGCTTCGCAAGCGTGTGGACGCAATCCCGTTGCGCAACAAACCAAACGCGCGGCCCTGACAACGGATACTCGGCGCGAGTTGTAAACCCGAATCGCGATCAATAGCTTGCCCATGGCATTTCATTCGAGAATCGCGGATACGGGGCAGGCGCTGAGGGCCATGATGCAACACCACGTCAGGCGATGTTGCAACCCGTGAGCGAGACACCAACCACCGCATCCCTCAGCGCTGACCGTGCGGCGCCCTACCGCCGCCTCATTCTCGAGGCGGCGCCGCGCTTGATGGGCCAGTTCGATCGGGAATCACTCTCGCCGACGCGGGGCAGCTTCGATCGCGATCACTGGTCGTGGAAGTTCCGTGACTTCCCGGTGGTCGTGATGCAGGGGTCGCTGATCCCGCTGGCGTGGCTGTACAAGACGCCTTTCGCTGGGAACGTCTACCACGACAATGCACAGTTGCTGGAGTGGGTGGGGTACGGCCTCCAATCATTGCTGGAACGGCAGCACGCCAACGGCGCCTTCGACACTGTCGGCCCCAATACCCAAGACCACGGCATTACGCTTTACGCCGTCTACACCCTGACGACGGTCTCGCAGACTCTCGGCGATCGACTCCCGCCTGCACTGCGGACACGCGTCTCAAAGGCGGTGTCTCGCGCCTGCTCGTTCGCCGAGCACAGCGCCGAGGACTATTCGTTCATCAGTAATCATCAGGCGCTCTTCGCACTCGCATGGCTGCGCGCGGGGCTGATGGCCGGCGAACAGTCGCTCATCAAACGCGCCGACGATACGATTGCCCAAATCCTCGCTCGCCAGTCGAGCGAAGGCTGGTTTCTCGAATACAGTGGCGCCGACCCAGGCTATGAGTCGCTTGGCCTGCACTATCTGGCCATCTACCAGCGGGACAGACCGTCGGCCGCACTGCGTGCTGCGCTCGCGCGCTCCGTGGAGTTCTACGCGAACTTTGTGGCCGCGGACGGTAGCGTTGGCGGCGGCTATGGCAGTCGCGACACGCAGCTCTGGTATCCGGGCGGCTTCGAGCTCCTCAGCCCGCAGCTCCCGATCGCCGCCGGCATCGCCGCCTTCATGCGCTCGCGACTGGAAGTCGGCAATGTGGTCACGCTTCGGAACGTCGATGCGCACAACCTGCCAACCCTGATGGCCAGCTACTGCGATGCGGTCGAGGCGATCACGGATTCCCCGGAAGTCCCCTCAGCGTCACCACTCCCGTTCGAAGCCACACAACCGTTGCGTGTGTTCAGCGAGTCGGGGTTAGTTGTGGTGGGGACGCAACACTATCGGGCTGTCGCGAATCTCCGGAAAGGCGGGATGCTGGTGGTGTTTGGCGGTGATTCCGGCCGTATCTTGCACGAGGATGCCGGATATGTGATACAGGCTTCCGGTCACGACTGGACGACGGCGCTCACCGCGAATCCGGAAAAGGTTGAGCAGTCGGCAGCGTTCGTCCAGATTTCCGCGTCGTTTCTGCGGGCCAATCGCGAAGTGCTGACACCGTTCAAGTTCTTGATTTTGCGGGCGTTGAACCTCACGCTCTTCCGCAGCGTTTGGTTGGGTGCCCTGATCCGGAACATGATCGTCTCTCAGATCATCACCGGGCGGAAAGTGGGGCCCTACCGGGTCACTCGCCGCATTGATTTCGCGGACGACCACGTGACGGTGAACGATGAGATCGTGGCTGAAGGCGCCGCTTCGGTAACGGGCGTGCACCGCCCCAGAACGTATCAGGCCCAGCACATGGGTTCGGCACGGTACTTCCATCCAAGGGAGCTCGTCTCTATTGCAACGGCACTCACCGAAGCGCCAAACGAGCTGGCAGCGCGACTCCGGAAAGCGGCTCAGCTTTCCCTGCAGTTTGTCGTCGCATCCGCAACACCGCCCGACGCCGGCCTGCCGGTGACCACGAATTCCCGCGTTTCTGCCGCCCCTGACTTGACTCAGTGATGATCTATTTTCTGCTCCCTGCCTACAATGAGGAAGATGCCGTCCAGCCGCTGACCGAGAAGATCGGGGCCGCGATGGACGAATTCGGTGCGAAGTACAAAATCGTGGTCGTGAACGACGGGAGTCGGGATCGCACGCTCGAGCGCTGCGTTGAACTGGCCAAGCGGTACCCGATGCACATCATCAATCACAAGATCAATCGCGGCCTGGGCGAAACGATCCGCGACGGCATGGAGTACATCGTCGAAAACGGCTCGCTGACCGACGTGGCCGTCCGCATGGACTGCGACGACACGCACGATCCGCGTTACGCGATTGCGATGATCGAGAAGCTCCAGGCCGGATGGGAAGTCGTCATCGCGTCGCGCTACGCCCCGGGCGGAGGGCAGATCGGCGTGAACTGGTATCGCCGCACGATCAGTCGGTGCGCCAACCTGCTGATGAAGACCTGCTTCCCCATGCCGGACATCTGGGAATACACCAGCGGCTTCCGCGCCTATCGTGTGGCGGTGCTCAAGGATGCCGTTGGCATCTTCGGCAATCACTTCATCGATCTCAAAGGCATGGGCTTCACGGGCACGGTCGAAAAGCTGGTGAAGATGCGCATGCTCGGCGCGCGGGTAACCGAACATGGCTTCGTGCTGCGCTACGATCGCAAGTCGGGGCCCAGCAAGGTCGTCACGTCCCTCACGACGCTCGGCTATCTCGTCGTCATTGCGAAGTACATCGTGCCGTGGGGCGACATGGGACGGCGGTGGAAAGGACTGTGCCGGGATCGTCGCCTGAACTCCTATGGCCCTGACGGGCTTCCGCTCGGACGAATCGAGGTAAAGGACTGATGTGCGGCATAGCCGGTATCGTTGGACGTGAGCGCGGGTTCGTGCCTGACACGGAGCTGTTGGGCGCCATGCTCGACGCCATCGCGCACCGTGGCCCTGACGGCGAAGGCATTCACGTGGATGGCCCCGCAGCACTCGGCCACAAGCGTCTCGCCATCATCGACCTCGACACAGGGCGTCAGCCCATGTGCAACGAGGACGGGACGATCTGGATCACCTTCAACGGTGAGATCTACAACTACGTCGAACTGCGGCGTGAGCTCTCGCGTCACCACCAGTTCCGCACGCAGAGCGACACCGAAGTCATTCTCCATTTGTACGAAGAGTTGGGTGAGCGCTGTCTCGAACGGCTGAACGGGATGTTCGCGTTCGCGATCTGGGACTCCCGTCAGCAGCGCATTTTTGCGGCGCGCGATCGGGTCGGCATCAAACCCTTTTACTGGGCCATGACGGCCGATTCGCTGCTCTTCGCGAGCGAGCCGAAAGCTATTTTGGCGACAGGACTCGTGCGCGCAGAACCCGACGCGCAGGGACTCGAGGAGTATCTCACCTTCCAGTTCTGCCTCGGCGAACGCACGCTCTTCCGTCAGATCCAGAAGCTCGAGCCCGGGCACTACCTCACGTTCCGCCCCGGCCGCGACGCCGCGCCGGCCGACGTGCGCTACTGGGACTACAACTACGAACTCGACTTTCATCACACCGAGGATTACTTCCGCGAGCAGCTCGTTGCCCTGCTCAATGATTCGATCAAGCTGCAGCTGCGCAGCGATGTGCCGGTGGGCGCGCACTGTTCCGGCGGTATCGATTCGTCGACCGTGGTGTCGATGGCGGCGGGACGGTATCCGCACACGTTTCACACGTTCACGGGTGCGTTCCGCGAAGGGCCGCAGTACGACGAATCGCGGTACGCGCGTGAAGTGGCGGCGAATGTGAATGCGGAGTACCACGAGGTGTGGCCATCGGCCCGCGAGTTCACCGACACGCTGCCGTGGCTCATCTACATGATGGACGAACCGGCAGCAGGTCCCGGTCTCTTTCCGCAGTACTGCGTGTCGAAGCTCGCGCGCGATCACGTGAAAGTGGTGCTCGGCGGCCAGGGTGGCGATGAACTGTTCGGCGGGTACGCGCGCTATCTCGTGGCGTATCTCGAGCAGGCCATGAAGGGGGCCATTCAGGATACCGCCACCGATCCGCGTTATGTCGTGTCGTGGGATTCGATCGCGCCAAGTCTGGGAATGCTCAAACAGTACGCGCCCATGCTGCAGAGCTTTTTCAAGGAAGGGCTCTTTGAGGAGATGGACCGTCGCTACTTCCGCCTCGTGTCGCGCATCGACGACGCAGAGTCGCTGATCTCGGGCGATGTGTGGACGTCCAGCTCGCAGAGTCGGATGTTCGACTCGTATGCGCAGATCTTCAACAACCCGTCCACCAAGTCGTACTTCAACAAGATGACGAACTTCGATCTCAAGACGCTGCTGCCGGCGTTGCTGCAGGTGGAAGATCGCACCAGCATGGCCGTGTCGCTCGAGTCGCGGGTGCCGCTGCTCGATCATCGCATCGCGGAACTCGTGACCAAGATGCCGCCGTCGATGCGATTCAAGGGCGGCGACTCGAAACGCATCTTCCGCGAGTCCATCAAGCCGTTCATCCCGGAATCCGTGTTCACGCGTCGCGACAAGATGGGCTTTCCGGTTCCGCTCACCGAGTGGTTGCGCGGACCCATTCGCGATTTCGTTGGCGACATCATGCTGGGCACCCGCGCCCGTCAGCGCGGACTGTACCGCATGGACGGCGTCGAGAAGTTGCTCGCACCGGGCGCCGCGTTCGGACGGCCGCTGTGGGGACTTCTCTCGCTCGAGCTATGGCATCAGGCGTTTGTTGACGGCGATCGGTTGCCCAAGCGGCGCGAACGGCGTATGCCCGCAACTGTGACCGCCGCTGCGCTCTGACCTGACGTTGACCGTACGCGCGTGCGTGACGCGACGGCTGTGAGCGGCACCAGCGTATGGCGCCGGATCGGCCTCATGCGAGTGACCATCGTGCTGCTCGCTCTCGCGGTCTATACGCCCGCGTTCTGGTGGGGCACGCCGTACGCGACCGCAGCCGACCGCAGCAATGCGTGGGGCGTTGACGACGAACCACCGCTCGGACCGCTCGCGCAAGCGCACGACATTCTGCACCCCAAACCGGTGCAGAACCCGAATCTCGGTTATCCCATGTTGCACCCCTTCATGGTGCTCGGCGCCTTCGCGCCATACATGGGCTACGAGTTACTCACCGGCGGTGTGAAGAACCCGACGGTGGGCTTTCCTCACGGCTTCGTCGATCCCGTCAAGTCGCTTCGCAGCTTGACGCTCATCGCGCACTTTCTCTCGGTGCTGTTAGGTGTCGGCATCGTGCTTTGCGCGTACGAGATCGGGCGAGTGCTCTGGGATGAGCGCAGCGGTTTTGCATCGGCACTGTTCGTCATGCTGATGTATCCGATGTTCTACTACTCGCGCAATTCGAACGTCGATGTGCCGGTACTGTTCTACACCGCCACGGCGCTTGTGGCGTTCGCGTTCATCCTGCGCGATGGCTTCACGATGCGGCGATCAGTGATCTTCGGTTCCTTGGTGGGCTTGTCGCTCGCCACCAAGGAACCGTCATTCGCCTCATTTGTTTTTGCGCCATTCGTGGTGCTGTTGTTGCCCAATCCGGGCTCGGACGGCGCGCCGTGGCGCAACGCGAATTTCTGGCGCGCTGCGATTGCCGGCGCTGCCTGCACGTTCGTTGCGTACATGCTCGCCAGCGGCATGGCCATCGACTTTCACCGCTGGTCTGCCCATATCCGTTTCGTCCAGACTCGGCTCGCCGAAATGGAGAACAACGACGTAGCGTTTATACGCATGTATCCGCGCACGTTGGAAGGCGGTGTGCAGTTTGCTGCGCGACTGATCGAGCTGCTCGCACAATCCATGACCTGGCCCGGACTCGCACTTGGTGCGATCGGGGTCGCCGTCCTGGGCGTGCAGCGACGCCGCGAATCGCTGATTGCACTCTCTGCAATCGGCTACCTGCTGGTGATCTTCTTTTCCGCGCGCGTCGCGATGCTGCGCTACCTCATGCCAGTCGCATTCGTGTTCTCGATCTACACCGGTCGCGCACTCGTCATGGCATGGGAGTCGCGCCGTAGCCCAATGCGCCTCGGCGCCGCGGCGCTCGGACTTGCAAGTGCCGTGACGCTCGCTGCCTGGGCGATCGATCTCACCGATGGCATGCTGCGCGATGCGCGCTACGAGACCGCACAGTGGATTGCGGCCAATGCACGCCCCGGCGACGCGCTCGAGTATTTCGGTTCGGACTACAAGAACCCGCCGATGCCGGCCTCGCTGACGTCGCGCATGGCAATCCTGAATCGCGGCAGCAACTTCCGCGCTGACACCAGCGAAGTCGCCGTGAAAACCGTGATCAATGGTTGGGCTGAACGACGGCCGCGGTTTGTCGTCATCATCCCCGACTATACGAATCCCGGAAAGGAATACGCGGCCACCTGCCCGCCGCCGATCTTTCGCGGACTCGAAGACGGAAGCTTGGGCTATCGCCGCGTTGCGTTCTTTCACACGCAGACGATTCTGTCGTGGACCAAACGCCCCGATCTCGACTATCCGGTCGTCAACGCGCCGATCCGCATCTACGAACGTGTCGCTGTCGGAGCCGAGCGGTTATGAGTGCGGACGCCAAGCGCCGCATCTGGGCTATCGCGCGCGTACTGATCGCCGCTGCGATTCTTTACGCACTTGCGTCGAAGGGGCACCTCGACTGGCCGCGCCTGCAGGGTTTGCTGCGTGCATGGCCCCTGACCTTGGCCGCGCTGATACTGTTGCTGACTGCCTTCGGGATGACATCCTGGCGCTTCTGCATTCTGGCAGCGCCGCGCGGACTCGCGATGTCGCTGGCCAAGTCAATGCGTCTCACCCTGATCGGTAACGCGGCGAATTTTGTCATCCCGACGGTCGGGGGCGATTTGATCCGACTTTGGCTCACGCCCGGCGGTAAAACGCTCGACCGCACGCGCATCGGAACGATCTTGCTCCTCGATCGCGTGCTCGGGTTGCTTGGCCTCTTGCTGGTGCCACTTGCACTCGCGCCGTTTTTTCTCGACGTCGTACGCGGGAGCACGATCGTTCAGGCGTTGCTCGCGATTGCCGCCGGTGCCTCATGTGCACTGACCGGCGGCGTGATGATCGCACTGTCCCGCCGAGGCATTGCGAGCAGGCCAATTCAGTTCGCACTTCGTGTGGCTCCACTTGGTGGTTACCCTGCACGCATTCTTGACACCATTCATAGCTACCGCGTCGAACGCGGTCTGCTGCTCAGGGCAGTCGGCTGGTCGTTTGTCGCGAACCTGTGCGCAGCCGGGTGCATTGTCTTTGTCCAGTTGGCAACGATGCCTGGGAGCGCCGCACTCGTGGGAGGTTTTCTGACCTCACTCATCTTCGTGCTGAACAACGTGCCCATAACGCCCGGTGGCATTGGCATCACGGAAACGGCTGCCGCGTCGGTCTATCGGATCGCCGGGTTGCAGGGCGGTGCCGAAACGATGCTCGGCATGCGTCTCCTGTATCTCGTGCTCACTCCAGTCGGTGTGGTCATGTACCTGATCGACAGTCGCGCACGCCGCGAGGAGACCCGCGCAACCGATGATGGGAAGACACGCGCGACTCCAGCAGCCGCGTCACCGACGGCCGACACCTACTGAGCGGCCGATGATGCGACTCGTTCCAACGACTCAAGCCACGCGGCCGCGCTATCCCGTCACCCTCGCATGGTCATTGGCCGCTGTTGCCGCAGTGCTGTTGTCGCTGCCGATCGCACCGCTCCGCGCACAGCCACGCGTCGTGCTCAGCGGCGCAACGCTGATCGACGGCAACGGCGGTACGCCCGTGCCGAGGTCACGGATTGTTCTCGAGAACGGACACTTCACTTGCGTCTCTGACGCACGTGGTTGCCCGACCATGCCCGGCGATCGGGCGATAGATCTCTCGGGCAAATGGATCTCACCGGGGTTGATCGACACGCATGTGCATCTGCCCTTTGTGCTTGCGCCCAAAGGACTCTGGCGTCAGCAGCGTCTTCGCTTTGCGCTTGGTATCACGACGGTGCGCGATGCGGGATCGCTGGCGACCGATACGCTCCTCGCGGCACGGAAGACATCGGAAGAGGGCGTGCGCGCGGTGCCACGTCTCGTTGTCGCAGCCCGTGTCATGCCTGAAGACACAGCGCGCTACGGCACACCCATGGGCGGACCGTTGGCATCCAAGCTCGCGGAGCTCGGTGTCGACGCGATCAAGATCAAGGAACCGTTCATCAACGACAATTGGCGCGACGAGATTCGCGCCGCGCGCGCTGCGGGCATCCCATCGTTCGGTCATACGTGGGAAGACTCGAAGCATGTCTTTACGCGCGAGATGGTTGCGGCCGGGATCAGTGGCGTATCGCACATCATGGCCGTGGCACCAGGAAGCCAGCCCAACGGAACGGTGCTCACGCCGCCGGACTCTGCGAAAGATTTTTGGGCCTGGGAAAAGCGCCTGTGGTTGACGACCGATCAGGGGAAGCTCGATTCGCTGATTAACGAGATGGTGGCGGCCCATGTCTGGCTCGAGCCTACCATTGCTTTCGAGTACCACTTTGGGCGACCGCTTGTGACTCCGATCGAAGCGGCATTCCTGGGCGACCCCCCAACGCTGCGAGTGCTGCTGCGTGGCGTGCCGACAACAAACACGGTTCCCGCGCCTGCCTATCCTGAGACGTGGAAGAAGCAGTCCGCGTTTGTTGGTGAGTTTATCAGGCGTGGTGGGATGGTCGTTGCCGGTGCCGACGGAAAGGGTGTAGGTCTCGACCTTCACGAGGAGTTCCGCTTGATCGGTGAAATTGCGGGTTCGCCGATGGTGGGGTTGCAGTCGGCGACCAAGAATGCCGCAATCGCACTCAACCGCGCTGACATCGGCACCATCGAAGTCGGAAAGCTCGCCGATGCCGTCGTGTATTTCGCCGATCCGCTTGGCCCGGTTGGGTCGAGCCTGCGCATCGATCGCGTTATCAAAGGCGGCATGCTCTATTCAGCCGACTCACTGCGCGCCGAGTTCCAGAGCGAATACGCTGAGCGTGGGCGTACGCTTTGGCTCAAACGGCTTTTTTTCGCGCTCAAAGTGCTTGTCCCGCTGGGTGCGTCGACCGCAGTCTTGATCGTGTTCATGCGCCGTCGTCGTATGCCTTCCAGAGGCTCTATTTCCTGATGGCCCCATCTGCTGCTCAACCCATTAAGGCCCGCCGCAATCGTCACCGCTGGCTGCGCAATATTCACCTGTACGGTGGACTGCTCTGCTCCAGCTATCTCGTCGTGTACGGCATCAGTTCGCTTCTGTTCAGTCATCCCATCGGGCGCCTCGAGCGTGAAGGGCCCGTCCGCGAGTGGGTCGATACACTGAAGGCACCGGTCACACGCGACGATCCCGCAGGCACGGCGCGCCGGGTGGCGAGTGAACTCGCATTGGTCGGCCGCGTCAACGCACCGGAGTGGAAAGCGGACGAAGGCCTTTCGTTCACTGTCGTTCGTCCGGGATTCAAATATTCGGTGCGCGCGCAGGAGAGCGGGGTTGTCGCGCTCAAGGGGCAACGTCTTGGGTTGACCGCCGTGCTCAAAGGACTGCACGACGCGCGACAGTATCCCGATTCGGTGCCGCTCTCGCTATGGTGGAACTTCACCCACATCACGATCCTCGTACTGCTCTTTTCCACGGTGTCCGGCATCATTCTGTGGACCGGGAGCGGTCGATTCACGATGTCCGGTCGGCTGGTTCTCATCGGCGGAGCAGTGCTCGGTGTGGCACTGATCGGATGGTTGCTGCGATGAAATCCTTGTACGCACTCACGCGACAGATCCATCTCTTTGCCGGGTTGATCCTCGCGCTCGCGATTCTGTTTTACACGATTTCCGGCGTCACCTTCGTGTACGCCAAGTGGATTCCGCGTGAACCCACGCGCGACTCGACCGAGACGATGGAAATCCCTACGGCCGTCGCAACGAATGATGGAAAGCTGCGCAATTACGTCGTGACGCGGGCCAACGCACGTGGGCGCACCGATGGATTCCACGATACGCCGACTGGTGGGCTCCGTCAGCAATGGAATTCACCGGCGATGCGCGTCGACGCGGAAGTCTCGGCCGATCGTACAAAGCTGACGATCACGCGCGCCAAGATCGGTCCGTTGAACATGCTCCGATACCTGCATGTTCTTTCGGGACGCGGGGGTGGTGTCGGCTACCTCGCGTGGTGGTTGGTGCTCGATGTCGTCTCCGTCGCAATGCTTGTCTTCGCGGGCACCGGATTCCTGCTCTGGTATCGTAGCACCAAAGACCGACGACTCGGTTGGCTGATCCTGGGGGCATCGTGGACGTACGCGGTGGGCCTGATCGCTTGGCTCGCCTGGTCATAACAACGTCATTCGGCATCGTTCAATGCGCATCAGACTTTTTCTGACCTGCTGGGTCGTGTTCTGCTTGCACTTCGCGACGGATTTTGTGCGGGAGCACTATCTCGTTGTCAGCATCGTCGAAGATGCGAGCTTTGACCTCACCAAGTACTACGGGCTGCACGAAGACATCTTCAAAAATCCCGACTACACGCCTCAGGGTGGCGTGCACCACGGCGCGAATCCGGGCATCTCGATGCTCGCGGCCGTGCCGTACTTCATCACCAAGCCAATCGTCGACGCGGTCGTCGCGCGTTCGCTGCAGTCGCGCAAAACCGATGGATCGGACACGCTCGCCGTCTACAACGATCCGCGCGAGGCACGGGTCAGGTTCTATCGCGACGCGCGACGGCTCGGACTCGATGTCCGCTTCGGGCTCGTGGGCATCATCACGATGGTGCTGTGCATGGCGCCACTCTCGGCGTTCGGTGTCGTGATACTCTTTCGCATTCTCGAAGGCACTGGGCTCAACGAGAAGAACGC
>Ga0105044_10005945_pt1 | contig 16774 bp, 17 predicted proteins | sample MAT01_FD_78092 | JGI IMG/M metagenome (GOLD analysis project Ga0105044, IMG submission 78092) | Freshwater microbial communities from Lake Fryxell liftoff mats and glacier meltwater in Antarctica - MAT-01 | ecosystem: Environmental > Aquatic > Freshwater > Ice > Liftoff microbial mat | place...
CAAAAGTGTACCCGATGCGTGGATCGAGTTGACGATCAGCGAGGGTCGCAACCGTCAGGTCCGCCGCATGACCGCCGCCGTGGGCTATCCCACCCTACGTCTGGTGCGCTGGGCGATTGGGCCGTGGAATTTGGATGGCTTACACCCCGGCATGTGGCGCGAACTTGCTTGTCCCCGCACGCCTGCAGAATGGCATCAATTGATACGTATCCAGGAGAAGCCCTAATGACACACTTGATTCGACCTGTCCAGCCGCGCGATCACGCCGAGTGGCTCCGCTTGCGCAATGCCCTGTGGCCCCATGAAGTTGCGGAACACGACGCCGCCATTACCAATTTTTTCGCTGTCGCGCCGACCAATCTCACAACATTGGTGATCGAACGGCCCGATGGCACCCTGGGTGGGTTTGCCGAAGTTGGGCAACGACCCTATGCCGAAGGGTGCCATACATCGCCAGTCGGCTTCCTGGAGGGACTTTATGTGGATGCCGATCTGCGTAGGCTGGGCTGGGCGCGCCGCTTGGTGGCCGCAGCAGAGGATTGGGCCCGCCAACAAGGATATACCGAGATGGGGAGCGATTGCGAATTGGAAAACAGGGATAGCCTAGCCATGCATCTGGCACTCGGCTTTGACGAGGTGGAACGCATTATCTGTTTCCGCAAAGCGCTGACGTGAGAGACAGAGTTACTTTTCTTCGTCTTCAGGCGCGTCCTCTGCCGGCCACTCTTCGTCTTCAGCGTATTCGCGATCATCTTCCGTGCTGTCGTCGATTGGCGTGCCGCTATAGCCCCCAATGACGACAATGAATTCGCCCTTGAGTGTGATTCCGGCTACTTCGCTCAGCAGCGAGGAGAGCGTGCCACGCCAGACTTGCTCATAGAGTTTGGTCAAGTCATTGGCGATGGCCGCCGGGCGATCGCCATAGGTTGCCAGCGCGTCTTTGAGAAACTCGGCCAGGCGATAGGGACTTTCGTAGAAGATGAGCGTGTGCGGCGACTGTTGATCCACGGCCAGGAAACGCTGGCGTTGCCCCCGTTTGCGCGGCGGAAAGCCGCGAAAGGTAAAGCTGTGTACCGGCAAGCCCGAGAGCACCACCGCCATAATCAACCCCGCTGGGCCAGGAATCATGGTGACCGGCAATTCTTCTTCGACAGCACGCCGCACAGCGATGAAGCCGGGATCGGCGATGCCTGGGGTGCCGGCATCCGTCACGACCGCGACGGATTTACCATCTTTGATCAAGCCAATAATCCGCTCGACAGATTTGCGTTCGTTGTGTTCGTGAAACGCGATCTGCGGTTTGCTAATGTCAAAGTGCTTGAGCAGACGCCCGGTCTTGCGGGTATCTTCGCTGGCGACATAATCCACAGTGCGCAGCGTCTCTAGCGCGCGCAGGGTAATATCTTCCAGATTGCCAATCGGTGTTGCAACAAGATAAAGCATGGAACTCGATCTATCGAATATGACTGCAGAATACAAATAGCGGATTGCCACCTGCTATTATGCGTTAAAAGCCCGATAACCGCAATCCTTACCTCAATTCAGGAGCTAGCATAGAGCGCACGGGTCATCAGACCAATCGCCAAGATGGTTAAGCCAAAGCCGATCCCGACGTACAACCGCGCGCGCTGCCCGTCGCCTGTGGCGGCTAGGTGACGCAGAACGGGACGCAATGCACCATCGCCAATGCCCATCAGCGCCACGGCAATGATGGCACACAACACAACGATCTACAGCGCTACGAGCGCGCAAACGAGCGCGCCTATCCTGCCGTAGCGCGCCTGTCGCTGGCCCAATTTGGCAATGATATTGATTATCTGGTACGCCGGATCGATGCGTTGTTGGCACAAGCCTTTGACAAGCAACCCAGCACCATCCCGTTGCCGGTGCTTGCCCAGTCGCTGGCGGGGATCTACAGTTGGGTGCTCCAAGCTTGGCTGAACGGACAATCTAGCATGACCGGTGAAGAAGTGGCAGCTTATCTCCAGCGGCTGGTAAGTGCGACAATCAAAGAAGCATTAGGGGTCACGCAAGAGTAGGCAGCGAGAGCAAGGTAGCTGTCCTATGTACGCCTGCATGACCTACCCTAGCGAAGTACGTTGCCGATATATTGGCCCGTGTACGACTCGGCACACCGGGCGATCACTTCGGGTGCGCCTTGCGCCACAATATAGCCACCTAGGCGGCCGCCTTCCGGCCCCAGGTCGATCACCCAATCGGCGCTTTTGATCACGTCCAGATGATGCTCGATCACCACCACGCTATGGCCCGCATCGACCAACTGATTGAGCGCGTCGAGCAGACGTTGAATGTCGGCCAGATGCAGACCGGTGGTCGGCTCGTCGAGAATGTAGAGGGTGCGGCCACCACGCTTGATCTTGCCCAATTCGTGAGCCAGTTTGATACGTTGTGCTTCGCCACCCGAAATCGTAGTAGAGGATTGGCCGAGCCGGAGATAGCCCAAGCCCAATTGGTTGAGCACACCAAGTTTGTGCGCCAGCAAGGGTGAATCTTGAAAGAAACAGGTCGCTTCTTCAATCGACAGATCCAACACCTGGGCAATGCTCTTGTCGCGATAGGTGATCTCCAAACTGATCCAGGTTGCGCCAGGCACTCAGAAACGCTTCTTGGGCCGCATCTTCGGCCAAATAAAAATCGCCTAAAACGGCATAGGCACAGCCAAAGGCCAGATCTTGGAAACGCTGGACGATCTCGGCAAAGGCAAGCTGTTTATCGGCGCGGGCCGTCCGTTCGGCAGCCGCCTGCGCAATCAACTGGGTAATGTCTTGCAAAGGTTTATCCATTCTCTTTGTAATAATCAATATGATAATCAATAGAATAATTAATCATCTACTGTTCTATGATCAGAGCCAAATGATGAACAAAAGGTTACCAAAGGCAATTTCGTACAAGTAAAGGATATTACTTATTAATTGCTTTGTAATGAGATGACAAATTTAGCCCCGATCCTGACAGAATTGGCCCAAAATTTCCTATTGCCGCGCCCCTGGCAAGGTGATATCATCGTATACCGAAGCAGTTAGCTGCAATTGTGCCCAATGGATGAATGGCAGGTCAATGGATTCTTTCCGAAATTTCGTACGGCCGATAACGATGCGATTCACACGGCACCGGCAACAGCCCCTGGGTTTCTATCGCCGGTTTGTCGTAGGTGCGGCACTATCAGTACTGCTGTGCGTCATCGTGGCTGGGTCTACGCTTCTCTGGCCAACCATGCTTGCCAATGTTACCAACAAAGTTAGCTATGTTGTCCTGGACTTTGCCTATCGCAACAACTTCTTCGCCGAGGCCATCACAGCGAAGTCGAATTTGGTGTCGGCAAGCGAACTGCGCCCCACCATCCAGACCAATGGGCCATTGCAGGTTGATACGACCAATCCCCGCTATTTTGCCGATGCAGATGGCAACATTGTCTATCTGACGGGCTCTCATACCTGGTCGACTTTACAAGACAACGGCGGCGGCGATCCACCGGTTGCATTCGATTACAATCAATATCTAGATTTTCTGGAAGAACATAATCACAATTTTTTTCGGCTCTGGACCTGGGAAGAGGCGCGATGGACGACCGAAACCAGTGACACAAATTATTGGTTCAATCCAGCGCCCCCCTTCCAACGTACGGGGCCGGGGGTTAGCCTCGATGGCAAAGCAAAGTTTGATCTGACCAAGCTGAACCAAGCATATTTTGATCGGATGCGGGCACGCGTCGAAGCAGCCGGGCAACGGGGCATCTATGTATCGATCATGCTCTTCAACGGCTGGAGTGTGTCGAACGCCAAAGGTGGCTTTGCGCTGAATAATCCATGGCAAGGTCACCCGTTCAATCGCAATAATAATATCAATGGCATTGACGGTGATCCCAACCAGGATCATAGCGGCGAAGAAAGCCACACATTGAGTATACCGGCGCTGACAGCCATTCAAGAAGCCTATATCAAGAAGGTGATTGACACCGTCAATGATTTAGATAATGTATTGTATGAAATCAGCAATGAAAGCGCCGATAGTTCCACGGCGTGGCAATATCAGATGATCAACCTGATTAAAAGCTATGAAGCCACCAAACCGCTGCAACATCCAGTCGGCATGACTGTCGAGTATTTTGGGGGGGATAACGAGCGCCTCTTTGCCAGCCCAGCCGACTGGATTTCCCCCAATGGGCCGCTGTATGACCCAATCACGGCAGATGGGCGCAAGGTGATTTTGCATGACACCGATCATCTATGTGGCATTTGTGGTGATCGCGATTGGGTCTGGATGGCTTTCACGCGTGGCCTGAATCCCATCTTTATGGATGGCTACGATGGCGCAGGTTATGGCGTGGGCGGCAACGGCTTTGATTTTGATAATATTACGTGGGTCAGCTTGCGCCGCAATCTCGGGTATACACACAGCTTTGCGCAACGCATGAACATGGCCCTGATGACGCCGCAGAATGATCTTGCTTCTACCGGATATTGTCTGGCCAACCCAGCCAGTACGAATGCGGCGTATCTGGTATATGTACCAGATGGGGGCGCAGTTACAATCGATCTTTCGGCCACAAGCGGCGACCTGACCCTGGAATGGTTTAACCCAGCAACGGGCGTAAGTACCAACGGTGGCACCCTGCGCGGTGGCAAGCAACAAACGATCACCACACCCTTTGGGGACGACGCGGTCGTCTATCTCTACCAGCCTGTCGCCGGCGCAACACCGACGACGAATCCGCTGGGCACACCAACACCCACTCCAGCAGGCACCGCCACCACGAATCCCGCTAGCACACCAACACCGAATCCAGATGGCACACCGACAGCCGACCCCACTGCGGCGATCAACCCGACACTAGTCGCAACGGCCGCCTTAACACCAACCCCAGGCGGCCTAGCAATGCCCCACCACAAACTATTTTTCCCCACAATCCGCGGCAACGACCCCTGAACTACGTGACAAGCAACGTTAGGCCGTGAGTGTACCTTTGGTACTGGGTACATCGCCGCGCCGTGGATCGATCTGGGTAGCCGCATCCAAGGCACGCGCAAAGGCTTTGAAGAGCGCCTCTACTTTGTGATGATCATTGCGGCCATAAAAGACCTTGGCATGCAGATTCATACGAGCGTGAATAGCAAAACTTTCAAAAAGATGAAAAAGCAAATCCGTGCCGAGTTGGCCCACTTTGGGCGTAACAAAGTCAGCATCAAAGACACAATAGGGGCGGCCGCCCAAATCTACGGCAACCAAGGCAAGTGCCTCGTCCATAGGCACAAAGCTGTGTGCGGTGCGCACAACGCCCCGCCGATCACCCAGGGCTTGGTCGAGTGCTTTGCCCAGACAAATCATCACGTCTTCGGCGGTGTGGTGATCATCGATATAGAGATCGCCCGTCGCCTGCACAGTGATATCAAAGAGGCCGTGCCCGGCAAACAGCGTCAGCATATGATCCAAGAAGCCAATCCCGGTATTGACCTCGGCACGCCCACTACCGTCTACATTCAGCGTGGCAACGATCTGGGTTTCTTTAGTCTGGCGTTCGATCTTGCCTTGACGCAACATCAGGGTGTTTTTCATAGCGCTGGCTAGCCTTCTTTCTACACGAAAACAGGAATGAATAGGATACAGTCATCTACGCTGCTAGCCCGTTGTGCGGACAGCGGCAGAAGCACAACACGCAAATTGGCGACAACTCAGGCAACAGCATACTGGCAGACGGATGACGTGTCAATTTGGTGGGCCACATGGTGTATTTGAATCTTTGTACTTACGACCATATGTAAACATAAAGCAATCTTTGGGTAGAGGTTTGCGTTTCTTTTACTCCGCACTTTCAGCATACGGAATTTTTTGTAAGGATTTGGCAGCAAATGTCTGCTAGCAAACCCTACGTACAGACAAGGATTACTGGTTTAGAACTATTTCTAAAGCTTTATTTGCGTATGCCTTTTGCCAGTACGCAGGCGTGAATTTGCATACGCATTCTTCTATTATTTTTTGCTGCAGCAATTTTATTCGTAGACCAAGGAGTCGTTAGATGGGTACGCCCAAAGTTAGTATTGGTTTCGCAGTGTATAATGGCGAATCTTACCTTGCGCAAGCGATTGAATCGATCTTGAATCAGACCTTCACCGATTTCGAGTTGATCATTTCCGACAATGCCTCCACCGATCGCACGGCTGAACTTTGCAAGCGTTATGCCGCGCAAGACGCCCGCATTCGCTATTATCGCAATGCAACCAATATTGGCGGAGCCAACAATGAAAACCTGACTTTCCGCCTGGCCCAAGGCGAATACTTTCGCTGGGCCGCCCATGATGATGTCTGTGCACCGGAATTATTAGCCCGCTGCGTTGCGATCCTCGATGCCAGCCCGCAGATTGTTTTATGTTCGACGGCGATCATCAAGATTGATGAAAAAGGTAATCAGCTTGGCATATTGAGCCGTAACAAAAGTGTTGATCCCGAACCCCATGTGCGCCTGCGCGAGATGGCGAGTATGGATCACTGGTGTGAAGAGAGTTATGGGTTAATCCGTACGGCGATTTTGCGCAAGACAGCGCTGCAACGCAACTATACCGATTCAGATCGGACGCTGCTTGCCGAATTAAGCTTATATGGCATGTTCTATCAAGTGCCCGAAACGCTCTTTTATAAACGCATCCATCCCACCATGTCCACCTTTGTCTATCCCAAATGGCGGGCGCGCATGGCTTGGTTTAATCCAACATTTAACCTGGCCGAGAACATTACCTGCCCCCATTGGTTACAATTCTTTCACTATCTGGGTACGATCAAAGCTGCGCCCCTAACCGTGTTTGAACGCTTACGCTGCTACCAATATGTGTTAGGACGCTGGCTTTGTTTGGAAGGACACGGTCGCTCTATGATTTCTGATCTGGTGCTTGCCGGCGTGCGCTTGCCCAGGTTTTTATACAAGCACATGCGCAATGCATTGCACCACGCACAACCATCTGTCTTATCGAACTAATTGAATCAGGCTTGCGCTTGATGAGGAAAGTATCTTGCAGACAACCGCACAACGTATCGCACTTTTAGGACTCTTTGGAGTAGGCAATTTAGGCAATGAAGCATCATTGACCGCGGCGCTGTTGCACCTGCGCGCGGCGCAGCCCGACGCACAATTGGTCTGTATTTGTGCCAATCCAACCGATGTAGCCGCCAACCATCAGCTTGCCGCAGTTCCGCTGGTATTGACAGGGCGTCACCCTTGGCACCAATCGACCAAGCGTCTGTGGCGCTTGCTCCTGCGCATACCGCTTGAAGCGGTACGCTGGGTACATACCTATCGTTTTCTGCAGACAATCGCGCTGATCATTGTGCCAGGGACCGGCATTCTCGACGATTTTGGCGTGGAACCCTGGCAAATGCCCTACGATCTTTTTGTGTGGGCGTTGCTGGCCAGGCTGCAGGGTACACCATTGCGCTTTGTGAGCATTGGCGCAGGGCCCATTCACCATCCGCTCAGTCGCTGGTTGATGAAATTCGCGGCACAATCCGCCGATTATCGCTCCTATCGCGATCTGATCTCCAAGGCGTTCATGCAGAAGATTGGCCTTGATACGCAGCAGGATCGAGTCTATCCCGACCTAGTGTTTAGTCTACCCAAACCTCTAGAGGCATTGCCGCAGCCAGCCGGGCAACCGACCCGCACGGTTGGGTTGGGCATGATGGCCTACTATGGCTGGCACAATCAGGCAGATAGGGGTGAAGCAATTTATCAAACTCATATCTGCAAGCTCGTACGCTTTACGCGTTGGTTGCTTGATCAAGGCTACACTATCCGGCTCTTGATCGGCGAACATACGGATCAACGGGCAGTGGACGATCTACGCGCTGCGCTTGCTGACATACCAACACCAACCTTGGCCGCGCGGCTTGTGGCAGAACCCATCACTTCGCTGTCGGCATTACTCGAGCAGATCGCAGCGACGGATCTGGTGGTTGCCACCCGGTTTCACAATGTGCTCTGCGGCTTGATGATGAATAAACCGGTGGTTTCGCTTGGCTATGCGCAAAAAAATGATGTACTAATGACCGAGATGGGCTTGGGCGCGTATTGTCAGCATATCGAATCTTTCGATGTTGATCAACTTATCTGCCATTTTGGCGAACTGGAACACGACAGGCAACAGATCCAAGCGCATATCCAGGCCAAGAATCAAGCGTACAGCCAGGCGCTGGCCGAACAATATGGGCAGATTTTCGCAAGTGTGTAGTGGTATGTGTTGGTACCTTATAGATAAAACCCTTAAAAGTCGCACAAGGATGCTCGACTGAGCTATAGGTTATTTGTGCGACTTTTAAATGGGTTGTCCCTTAGCACGCGGGGGAATTTTGATTATGCTACGTCTACTCTTGCTCCGTTTGTTGGAAAGTTATTTTCGGCATCGCTGGCTCTATGGGCTGCCATGCCTGTTGATGAGCGCAGTCGCTTATCTGTATATTGCGCAGTTGCCAGCCACCTATGTGGCGCAGGGCACACTGTATGTGCAAGACAAAACATTGCTCTCTTCGCTGACAGCTTTACGGCCGGATGGATTTTCCTGGGTTACGCCGGCCCAAGCGACGGTCAGCGAACTCAATGAACTGCTCAACACGCAGGCATTTTTGCGGGCCATTGTCGAACAAACAGACTTAGAGATCAAGTTGAGTGAAGGATCAGAGACGGTCGAGGCAACGATTGACGAGGCGCGCGAAGCCATTTGGCTGCGCACATTGGGCAACAATCTGGTGTTGATTGGTGCCACCTACGAGATGCCGCGCGTGACCCATCAATTAGTCGCGGCCACCATTGAAATCTATTTGCAGTGGAAAATGAACTTAACCCAAACAGATAGCACAGCAGCCCAGGAATTCTTTGCGGAGCTCATTAAAAATTACCAACAGGAAGTTGAGCCTGCCCGCCAAAGGCTAGCAGATTATTTGGCTACCCATCCCAGGCCAGTTCGTGGGGAACGAACCGAACAGGAAATCGCCGACATCGCACGCCTGCAAGCAACCCTTGCACGCGCCGAAGAGCGCCTGCGCAATGCCCAGAATCAGGAAGAAAATGCGCGCCTAGCACGAACACAAGCAGAAAGCAATGTTCGTCAATCCTATTCGGTTGTCGATGCGCCGATGCGCCCGCTAGCACCCGAACCAGCGCGCAAGCAGATCCTCTTGATGGTGGCGTTGTGCTTGCTGGCCGGGGTAGGGTTGAGCACAGTTGGAATTATCAGTGGTGCGCTGCTCGATCAAACCTATCGTTTTCCAATTGATGTGTGGCAGGGACTGCAGCTACCCATATTGGCCATGATCACAGAAGTAGGATTGGAGGTGAGCACACGACCGCCTATTGAACAGTTCGTGGCAGCACAGGCCGTCCCCAACGCGCCGCTGATCAAGCCAAGTAGCTATGCTGGCAAGCCGAATAACGGTATCCCTATTTCTCCTGGGCGTAGTCAATAGTAGCGTACTTGGAATGAAATCCGTACCAGCAAGCAGAAACCAATGCGTTCGCTATCAAACCCGGACGCCAAAGCCAATCACGACGTTGAACCAGGTATCCAATTGTGATACCAAGAGGCGGCAGCATGAACATGACAGCACCCCCATCCTGGCCAAGCAATAGCCATAGCCGGCAAAATACGCCGATCCGCGCGACCTTTGTTATGGAGCAACACCTTGGTCACAGTACATTTTACCAAAATTTGCGCTACTCACTCCAGGCCACAAGCGAGTTGGAAGCAAACTGGGTAGAGATTACCTATCGAGGCAGCGGCGCGTGGTGGGAAATGCTAAAATTCCTACCTGAACATGTGCGCGGCAGTTTGTATGGACGGCGTCAAGTCGCCACCGGACTGCGCCGACAGTCCAATGATATTATCTTCTTTAATACGCAAGTACCGGCGGCGTTGGGGAAGAAAGCCATTGGAAGACAGCCCTATATTTTGTGTACTGATATTACACCTCGGCAATATGATCGTATGGCAGAAGCGTATAGCCACCATCCAGATCGCAATCCCTTGCTGAAACGCTATAAGCATTGGCTGAATGCTACCCTGTTTCGCCACGCCGCCCAGATCTTACCCTGGTCGAATTGGGTGCGCCACTCGCTGATCCAAGAGTATGGCGTTGCACCGGCGCGCATTTCTGTCGTTCCCCCCGGGGTTGACACCACGCGTTGGCACCCTGTGCCGCGCACATCACGGCACGGTCCACTCCAGATTCTATTTGTAGGGGGTGATTTCTATCGCAAAGGCGGTGAAATTCTACTGCAAGCTTTTCGTGGCTTGCCCACCGGCACAGCCGAAGTGACGATGGTGACGCGGTCTGCGATCCAACCGGGCGCAGGCGTGACGGTGCGCAATGATTTACGCCCCAATTCACCAGAACTGATTGCGCTTTATCAGAGCAGCGATCTATTTGTATTGCCCACCAAAGCCGAAGCGTTTGGGATTGCCGCCGTAGAAGCCAGTGCAGTAGGGCTGCCCGTGATTGCCACCAACATTGGCGGCGTCAGTGATATTGTCATCGATAATCTGACGGGGCTACTCATGCCCAGCAACAATGCCGAAAACTTGCGTGCGCTGCTCCTACGCCTGATCGAGGCACCAGAGCAGTGCGCACGCCTGGGCGATGCCGCGCGGAACCATATTGAGACGCATTTTGATGCGCGCAAAAACGCCGCCCGCATTCTGGAAATTATTGTTGCCCAACAACTGGCAATCCCCAGCCGCCCCGTGACGGCAAAGCGTCCGTAACAGGTACGGATCTACCCTCAGCGTTGTGCGGTTACCATCTCGGCAAACCGCACACCTGTACTATAGGCTTGTTGCAAGAACTCCTGTTCATCGGTAATGCCGGTGTTGTGTATCGAGACTTCGTAGCTGATCGGCTTGGTATAGGGCGAGTGGGCAATCAGCGTTGCCGCTTGTTGCCAATCCACTGCGCCCGCAAAAGGCAGCAGATGTTGGTCGGCCTGGCCGTTATTGTCATGCAGGTGCAGCACACAAAGCCGTTCCAGCAGTGGGGCCAACCGATCCATACGACTATAGCCGAGGATGGCATGGCCGGAGTCGTAACAAAAGCCAATGTACTCGGCTGGATAGTGGGCATAGGCCTGCAAAATCAAGTCAAAGTTATCCGCAGCAGCGGTCATGGCCACCGCGCAAGCCGCAACACCCGCAAAGTCGATCAGATTTTCCAAAGCGATACGAATGCCGCGATCCATTGCGTAAGGTTGTAGCTCATCCAACGACTTGCGCAGTTGCGTCCAGATCATGGCATTGAAGCCGGCCAGCGCCGGAGCTTGCGTGGGCGGATAGGCGTGCATCACCACGGCATCGCCGCCCAAACGCGCTGCGAAATCAATACGATTCTTCACTAATTCTATGCCAGCCAAGCGCGCATATTCCTTGGGCGAATACCAAAATTTCTCCTTTCCCTCCGAACCATGCACATCTGCCAATTGTAGGCCGTACTCCTTGAGCCAATGACCAATCTGTTCGACTTCTGCCGCGTGATAGACAAAGTCGGTATTCCAATGATGACACCAGTGCACATGCGTGAAGCCAGCTTCGGCGATTGCGCGCAAAGCAGCCTGTGGATCACCTTGATCCGCTTTATAGTCGGTGGTGATAGAGAACATTGTATGTCCTTTCCTTGCAAAGAGATCAGCAAAAGCTTATTTCTTGAAAGTATATTGACAGGGTTTTTCGGTAATAACAAAGTTATAGTTAGTACGTAACCGATAGTTACCTAAAGTATGGCTAAACAGGTATTCGCAAATCTGCTTCTTGATCGGGCTTAATCAAGGAACATCAGTATTCAACACAACATGGGCCGGCGGTTATAGCCAACATCAATAGCCGACATGTCAAGAGAGAAAAGGGTATCGCTGTGAGTTCACCGAAAGTCAGTATTGGTCTCCCAGTCTACAATGGCGATGAATTTTTAAGCAAAGCGATCGAATCGATTCTCGGACAGACTTTTACAGATTTTGAATTGATTATATCAGATAACGCATCAACTGATCGTACAGCAGCCATCTGTCAAAGCTATGCTGCCCAAGATTCGCGCATTCGTTACTATCGGAATGCCACAAACATCGGCGGGGCGAATAATGGCAATCGGACCTTTCAACTTGCCAGAGGTACCTACTTTCGCTGGGCAGCGCACGATGATCTTTGTGCACCAGAGTTGATCGAGAAATGTGTGGCCGTACTAGATCATGATCCAAACGTGGTTCTCTGCTATACGCAGACTGTAAATATTGATCAAAAAGGCAACCCATGTGGGATAGCCACATTGAATCGTGCCACATCCACCAAAGTAGACAAGCGATTTCGCGATCTGGCCTTTCGCAACGACTATTGTGAGCCTTCTTATGGGCTTATGCGGAGCGCAGAGCTGCGCAAAACGCGCCTGGAACAAGATTTTACAGGTTCTGATCGTGTGTTGTTGTGCGAGTTGGCTTTTCTTGGGCGCTTCTATGAAATTCCAGAGCCACTCTTTTATAAGCGGCACCACGCCAAAAATGTTTATATTGATTGGCGCGCGCGCATGGCGTGGTTCAACCCAGAGTGGAAAGGGAAAATCACCTTTCCGAATTGGCTACAATTTTTCAACTATCTGATAGCCATTCAGCGAGGTCCGCTTTCGGTGCCAGAAAAATTCTATTGCTATCTGATTATGGGCGGGTGGGTCGTTGCTCATGGCAATAGCATGATCAAAGATCTGCTAGTTGCGCTACAGATGTCTCTACATACAAAGGAATGGCGAAAAAATGCACACGTTTACAACTGGGAATAAGAATGCACACCAGGCGCACTGTCGCTTCTGTGGTAGCCCGCTAGAACACACCTTTGTGGATCTCGGCATGTCGCCACTCTGTGAAAGCTATGTACCGGTCGCGAATCTCAATCAGATGGAGCCTTTCTATCCGCTGCATGTCTATGTTTGCGATCAATGTTTTCTCGTCCAACTAGAAGAGTTTGTCAGCCCTGAGCACATTTTTACCGAATATGCCTATTTCTCTTCTTATGCCGATAGCTGGCTGCAACATTGTCGCACCTATACAGACATGGTTGTCGAACGCTTCGGGTTGAGCAAGCAGAACTTTGTTGTCGAGTTGGCAAGCAACGACGGCTATCTCTTGCAATATTTTGTAGAGAAGCAAATTCCGGCGCTCGGTGTAGAGCCAGCGGTTAATGTAGCCAAGGTAGCCGTCGAAAAAGGTGTGCCAACTCTGGTAGAATTTTTTGGTACAGCCTGTGCGCGCCAGATGATTGCCAATGGGCAACAGGCCGATCTCATTATTGGGAATAATGTACTGGCCCAAGTGACAGATCTGAACGATTTCGTGGCGGGGATGCAGCTACTGCTCAAGTCCGAGGGCGTGATTACCCTGGAATTTCCCCATTTGTCGCGGTTGGTCGAAGGCAATCAATTTGACACAATTTATCACGAACATTTTTCCTACTTCAGCTTTATCACGGTGGAAAAAATCTTTGCTGCCCACGGCATCACACTCTTTGATGTTGAAACGTTGTCTACCCATGGTGGCTCGATCCGCATTTATGGTCGCCACACCGCGGATCAGTCGAAACCGGTTGGCGACCGCGTGATCGCCATGCGCGCCGCCGAAGCCGCCGATGGCATTACCAATCTGGCCTATTACGCGGCCTTTGCCGAACAAGTAAAAAGTACAAAACGCAAGCTGTTGAACTTCTTAATAGAAGTCCGTACCCAAGGCAAAACTGTGGTTGGCTACGGCGCGCCGGGCAAAGGCAACACGTTGCTGAACTATTGTGGTATCCGCACAGATTTTATCGACTACACGGTTGACCGCAACCCGTATAAGCAAGGCAAATTCCTGCCCGGAACCCATATCCCAATCTTTGGCCCAGAGAAGATTCAAGAGACGCAGCCCGATTATGTTTTAATCCTGCCGTGGAACTTTAAGGAAGAGATCATGACGCAGGTCGCTTATATCCGTGAATGGGGTGGCCAATTTGTAGTGCCGATCCCTGAAGTGACAATTTATCCATAAAGCGGCCGGTTGGCAAGCCTAAATCGGATGGATCAACCATGTAAAAGTCATACAAATTCTCTCGAAAAACTGATTATGATGGTATGACTTTGAAGAATTTTACCGACGACAAAGAGGATTCAAATGCAAGTATTGGTAACGGGTCATAAAGGGTATATCGGCGCGGTGCTCATGCCAATGTTATTGGCAGCTGGACATCAGGCCGTCGGCATTGACAGCGATCTCTATGCGCGCTGCACGTTTGGCAACGAATTGGTAGAAACACCCACGATCCGCAAGGATATTCGCGACATTCAGATCGCCGATCTCGAAGGCTTTGATGCGGTCATCCATCTGGCCGCGCTCTCGAATGATCCGCTGGGCAATCTGAACCCAGCGCTAACCTACGATATCAACCAACATGCTTCCGTACGGCTGGCACGCTTGGCCAAAACAGTGGGTATCACGCGTTTTCTCTTTTCATCCTCGTGCAGCACCTATGGCGCAGCCGGCGACGAGATGTTAACCGAAACAGCCGATTTTAATCCTGTCACGCCCTATGGTCATTCCAAGGTGTTGGTAGAGCAAGCAGTGGCACAATTGGCGGATGACAACTTTAGCCCAACCTATTTGCGCAATGCAACAGCTTACGGAGTTTCGCCCCGTCATCGCTTTGATATTGTGCTCAACAATTTGGTCGCGTGGGCCTACACCACCGGCAAGGTATTTATTAAGAGTGACGGCACTGCCTGGCGACCCATTGTCCATATTGAGGATATTAGCCGAGCGTTCCTAGCCGCACTGGATGCACCGCGCGAAGTTGTTCACAACCAAGCCTTTAATGTGGGCATCAACAACGAAAACTATCGTATCCGTGAGTTGGCCGAGATTGTGCGCGAGACAGTCCCCGGCTGCGAAATCGAATATGCCAAAGATGGTGAACCGGACAAACGCACCTACCGCGTTGACTTTAGCAAAATCTATCGCAGCTTGCCAGCATTTCAACCGCAGTGGACGGCACGTCGTGGGGCACAAGCATTATTGGCAGCGTATCAGGAAATTGGCTTAACGGTTGATGAATTTGAAGGGCAACGCTACAAACGTATCGATCATATCAAGCAGCTATTGCACACAAATTTACTCGATACTGACTTGCGCTGGCAGCAGAATCCATCCCCGACCGTTACCGCCACTATGCTGGAGAATCCGAGCCATGCTGTTCCAGCCGACTAAACTTGACGGTGCGTATCTGATTGACCTGCAAAAGCTGGAAGATGAGCGCGGCTTTTTTGCCCGTGCGTGGTGTGCGAACGAGTTCGCCGAACATGGCTTGGATAGCAATTTGGTGCAATGCAACGTCTCGTTTAACACGCAACAAGGCACCTTGCGCGGGATGCACTACCAAGCCGAGCTCTGTGCCGAGACCAAATTGGTACGTTGCACCAGCGGTGCGATTTACGATGTGATCATTGATCTGCGGCCCGCATCGCCCACCTTCCTGCAATGGACGGGTGTCACGCTGAGCGCCGAGAATCGCTTAATGCTTTATGTGCCCAAAGGATTTGCGCACGGCTTTCAAACCCTGGCTGATGGTAGCGAAGTCTTTTATCAGATGTCAGATTTTTATGCGCCAGCCTATGCCCAGGGGCTACGCTGGAATGATCCACTGTTTAACATTCAATGGCCACGCGCGGTCACAATGATTTCAGCCCGGGATCAGCAATATGCCGATTATCAGGTTGCATAGCCAATCACGCAACCACTTTTGTAGAACTTTTTGATAAAGATTTTTGAGTAGCACGTCATGATTGTTGATAACACGTCTGCAAAGCTAGATCAATTGAATAGCCAAGAGTTGGGTAAGTTCATGCATGCGTTGCTGACCGAACTCTACCCCATCTGTCGCAGCATTACCGGCGACGGCGTGCGTCAGTCGCTGCGGCTTTTACAGGCACAGATTCCATTGACGTTGCATGAAGTGCCCACAGGGACACCGGTCTTCGACTGGACGGTGCCCAAGGAGTGGAACATTCGTGACGCCTATGTGAAGAACGCGCGCGGCGAAAAGGTCATCGACTTTCAACAATCGAATTTGCATATACTCAATTATAGTGTGCCAATTCACCAACATATGTCGCTACGCGAATTGAAGCAGCATCTCTATTCGCTGCCCGATCAGCCGCAGAGCATTCCCTACCGGACCGCCTACTATGCCGAAAACTGGGGGTTCTGCCTGACCCATGAGCGGTTACTGGCGTTGGAGGAAGGCGACTATGAAGTCTATATCGATAGCACGTTGGCTGATGGTCACCTCACCTATGGCGAGTTGATTGTGCCGGGCACCAGCGCAGAGACGATCCTCATCTCGTGTCACTGCTGCCATCCGTCGCTGTGCAATGACAATCTTTCGGGTATGGTATTGAGCACCTATTTGGCCAAAATGTTGCTTGAACAGCAAGCGACACAGCCCAGCCACTATACCTATCGTTTTCTCTTTATTCCCGGCACGATTGGTTCGATCACCTGGCTTGCACTACACGAATCCGAAGCTAGCAAGATCAAACATGGCTTGGTTGTCGCCTGTGTGGGTGATGCAGGCGCGCTGACCTATAAGAAGAGTCGACGTGGCGATGCTGAGATCGATCGGGCCGTCGCGCAGGTGTTGGCACATAGCAACCAGCCCTATGCGATGGTTGACTTTACACCATTTGGCTACGACGAACGCCAATATTGCTCGCCGGG
>Ga0105044_10005947_pt1 | contig 16774 bp, 8 predicted proteins | sample MAT01_FD_78092 | JGI IMG/M metagenome (GOLD analysis project Ga0105044, IMG submission 78092) | Freshwater microbial communities from Lake Fryxell liftoff mats and glacier meltwater in Antarctica - MAT-01 | ecosystem: Environmental > Aquatic > Freshwater > Ice > Liftoff microbial mat | place...
ATTCATGTTTCGGTTCGGGTAATTCAAAATAGTCGCCCCTTGTTTTATTCAAAGTCATTGATACAAGTTCGAAATTGTTTGCCGTAGGTTTTAAATCATTGTATTTGTCTATGATCCTTCTGTATTTATAAATGATAAAGGCGTTCTCAACAGATGGATTTATTTTATTGAGATTCGCTTCTGTATTTATATCAGAAAAAGAAGGCACAAAGATTAAAACAACATTTTTTATATTAATCTCCTGCCCAAGTTGTTCCAATTTTTTTAGTCGTTTGTCTTTATTGAAAGAATGTTCATTGCCATAAACAAAATAGGCTTTCACATACTTTTGTCTTTTAATACTTTCTTGCTCTAAAAAATGAAGCCAACTTTTTATTTCGTCCCAATCAGGATGGTTGCCAACAAAATAAACAATGCCATGATACTGACCATATTTACATACCAAACAAGTCTGGGTTCCTTTACCAGGGCCGTATGCATGAAAGGGAATAAAAGATGGTTGGTCTTCGCCAATATTTAATCCCGATCATTGATCGTCACTGGCTTTTGCAGGATAATTCGGAATATTTAATCCTAATACAATATCGCGTTCGGCAATTTGTAAATTGGCCTTTAATAAAACCCGCAAAATTCCACTGCCGCCCCGGTTTTGAAGAGGATATTTTTTCGTATGTGGTATTAGAAGTTTATCGTCATCAAAGTTTAGTTCGTCAACATAATATTCATTTTCTATGTCGGGTTCTTTAATTGACAAATGAATATGTGCTGGTAAATGGTCGTTTGGATATGGTGCAGGTCTGATTGTATAAATAGAATATTTTCCATTTTCGTCACTTTCAACCCACCCACGAATGTGTCCGTGTGGTTTGGCTTTTTCGTCTGTATCGCTTTTAGAAGAATAATAGCCGTCGTTATCGGTCTGCCAATAATAAATGATAACATCGGGCGCAGGCGTTTTTCCGTCAAGCTTAAAAACGCTGCCCGTTACTAAAAGTCGTTGCCCTTTTTCAGTCCAACCTGCACTGCTGTCAACAGATTGAATGTTGGGTGGAATCCCAACAAACATGAGTTCGCAACCGTCACAGCCACCACCAACAGGTTTGTTGTTCTTGCTGTTGGTTTGAACTGATGGCGATGAATTTTTTGTTTGCCCATTACAACTTGCCAACAAACCAAAGAAAAGAACAAAAATTCCAAGTTTAAATAGATGTTTCATATTTGTTGCGTTGTTTTAAAGGTTGTACAAACGAGGGTAAATGAACATAGCTGCCCAACTGCTCACGAACGCCTGAAATCATTTAATATTTTTTTAAAATACAACATCCCCAACAGCAAACAATACTCCTCTCAAAAAATAAGAAAAAGTCCTGCAATTGATTCATATATAAAATGCATCCCCTTAAAACCCATATTTGTAAATTTCTAATCGGGCCACTACTGGTGGTAGCTCGTAGTTAATGCAACATTGTATATCCATACATTTGCAACCACTCGATTAGTGACTTTTTTCTAACAACGTCTCAGGTAGGGACGTTGCGCAGTAGTTTACTAAACCAATCAAAAAAAGTAGTCAAAACTGACGCAACGTACCCTTTTGGAAACGTCGCTACTAAGTAATTCCGTTGAATATAGTAAACCAGACTTTGATTATTTTACTTTTTGAACGTTCCCTGATTTAATGGGTACTCAAGATTTTAAAAAAAATGGAGGAGGGCGCAGGCTGGTGCAATTGCTTCGATCAAGTGAATGCAATGGGCACAGCGAACAGCCGGCAAGATATTATTGATAAGATGGTAGACATGTAAGACATCTCCTTTAGCTAATTCTCAAGTATTATCTTGTACAATGTTGATGGTTGATGCAGTGTTGGCATTGAAACAATAGTCAATAGCTTATCATAATACAATTTTTAGTACTTCTGTAATGGCCCCTTCTCTTCTGTTCCATCATCAAAACGTATGCTATAAAAATAATGACCGGCGGTAAGTTGCTGGAGGGTTATGTTATTTTTACCCGGAATAATTTTTGTACGAACCAATATTTTACCTGCAGCATCAGTAAGTACAAAACTGGCTGATGATACAGCATTAGATACCACGAAAAGCTGTTGCAAGAATGGATTTGGGTAAATGGTAACCATTGTTATCTGGTGATTAAAATCCAGCTTTCTTATATCAGAAAGGGTTATTTTTCCTTCAACATCCAGCTGCTCTAACCTATAATAGTTTTTACCAGTAAAAGGTAATGCATCAGTAAATTCATAGCTGTTCACTGTATGGCTAAATCCTGCCCCGTTTACAAAACCCATCGTTTTAAAATTTATTCCATCTTTACTGCGCTGCACGTTAAAACCTTTGTTATTATTTTCCTGCGTAGTTTGCCACTGCAATACAGCGTTTTTCCGGGTTGTTTTTATTGCTTTAAAATAACTCATTGTTACGGGCAGTACGATGCTGCTTTGCACCGTAATAAAACCATTTCCTATGGTTGTAATGGTGATCCCGGTATAGTTGTCTTCCAGCTTGGTAAAAATATTGCTGCTGGGATTGTATTTAAACGTAGTGCCGCCGCCATTCAATCCACCTTGTGTGGCAAAGCCGAAAAGTTGGTTGTTGTATGCTATCAACATCCCATTAGAACCTGCGCCCCTGTTGGCTGCACCGAAGGGAAAAGCAGCATCCAGATTAAATTTATTTAGCAACCCAACGCCTGGTGTGTATTCTACTATAGAACCATATCCATTTGCCGCTCCGGCGCTGGTACCCGTATAAAGTTTCCCGTTAAGTTCTGTAAACTCTCCTTGAGGATTACTGCCAATACTAGAAGAAAAATTAAAAGTAGTGATGGCCGTGTTGGTAAGAGGATCAAATTCAATAATGGTGCCGTCGTTATTAGCATTACCCCCATTGCTGGCCGGTACATAAAATTTTGAACCAAATGCGGTAAAGCCACCGTACACATTTCTTATCGACGGAAAACTTACAATGTTGGTATAGACGTTGGTTACAGGATCCCAACTAAACACATTCCCGAATCCATTGCCGCCACCTACGCGGGCAACACCATAAAACTTATTATTACTGTGCAAAAGAAATTTTCCATTTATCTGGTTTCCACCAGCCATGGTAAGATCATATTTTTTTGTGTAGGTGTTGGTGGCAATATCCCACTCAAAAATAACTCCTGAGCCTGAACTTCCACCCGTAGAAGTAGTGCCATATAATTTATTATTAAAAACACTCAATGCGTTTAAGGGCGTGTTGCCATTGGTAGCAGCAAGGGGGAAGTGGTACAAAACAGTGTACACCCCGCTGGTAAGATCTTTTGAAAAAAGTACTCCCTTGTCGTTGTTTCCGCCCTGCGGAGTTACGCCATACACTTTGCCCCCATAACTCAGCAATTTGCTAGTAATAAACTTGCCTTCGTTTTTTTCAAAATCAAATTTTTTGGTAAGCATATTGGGTACCACATCCCATTCTACAAGGGTACTTCCATTAAGGCCATATAAACAGGTACCATAAAGTTTGCCATTAAAAAGAGTTAAGCTTGTATTGGGCTGGTCTCCTGTAGTTGGGCCCGGATATACTCTTTTGGTTATGGCATTAGCAACCGCATCCCATTCAAAAAATGCACCTACGCTATTTGTACCCCCGATGGTGTTGGCTCCATAGTATTTATTGTTGTAAAAAACAAGATCCCCAAAAGCGCCGGCTCCGGTTGAAAAATCAAATGCCAATTTTGAGGTTAGCGTGTTAGATGTAGGGTTATATTCTGCAATGGCTCCATAACCAACCTGTCCAGGCCCCTGGTTGCTGATGGCATATAAAACAGTACCGTTGGAAATAAATTTTCCGGTAAAATTTCTTGGATTACTTTCCAATAAAGTAATTTTAACAGTGTAAATATTGGTAACCGGATCCCATTCAAAGATCACTCCATTAGTATTTGAATTGCCGGCGAACTGCATTGCCCCGTAAAATTTATTATTAAACAAAGTCAACCCACTCCAGCATTGTCTGCCAATAGTTGGAGTGTTAGTAAGGTTAATTTTATTTGTGCAAATATTGGTGGCCGGATCGTATTCTATAATGGCACCAAAACCGTTGGCGCCCCCATTGCCGGTGGTAGCGTACAGTTTATTATTAAATGCTGCAAGGGTATTATTGCTAAAACCACCATGCGCAGAAGTGAGATCTATTTTTTTTGTAAATATATTTGTTGCAGGATCAAATTCATAGATAGTTCCAAAGTTGTCAGATCCTCCTTGGGCGGTAATGCCATAAAACTTATTATTATAAAGTAGCAGGCTGCCATTAGGCCTGTTGCCATTTGCAATGGTAAAGTCAAATAATTTTTGCGATATACCAGTTAATGGATCATAGCGATAAATAACGCCTTCATTATTTTTGCCTCCAAGAGGTGTAACCCCGTACAAAAAACCGTTGTATTCTCTGAGGTTGGTGAAATTTGGCTGGGTGCCCGGGTAGATCGCCGGAAAACCATGTGCCTCTGTTACGATACTACCGGTGGCATCTATTCGAACAATACGCCCGAGATTGTCTTCTCCACCTCTGAAAGTAGTTCCCCACAACTCTGTAACCTGCCCCTTGGCGTTTATACTAACCAACAAACAAATTAAAAAAACAAGTGCTTTACATTTGATAAATATCTTTTTCATGATATGCCAAATGTATAACACCCATACATGTTGTATATACCCATTGGTGGGTATTTATTTTGACACTTTGCGATCACTCATACTGTTCCATCAAATTTTTTAGCTAAACCTTTTTAAAAATCAGTTGGTGGCACAGATAAGCAGCTAAGCCCCGTGTGTTGGCTTATCTAAACATTATTTTAAAACGCGCTTATGGCTGAACTTCAAAGACACCCAGCCACAGAATAGGCCAGCCCTGTGTGTACAAGCTGGTGAGCGCATAGAATGAATATTTCACATGTTAAGATGCACGCCCTACCAGGTACAAAATTACAAATGGTAGAAAGTATTACCTACTCCCCCTTTAATTCTTTAAGTCTGTTTTTAGCATCATCGCATTTTTCATTTTTTACTTTTCTCCGCGTAATCAAACACCAAATTGCAAAAAGTAATCATACCCAATTTAAATGCAGCATCATCAATGATAAATTCAGGTGTGTGATGTGGACCCACCATTTTTATGTCTTTTCCTTTTGCAGTACCGCCCAAACGAAAAAATAAGCCCGGCACCTGCTGGGCATAAAATGAAAAGTCTTCTGAACCTGTGATAGCAGGAACAAGCAATACATTTTCTGCTCCAGCCGATTTTTGCATAGAGGGCAACATGGCATTGGTAAGTGCTACGTCATTAAAGGTAACAGGATATTGATAAGAGTAGGGCAACTCTACTACGGCTGTTGCACCGGCAGCTTCCGCCGTTTTTTCAGCTATTTGTTTTACTCTGTCAAATACCAGCGTTTCATCCGCATTGGTAAATGTTCTTACAGTGCCCAACATTTCTACTTGTGTAGGAATAATATTTGAACGATTGCCCCCGTTAAAAGCGCCCACCGTAACTACTGCAGCATTTTCGGTCAGTTTCAAATTTCTGCTTACAATTTGTTGCAGACTGGTAACAATTTGAGCAGCAACAAAAATTGGATCAACCGAGTTCCATGGTTGAGCCCCATGGCTGGGTTTGCCATTCACCGTAATTTTAAAGTCGGCTGCTCCTGCCAAAGTGCCTGCCGGATGATAAGAAAGTTTGTCAATCTCTAATTGTGAATCAATATGTAACCCAAATATCACCTCCACTTTGGGGTTGTCGAGTACCCCTTCTTTTACCATCAATTTGGCTCCAGCCTCTTCACCTTTTGGGGCGCCTTCTTCTGCCGGTTGAAAAATAAATTTGATGGTGCCGCTTAAGTCCTTTTTCATACCTGCTAATATTTCTGCAACACCCATTAATATGGCCACATGGGTATCGTGCCCGCAGGCGTGCATGACGCTGGTTTCTTTTCCGTTGTATAGGGTTTTTACTTTGGAAGCATAGGGCAAGTCGTTTATTTCCTCAACTGGCAAAGCGTCCATATCGGCTCTTAAAGCTACGACAGGTCCAGGTTTACCGCCTTTTAAAATACCTACTACTCCAGTAACTCCCACTTTTGTTTTTACTTCAATACCCAACGATTGTAAATGTTTGGCAATGATTTCTGCTGTACGAAACTCGCGGTTTCCCAATTCAGGGTTTTGATGGAGGTCGTGCCTCCAGGCAATTACCTTTTGCTCTATGGCGTTTGCTTTTTTTGTAATCAGGTCGCTGTAATTGTTTGTTTGAGCTGATGCAGTTAAGGCATTCAGGAATAGGATGCACACAAGGGTGATTAATTTCATGCTCGTTTTTTAGAAATTGATTGATAGATATACCAAGAAGGATTCACAAGTTCAGTGATACTGCTCGCTGGTCAATTAAGGTAACTACAAATTTATTCACAAAAGAATATAATTATTAAATCTTACCCCTCTACCAAAAAATACTACTTTTCAGGTATATCCCGGGAGCAGTAATGCCATATATTTACATTATAAAAAAAAATTATGAAATATTTATCTACTCTCCTCCTGTTTGCAATTGCAGGCTTACAATTGCAGGCCAAAGTATGGCGTATCAACAACACGCCAGGCGTTACTGCCGACTTTACCACCGGTGCAGCAGCCATGGCTTCTGCCAGCGTATTAAGTGACGACACGCTGCACTTCGAAGGGAGTTCAACGGCTTACGCTGGTTTCACTATAAACAAACGTCTGGTCATTATTGGAACAGGTTACTTTCTTACCGGCGCAAACAGTAACCCAGGGTTGCAAGCCAATATAAATAGCGCAAACTTTAACGGTGCAGTCATTTTTTTTGATTCTACTTCATCAGGTTCCAAAATTATTGGCCTGGATAATTTCTTTTTTGCTAATGGGCCGGTTCTTGGCTCGGCTACCGATAATATCACTTTAATCCGTTGCAGGATATCTAGTGCCGGCCAGGTCTTTGGCGTTATTCCCAACACAAAAATGGCAGGCTGGACGATTAACAAATGCCACTTTAATGGAGGCGCCAGCTTCTCCGTTTTCGTTTTGGAAAACTGGCAGGTAACCAATAATATTTTTTTAGGTGCGGGCAATATGGAAAACACCTCCAATGTCAATAACCTCATTCGCAACAACGTGTTCAGAAGTGCCGTAAATGTTTTCAATGCTTATTTTTCAAACAATATTATTACGGGTACAACATTTAGTTCTACCAATTCCACCGTTAAAAATAATATTTCGAGCGGTACTAATTTACCGGCGGGCAATGGCAATTTGAATAGCCAGACTGATGCGGTGGTATTTCAGGGACTCACCGGAAATAGTACCGATGGGCAGTGGCGTTTGAGACCGGGCAGCACAGCCATTGGGGCTGGCGAAACAGTTGCCAGTATCACACCCAATGGTGGTGCGTATGGTACCGCAGATCCTTATGTACTAAGTGGTATCCCGGAAATACCAACTATTTATACATTAACTGTACCTGCAAGTGTGCCAAGCAATGCCACTACCATGCCGATTACCATTAGTGCAAAAAGTAACAATTAAAGCAAACTAAGCAATCACTCAATTAAATGAATAATTGCTGCTGCTGTGTTTCAATAATGATGAACCCGGCATTGGTTCGTTCAGCAACATTCTTGCGTCGCACTCTTGTACTGGTATTTCATTGTTCAGCTTTACCCGCGCAAATGGTTGTTCACATCGATGTAGATAAATGGGTCACTTAAACAAGCAAAGATTCTTATGATGAAACATTGGAATTCCAGTCAAAATGAAAGTGACAAAACAATAAAGATTTTCACATGAAAAAAATAGGTACCAGCATCGCCATCAGCCTACTGTATATTTTTGCAGCCGCGCAACAGCCCTACCCAGCTGCTCCTGCTGCAGCAGGAAATATTACTGGCATTGAATATTTTGTAGATGCTATCCCTGCATTTGGTGCCGGCACTCCTTTAACTGGATTTGCGGCTGCCACTGACGTGAACGCATTTGCAGGCACGGTTAATATTGCCGGACTAACCCCAGGTTTTCACCGCATCTACTTCAGGGCGAGAAACTCGAATGGTATTTGGAGCCTTACCTCAAACTCTTTTTTCGATAATTATACCGTGCCGGTTTATCCAACAGCACAGCCTGCGCCCACCAACATCAACAATATAGAATATTTTATTGACGCAAATCCTGCATTTGGAAGCGGTATAGCCATCACTGGTTTTACCCCGTCTATAGATATAAACGGTTTTGCTGCTTCCATTAATTTAACCGGCGTTACACCTGGTTACCACAATATTTACGTACGCAGCAAAAATGCCAATCAACAATGGAGCCTCACCAATTTAGGGGTGTTTGATAATTCCATCTCCTTACCTTACCCGGCAGCCGCGGCGCCCGTTACCAACATTGTACAACTAGAATATTTTATTGACAACAATGACCTGGGCTTTGGCAACTGCACACCCATTTCATTTACACCAGGCACTAATATTTTTAACCTCAATGCCAATATTAATATTACTGGATTACCTGCAGGTGTTCATAGGGTATATATTCGTGGCCGCGATGCCAATGGAAACTGGAGCCTCACCAATGTTGATGTTTTTGACAATGCTTCTGCCATACCTTATCCTTCGGCTCCATCACCTGCTACCAATTTAGTACAACTAGAATATTTTATTGACAACAACGATTTGGGTTTTGGCAACTGCACCCAAATTCCATTTACGGCGGGTACCAACATTACTAACCTCAACACAAACATAAATATCAGCGGGTTACCAACCGGCTTTCATATTGCGTACTTCCGCGGTAAAGATGCCAACGGAAAATGGAGCCTCACCAATTTTAGCGTATTCGATAATTCCGCTACTACGCCTTACCCATCTGCGCCGGCCGCTGCACCCGCCATCGGCAATATGGAGTACTTTGTTGATGTTGACCCGGGTTTTGGAAATGCTACGCCCATCACGGTTCCAATTAACACCGGCGATGTCAACAACTATGCCGTCAACATCGCATTGTCTGGCAGCTTGAGTGCCGGAACCCACTACCTCTACATCCGCAGCAAACAAAACCCATGGTCGCTCACCAATGTAGTGCCTTTCGATGCATTGGGTACGGTACCAGTAACCTGGGCGTTTATAAAAGCACAATTGTTGAATAACAACACATTGGTAAGTTGGGCTACCCTTCGGGAAAGCAACAGCAGCCATTTCAACATTGAACACAGCACCAACGGTAGCAATTTTACAAAGCTGGGAGAATTGACAGCAGCCGGCAACAGTAACACTACAAAGCATTACAGTTATACCCACGCCAACCCGGCCAGCGGTTTTAATTTTTACCGCATCAAACAAATTGACAATGACGGACAGTTTAAATATTCAATCATCGTCACCGTATTGAAATCAAATACGCAGCAGCAAACGGTGATTGCGCCCAACCCGGTGAAAGAGCTATTGCATATTGCTGAGCCAGAATTAAAGTTTGTTCAGTCTGCAGAAATATATAGTACCGATGGAGCATTACTGATCCGTAAAAATATTCAGACAGATGTGCAGGTCTTCAGTATTCCTGTAATCAAATTAGCCGCTGGCAGCTATATCATCAAAGTCAATTATAAAAACGACAGCAAATCGTTCCGTTTTATAAAAGATTAAAAAAGGAGAAGGTAAATCTGACGGGGCGTAGAACGAATTGGGTATCCAAAGTAAAGTATCACCCATTGCACCTGGTGCGACGCCGCTTATATTTCCGCTGGTGACAGAGGCAAGAACAGTGTTCATCAACTTTTTGTAGCAATGCCAACGGCTGTATGTATGGTTAGCGAGCATTCAAAAGCAATGCCAGCGGGGCGGAGGAGGTTTAAAAGATTCATTTATACAGGCCATTCCTTTTTCGTTTTATGACAAAGAACGCGTTGTTTGTAACATACACAATCGATCATCTGATAAAAAGGTTTAATTGTCATTATGTATTTATTTCAATATAAACCGAAGTGCCTTTACCTGGTTGAGACTCCACATCTAATGTTCCTTTCAAAAAAGCCACCCGACTTTGAATGTTTGTCCAGCCAATACCCTTTACTCTCTGTAAAATTACCGGATCAAATCCTTTACCATCATCCTCCACGGTTATAGAAAGTTGTTCATCAATTTTGCTTAATTGAACAATGGCTTTTGTAGCAGCAGCATGTTTGATGGTATTGTTGATCAGTTCCTGAACAATACGGTAAATGGTAATGGCCGTTGTTTGATCTATCCCTTCATTTTCTAAACCAATAGAGCTGTAGGCAACATTTAATACGCCGCTTTGATTCATGTCATTGCAAAAATCTTTCAATGCAGTATCGAGGCCAAACTTTACCAGCGCTTCGGGCATCATGTTATGAGCCACCCGGCGCATTTCCTGGATAGAACTGTCGAGCATATCCATACTCCGTTCAAAGGCCCGGGCATTGTCGGGCGTCATAATTAGATTTCCTTTCATAGTCGTCATTGAATATTTTATACCACTGAGCATTCCGCCTAAACCATCGTGCAAATCTTTAGCCAGTCTTGTTCTTTCTTGTTCTTCACCTTTGAGTACCGCTTCGGTAGCGGTAAGTTGTTTTTCAGTTTCTAATTCTGATATGCGTTGCTGTTGAATTTTTTGTTTTTGCTGGTAAGTACGGTACGAAAGCAAGGAGATCATAAGCAAAGTAACTGCGCCCGCCATCAGGAAATAATTAAATGTACTTTTCCTTTGGAGTGCTGCTTGCTGCAGTTTTATCTGGTCATCTTTTTTTTCTGTTTCATATTTTACCTTTAGGTTGGCATCTTTAGCGGCAACAGATTCAGTAAAAATTTTTTCGTTTAGTTTTTTACTTTCGTCGGCATAGCTAAATGCATTCTTAAAATCATTCATTGCAAACGAAATAGCCGATAACGTGCTCAATACTTCTGCTTTTCCTTCAATAAAATTTTCCTCCTTTGTAATCTTAAAAGCGGCTTCTGCATATTGTTTAGAAGTAACAAAATCTTTGCGATTTAAATAATAAATAGCCAGTGCCTGTTTAGAAGCCATGATCCCGTAGCTATTTTGTACTTCTGTATGCAGCACCAATGCCTTTTCAGCATATTGTTTTATAAGTTCTACCTGGTTTTCTTTTAAAGCTACATCTGCCAATCCTTGATAGCACATGGCCTCAATAATTACGTTGTTGGTTTTTTCACACCATTCAATTGATTCTTTATATAATTTTTTTGCTTCGGGAAAATTTTTCAACTCACCATAGCAATTGGCAAGATTGGTTAGAGAAGAAACCAATGAAGCTTTATTGATTTGCTTTCGTCCAAGTGCTATTGCCTTCAAGCCAAATTCTATTGCCTTATCATATTGTTTTAACATCAGGTAAGTCCCTTGCAGCCCACCATATAAATTTGCCTCTACATTTGCGTACCCTTTTCCTTCGAGCATTTTAACCCCCTCTAGTGTGTATTGCAAACCGTTTTCGTAATCGGACAAAAATTTATACGATTCGCCTATGTTAAAAAGAGACACACCGATATTAAACGTATCATTTTTTTGCTTAGCTATTTCAAGCGTCATCTTATTATAATACAAAACAGAATCATACTTAGATTGGTAGGCATATATGTAAGAGAGTTGCTTGTAAAACTTGAATATCCCCGATTCAAAGTTTAGTTTCTTGCTTAAGTCTCCTGCCAAACCAGCGTAATATTTTGCCTTCTCAGGCGCTGAGTTTTCAAATTGATCAGATAAAGAAAATAACAGGTGCACCTTATTAGAATCTTCGGTTGCAACCGTTAATTTCTTCAACAGACTGTCTTTATTTAGCTGCTGTGCCGGTAACAATACGGTGTGCATCAGTAAGATGATAGCAACTAGTATTTTTTTTCTCATACAGTAAAATAAACATTTACCAGCATAATGCAAATAAACAACAATCTGAAGGCTTCAGTTTCTCTCCTTTTCCCAATATTTTTTTCATTTATAAAAAATATCCCGTTTTTAAGGGATGAATTTATAACAGATTCCTTCTCATATTTATGTCGAAATAAATAGTTGATATGAAAAAATTATTATCCGGCATTGTAGCTTTTTGCTGCTCCAGTGTTGGCATCGCACAAAATGTAGGCATTGGCATTACCACTCCGCAAGCAAGGTTGCATGTTATGGATAGCAATGTAGTTTTTACCGGTCCTTCAGTGGTACCGGGCACCACTACCTTCAATCCCCCGGTACAAGGTGCAGGAAGCAGGATGATGTGGTATCCGCAAAAAGCAGCTTTTAGAGCGGGAGTTGTTAATGAAACCCAATGGAATAAAGACTCCATTGGCAGGTATTCATTTGCAACAGGTAACAATACCAAGGCACGTGGAGAAGGCGGATTTGCTACGGGAAATCAAACTTCAGCCGCTGGTTTTTCTTCAACAGCAACGGGTGAATTTACAAATGCATCGGGCTTTATTTCTACTGCAATGGGAGCACAAACTAAAGCTACTGATGATTTTGCTACAGCCACTGGATTTGCAACAACAGCCGCTGGTAATTCATCTACAGCAATGGGTCAGAGAACAATAGCCTCCGGCTATGCAGCAACCGCACTGGGCAGCGAAAGCATTGCTTCGGGCACTGCTTCTACTGCCATGGGATATGGTTCCATAGCCGGAGGCAACTATTCATTAGCTGCTGGTTTCAGTTCGCATGCTGTTGCTGATTTCTCCTCTACTATTGGGTTTTATACCAAAGCCAAATCGGCAAATTCTTTTGTAATAGGTATATACAATGATACATCAATGACTAACCGGATATTTGAAATTGGAAACGGAATTTCTAACAATAATAGGAAAAATGCGATGACTGTAATAGCCAATGGCAATGCAGGCATTGGAACAGTTACACCCCTTGCCCGCCTACATGTTGCAGACAGCAATGTAGTTTTTACCGGCCCCACCGTTGTACCAGCCGCCACTACTTTTAATCCCCCCGTACAAGGTGCCGGAACCAGGATGATGTGGTACCCGCAAAAAGCAGCTTTTAGAGCCGGAACAGTTAATGGAACACAATGGAATAAAGACTCCATTGGCAGGTTTTCATTTGCAACAGGTAACAATACCAAGGCAAAGGGAGAAAGCGGGTTTGCCACGGGAAATCAAACTTCAGCCTCTGGTTTTTCTTCAACAGCAACAGGTGAATTTACAAATGCATCTGGCTTTATCTCAACAGCAATGGGAGCACAAACTAAAGCTACTGATGATTTTGCTACAGCCACTGGATTTTCAACAACAGCCTCTGGTAAAGTATCAACTGCAACTGGCTTGCAAACAATAGCATCTGGTCAAACATCAACTGCAATGGGCAGCGGAAGCGTTGCTTCAGGGTCTATTTCTACCGCACTTGGAAATTTTAGTGAGGCCCGGGGCAGTGCTTCCACTGCCATAGGATATGGTTCTATAGCCGAGGGCAACTGGTCATTGGCTGCGGGGTTCCGGTCATATGCTGGTGCCGATCACTCCTCTACTATTGGCTTTTATACCAAAGCCAAATCGGCAAATTCTTTTGTAGTAGGTGCATACAATGATACATCAGGCACTAACCGGGTTTTTGAAATTGGAAACGGAACGGCTGACAATGATAGGAAAAATGCGATGACTGTTTTATCCAACGGAAACATTGGTTTTGGATTAAGTTCCCCCAACGCACCACTTCAATTTGCAAACAGTATAGTCAACCGGAAGATGGTGTTGTATGATGTAAATAACAATGATCACCAGTATTATGGCTTTGGCATAAATGGGGGTACATTAAGATACCAGGTGGATGCAGTTGCAGCCAGTCATGCTTTTTTTGCCGCAGCATCTCCAACAGGGTCAAACGAATTGTTTAGAATTAAAGGTAATGGAGATATTGGTGTAGGTGTTAGCAATCCGTCTGCCTTTGGGCATGGAGGTAATAACAGAATAATGGAAATTTTTAATTTTAATATCGGAAGTAATATTCAGTCTCATCTTATTTTGTCTACTAATGGTACCAGCGGCTCTGCGGGTGGACTTACATGGGCATCCAACAATACTTTTCTCCCAGAAAAAAGATTGGCATTCATAGGAACTATTTTTGAAACTGCTAACTCCACTAAGTTAACTTTTTATACCAGAAGAGAGAGTGGAACGTTAAGTGAAGCATTTTACATACAAGGCAATGGCAATGCTGTTCTCTCAGGCATACTGAGTCAGTTGAGTGATAGCAGGCTCAAAAAAAATATTCGTCCGCTCGTTAACAGTTTACAGAATGTAGAAAAGCTGGGAGGTTATACCTATAACTGGATTGATGAAACGAAAGACAATGATGAGCAGGTAGGGCTGCTGGCGCAGGATGTGCAAAAAATATATCCGCAACTGGTTAAAGAAGATAGCAATGGCACACTCAGCGTAAACTACAGCGGCATGGTGCCGGTACTACTTGAGGCCATTAAAGAACAACAAGTACAGCGCAATAAAGATGACCAGAGAATTACTCAACTGGAAAAACAGGTTCAGGAATTATTAGTTCTTCTAAAAAAGTAAAAAAAAATATGAAATACTTAATCACCATTTTACTTTTAATCATTGCTTTTACTACAGATGCACAAAATGTAGGCATTGGTACGAGCAGTCCGCAAGCAAGGTTGCACGTTACTGACAGCGCTGTATTATTTTCTGCGTTAGCTGATATGCCCTTGACGCCGGGTTTGCCACCTCATCAGGGATATGGAAGAAGAATGATGTGGTATCCCGATAAAGCAGCATTTAGAGTAGGCTTTGTCTCCGGATTTCAATGGGACAAAGACAGCATTGGCAATTATTCTTTCGCCGGTGGATTTGACTCAAAAGCAAAAGGCGAAGGTTCAAATGCTTTAGGCTATCAATCTTCCAGCACAGGGGACTTTTCCACTGCAGTAGGTTTTAATGCAATTGCTTCAGGATTTTCTTCAACTGCATTGGGAGGGTCGACAAAAGCTATCGGAAATGGATCAACTGCAATGGGGATTCAAACTACCGCCAGCGGCGTCAACTCTACGGCATTAGGATGGACTACAATAGCTTCAGGAGATTTTTCCACGGCTTTAGGGTACGGCACAACTGCGGGCGGGGAGTTTTCGACTGCTATAGGAGTACTTACAAGTGCCAGTGGAAATGGATCAATTGCAATGGGTGGAAGTACAATTGCAAAAGGTTTTAGGTCTACAGTCCTGGGTGTTTTTAATGATTCCATACTCACATCAAATGAAAATTCAATTTCTTCTACTACCCCTTTATTTATTGTTGGTAATGGAAATAATAATATATCCAGGTCCAATGCAATGACTGTTTTAAAAAATGGGAACACCGGCATTGGTACCAATGCGCCGTTATCGAGGCTGCATGTAACTGACAGCGCAGTATTATTCTCTGCTGCAGGTAATATACCGGGTACACCAGGTTTGCCGCCTCTCCGGGGACCGGGAAGAAGAATGATGTGGTATCCTGATAAAGCTGCTTTCAGATCCGGCTATGTAACTGCTCTTCAATGGGACAAAGACAGCATTGGCAATTATTCTTTCGCAAGCGGATTTAGTTCAATTGCAAAAGGACATTCTTCTTTTTCCGCGGGGTACTTTTCCATTGCAGATGGAGATTGGTCCACATCAATAGGTTATCAAACTAAAGCACTGCAGGATTATAGTACGGCCATAGGATTTGGTGCAACCGCATCAGGAATTAGTGCTACAGCATTAGGCATTGGAGCAACTGCATCGGGTTATATTTCGACAGCAATAGGTTATGATTCCAGAGCAAGCGGAAATATTTCCATGGCATTGGGATATAATACGTTGGCCAGATCTGGCAGGGAGATCGTTTTGGGAAGTTGTAATACAGATTATACACCAGTAACAACATCAAGCTGGAATACAGCAGACAGGTTATTTGTGATTGGCAATGGTGTAAGTATGGATAACCGGTCGGATGCAATGGTTGTTTTAAAAAACGGCAATACTGGTATTGGTATCAGTACCCCTGCTGCAAGATTACATGTAGCAGATAGTAACGTTTTATTTACTGCTCCCCCAATCCTGCCCGCAACACCTGGCAATACACCCGTAAGCGGACCCGGCAACCGTATGATGTGGTATGCAGATAAGGCAGCTTTTCGTGCAGGCAACATTATCAATGACAGTTGGGACAGAGATAAGATCGGCAATATATCATTTGCAGCAGGCAGCAATACGCAGGCATCGGGCATTACTTCTTTTGCGATGGGCAATTTTGCTTTTGCCACCGGTAATATTTCAACCGCAATCGGCAACAGTGTTTTTGCAAAAGCAAAATCATCTGCAAGCTTTGGTGCTTTCAATGATTTTGGGGACAATCCCAACTTTTCTACGGAAGCTGTATCAGATAGAATTTTTCAAATAGGAAATGGAAACGATAACGCAACACGTAAAAATGCCCTCACTGTTTTACGCAATGGAAATGTAGGTATTGGAAATTTAGTACCCGATGTTCCATTATCATTTACAAATACAATTGGAAATAAAATTGCGCTGTTTTCATCTGGAGTAAATGCACAATACGGCTTTGGTATCCAGGGTGCATTGTTACAAATTTATTCCGATGCAGCAGCTTCTGATATTGCTTTCGGCCATGGAGGTAGCAGCAGTTTTACCGAAAGAATGCGCATAAAAGGCAATGGCAA
>Ga0105044_10005950_pt1 | contig 16769 bp, 17 predicted proteins | sample MAT01_FD_78092 | JGI IMG/M metagenome (GOLD analysis project Ga0105044, IMG submission 78092) | Freshwater microbial communities from Lake Fryxell liftoff mats and glacier meltwater in Antarctica - MAT-01 | ecosystem: Environmental > Aquatic > Freshwater > Ice > Liftoff microbial mat | place...
GTAGCAGATAGACGGCTGGCTTTTAAGCTGGTAATTTAACACCCAATCTGGTATGATATCTCTACTTTGCACATCGACATGAAGGGAGCGGCATCATGCTGCTTATTGCCACAGTTACCCGCCGTGGTTTGGCAGACCGGACCTTTGACGAAGCGTCAGGTCCTGTCGAGCAGGAATATGGTCGTCGCAATGCCCTAGTCAAGACTCCTGGCGGCCAGGTCTTCCACATCCATGACCGTCAACACTTCGTACCGTGCCCACAGTACGCGCGACCCGAGCTGTACGCAAGTGGCAAGGGACCTGGTAACTACCCTAAACGGGGAAGTGGTCTGGTGATCATCGAGACGCGAGGTGCAACCCGCAAACATGGAGCGAACCTCGAGCCACGTCGCTGGACTCGAGCCAGCGACTACCGCAAGGCGCTCGGCATTTCGATTGCCCGGACCGAGTACGTCAGCTATGTCGGACAACCCGCCCTTCTTGATCTGGTCATGAACTTCATGCGGGATGATTTTGGCCCAACCAATTCCAAGGAGTGGCGGGAGCTCGAGGCACATATGCATCGACTGCAGCGCAAGGGCATCGATCCGACGTACCTGCAATACCTCAAGAGCTATTTCCTTCTTGGGAACACCGATAAAACGGCTGAGTGCTTTCTGAGCTGAACCGCCCCTTCGTGAAGACGACCCGCCAACCGGCAGCGTCCTCCTGAGGGGGCGTTGCTACATCTGGAGTTTGTATCTGTTAAATGCTATAATTGGAGCCTATGAAGCAAGAAAATAAAGCTTACGATGTTATTATAATTGGAGCCGGCCACGCCGGTTGTGAAGCGGCTATTGCCAGTGCCAAGTTGGGTTCTTTAACCTTGCTTATTACCACCACGCTGGCCAAGGTAGCTACCCTCCCCTGCAATCCGAGTATTGGTGGTCCGGGCAAGGGTCACTTGGTACGCGAAATTGGTGCCCTGGGTGGTGTAATGGCCAAGATTGCCGATGCCAGCTCCATCCAAATTAAGGAATTAAACACGAGTAAGGGTCCAGCTGTCCGGGCTTACCGCGCTCAGATTGAGCAAGATACCTACAATATAAGGATGTTGGCTGAATTAAAGTCGACTCCAAATCTAGAATTTTATGAAGATGAAGTTAAAGAAGTATTAGCCGAGAATGAGATTATTACTGGTGTCAAAACAGGCGACGGATCAGTAATCCAATGTAAAGCCGCTATCGTCTGCACCGGCACTTTTATGAACGGCGACATCATCGTCGGCACCCGGATTGTTCGCAAAGGCGGCCGCATTGATGAAGGCGCCAGCATTGGCCTCACGCAGAGTCTCAACAAGCTTGGATTGGAGCATGGCCGCCTCAAAACTGGTACACCGCCGCGCATCGATAAGGCCAGTATCGACTTTAGTATCATGCAAGAAGAAGTTGGCACCGCTGGGCCGATTAGCTTTAGCTACCCCTCTACCGAACTCATGGACTTTGGGACCCAAGTCCCCTGCTATCTGACCTACACCAACCCTGAAACCCATAAGATGATCATGGACAACCTCCACCTGGCTCCCAACTACAACGGTATGATCAACGAACGGGCGCCACGAAGCTGTCCCAGCCTGGACCGTAAAGTTCATAACTTTCCGGATCGCGATCGCCACCCGATCTTTATTGAACCAACTGGTCGCGACTCGGCCAAGATGTACATTCAGGGTGGTTCTTTGGCATTTGACGAGGAGCTGCAAGAAAAGATTATTCGTACCATTAAAGGACTAGAGAACGCCAAGTTCCTGAGCCATGGGTATGCTGTTGTTTACGACTACTTCCCGCCTCATCAGATAAAAATGAGTCTCGAAACCAAAAAGATTCAGGGCCTCTACCTAGCTGGACAGATGAATGGCACAACAGGATACGAAGAAGCTGCGGCCCAAGGTTTAATGGCCGGTATTAACGCCTCGCGCCAGACCCAAGGCAAAGAACCGATCATTCTGGCTCGTGATCAAGCCTACATTGGCGTATTAATGGATGATCTGGTCACCAAAATCCACGTTGAACCCTACCGTATGTTTACCAGCCGCGCCGAGTACCGATTGCTGTTGCGCAACGATAATGCCGACCTCCGATTGACCAAAACTGGCCACGAAATTGGCCTGATTGATGACACCAAACTAGCTGCTGTACAGAAGAAACAAGCTGACTTGAATACATTTATAGCTCAACTTGGCCCGGTCGCCAAATATCTCTCACACCCGCACAATACCATGGCCCAAGCCCGTGTGGAATTCCCCGATTTACCCGCCGCCAGCCACGAAGTAGAAGAACAGGCCGAGCTCGAAGTTAAGTACCGTGGTTACTTTAAGAAACAGGCCAAACTAGCCGCCAAAATCGCCAGCGAAGGCTCACTTAGGCTTGCCAACTCCCTAGACTATTCTGCCATTAAAGGCCTGCGCAACGAAGCTCGCGCCCGCCTACTCGAGGTTAAACCCGACACCATTGGTCAAGCCGGCCGAATCCAAGGCGTCACGCCTGCTGACCTGTCGATTGTGATGATCGCCAACCATAAAGCTGTCTCGGTAAAACATTCCTAAAAAACGACGTTTTACCAAAAGGTAAAATGCAACCTTCGTATCTATAGGTTTAGGCGCCGTATTTTACTTTTTGGTAAAGCGTCGCAGATTAAAGAGGCCCCCGTATCAACGACTACGGCTACGTTATCTTAGTATACTACAGATTATGATAAGATATGAACATGACCATAAGCGACTTAATTGTAGACTTTCTTGAATACCTAGAGATCGAGCAGAATCGTTCGCAAAAAACGATTGCTAATTACGATCGCTACCTGCAGCGTCTGGTCGAATTTGCTGGCAATAAAGACGTCAGTAAGATTAATGATGATATGATTCGCAAATGGCGTATTTGGCTGGCCAGACATCAGGATAACCAGGGCGCAGAGATGGGCAAGACTACTCAGAATTATCACCTGATTGCCCTGCGCAGCTTCCTTAAGTATGCCGCCAAGCGCAACATCGAGACCATGACCAGTGACAAGATCGAACTAGCCCGCGTAAAGCGCCCCCAGATTGGATTCTTAGACACCGATGAAGTTGGTCGGCTGTTTGACGTGATTGATACCGGTAATCCAGTCGGTTTACGCGATAGGGCCATGCTGGAGCTATTGTTTAGTAGTGGGCTGCGTGTTAGCGAGCTGGTAAACCTCGATCGCAACCATATCAACCTCGATCGCGGCGAATTTCAGGTGCGTGGCAAGGGTCAAAAGGATCGGCCGGTGTTTATTAGCCCCGAGGCAGCAGAGTCGATTGATTTATACATTAAGAGCCGCAACGACAACTATAAGCCGTTGTTTATACACTACTCGGGCACCAAGAGCGACCTTGATGACGGCGGCTACACTCGCCTTACCGCCAGGAGCGTCCAGCGGCTCGTTAAACGCTACGCTGGTCTGGCCGGCATAACCAAAGCTGTAACACCGCATACGCTGCGTCACAGCTTTGCTACAGACCTCCTTATAAACGGTGCCGATGTTCGCAGTGTGCAGGGCCTACTTGGCCACAGCAACATCTCTACCACCCAGATATACACCCACATTACCGACCCGCAACTGCGCAAAGTCCACAAACAGTTCCACAATAAAAAGAAATCAGCTTAAGGGATACAGCTCAGGCCAGAGTCAAGATCCTCGGCTCCGCTGCCTCGTACCTGAAAGCTTTTGCAGATGTCAGTGTCGCTGTATAGCACGTAATCCAGGCCGTTCCTGGCCTTTGGCACCTGCCCGCCTACTGGAAAACTCGTTTGGACGCGGCGGAAGACATCGCCAGCCCGAGCGGTTACGTCAATGGTGTACATGGCGCCCGGTATGGTCAATGGCGTGTTGCCGGCACCGCGAGCGGTAATCCGATAATCGGTGGCATTATAGCGAGTTTTAAGTCGTAACACATACTTTTGGTCGTCCTTCAGGCCAGCTACCAACATGGAGCACTGGTACTCCCCCGTTTGCACGCAGTTGGCAATATAGGCCTTGTTTAAGTTCTGCAAGTTGCCGGCGTTGCTAAAGCTATAGTCTATGAACGATTGGGCGGTCATGTCAAAGTTGTTGTTGCTGCTTTTTGGCGCCAAGATACTTTCGTAAAACAGAACTTGATCGATACTAAAGGGACCAGCCGATGGATATTCTACAATACCGACTTGCACGACAGCCGGAGCCTCAGCGCTCCACTTGGGCGTTGCCGAGGAGTTCTGTTGCCCCAGAAACGCGTCGGGTCCCGTGTAGTTAGGAATGGCCGCTAAATCGCCGCCTCGCGACCACTCAACATTGATGTTAACCAGACCAGAGACTGAAGACAGGTCTAGTTGCACCGTTTGGTTGGGGCCAATTTGACCAACCAGCTCATTGTTTTTGGTGGTAACTTTGGTGCAGGTTACCGCTCCGTCAATGTTACTCGTAGCAGCATCGACAGCACCGGTGCAAGCATTAGGATCATCGCCATTGCGGATCTTGAGCAATGCCTCCTCTAGACCGCCCTCGGCCGCATAGTAAGCCTTGGTGCTTTGTGCCCCATCGGTGCTTTGGCGCAGCGACTTAATGGTAACCGATACCATGCCAGCCGTTGTTATCATCAGTAAGGTACTAACGATGATGGCTGTAATAAGGGCCACCGCGCCGCGTTGTGTATGTTGTACTTTATTCACCACGTAACTCCACTGTTGTTGTTAGCTTATTAATAGCACAAAACTCCGAGCCAGCGCCACTTTTACAGGTTAAATTATTGGGATCGATGGTATTTAGCAGATCAGTGCGGCTCATCATCCATAACCTAGCCGTAACGGTACCAGCAGATGAGGTGTCGGCTTCCAGCCGCGCGGCATAACTGCCCTCCGATGTTAGGATCTGTGGTGAGTTAACCTCGGGATTAACACAGGCCTTTGCCTGAACGAGCTCATTTTTGAGAGCATCGCTACCACCCACACTTCGAAGGTAAAAAAATGTTGTTGCCGTTGCAGATTCAAAACACAACCCCTTTACAGCTCCCGTAACCATGCGGGCGCTGTTAGAGGTGCGTGCCACGCGGCTCATCTGCTCCATAGCAAAGCGGTTATTCTGCTGGACGTTACGAGCCGCCGTGCTGGCACTATATAAGCGGGCAATGTTAATGTAGGCCAAGCTCACCACTAGCAGCATAAACGTAAAGATGGCCATGGCTAAACTAATCTCTACCAACGTAAATCCGCTCTGCTTAGCTACCCGTTTACCCATTAATCTTGCCTCACGAGTTTAGTAGTAAGATTCACTCGATTAGTGTCACCACCCGTCTTCCAAGTGCCTTCGAGGTTGAATTTGTAAAGCTGAGGGACTGCGTTTGCACCGAGTGAGCTGGTGTCGGCAACGGCCGTAATCGTCATGGCTATACCGTCGATAACACAAGCTTGGCCAGTAGCCTGCTGTAGGAGCCAAATATTTGTAGCGCTGTTTTTCTTCATGCAAAACGTACGTCCGGCTGAAGACCCATCGTAAAGCTGCACCGTTTGTGCGAAAGCCCCCCAGTTGGCGCTCCTATTACGATGACTGCGCAGCGCCTCGGCCTGCTCTTGCAAGTAATTAACTGCCTGGGTACGTTCGCCAGCGCCGCGCCCTAGGCGGAATGAGCCCGTCGCCAAGGCGTAGCTACTGACCAACACAAGACTCAAGATAGCCAAGGCCATCACGACCTCCACCAGGGTCTCGCCGCGTTCATCAGGCCGCCTCATAGCACCTCCCGTACAACCGTGCCGGTGCCGGGGTTAACAGTAACCTTGGCTCTACGTCCGTCGGTACTCTCGAAATTAAGCGTGATGGGCATACTATTTATAAAAGCTTCGCTGCGGGGAGCTCCACCACCATCCTTGCTGTCGCTAATGCGACCAGCCAGCCAATAACCTTTAAAACTACCGTCTTGGTCGTTACGTGTAAAGATAATACTAAGTTGCGGGTCGTTGCGTACTACACCACCAAGCGTAAAATTCTTATACTGTATCCCCCAGGGTAAGTCGGTGACAATACTGGTCTTGCCATCCTCGTTAAGGTCGTCGCTACACTGCAGATCGATCGTAGCGTAACAAAGAATCGTAATAGTCTGAGTGGCGGCGCTATCTTTAGTAAAGCGAATGCTACGACCAAGGTTTAGATATCTGTTCCCGCTGACGGTACCAGCAATTGTTGCTGTGCCTTTTGCGTTAGGATTCGTACTGTTGCCTGTGTTGGCCTGGCTCTTAACACTCAAGATGGTCTCTTTTATTCTTTCGGCACCATCACTAAACTGAGCCTGTGAGCGCACGCTATTGCGCCCGGCCAGCACCGTAGTGATCAGCAAGGTACTTATGGCCAGGGTCAGCATTACCTCTACCAAGGTAATACCGCGCTGTTTCGTTGATTGACGCGTCATGTGATCATTATATCACTTATGGTTATAAACCGAGGAGTCTAACAAGTTCTGAGCCCAAAAACTGCGCCAGGATCAACCCTCCAACCAGGTAGGGTCCGAATGGCATTTGATCTCTCATCCCCTTCTTCTTGCCATAGAGCAGGTAGGCTGCGCCAAAGCCGCCAAATAAAAAGCCCAGAGCCAATGCCACGACTAGAAGGTCTGGTGCCAAGATCAGCCCCATGAGCAATACCAGTTTACTGTCGGCGCCACCCATTAATGCGCCGTGTGACAGCCACCACATGGCGTAAAAGACCGCGGCCGCCACCAATGCCGCAAACAGCTGCAATAGCCCTCCTGCAGCTTCAAAACGCAGTACAAAGTAAACTGCGGCCAAGACAAGGGCTGGATGCATAACGCGGTTCGGCAACTCATACCACTGGGCGTCGTACAGGGCTAGAATCAGTGCCAATACCAAGATTGCGAGCCATAGCGTAAAGACCACTGGTCCGAGCGCGCTCAAAGTCAGGCCGCTAAGCGCAAATAACCCAGCTGTCATGAGCTCAACCAATACATAATGCGGCCCATACGGCTTATGGCAGTAGCGACACCTGCCGCGCAACGCCACCCAACTGAGTACCGGTATCAGATCAGGGGCGCTGAGCTGGTGTTTGCAGTTCGGGCACATCGAGCGACCATGGGTAATCGATTCACCACTACGAAGGCGCCAGACTATGGCATTTATGAAGCTTCCTAAAATAAGTCCAAGTATGGTGAGTAGTACAATAATCATAACCAAAGTATAGCAAGCACAGGCCTGTTCTTTATAATTTTTATAGTTTACCAAAAGGCAAAATCGCCATTCTAAATCTATAGATACGGCTGCTTCATTTTACCTTTTGGTAAATAGTAGTTTTTGCGAGACCAAAAAGCCTGGCCTAAACCAGGGCTTTTTTTTGGATAGAAGCTACTGCGTTACTGGCTGCCGCGGCAGACCACCTGATTGCTGTCTTGACGATAAATGATAGCGTAACGAACGGGAAACGGGGCCGTGTCAGTTAGACCAAGGGAAGATCCGTCAGCACATCTGCCTCCGACAACATACCTAACACCCGGGGTATTGTTGGCTGGCTCGGCAGTACCGACTAACACACCTCCGGAACCGGTATTTGGATCAGTCCAGTTTGCCTGAGTTTTTAAAGTTTCAAACGTTGAAACAGGTGGGTAGATGCCACTAGTGTTGCTTGCTGACTGCTCAATAGCAGCCTGCATGGTCCCCACAAGGTTGACACGGGCGGTGTCACGTCGTGAACGTTGAGCCCCGGCAAAGGCAAGCAAGGCCATCAAGATGATGAGCGCACCAATGGCGAGCACTAATACCACTTCGATAAGTGTAAAACCGCCTTCTTTTTTAATAATCTTCTTCATGTGGGGGACCTCCAGGTTATTAACTCTTATGCTTAATTATAATCAACTATTTAGCTATGTCAAGCCACCACCGATCAAACTATAAACCGGCAATAAGACCGCTAAGACGATTAGGCCGACGGTTAGGCCAAGTACTACCATCATCACCGGCTCTAGGGTAGTAGAAAGGTTCTTCACCTCGTCATCAACTTCTGTTTCGTAAAAAGTCGCCAGTCGATCAAGCATCTTATCGATGGTCCCCGACTGCTCACCAATCTTAATCATCTGTGCCACTAGCGGCAAGAAAGTTTTGGCGCCCTCAATGCTCGTGCTCAGAGCCTTACCGCCGCGCACTTGCTTAATCGACTCGTCAATAGTATCGGCCACCAGCACATTGTTTACTGCGTCTTTGGTGATATCTAGGGCCTGGAGCAATGGCAGCCCACTCTGGACCAGCGTTCCCAGAGTACGGGCATAACGAGCCATGTAGACCTTCATAAAGAGTTTGCCAAATACCGGAGTATGGAGCTTGAGCTCATCAATCTGGCGCGCCCCACTGGTGCTCTTGCTGTAATTAAAGATGGAATACCCCAACCCAGCCACCGCAATAATTACCAGCCACCAGAAGTTAGTAGCAAAGTTAGAAATAGCCAGCAGCGCTTGGGTCAGGAATGGTAGTGTTTTTCCAAGATCTTTGTACAACGAGCCGACCTGTGGCAACACCGTGGTGAGCATAAATACTAGTACTCCAAAAACCACGGCCATAACAATTACCGGGTAAATCATGGCTCCCCGGATCTTACTGGCAATGGCAGCATCTTTTTCTTGCTGGTTAGCTAAGCGCTCGAGTGTGGAATCCAGCGTACCACTTGATTCACCAGCCGATATCAAGCTCACATACACCTGATTAAACACCTTGGGATGCGCTCCGAAGGCGTTAGAAAGTGTCGAGCCGCCTTCTACATTAGCAATAATTGTGTCGATAATTGTCTGGAGCGGTTTACTAGGCATCTGGCCACGAACGGTCCTAAGACTCTGCACCAGTGGCAGGCCAGCCCCAATCAAGGTACTCAGCTGTCTGGTAAATATGATGCGATCTTTTGCCTTGACGCGTGTTTTCTTGCTAAAGAGTGAACCAGCCGGAGCCTCATCGCTGACCGACACCGGGAATAACTTGCGATCCATAATCAGCTTAACGGCAGCCTGCTCGTTATCGGCCTGGACCTCACCCGTCACCAAACTACCATCTTTACTATCGCGCGCCTTGTAATGGTAGGTCAACATGTTCTATCCCCTCATCAAACGGTCAAGCTCGGCCGGGTCGACAGCGTAGCTCTTAGCTTGATCATAATCGATTTTACCGGCCTGAATCAAGCCAACTAGTGTGTGATCCATAGACTGCATGCCTTCGCCGACACCGGTCTGAATAACCGCTTCGAGCTGATGCGTTTTGCCCTCGCGAATAATGTTGCGGACGGCCGAGTTAGCAATCAGAATTTCGGCCGCTGCAATACGGCCCGAACCAATCATTGGGATGAGACGCTGCGAAACAACGGCCTGCAGGATATTAGAAAGCTGAATACGAATCTGTTGCTGTTGGTGCGGCGGAAAGACATCAATAATACGATCAACGGTTTGGGCTGCCGAGTTGGTATGAAGCGTTGCTAGCACCAGGTGTCCGGTCTCGGCAATGGTAATGGCAGCAGCAATGGTCTCGAGGTCGCGCATTTCGCCGATCAGGACCACGTCGGGATCTTCACGCAGTACGCTACGCAAGGCTACGCCAAAACTATTGGTATCAAAATGGACTTCGCGTTGCACAACCATAGCCTTCTTGCTGTGATGAGCGTACTCGATAGGATCTTCGATGGTCACAATATGCAAGGCTTTGTCGGTATTAATCTTGTCGACCATGGCAGCCAAAGTAGTACTCTTGCCCGATCCTGTTGGGCCAGTTACTAGCACTAAGCCGCGTGGCAGGTTAGTAAAGTCATTTAAGATTTTAGGTAGGCCAAGATCTTCTACCGTGCGAATCTGGGTAGGAATCAGGCGCAGGGCAGCGGCCAGGTTGCCGCGCTCGTGAAAGGCGTTTACGCGGAAGCGGCCGGCCGTACCATACGAAAAGCTGTAATCAAGTTCTTTGTCGCGCTTTAATATGATTTTCTGCTCGTCATCGAGTGTTGGCATCACCAACTGCTCGAGCGATTCGGGCGTCAGCACCACCGGGTCTGTAACCGGCTTTAGCGCCCCATCGACGCGGAGCATCGGCGGCAAGCCAACCTGCAAGTGCAAATCGGATGCGTCTACCTGGACGACTTGCTCCAGGAGCTGTTGAATTGTTACGGTATCTGCCATAGTCTCACCTCTAACTTTGTCTTTTAACTGTCGGTCGCCACACGGGCTACTTCTTCTATTGTTGTTAATCCCACCAGCATCTTGAGCATGCCGTCTTGCTGCATAGTAATCATGCCGTCGGCCATGGCCTGCTCTTGAATCTGCGTAGTGGTCGAGTGCGCCGTCAGCAACTTCTCGATTTCCGGTGTCATACAAAATACTTCGTAGATCCCTACGCGGCCCTTAAAACCATTGACGCAGGCCGTGCAACCCTTGCCCTTGTACAAAGTATAAGCGTTTTCGCTCTTAAGGGGCAAGTTTTCGTAGCCTAAATCTTCGGTTACTCGAGGCCTATCGGCTTCGACGCTAGCTATAACCTTGCCAAGAATCTTATTGATCATCTGCACTTGAGCAGCCGAAGCTGTAACTTCTACCTTACACTTATCGCAAATCTTGCGAACCAAACGCTGACCAATCACCGTATTAATGGTTGAGGCCACCAAGAACGGCTCTACGTTCATATCAAGCATGCGAGGCAATACGCCGGCCGCCGAGTTGGTGTGGAGCGTGGAAAGGACCACGTGCCCTGTAAGGGCTGCCTGAACCGCCAAGTCAGCCGTCTCTTTATCGCGAATCTCCCCCACCATGATGACGTTCGGGTCTTGGCGCAGAATTGAACGCAGACCGCTGGCAAAGGTAAGCCCAACCTCGTTGTTAACCTGAATCTGATTAATACCATCCATCTTGTACTCTACAGGGTCCTCGAGCGTCACAATATTAATGCTAGCATCTTTAATGGCCTGAATGGCGGCATACAGTGTGGTGGACTTACCCGAACCAGTCGGGCCAGTGCTCAGCGTCATGCCGTGCGGACGGTGGATGCCTTTGGTGATAAGTCTCAAGGCACGACCATGAAAACCGAGGCTGTCGAGCGTTAGCGTGGTACTCGATTTATCAAGCAAACGAATAACCACCTGCTCACCGTGCACCACTGGCGAAATGGCAATACGCAAGTCAACGTCTTTACCGCCAAAGTGAATCTGGAACTCACCATCTTGCGGTACACGATGCTCATCAATCTTAAGGTTTGACAAAATCTTGATGCGGCTAATCAAGGCTGGCTCAGCAGCCTTGGGCAAGGTCATAACCTCTTGGAGCACACCATCAATACGGTAACGAATCTTGAGCTCTTGTTCGCGAGGCTCAACATGAATATCACTAGCGCCGCTCGTTACGGCGTGTTCCAATATCGTGTTTAAAACGCGGGTAATTGGCGCATCCTGAACCAAGGTCTGTAGCTCCTTGGCACCTTCTTTGGTCTGTGCTTTAACCTGCTTGTCGTCAGCGTCGTCAGCGACCTGATGAGTATCAATTGCAGCCGAGATTTCTGCTGACACATCGCCCTTAAACTGGCCGAGAACGTTATTAAGTGAGCTGCGCGAAACCTGGAACACTGCTAACGGCTCGCCAATCTTACGGCTCAAAAAGTCCACCGCCGGAATATTAGACGGATCAATCATGGCTACCGCTAAGCGCTCACCCAGGTAACCAAACGGTACTGCCGAGTATTTATCTGCTGAATCACGCGGTAACTTACCTAGCACCGCAGCCGGCACCGTAAAGCTTTGTAGATTGGCATACTGTACAGATGTCACCTTGGCCAACTGACGCGTTAGCGGCTCTTCGTCGATCAGGCGCATCTGCAGCAAGGCTTCGCCTAAACTCAACCCTTTCTTAGAGGCTGTTTGCTTAGCTTCATCAATACCCTGCTGGCTTAGCAACTTGGCGGCTAGTAGCTGAGCTTCTAGCTTTTGTTGACTCTCGGGTGAAAGCATTGGCGCCTCCTACAACTGCCCGAACGGCGTGGTTGTTCCTACCCCAGAACCTAGATCTATAGGCACTACAAAGTTCTTGGACTTCTTATCGTCGCGGAACTGATCGAGCACTTGGGTGTTAAGTGTTGGCCCTACGGGCGCTACCACTTCAACGACTACACCAGCATTAGCGCCACTCGACGGCTTGAGCTGATTGAAGCCGAGCATTAGGACGGCAACCAAAATGATGACTGATAGCACAATATACAGCACATCTTTCTTTTGAATCTGGATACTCATTAGTTTCATTTAACTGCCTCACTCCTCATCTTAAGATCGGCCGCACCCTGGTGGTAGGTGGTGACCGTTAAGTTGGTCTGAACGGTATTGTTGGTTCCCGATATGGTTATATTGGTTACCCGCATCGGCCGCGTCGATAGCTCAAGATTTTCTAGATAGGTCTGTACTGCCGTGTAACTGCCCTGAGCCGATACGCTAATGGTAAACTGCTGCACCGAGCCGCCAGCGGGTGCCTCAACATCGCTGGTCACACTAGCACTCACCGAGTTGGTGGTAACACCACTAGTGTTGCCGATGTTCTCTAGTGTAGCCCACAATTGCGGCAAGCTAGGCTTAGTTGGTAGGGCTGTAGCAGTGGTGTCGCGTAGCGCGCCCAAACCATTGTATTCAACCTGGAGCTTTTTAAGGTTGTCGTAATTGGCGCTGATCTGCTTATTGGCTGTGCTCTTTTTACCAATCACGCGAGCGTTAAGCATCATATTATTAAGCAGTAGTCGGCCTATCACCACGGCCAGGACTACGCTCAAGGCTCCAACCAAAATAGTCAGGGCGATCAAGTTGCTGGTACTCAACGAGTTGGCAAATGCCAATTTTTTATTCGTCTTCTTCACCTTATTTGCCATTCGTTACTCCTGGTGCTACCGTGGCTGTAATACTAAAGCCAACCTTACCCTGCTCACCACTAAGTGAACTAAGCAGAACATTCGTAAAGTCTGGTGAATTCGATGGGCTAGCATTATCGCCGAGCGTTACATTACTGGCCTGCATAGCTTCGGCTAGTTTACTTGCCGAGTTATAACTGCGGGCTGCTCCAGTTACGGTAAGCTTATTGGTGGCGTCAAGGCTGACACTGGTAATGCTGACATCATTGTTCGATACTGAGCCGAGCGCCGTAAAGAACTTGCTCATCCTAACTTGATTACCATACAAAACACCCAAGCTATCAAGCTGGCGCTGTATCGTCGCAACTGCCTGAGCCTCAGGAATTTCTTGGCTGATCTGCTGCTGCTTACTGTTAATCGAGTTGCTCAGTAAGCGAATCTGTAGTGCTTGGGCTTGGGTAATCACAATGAGCAGGATTATTGCGCCAACGCTGGCCGCGACGGCGATTGTTGCGACGCTTATTGCAAGCTGTCGGTTACTCTGATCGCGCAGCTTATCTTTGCGTGCATCTGGTAGGAGATTAATATGCACCATTACATCACCATCCTTGCGGCGCACCCAACCGCTACTGAGTAATCACGGTTAACTGCCGCTAAATCACTTTGCATGTTGGCAGGATACGATACATTTAACCAGGCATTGCCCAGCTCCACGGGCATCTTTAGGGCATTGGCAACATACAGTGGCAAGCCTGGCATGCCGGCTGCCCCACCGGTAAAGACCAGCTTCTCGAACTTGGCGTCAGAATTCTCATTGACATAAAAGGCAGTCGACTTCTTAATCTCATCTAGAATACTATCGGCAATGGGCTGGAGGTGCTTAAGGATCTTGCCATCCATGCCGGCTTTGTTCATGCCAAACTTCTGGACCATAGCCATGGCCTCATTGGCGTCAATCTTAAGGCCCTGGCCAAGCGCTTGCACAAAGGCGGCGGCACCGACGGGTACAGAGTGAATGAGTCGAGGTGCTCCATTAACCACCAGACTTACCGTGCTCGACAGGCTACCGATGTCTAACATGACTACGTGGGCAGCATCAGGAGTTAGCACGGCGCGCGCCAGGGCAGTAACATCTACTTCGAGTGCCACGAGTTCTAAACCAGCTTTTTCAAAAATCTGTAGGTACTTCTCGGTCGTGGTGTTGGGGGCAGCAATCAGCAGTACGAGCTGTTCGTTCTCGTTTTTGCCCGGCCCTAGTACGGTCCAGTCCAGCCGTACCTGGTCTACCGGCATAGGAATATACTGATCAGCCTGGTATTTAACGGCCTTCCCCAGCTCTGCGGCCGAAACTTTAGGGGTGGTTATAACAGAGGCGAATACTTTAGAAGCTGGTAAAGAGGCTACTACACTCTTAGTAGTAATACCGGCGTCCTTAACGAGACCCTTAATGGTTACCGCTAATTGATCCGAGGCGTCGGAGGCGTCACTGGCCACCAAATTAGCTGGCAGTGGCGTACTGCCATATGCTACTAAAACAGGTTTGTTGCCGTGTTTTTTAAGCTGCACCAGACGTACCGACGTAGCGCCGATATCGATTCCAAAATAGTCAGTAGTTTTACTAAATATGCCCACGTTACAACTTTACCATAAGCGATATAGAGTGTGAAGCTGTTTTTACAACATTATAGATCATCGTCCGAAGCATTCATTGACCATTCCAGCGCGAATGCCTCAAATTGCTCCCGTCTAGTGGGACCCGTGGTAAATGTCACCGAATTCTCAGTGTACGAAACCTTTAGCTTTGTACCCTTTCTAATCTCCAGGTCGTCGATAACATACTTGGGGATTCTAACCCCTAAAGACCCGCCCCATCTAGTAACAGTAATTCTACCTATCATATCTGCTTTTTTTACTGCACCCTTCAAGTACTAATTATACGCAATGATATCATTGCGTATACAAAAAATATAAACCAGGAGGAACTCCACAACAAATTGATTAAAACTACTCGGAAACCTGGGTGGTCTTGCTAAATTCTATGGTTCGAGTTATTTTTTCGGTGCCTAACACGCCAAAATCATACCCGGCCACGACACTATTGGTGATCTTCGCTCGCAAAGCGGCAGCATCACTAGTGGTTACCACGACCTTATTGGCCGCAGGTAAAAGCCGAGTGCCCCCTTTTGCGATAGTCCCTTCGTAGACAGTTTTACCGTCAGCTTCGATCTTGACCAAACTGGCTTCTGTGGCCTTAAGCAGAACTACTATACCATCAAAGGTAGCCGCAGGAAGTTCGTCGGATGTAGTCTGTTTACTTAAAATATTACGTGTCAGCCTCGTCTCTTTACCAAGCTTATTCTTGGCCACAATGCGTACCTCATTAATCCCCGGTTGTAGTATCAATGTCGTTTTAAAAGCTCCGTTAACATCGCTCGGCAAGGGAACATCATTTAAGAATACGTCGGCACCAGAAGCTGTCACGCCTTTTACCTCTATCGAAGATGATTCCACGACGCTGTCTTTATCTGGAGAAGCAAGATCGAGCTTTGGGGCGGCGGTCAACGAAGAGAACTGCCACAACAGATAGCCAGCCACCAGCACAATGGCACTTAAGGCAGCCAGTGATGCCGCCCAGCGTGACGTTGCACCAAGACGCAAATCCATAGCCTGTGGTTTGGCCTGGCGCACTGGCTGCACCGGGTTACCTCGTTCGCTTTGGTAGCGCTTAGCCAGCTCAGCCCCTGGAAGCCCCAAAAACAGTGCGTACTGGCGAACAAACCCACGGCTATAGGCATCGTTGGGGAGCTTATCGAAATCGTTGGCCTCAATAGCCTGCAGGTATCGACCCCGTATCTTGGTAACGACCTCTACTTTATGGAGACTATAGCCAAGCTCTTCGCGGCGGGTCTTAAGCTCTTGGCCAACGGTCGACTTAGCCTTGTTTGTCATGCGTATCTGAGCCCCCCAGCTCATCGAGACTGCTGACAAGCACATCGCGCGGACGAGCACCATCGGCTGGCCCAACCACGCCGCGTTCTTCTAACAAGTCTAGTAGGCGGGCCGCACGGGCATAACCAACGCGTAATCGACGCTGAAGTAATGAAGCACTACCCTTACCGCTGCGGATAACCGTATCGGCGGCCTCGGCAAACATGTCGTCATCTGGGTTATCGCCAAGGTCCCAGCCACCACCTCCACCGCCAATACTACGACCGCCAAGTTTAACGGGTTGGGTAAGAACCTCTTCATTGTATTGCGGTGTACGTGCCGTACGGAGGTAATCGGTAACTGCCTTGATCTCTTTTTCATCAATGTAGACACCCTGAATACGTTGCGGCTTGGTGTGTTCTGGCGAGGTAAACAGCATATCGCCGCGACCAACCAGCTTTTCGGCACCAGCTTGGTCTAAAATAGTTCGCGAATCTATCTGGCTAGGCACACTAAAGGCCAGGCGGGCTGGGATGTTAGCCTTAATCAAACCGGTAATAACGTTAACGCTCGGTCGTTGCGTGGCTAGCACCAGATGAATACCGGTGGCACGAGCCATTTGGGCCAAGCGTACAACCAGCGTCTCGACATCTTGAGCAGCCAGCACCATCAGGTCGGCCAGCTCATCGATCACAATCACAATATATGGCATGGTCTCTTCTGGCTTAGCGCCGTTGTACTCAATAATGTTACGTTTGCCCACCTCTGCAAATAGCTTGTAGCGGCGCTCCATCTCGGCCACTGCCCACTTAAGGGCACTAATACATTTTTCTGGATCAACAATAACTGGCGTTAACAAGTGAGGAATATCGTTATACGGCGTAAGTTCTACACGCTTAGGGTCAACCAAGATAAGCTTCAGGTTACTTGGGGAATTACGGTACAACAAGCTCGTAAGGAATGAGTTGATCA
>Ga0105044_10005953_pt1 | contig 16765 bp, 14 predicted proteins | sample MAT01_FD_78092 | JGI IMG/M metagenome (GOLD analysis project Ga0105044, IMG submission 78092) | Freshwater microbial communities from Lake Fryxell liftoff mats and glacier meltwater in Antarctica - MAT-01 | ecosystem: Environmental > Aquatic > Freshwater > Ice > Liftoff microbial mat | place...
GGCGACGGGTCGGAAAGTGCTGTTTGACGAGATGAACGTCACCATCTCACGGGGCGAGCACTGGGGCGTGATCGGGCCCAACGGGGCGGGCAAGAGCACGCTGATCAAGGCGGTTCTTGGGCAGTTGCCGCTCGACTCGGGAGTGACCATCGTCGGGGCGAGCGTGGTGACCGGGTACTACGCGCAGCTTCCGCCGGAAGAGGACGGGACGATCAGGGTCATCGAGTACCTTCAGCGGCTCATCCGGCGGGAGAACCCGCAGAGCGTTCTGAGCGAGCAGGCGGCGCGGGATCTGGCCGGGGCGTTCTTGTTCACCGGCGAGGACCAGGAGAAGCCCATCGGGGTCATGTCCGGCGGCGAGCGGTCGCGGGCCCGGCTGGCGGGGCTCTTGTCGAGCGCCAAGAACCTACTGGTGCTCGACGAGCCGACCAACCACCTGGATATCCCGTCCAGCGAGCGGCTGGAACAGGCCCTCATGGCCGACGAGGAGATCGGCGGATACGCGGGGACGCTGATCCTGATCAGCCACGACCGCGCGTTCATCGATGCGACGTGCCAGCACCTGATCGTGCTGGACGGCCACGGCGGGGCGACGGTGTTTCACGGCAACTATTCCGAGTGGCACGCCAAGCAGATCTCGATGGCGTCGCAGAAGAAGCGGGAGGAGGACGAGAAGTCCAAACGCCGCCAGCCCGCGCCGGCCCCGAAGCCCAAGGCCGAGGCGCCCAAGGCGGCCTCGAAGCCCGATCCCGCGCCGTCCAAGGCCAAGAAGGACCGGGCCAAGACGAAGCTCTCGTGGATGCCCGACGAGCGTCTGGAGACAGAGATCACGACGCTGTCGGCGAAGGTCAAGACGATGGACGATCAGCTCGCGAGCGAAGATGTGTACCGCGACGCCAGAAAGTTTCAGGCCCTGATGAAGGATCGGGAGCTGGCTGGGGCGGAGCTGGCGAAGTTCGAGGAGGAATGGGTGGCCCGGTCGGAGTGAGGCGGGCCGGGGTGGGAGGGTTTTGGGGCGAGGGCGGGGGGCCGAAACCGCCAGTGCAGAGACCGCCCGGTTCTGGTCGATGGAGAGCCTATGAGCATTCGCGGCGAAGGTCTGGCAGGCACTTCCGGTGACGCCGCGGGCGTGTTGTCGCGTCGCGAGGTGGTTGGTGGGGGGCTTGCGTTCGGGCTATTGACGCTTGCTGGCTGTCAGGCCGGGGTCAGGACGACCGCGCTGCCGGACCCGTATTGGGTGAACGCGAACCCCGTGGCGAGTGCGCCGCCGGTGACGATGGGGCCGGTGATTTCGAGTCCGGGCCGATCGCCGGCGGTGGTGCAGGCGCCGCGGATCCCGCTGGACCCTGGGCCGCTGCCGGGGGTGATGGGGCGGAGCCAGTGGACCAGCCGCGGGGTGGCCCGGGCGGGGGACATCAATCCGATGAACGGGGTCCGCCGTATCACGGTCCACCACGACGGGATGCCGCCGGTGGCGATGCGGTCGGTGGGGGACGTAGGCGGGCGGATCGAGCAGATCCGGCAGTCGCACGTGTCGGGCAGGGGGTGGGCGGACATCGGTTACCACTATGTGGTCGATCAGCAGGGGCGCGTGTGGGAGGGGCGGAACATCCGCTTCCAGGGCGCGCACGTGAAGGACCAGAACGAGAACAATCTCGGCATTCTGGTGCTGGGCAACTTCGACCGTCAGCAGCCGACGGCGTCGCAGATCCAGGCCTTGGATCGCTTCGTGGCGGCCCAGATGCAGCGGTACCGGATCAACCTGCGGGACGTTCGCACCCACCAGGAGCGGGCCCCGACGGAGTGCCCCGGGCGGAACCTGCAGGGCTATGTCGTGCGGTCGCGTTCGGGGGGCGGGCAGATGGCACTGTTCGCGGCGCGGTCGGGGTTGATCTGAGGCTTTGACAATGGATTTCGTGGTTGCGGCACCCGCGTTCCCGATCGACGTTCGTTACGACACGGTCGTTGAACTTTGCGAATCGCTGGATCGGATCTGGAACGCGCCTGCGGGCGCGGCGTGGGAGCTGAATCTCCAAAACTGTGGGTATCTCGGCCCCGATGCCGCGGCATTGGTCTACGCGACTTATCTCAACGCACGCATTTCGGGCCGACCTGGAACGGTCAGGTTGCCCGACAAGCCGGCAGCCTTGGACGCATTCAATCACTTCAGCGGTTTGAAGCATCTATTGCACGGAGGGAAGCGGCCCAATCGCGATCATCCGGACTGCCAGACCGTGCCATTGAACCACTTTTATCAGGCCGTGGGAAATCAGGCCGACCCCATCCTGACCTTGGTCCGGAGGCACACGACGTTGAGCAAGGACGCAGAATTCTATCTGGGGTCGTCGTTCGCCGAGGTCGTGCAGAACATCGAAGATCACGCCGGGTCACCCATCGGCGGAGTGTCGTGCGCGAGATACTTCAGCGGTTCGAATCAAGTACGTGTGGCGGTGGTCGACATGGGCGACGGCATCGCGAACACCCTTTCGCGGAAACTCGGCCGCATCGACGCCGTGGAGGCGCTTCGTCTGGTGGTACGGGGCAGGGTTACAAGCCAAAGCACCGAGCGCAACCAAGGCCTGGGAATTAGCAACCTCGCCGGCGCCGTTGCGAACACGGGGGGCGAGTTGATGATTCTCTCAGGCCTCGGGGCTGCGCAGGTGTCCTCCAAGGCGCGTGAAGGGGAGTACACCGTCCTGCCGATCCGTTTCCCGGGTACCGGCGTATTCTTTAAAATGAATCTCGACGAGCACCGCTGGACATGAACGCAGACCCGGATCCCATCCCCGCCGTGATCGCCAGGGATCTCTTCGATCCCAAGGGTTCGCCCGCCGCGAGCGCAAGCGCGGTCGCGGATGTGGTGGTTGGTCTGTTGCGAAGCCATGAGCGCGTTCGTGTATCGTTCGAGAGTCTGCACGGCATCTCGTCCGCCTACTTCAACACGCTTCTGCTGCGGCTCGTTCAGATACTTGGTCCGCAGGCGGTGTCATCCAGAATCGAGTTCTCGACCGATTCCCGAGCTCAGCGAGTTGCGTGGGATCGGTCGTGGAGCGCGGTCGTGGGCCGGACAGCCTGACTATCGACCCGCCATCTCGCCGGAAGGTGGCAACAAGTCCGGCCGTCGCTCGCGTGTACGGGCCAGACGCTGCTCCAAGCGCCACCGCTCGATGGCGCCGTGGTCGCCCGAGAGCAGAACGTCCGGGACGGCCATGCCCATCCATTCACGCGGCTGGGTGTAGTGTGGGCAGTCCAGCAGCCGTGTGCTTGGCGGCACAACGATGCGGTCGCGGCGGGGGGTTTGCGGGTGGCCGGAGTAGCTCTGGGCGACGCTGAAGGAGTCCTGGGCGGCGGATTCCTCGTGGCCCAGGGCGCCGGGGAGGAGGCGGATGACGGCGTCCATGAGGACCATGGCCCCGAGCTCGCCGCCGGACAGGACGTAGTCGCCGATCGAGACTTCCAGCGGCGCGAGCTTGTCGACGACGCGTTCGTCGAGGCCCTCGTAGTGGCCGGCGATCAGCAGGAGGCGGGGCTTGGTGGCGAGGTCTTCGGCGAGGCGCTGGTCGAGCAGACGGCCCTGGGGGGTCAGGAGGATGCGTGTTGCGGGGCGCGGGTCGCTGGCCTCGACGGCCAGAACGGCGTCGTAGACGGGCTGGCACATCATGACCATGCCGGGGCCGCCGCCGAACGGACGGTCGTCGGTCTTCTGGTGTCGCCCGTTGGTGAAGTTGCGGAGGTTGGTGGCGTGCCAATCGACCAGCCCGGCGGCGCGGGCCCGGGCGGGGATGGAGGCGTTGAGCACGCCGCCGGGGAGCGCGGGGTCGAAGAGCTCGGGGAAGGTGGTGAGGATGTCGATCCGCAGGGGCATGAGCGGCAAGCGTATGGGCGGAATCAATGTCGACAAAAACACACGCGAGGAAGCCGAGGCTTCCCCGCGTGGAACGATCGTGGTCGGGTCCGCCCGGGGGGCGAAGACCGGCTTACTTCTTCTTTTTCTTCTCGGGCTGCGGGTTGGCGGCCTTCACGGCGGCGGCGGCCTCGACAGCCTTGATGCGGGCGGCCTTCTGGGCCTTCCACTCCGTGCCGTCGACGATGCCCTGGTTGACGAGCATGTCCATCACCGTGTCAGAGGGCTGGGCCCCGGCGGTGAGCCAGTGCTTGATCCGCTCGATCTCGAGGTGGAGCTGCTTCGCTTTGTCCTTGGCCTGGGGGCTGTACCAGCCGAGGTTCTCGAGGACCTTGCCGTCGCGCTTGACGCGCTTCTCGATGGCGTTGATGCGGTAATAGCTGAGGTGACGACGACCCATGCGCTGCATTCGAATACGGACCAAGACGCATCTCCTTCGAGAACGGCGGACACTCCCCGGAAGGCCTTTTTTAACACCCACACCCGCCCCGGCCGGGGTCGAGAGAATAGGCGCTGTCCGGACGGGTTCCGAATTGCGAGAGAGTCGAGGCGAGCAGGGCCCTGACGCTGGCTGGGGGAGCGGATGCTGCCGGCCGGACTATTGGCCGTCATCTTGGGCGTGCAGATGGGCGTACTCGGCGAGGCGGTCGGCGTCGACGATAAGGTTGACCTTGCCGTCGCCGCTGATGGTTGCTCCGGAGAAGATCTTGGCGGCGGCAAACTCGGCCCCCAGCGAGCGGACCACGAGCTCTTCCTTGGCCAGCACGCGGCTGACCAGGAGGGCGGCGCGATGGTGCTCGGTACGGATGACCACCGCGGTACCCGGTCGTTTGATCGTCGACGCGGGTTCTTCCGGAAGGCCCAGGGTTCGACGGAGGTCGATGATGCCCACCACGCCATCGCGGCGGCGGAGCACGGGGCGGCCGCGGACGGACGAGACGTCGGCCTCGGACACCAGCGAGATCTCCTCGACATTGGCCAGCGGTATTCCGTAGCGCTCGAGACCGACGCCGACCATGACAGCGTCGAGGACGGCGACGCCCAGGGGGGCGGTGATGAAATAGGTTGTCAGGCCGTCGGCGACTTGGACGGAGATTTCGCCGTTGAGGGCGGCGACGCCCAAGCTCACAAGGGCGAGGTCGGGGTCGCAATAGTGCTCGTCGAACTCCAGGCCCAGCAGTTGGTCGTCGGACCTGAGAGCGGCCTGCTCGGCGGTGAGCATTTCCAACTCGACGACGCGTTCGATGAGCTCGGGCCTTGGCGTATTGCGGCCGTCGTGGGAGACGCTGATGGTCACCCGGGTGCCCTTGGCCTGGGCACGGAGGGTGATGATGGCGGTCGCGGGTTTGCCGGCCGCGGCACGCTCCGCGGGGGTCTGGATCGAGCGGGCCACCACGGCGCGGAGGAGCTGTCCGAGCGGGTCAGAGAGGGCGTCGAACATGGTTTTTTCGACCTGCACCAAGCCCGGCTCGGTGACGAGCTCGACGTTTTTGTCGGCGATGCTGGCGACATCGCGGATGACGCGGGGGAATCGATCAAAGAGGTGGCTGATGTTCTGCAGGCGGACCTGCATCATGGTGAGCGTGACGTCCAGGCCGCTGGTGTGTCGGGCCAGATCCGCCGATCCCGAGCGGGCCTGCTCGATATCGGCGGCGGTGGGCGTCCCTGTGGTCAGGCGGTCGATGGTGGCCAGCAGGTGGTTCTTGGTCACAACCAGGTCGGCGACAAGGGATGCCATCCGGTCAACGCTGCGGACCGGGACGCGGAGGGTCGGCTGGCCGTAACCGCGACGGTCGGCGACGGGGTCACCCCCGCTGCGGCGGTCGCCGGAGGCGGAGCGGCGATCAAATACATGAATCCACGAAGCGTTGGAGGTAAAGCGAGACCCGCGTGGCGCGATGCTCGACTCGGGCGTGGGCGGGCTCATGGAGGACTCGGCGACACGGTCGAGCTCGAGCAGGCGATCAACGTCGCCGTTGTGCCAGCCCTGCAGGTCGGGGTGAAGGATCTCGCCGCGGAGGAGCAGATGGAGGCGCTCGGCCAGAATGTCGAGCGGCCAGCGGACCTCCATCCCGACTTCCAGGCCGCGGAGGGCCTGATCGATCAGGTTGCCAAGAGCCAGGGTCCGGATAAGCAGCTCGGGAACGCCGGCCTCGGGGACGGTGCAGACAGAATCGGAGGTCCTGACCATGAGATCGCGGATGGTGGAGAGCGCGGCGAGATCGAACTCGCCGGTGAGCTGGCCGAGCTTCTTCGCGGCTTCCTTGAGCAGCCCGGAGCCGTCCTCCCGCGAGGCTTGGACCGCGAGTTCCCAGACGACGGTGCGGAAGTTCTTGAAGTGGTCGGAGACGCCCGCGACGAGGAACTGCAGCGCGCCGAGCCTCTCGGGCTCGAGCTGGATGGGGACCGAGCCCCAGGAGCCGCCGGCGTCGCCCATGCCGTCGGCCATGAGGGCCGCCATCTGCTCGGGCGTGAGCTCGCCGCCGAACGCGGTCGCGTCGGCCGCCGAACCGCCGGCCATCAGGGCGGCCATCTGCTCGGGCGTGAGCTCGGCGACGGCGGCGGGGTCGGGGGGTTCGGTGGGGTCGGTGGGGTCGGGGGGGTCGGCGGCGGGGAGCGGCTCGGTGGTAACGGACGCAGCGTTCGTAGGGGCCGGGTCTTCGAGGGAGGATGGGTCTGCGGCAATCGCCGAATCGGACACGACGAGGGGGACGTCGGGCTCGGGAGCGGGTGCCGTTTCGTCGGCTGCGGCGAGGGCCGCGCCGTTGGGTTGCAAGTCCGCGACGGATTGCAGGGGCGCGATTGACTCGGAGTTCAGAGTCGTGGCCAGCACAAGTTGATCGACAACAAGCGGGGTTTCGGAAGGCGCCGCTCGGACTGGATTAGAGGATGGAGCGGCAGCCTCGGGTTCGACGGCCGGCTGATAAAAGGCTTCCGGGTCTGGGGTGAACGGAGGCTCGAGGGTGATGGCCGCGGGGATTTCGATGGTGGTGGCTAGAGCGGAAGGCTCGTCGATCGCAGCGGTGTTGTCGGGATCGGTCTCGGGCGGTGAGGGCACGACCGTATCGAACGGTTCCGTGAGGACCGCGCCGGGTGGGGTGATCGTTGCCGATGTATCGATGCCCCAGCGGGGGCACATCTGCTCGAGCTGACGAGTGAGTTCATCGAGCGCGCTGAGCGTGGCGAGACCGTCGTCGGCGGGGGAGGGTGCCAAGTCTTGATCGGGACTCGTTAGCGCGATCTCGCTGGCGGGCTCGGGGGGAGAGGCTTGCAAGTCGAGGCGGTCGTCGAGCTGGGGCGGGAAGGTCGTCGTCTCGGCGAATACTGAGCCTAGCGGGCTGCCCACCGGCGGGGATGGGTCGTGAAATGGTGGGAAGTTCGAGGAGGGAGGCAGCGATTGCTCGGCTTCGAACTCGCCGGCCAAGACGTCCGAAGGAAACGTGGCTGGGGCGCTCTGGTCCGTCGCGTCCGAAAGTTCGACCGTGCTTCCCTCGTCGGAGAGGGCTGGGAATGTCGGGGAGTGCGGCAGCGCGGACTCGGCGTCGATCTGGCTGGACGAGCCCGCGTGAGGGAACGTGGGTGCGGCGATGCGGTCTGTTGCGTTCGAGAGCTCGACCATGCGATCCGCGTCGGGCAAGGGCGGGAACGTCGGTATGCCGGGGAAGTCGCTGACGGCGGAGAGCTCGGAGGACGGTTCTTCCGTTGGGCCGAGCGCAGGATTGGAAAGTGTCCCGGTGATCGCCCGGTCGACCTCCGGCGAGGTCGTGGCCGGCGAGCACTCAAAGACAATCGAAGTTTCGTCGGCGGGGTTGTCGGCAGGCGTGGACGGCGGGATGGTCGCGGCGGCCACGATCTGTTCGAGCGTCGGTCGCAGGTCGACAAGCGTCAGTTCGAGCCGCGTCGCATCTGCGAGAGCCCCCTCGGTGTCGGCGTGCGGATGGGCGTCGCGGGCGGCGATGCCCTTCGCGGCGGCCGTCGCGGCTTGCAGCGCGAGATCGCCCGAGAGATCGGCGTCGCGCTGGAGTTCCTCGAGCCAGGAACGAGCGAGCCCGAGAAGCTCGGTTGCCAAGGCCGCGGCGTCGGGCCCGGGGCGCGACGTGCAGTCGCGGAGTTCGCCCTGAAGCTGGGTGAGCACCTGAAGGTCGTGCCGGGCCTTGTCTTGGCCATAAGGGCCTGGGCGTTTGAACACGGGGTGGCTCTTTTTCGGGGGGATGGCAGGCGCGGCGCGGGGTCCGCGGCGGACCCGGGATGGCTATCGACGCCGTGAGCGTGCACGTTCAGCCGGTTGCGTCTCAAGAGCGATGACCCACCTCGGTGGGTGGTGAGGCTGGGGCCGAGCAATCGAGCTGAGCGGCGCGCATCCCCCGCACAGGCGGACTCGTGTGCGGAAGTGGGAAAATCGGTCCTGCTGCTCGTTGGGCCGGAAAGCCGTGCGTGGGGCGCGTCGATGAGCAGGCTTCGCCCGCTTGCCGCGGGCCAAGGAGCATCGCATGCGAGACCGTGCCATCGTCAGGCTAACCGACCCCGCGTTCCGGACGCTGATCAAGGAGCAGTTGGCGAGCTGGGAGGGCGCCGACCCCGCGGCGATCGACCGCACGGTTGGGTGGATCCTGCAGATCCGCGAGGACCTGGTGTCTTTGATCCGCACCATCGACGACGACGAGCAGATCGGCGAGACGTTGGCGATCAACTACATCGAGATCAAGACGCGGTGGATCGCGCTGAACACCAAGATCAACTACCAGACGTTCCGGCAGGGCGCCTGCGACCCGGAGCTCGCGTTCCGCGGGACGGCGTGCAGCGGGCTGATGGGCGAGGTCGAGACTCTGCTCTCGCCCAACGACATCACCAAGATCACCGAGTTCCTGGCCCAGCCGGTCAATCGCATCGCGGCCTGACCCCCAAGCGGATCACACTGCCCCGTGCGCGTGACGACGTGGGCGGTGATAACGGATCGGTCACGCGAATTACGGAGGCATACCCATGAACGACTCGACAGATTCGATGCACGAACAGTTGGAGGCGCTCTACGCGGAGCGAGAGTGGCTCAGCCAGGAGCTGGGCTGCTGCGACGCCGAGGGCGTGGTCTCGATGGTCCGAAGCCTCGAGAGCCAGCTGGTCGACCTGTACCAGCAGTACGGCAGCGTGTCGCCCGTCAGCGACAGCCAGACGGCTCAGCTCATCAACTACGTGACCGAGCTCAGCCAGCACCTGGACGGGATGTTCCACGAGAAGAGCGTCACGTTCAGCATGGAAAACGAACGCCCGACCATCCGGGCGACCTGGAAAGAGACCCTCAGCAACCAAGGAGACAGGCAGTGAGCACCGCGATGCTTCGCAACCAGATCATGAACCGTTCCGCCGCCCCCGCCCCCGCCGGCACCTTCGTGCCCGGCGAGCTGTTCGGGATGCTCGGCAATCTCTCCCGCAACGACGCGGACTCTTGCGACTTCGGCGTCATCAAGCTCGATGACACCGGCAAGGTCGTGATGGTCAACCGCTACCAGTCCGAGCTGGGCTGCGTGCCGGTTGCCAACTTCGAGAACAAGCACTACTTCACGCAGATCGCCCCCTGCACAAACAATGGCCTGTTCTTCGGCACGTTCCGCAAGGGCGTCGCCGCCAACAGCCTCAACATCTGCTTCCCCTACACCTTCACTTTCAAGCTCAAGCCCACCAGCGTCCGCATCCACATGTACCGCGATCCGGCCAGCAAGACCAACTGGGTCTTCTGCCAGCGCGCCTAGTCCCAGCACCGACCGATCCGATCTGACGCGGCCTCCCCGCCTAGCCGGCGGGGAAGGCCGATTGTGACCGCCAGCCACGCAGAACCTCCAGCCCTTCAGGCGCCCGGCGCCCCGTGGCGGCCGCGCCTCTACAAGGCCCTTCGCGGCAAGGCCGCGCCGCTGATGATCTTCGAGGACCGCATCATTCCGGCGGCCTCGGTCTGGACCGGGGCGCGGGTGTGGACATCGTGCCTCAGGGATCTTGGAGTCGGCGCGGGCGACCGCGTTGTGCTCGCCCTCGAGCCATCGCCGGCGATGCTCATGGCGTTCGTCGCCTGTCTCTGGGAGGGTGCGACGGTCGCCATGGCACCCGCCGGCGCCGACGTCGATGCCCTGGCCGAGCAGCTCGACGCTCGCGCGGTGATCGCGCGGAATGGCCGCTGGTCGATCACGCCCGATCACGACGGCGGCCCGCAAGCTCCCGACCAGCTCCGAGCGGCCGTCCACGCTCCTACGCCCGAAGCCCGCCTGCTCATGCGGACCAGCGGCACGACGGGTACCGGGCGCTGGGTCGCGCTCTCGGATCAGAATGTGCTCAGCGTCGTTGACGCGCACAGCTCGGCCCTCGGACCCCGCGGCGGGACGGTGCTCAGCGTCCTGCCGTGGCACCACGCCTTCGGGCTGGTGATCGATCTCCTGCCCGCGCTGTTCAGCGGCGCGAGCGTGGTGCGCGACGACGCGGGAGGCCGAGACGCCGACCGCGTCGTCGAGTTATGTGCCCGCTGGGGCGTCACGAGCCTCGCGACGGTCCCGCTCACGGCCGAGCGGCTGCTCGACGTTCGTGGCGGCGGTCGGCTATTGGGCACTCTCTTGGGCGGGGTAGTCGGAGGCGCGCCCGTGACGGCGCGGCTTGCCGCGGCGCTGCGTGGGACAAACCTGCGCGTCGGCTATGGCCTGACCGAGGCCGCGCCGGGCGTGTGCGTCGGGAATCGGGGCGAGTTCACACCCGGGTTCATCGGGCGGCCGCTCCGCTGCGAGGCACGTGCCGACGGAGAGGGTGTGCTGCACGTCCGGGGCGAGAACGTTTGCCTTGGATACTGGAACGAGAACGGTCTCGAGCTCGCCGAGGCGGGGCGCTGGCTCCGCACCGGGGACATTGTCGAGCCGGCCGGCCCGGGCGGGGCCGACGCGGGCTGGCGGTTCCTTGGGCGCGCCGACGATAGCTTCAAGCTTGACAACGGGCGCTTTGTCGAGGCCTCGCGGCTGGAGCAGGCGATTCTGGCCGCCGTGCCTTGGGCGGGCGAGGCGGCGCTGCGGACGCCCGAGGGGCGGACGCTGGAGGTCGTGCTGGTGGGGGACGACAACTTGTCGCGGGCCGATCACGCCGCGGTTCGCGTGGCCCTGGGCGGGCTGGGTGGACGACTGAAGAGTGTGCGACGCCTGCCGGCGACTGCCGCACCGCGGACGGGCAAGGGCGCGCTGGATCGGCGCCGGCTCGCGGCCTGAGCGCGGGCGAGAAGCAGGAAGGAAGGGACTTCATGAAGACCGGGACCGTGCAATCTTTGGGCGGACGCGTCGTCGTCGCCGTCGATTCGTCGGACGTGCTCGCGCCCTCACGCATCCAGACCGTCGGGCGTGGTGTGTTCTTGCGGTGCGAGCGCGTCGAGGCGGTCGCGGGCTGCCCGGCGCCGACGATCCGCTTCGGGCAAGAGGGGCTGGAAGCGATGGCCCGATCCGAGCGGGCGCTCCGGGCCGCGCACGCGCGGGGGGACGAGATCTATGGGCTCACCACAGGCTTTGGCCCGCTGGTGAAGTATGCCGCCGACGAGCGGACCACGGCGCAGGGGGCCGGGCTGATCGCCCACCTGGGGGCCGGCTGCGGCTCGCCGGCGCCGGCCGAGATCGTTCGTGCGACGATGCTCCTGCGAAGCCACACCATGGGCCAGGGTTCGTCGGGGATCGGCGCACACGTCGCCGAGTCGCTCGCCGATCTGCTCGCCTCTGGCCTGTGCCCGGCGATCCCAGAGATTGGCAGCGTGGGCGCGAGCGGCGACCTAGTCCCGCTCTCGCACATCGGCCGGGTGCTCATGGGCCAGGGGCGCGTGCTGTGCGAGCGTTCGCGGGCGGGCGTGCGCGACGCGGGGCCGGCGATGGCCGAGGCGGGGCTGTGCCCCATCGAACTCTCGGGGCGCGATGCGCTGGCGCTGGTCAACGGGACGACGTTCATGTCGGCGTACGCGGCGCTCGCCGTTGCGCGGGCGTCGCGGCTGATCGAGGCCGCCGAACGCATCACCGGCTGGCTGTACCGGCTGCTGGGCTGTCGCGCCCAGGCCCTGGACCCGCGGCTTCACGCCGTGCGCGGGCACGACAACCAGTGTCTGAGCGCCGCGAGCATCGCCAGCGAGGCGTGGATGCACGGCCCGTTCGAGGACGCTTCGCGACCGCTGCAGGAGGTCTACAGCCTGCGCTGCGCGCCGCAGTTCTTGGGCGCCTGCCGCGACCAGCTGGATCATGCCCGGCGGCTGGTCGAGCGAGAACTCAACGGCGTCTCGGACAATCCTGTGGTCTGCGGCGACGAGAACGACGCCGCCGTGCTGCACGGCGGCAACTTTCAGGGCCAGCAGATCGCGTTTGCTTCCGACGCGCTGAACCAGGCGCTGGTGCAGTCGGCCATACTCGCCGAGCGGCAGCTCGACGTCCTGGTCAACCCGGAGCTTGCGGGAGGCACGCTCCTGCTCGCCTGGCAGCCCGGCGCGACCAGCGGCGTTGCCGGGGCCCAGATCACCGCCTCTGCGCTGATCGCCGAGATGCGGCACCACGGGCACCCGTGCTCGACGGCGAGCGTGCCGACCAACGGGCGCAACCAGGACGTCGTGTCGATGGGCACCATGGCCGCCCGCCAGGCCTTCGAACAGACTTGGCGGCTCGCGACGGTGCTTTCGATCCTCTGCGTCGCGGCCCAGCAGCTCTCGTTCCTTCGCGAGCGGGGGCGGGTGCAGGGAAGAACAACCCCGCGGCCGGACTTTGTGCCGGCCGTCGAGGGGCTGGTCGAGGATCGGTCGCTGCACGACGACATCCAGCGGCTGGCCGCGGCGCTTGCGACGCCCGCGCCGGCCTGAGCCCTGGCTAGAAATCCCGCCGGCAGAAGATCCATGCGGCGAGGGCGAGCACGAGGGCTTCGAAGAGCAGCGAGGTGCCCAGGACCCAGCCCAGCGACCGACGGTTGATCGCGTCGCTGGTCTCTTTGACGTCCTGGTCGCCGGTGAAGTTGGCAAGCAGGCGGAATAGCCCCTCCTGATCCTCCTTGTCGACCACGGTGCGCTGGAAGAGGTTCTTGGTCTCGCCGGTCTTGGGCATCAGTGTGACGACGGCCTTGAGGATCCGGTGCCAGCGGCGAACGCTCTCGGCGCTCTTGGCCCGCTCGGGGCGTCGCGTCTCCAGCGAGGTGATCTGGCCGGACAGACTCTCGCGGCTGCGACGCAGCCCGTCGAGCGATTGCGAGGCCTGGGCGGCAAACAGCACGGCGCGTCCGGCGGAGAGCAGGCGGTTGGTCCCGCCCGGCCGACGCGGCGGACCGCGCGACGGGTCGCGGGCGTCCGCAGGGCCGCTGGAATCGGGCGTCGCTGCGTCGGGCGTGGGCGCGGACTGTGCAATGTCGCCGGGGAGCGTCTCGACGGCCGGTTGCCGGGCTTCGGACGCCGCGGTGGTCTCGGCGATCTTGTCGTCGACGGCTTTGAGCGTGTCGCGGAGTTGTCCGAGCTGTGAGTCGATCCGAACGACCTCGCTCTCGCTGCGAACGCGCTCGCTCTGCAGGATGCCTTCGGTCGTCGTGAACGCCCAGATGCCCAGCCAGATGATCACCGTGCCCAGGAGCGCCAGGAGCGTTGAGCGCGTCGCCATCCCGATGAGCACGCAGATGCAGAACACGTAGCTGAACACGAGCGTGGCGATGGGGATCGCCATCAGCGGTGTCGGGCTCCAACTCCCGCCGCGGATGCCCATCACCAGCCACGCCCCGATGCCGAACACGGCCGACTGGGCCGCGACGAATAGAAGCCCGGCCGCGTACTTGGTCAGGAACAGCCGCAGACGCCCGATGGGGCGGGAGAGCGAGAGCTCGATGGAACCCGAGGAGACCATGTCGGGGATCATGCCCGCGGTGGAGACCAGCGCCAGCAGGATCGCCCCCCAGGTGAGCCACCAGTTGACGCCGACCCAGGAAAGGATGAACGCGTAGAAGCCCTTGGGTGAGATCTCTTTGCTCGAGACCAAGGGGAGTTCGACGGTGACGCCGAACATCTGGATACCGCGCTCGTTGTTGGTCGGAATCGCCAGCGCGACGACGACGGCCAGCGAGATCGCCATGACGATCCAGAACAGCTTCTTGCTGTTCAGCTCGCGGTAGGCGTCGAGGAAGATGGCCAGGGTCTGCCGCATGGTTCAGCGCTTCCCGTCCGCCGCGCCGGGCTTGAGGACCTGCCCCGTCGTCGGGTCGGTCACGGCCTTCATGAAGAGGTCTTCGAGAGATTCACGCACGGGGCGAACGGACCTGATCGTGACATTCGCACGCCGGAGCGCGTCGATCAGCGGCTGGACGGCCTCGGCGTCGTCGCTGCCAACGCGGAGGAGGGTGCCGTCGACCTCGACCTTCAACGCCGACGACCCGACTCCGTTCGCCACGCCCGCGAGCGCGTCGGCGGGCCCGGCGGTGTCGATCTCGTACCGCCGGCTATCGCGGGTCAGCTCGTCGATGGTCCCCACCGAGGCGACCTTTCCCTGCACCAGGATCGCGACACGGTCGCAGACCATCTCCAGCTCGCTGAGCAGGTGGGAGTTGAGCAGCACCGTTCGGCCCTGGTCGCGGATCGCCATGAGCACGTTGCGGATGTCGCGGCGGCCGACGGGGTCGACGCCGTCGGTCGGCTCGTCGAGCACGACCAGATCCGGGTCGTTCATCAGCGCGTTGGCGATGCCCAGGCGCTGCCGCATGCCCTTGGAGAAGCCCTTGACCTTGTGGTCGGCCCACTTGTCGATGCCAACCAGTGCGAGCAGTTCGGGGGTCCGCTTCTTGCGTTCGGCCCGCGGCACGTCGGCCAGGGCGCCGAAATAGTCGAGCACCTGGGCAGCGGTGAGATACTCCGGGAACTTGTGGTGCTCGGGCAGGTAGCCCACGCGGCGGAGGGCGCCCTTGTCGCCCACGCGCCGGCCAAGCATCGTGCCCGCGCAGGTCGTCGGGCGGATCACCGTCATCATGATCTTGACGAGCGTGGACTTGCCGGCGCCGTTCGGGCCAAGGAGCCCGAAGATCCCGCCGCGCTGGATCCGCATGTCGATCCCGCGGAGCGCGTGGACCTTCTTGCTCCCCCAGGCGCCGGAATAGACCTTGGAGACCCCCGTCAGGTCAAGGGCGTAGTCGCCGGCGCTCGCGGTGGCTGGGTGGGACATCGGGCATGAGGATACCCGGGCCGGGACGTGCCGCGTTGGACGCGAGGGCGTGGACTCAGCCCGGGCCGGCGGTCATTCGGCGTGCCCGGCCTCGGCCGTACGGTGGTCTGTGCCGGTGGTTGCGCGGGCGTTCATGGCGTCGATCAGCTCGCTCTGCCAGGGGTGCTCGCCCATGAACTCGACCTTGCCGGTGGTGATGTCGCAGATCGCCCCGACGACTTTGAGTTCGTTCTTGTCGATCGCGGCCCGGAGCTCGGGGCTCTGGCGGATGAGCGAGAAGACCTGCTGCCAGACGTTCTCCTTGATCGCGAGGCTCGCCAGCTGCTTCTCGTCGGCGCCGGGGTTGTTGCGCCTCGTGCGCTCCACCGCCGGGGCGATCTCCGCGACCAGCCCGCCGAGCTTGCCGTGCAGCTGCGCGCCCGACGCGGCGGCCGCGACGGCCCCGCACTTGGTGTGCCCCATGACGACCAGCAGCGGCGTCTTGAGGTGCCCGACGCCGTACTCGATGGTGCCCGTCTCGCTGTTGCCCGCGACGTTGCCCGCGACGCGGACGACGAAGACATCGCCCACGCCGCGATCAAAGAGCCGCTCGACGGGCAGACGCGAATCGGCGCAGGTCAGCACGGTGACGAAGGGCTTCTGGCCGTTGTCGGCCGTCGCGCTCCGACGGGCCATTTCGGTGTTGGGCGAGCTTGCGCGGCCGGCGACCCAGCGGGCGTTGCCGTCCTGCAGCATCTTGAGCGCGGTGTCGGCCGTGACCGGGGCTTCGGAGTCAGCATCGGGCTTTGCCGCAGGCGTGCGCATCGTGCGGGCGGGCTGTTCGTCCTCGTCGCGGTCGGCCTTGGTAGCGGGTTTGCTCGGGCTGGCCTTGGCTTCCGGCCTGGTCTCGGACTTGCCCTCGGGCTTGCCGTCGTCCTTCGACTCGGGCTTGGCGACGACCTTCGCCGCCGGCGCGGGCTTGGCGTGATCGGTGTGGGTGTCGGCGCCCAGAGCGACCGGTGTGCCGCTCGCGGCGAGCAGCAGCGTGGTGGCGGCCAGAACAACGAGCGGAAAACGAGATATGGACATGCGGTGCCTCCGGAAGTGTGGACGAGGGATCATCGGGAGATCCGGGTCGCCCTTGGACAGCGGGGAGACAATTGCCCGGCAAGCCCGCCGCACGGGGGGCTCGCCCGCAGTCAGCGCTCGCGTTATCGGGCCGCGCGGGGCCTGCGGGCAACGATGTGGAACACGTGCCAGTGCTTGGGCTCGCCGAAGGCGTTCTTGCCTTCGCGCTCGACCTCGTCGAGCATCTCGGGGACAAGCCCGGCCGTCGTGAGCAGCGCGTCGACCTCGGCCCTGGTGTGGAACGTGCGGGCGATGCCGTCGGGTGTCGTTGCCCACTGGTCGTTGACGCCGAAGAGTTGGCCCGCGAACCGCCCGCCGGGTTTGATGACGCCCGCCAGCCGCGTCCACAGGGTTGGAAACTCGCTTGGATCGCAGTGGGGGATCGAGAAGCTCGCGTTGACGAGGTCGGCGGGCACCAGGGCCGCGTCCTCGAAGCGCTGCACTCGGGCCTCGAGCCGGTCCATGTGTTCCAGCGGCGTACGGTCCAGGATCCGCCTAGCGGCCTCGGGCGACGAGTCGATCGCGATCACCCGCCAGCCGCGGGCGAGCATTTCCAGCGTGTCGCGTCCGTCTCCCGCTCCGA
>Ga0105044_10005959_pt1 | contig 16754 bp, 12 predicted proteins | sample MAT01_FD_78092 | JGI IMG/M metagenome (GOLD analysis project Ga0105044, IMG submission 78092) | Freshwater microbial communities from Lake Fryxell liftoff mats and glacier meltwater in Antarctica - MAT-01 | ecosystem: Environmental > Aquatic > Freshwater > Ice > Liftoff microbial mat | place...
GTCGCCATCAATCTCTCGTTCCAATCCATGTCGCCTCGCCGGGGAGGCGGTAGGTCAGAGTTCTGTATCGGCGTCGCCTGACAAAGCATTGAGACCGCTTTGAAAAGCTGCCTCAGCCTCATCCAGCGAGCGCCGCGCGCCTTCGCTATGATCCCGCGCCCACTCGCCCCTGGCGCGCCGTACCGCAGGCCTCAACGCCATAAGGGTCCGGTGCGCTGTGGCAGCTTCGCGCCAGCGCAGCAGAACCTCGTCGGGCGACAAATCGGCCTTCGGTGCCCGGTCTAGCGCAAAAGCCGCCGTGTTTTCCAGTGCGGAGAGGGTCTCGCTGAGACCTTGAGCGCTCAAATGGTCACGGAGCTCGGATTCATCAAGCACCTCGCGCTCGACGGCGAAGTGGAGAATCTCGACTTTCAGCACTTCCAGGCGGGGATTTTCGAAGCTGAGGACTTCCACCGCCTCGTAATCCTGCAACAGGGGGCCGGGAAAACGACAGAGCAGCCAGCAAAGTTCCTGCTCTAACTGTCCGGCCCGGCTGCCAGATCCGCCTTTGACGGCGGCGCTGTTGCGCAGGGAAGCGGGATTCTGCCCGTAAACCGGTTGCGGAGGGGCGGCGAAGCGCGATCGGACCGGCGGCGGGCGGCGGAGTGAGGGACGGGCGGCCTGATTGTTGAGTTGCCGCAGCGGCACGTACTGGGCGCCTGCCCTTACGGTGCGAGCCGGCCGCAGGAGGCCCCAGAGGCGGTCTTTCAGCTCGCGGCGGTAATGGTCGCGCACGATTGGGTCTTCGATGCCGCCGGAGAGGTCGCCGATTCGCCGTTCGAGGGCGGCGCGGCGCTCAGGTGTGGAGAGATCGGCAGCGTCGCGCTCGCGCTCCCAGAAGACCTCGATCATGGCGCGGGCTTCGGTGACGACTTTCTGCATAGCGGCGGCGCCGTCGCGCTTCACCAGATCGTCGGGGTCCATGCCTTCGGGGAGGAAGGCGAAGCGGAGCGACTGGCCGGGTTTCAGCATCGGCAAGGCGCGGTCGAGGGCGCGATGGGCAGCGCGGACGCCGGCTGTGTCGCCGTCGAAGCAGAGGACGGGCTCGGGGGCGATTTTCCAGAGCATGCCGATCTGGTCTTCGGTGAGCGCGGTGCCGAGCGGGGCGACGGCGTTGACGATGCCGGCCTTAGCCAGCGCGATCACGTCGAGATAGCCCTCGGCGACGATGATGCTCTGGGCGTCGAAGGCGGCTTTGCGGGCGCGGTCGAGATTGTAGAGCGTGCGGCCCTTGTGGAAGAGCGGCGTCTCGCTGGTGTTGATGTATTTGGGCTTGCCGTCGGGCAGCAGCGTGCGCGCACCGAACGCCACGACGCGGCCGCGGGCATCGTTGATCGGGATGGTGAGGCGGTTGCGGAAGAAGTCGATCGCTTCGCTGCGACCTTCGGGGATGATGGCCAAGCCGGCCTCGATTATTTCGGCAAGCGGGATGTTCTTCGATGTCAGGTGCTGGATGAGCGTGGTGCTGCCTTCCGGCGCGAACCCGAGGCCGAAATGTTCGATAGTCTGCGCGTCGAGTTCGCGTTTGGCGAGATAGGCGCGGGCGGTGGTGCCGCCGGGGCCGGAGAGGCGCTCGCGGTAGAAGGCCTGGGCCGCCTGGACGACATCGTAGAGCGAGCGGCGCTGTTCCTCGCGCTCGCGCTGCAGGGGGGTGTCGACGGGGATTTCCATGCCGGCTTCGGAGGCGAGGCGTTCGACGGCCTCGCGGAAGCCTAAGCCCTCGGTTTCACAGACAAATTTGATCGCATCGCCATGTGCCCCGCAGCCGAAGCAGTGGTAAAAACCCTTTTGCTCATTGACCGAAAACGACGGGGATTTCTCGGAGTGGAAGGGGCAAAGCCCCATGAATTCCCGGCCTTTTCGGACGAGCTTGACCCGGCGGCCGACCACGTCGGCCACGCGAATGCGGGTCTTCAATTCGTCCAAGAAAGCTTCATTGAACGCCATCGTTAGGGCGTGCCCTCGCGCGTCTAAGCTCGTGCCGCCAGCAGTTCTTTAACGACGCCGTTGGCCTTGGCGAAGTCCATGGTGCCGGCGAATTTGGCTTTGAGCGCGGCCATGACCTTGCCCATGTCCTTCATGCCGGCAGCGCCGGTCTCGGCGATGGCGGCGGCGATGGCTTCACGGGTTTCATCGGCGCCCAACTGCTGCGGCAGGAAACTGTCGATGATGATTTTCTCGGCCTCTTCTTTTTCGACGAGGTCGGTGCGGTTGGCGGCGGTGAAAGCGGTAATAGAGTCAGTGCGTTGCTTCGCCATCTTCTGAAGAAGCGCGAGGATTTCGTCATCGGTCGCGATCTCCTTGCCGTCGGTCCGGGCCTGGATGTCGCGGTCCTTGATGGCGGCCATGATGAGACGGATCGTCCCCAGCCGGGGCTTGTCGCCCGACTTCATGGACTCTTTCATCGCGTCGGAAAATTGCTGACGCATCGGGATTTCTACTCTGGTTACTAAATGAATGAAACGCGTGACTAGCACCTTTCCGGTGGGGTTTCACGTTTTGGTTGACCGCCTGTCCAACGCACCCTAGACACCCGGAAATTCCAAGCGCCTTTGCTTCGTCTGCGGTTTTCCGCACGGGGAAGCGTGCGGCCGGAGACCTGACATGAGCGATGCCCCTGCCAAGACGCCCGCTGTTAAAGCGGGCGAGCGATTCGGTGCGGCGACACCGACCGGGGTGCTGGTGCTGGCGTCGGGTGAGGTGTTCTACGGCGAGGGTTTTGGCGCGGCCGGCAAGGCCGTCGCCGAGGTGTGTTTCAACACCGCGATGACGGGCTATCAGGAGATCCTGACCGACCCGTCCTATGCCGGGCAGATCATCTGCTTCACCTTTCCCCATATCGGCAATGTCGGCGCGAACAGCGACGACATGGAAGCCACCAACACGGCGGTGCGCGGGCTGATCGTGAAGGCGCGGGTGACGGAGCCTTCCAATTATCGCAGCGTTTCGCCCCTGCCCGAGTGGCTGGCGGCGCGCGGGATTGTGGGCCTCGCCGGGATCGATACGCGGCGGCTGGCGCGGATGATCCGCGAGAACGGGATGCCGAACGGCGTCATCGCGCATGACCCCGAAGGCCAATTTGATATCGATGCGCTGCTGGCCGAGGCGCGCGGCTGGCCGGGGCTTGAGGGCATGGATCTCGCCAAGGAAGTCACCACCGCGCAGACTCATGGCTGGGATGAGGCGCCCTGGCGCTGGGACGCCGGACACGGCACGCGCGAGGGCGCTGCGAAGTTCAAGGTTGTCGCGATGGATTTCGGCATCAAGTCGAACATCCTGCGCGAGCTGGTTGGCATTGGCGCGGACGTGACGGTGGTGCCGGCCAATGCATCAGCGGAGGACATTTTGCGGCATGAACCGGACGGCGTGTTCCTCTCGAACGGCCCCGGCGATCCGGCGGCGACGGGCGTTTACGCGGTGCCGACGATCAAGGCGCTGATCGAGGCCGGCAAGCCGGTGTTCGGCATCTGCCTCGGCCATCAGATGCTCGGCCTCGCGGCGGGCGGGACGACCACGAAGATGGCGCAGGGCCATCACGGCGCGAACCATCCGGTGAAGAACACGACGACCGGCAAGGTGGAGATCACCTCGATGAATCACGGTTTCACGGTCGATCCGAAAAGCCTGCCGGCCAATGTGGTCGAGACGCATGTGTCGCTGTTCGATGGCTCCAACTGCGGCATCGCCTGGACCGACAAGCCGGTGTTCGGTGTGCAGTATCACCCTGAAGCCTCGCCCGGCCCGCAGGACAGCCATTATCTGCTTCAGCGCTTCGCTAAGCTGATGGAGAAGGCAGCGGGATAGGACCGCCGGGCTAAAACGGGCCTACTCGGCGGCTTCGGCGACCGGGGCGGCGACCTTTTTCTTGGCCTTGGGACGCGCCGCGCGGGCGGCGGCTGAGGCGGCCGTCTTGGCGCTCGATCGGGCTTCGGCTTCGGCGGTTAGTGCCGGGAGTAGCTCGAGCGCAGCGTCGCGCTGCTTCTTGTTAGTCGATTCGCTGAGACGGGTCGCATTGGCCGTGAGGCTGGCGAGATCGCTGTCCGAGAGCGCGGGAATCTTTTCGATGAGGCTCATGCCTTGTCCTTTCGTGTGCGGCTGCGCACGCTGAAGAAAACGTACAAGGCCCGGTGGCTTATATGCCGATCTCCAATCCTAGCGGACGGAGCGGAAAATAGCGACCCGCCCGAAAATCTGCCGGGTTTCCGGGCCTTGTACACGCCGTATACGAAAGGGGCGGCCCTGCGGCCGCCCCTTCGTTGTTTCAATCTCGATGAGGCGATCAGAGGCCGATCGAATCCGCACCGAAATCGACCTTCATCCCGAAGTAGAAGTAGCGTCCAAGCGCACCGACCGGCTGCGACAGGCTGGCGACGTCCGGCTCCTGATTGAAGACGTTGTTCACGCCGGCATAGACCGAGATGTCGTCGGTCGCCTGGTAACGCACCTGGAGATCGTGCGTGAAGCGCTCCGAGTACTTGAAGAAATACGGGTCGGCGGCATCGGAATCCTGCTCGATGAGCTGTGGGTCAAGACGCTGCGTGCGGCTGAAATAGGTGAAGCCGTAGTTCACCTGCCACTTCTGATAGTCCCAGCTCATGTCGAACGAGACCTGGTATTTCGGCGCACCCGGGAAGCCGGCGGTTTCATCCGGTTCGGCATCCGCTAGTTCCTGGAACGTCAGGGAGTAGAGGCGGCTGCCGCTCAAAGCAAAGTTGAAGACGCCGATATCGTCTTCGATGCCCAGGTCCGAAGGATCGAGGCGGTAGCGCACGGTGAAGTCCAGACCTTCCGTTTCGTAGCTCGCAACGTTGACCGCGAACTGCTGGAAGCCGTTGACCACGAACGTCGTCGGATCGCGCGAAATCAGATCGCAGAACTGGTTCGGGCGCGGCAGATCATAGCACTTGTCGAGGATTGTCTGCGCCGAGAAGAACTGGATCGCGTCGGTCAGCTCGATTTTATAGTAGTCGACCGCGATGTTGAGGCCCGGGATGAATTCCGGCGTCAGGACGACGCCGAAGGTCAGCGTATCTGCCGTCTCGGAGTCGAGATCGGGATTGCCGCCAATGCGGCCTTCGATCGACGCGGAGGTCGGATCGTTGAAACCCGGCGGAACACCGTCGGCGGCGCAGTTGCCCGGACGATCGCCGGTGCCCAGAGTGATGTTGTCATCATCGCAGGGGTCATCGAGGATCTGGAAGGTCTGCGACTGCGGCAGGAACAGATCGTTGATGTTGGGCGCACGCACAGCGGTGGCGTAAGTGGCGCGGAGCATGACGTTCTCATCCGGGCGCCATTTGCCGCCGACCTTCCACGCATCGGACGTACCGGTCGTGGAGTAGTTGGAGATGCGGTAGGCGGCGTCGAAGGTCAATTCCTTTGCGAAGGGCAGATCGGCGAGAACCGGAATCTGGGCTTCCGCGTAGGCTTCCCACACATCGAAGCGGCCACGCGTGATGGTACCCTGACCGGCCCAGGTGATGTCGTAGCCGTCGGTCGCAGCCTGAAGCTCGAGATCGGACGGGGTCGAAGACGATTTCTCCTCGCGGTATTCGAAGCCGACCGCGACCTGGATGGGACCACCCTGGAGTTCGAAGAAGGGAGTGGACTCGGCCGACAGATATCCGCTCACCACCTGCTGCTGGATCGCGCTGTTGCCAACGGTCGTGGTGTTGATCCAGTTGGCCTGATCCGGCGTGATGTTCGGGCCGAAAATGTTGATCGGCGTACAGCCGCTACCCGCGCCCGGAGTGAACGTCGCGCCGAACTGGCTCGGGTCGCCGCCGAAATTGTCGGGAACCGCAGTCGGATCAAGGTCGGAACGGCAAACGATGTTGCCGGTGCCGTCATCGACCGCATCGAGCGCGGCGAAGAAGCGCTCGTTGATACGGTTGTTGCTGTAGCGGCTCTCTTCCTCGGTGCGGCCGAAGACATACGAGACCTGATAGCTCAGCCAATCGGTGATCTCGCCATCGGCACCGATGACAGTGCGGTACGTGTCGCGCTTGATGTCGCGGCGGGTATATCCGAGATCGAGATTGTCGCGCGTGACGTAGATGCCGCCATCGGTCTCGCCGAGCGCGCCGGGCAGCAGAGCGTCAGCCAGCACGTTTGCCGGGATGTAGGCATTGTCCAACGGCACGAAGAGAAAGAAGTCGAAGGTCGGCTGGGCGGTGAAGCCCGTCCGGGTCTGCGCGTATTTGGCATCGCCAAAAATGCGGAAGCTCTTGCTGAAACGGTAGTTCGCCGACATTGCGAGAAGATCTCGGTCTTCTTGCGGCAACAGCTCGTCGACAAACTCGTCAAGAAGCGAGCCATCGCCGCCCTGCATCACGAAGTCACCGACGAGGATGCCGTCTTCCCAGGGCTTGCCATCGCCACGGAAGTCGGCGCCGGAGAAGGAGTCGCCGAAGTCATTGTCCGTGTAGACCGTGCCAAAGGTGGACGAGTCGATATAGCGAACGTTGTTGAGCGCGACGCGGTCAACGATGTTCGGATCGTCGAACGGATCGTCTGGGTTCAGGACAAGGCTCAACCGATCGCCGCGCCGCGCATAGCTGCGCTGGTCGGCGGTCACGGCGTCTTCGCGCGAGACTTCGACCGAGAAGGTGATGTTGCCCTTGTCATCGTCGAAATTGGCGCCAGTTGTGAGGCTGCCACGCAGGGCGGAGCCGCCGGCCTCTTCCGGCGCGCCAACGACGAGGCTGGCTGCGAGACCTTCGAAATCCTTCTTCAGGATGAAGTTGACGACACCCGAGACGCCGTCGGCGCCGTAGATCGCCGAGGCGCCTCCGGTGAAGACTTCGACCCGCTCAATCAGCGCAATCGGAATTGTGTTGATATCGACCGACTGGCTGCCCGGCTCGCCGGCGACGTGGCGGCGGCCATCGACGAGCACGAGCGTGCGGTCGGTGCCGAGATTGCGCAGGTTCAGCAGGTTGAGGCCGGCGGCGGCCTGACCGCCGGTATCGGCGCTATCCTGGTTGTTGAAGGAAGCGACCAAAGCAGGTTGCTGCTGGAGGTAGTCGGTCAGGTTCACGACGCCGGACTGCTCGATCTGGGCGCCGGTGGTGGTGGAAACCGGGCTGGAGGTTTGGAAGTCCTTCACGCGCAGGCGCGTCCCGGTGACGGTGACTTCTTCCCCGCCCTCAGCCTCTGCGGCGCCATCTGTCGCCGGCGGCGGCGCGACGGTTTCGTCGGCCGGCTGGGGGACGGCGGCCGGATCGGTGGTGGAGGTTTGCGCAAAAGCGCTTTGGCTGACGCCGAGGCCCAGGGCTGCCAGAATGGCGGCCATTGCGGTCGATTGAAGCGTGAGCTTCATCCGGGAATCCATGTGGAAGTCTCCGTATGAACGAGGGGGATGCTAATCCTGCGAGTCTCGCCGGGAGGCGTCAACCAAATGCCACGATCTGGCCACCAATCCTGCATGGAACATCTTTAGCGGTGCATTATGGCAACGCCTAAAGATGTACTTTCTGTAATCAACCCAATGGCTTGTGGCTGCTTTTTGGAGAAAAACTAGGCTCGGATTGGCTGGGAGTTCAATGCGCGACGACCGGCGTCACCTCATCGCAATACCCATAATCGCGGCTGTCATCGCCCGCAACGGATCGGCGCGACGCGGCAATCATCAAAATAATCGAACGCCCTAGCGGGTCGCCTTGGCTTGCGTGATAGGGTTGCGCTCGTCCTACGCGGCCTCTAGACGATCCGCTTAACCTACATTCTGGAATTCACGAGTCGCGCACGCTCCACCCGTGCGGCCCGTGTCCGCGCGCGAGGACGAATTCATGCCCAAACGGACTGATATCGAGGCGATCCTCATCATCGGCGCGGGGCCCATCGTGATCGGCCAGGCCTGTGAATTCGACTATTCCGGCGTTCAGGCATGCAAGGCGCTGCGGGCCGAGGGCTACCGCATCGTGCTGGTGAACTCGAACCCGGCGACGATCATGACCGACCCGGATATGGCGGACGCCACCTATATCGAGCCAATCACCCCGGAGTTCGTCGAGAAGATCATCGCCCGCGAGAGGCCGTTGGTGAAAGGCGGTTTCGCCTTGTTGCCGACTATGGGCGGGCAGACAGCGCTGAACTGTGCGCTGGCGCTCGACAAATCAGGCGTGCTTGCAAAGTACGACGTCGAGCTGATCGGGGCGAAGGCGGAAGCCATCGACAAGGCCGAGGACCGGCTGAAATTCCGCGAGGCGATGGACAAGATCGGGCTGGAGAGTCCGCGTTCGGCGATCGCGACGACGCGCCAACAGGCGCTGGACGTGCTCGTCTCGGTGGGCCTGCCAGCCATCATTCGCCCAAGCTTTACGATGGGCGGCCTGGGCGGCGGCATCGCCTACAACAAGGAAGAGTTCATCGAGATCATCGAACGCGGTCTCGATGCGTCGCCGGTGGGCGAAGTACTGGTCGAGGAGAGTGTGCTCGGCTGGAAGGAGTATGAGATGGAGGTCGTCCGCGACAAGGCGGACAACTGCATCATAGTCTGCTCGATCGAGAACATCGATCCAATGGGCGTGCATACAGGCGACAGCATCACCGTCGCCCCTGCCCTGACGCTGACCGACAAAGAATACCAGATCATGCGCAACGCCTCGATTGCGGTGCTGCGCGAGATCGGGGTGGAGACCGGCGGCTCGAACGTGCAGTTCGCGGTGAACCCGAAGGACGGGCGGCTCGTCGTCATCGAGATGAACCCGCGGGTCTCGCGGTCTTCGGCGCTGGCTTCCAAGGCGACAGGGTTCCCAATCGCCAAGGTCGCCGCGCGGCTGGCGGTCGGCTACACGCTGGATGAGCTCGAGAACGACATCACCGGCGCGACGCCGGCAGCGTTCGAGCCGACCATCGACTACGTCGTCACCAAAATTCCGCGCTTTGCGTTCGAGAAATTTCCAGGTTCGGAGCCGCTGCTCTCGACCTCAATGAAGAGCGTCGGCGAGGTGATGGCGATTGGCCGCACCTTCAACGAAAGCCTGCAGAAGGCTTTGCGCGGTTTGGAAACCGGCTTGTCGGGTCTTGATGAGATCGAGATCGCGGGCCTTGGGCGCGGAGACGACAAGAACGCCATCCGCGCAGAGCTATCTCGCCCGACGCCTGACCGGTTGCGCGTGGTGGCGCAGGCCCTGCGGCACGGGCTGACGACGGAAGAAATCAATGCGGCCTGCCATTTCGACCCGTGGTTCATCGAACGGCTGCGCGAGATCGTGGAAACGGAAAAAGCGATCCGTTCTGAAGGTCTGCCCGAAGATGAAGCCGGTATCCGAGCGCTGAAGGCGATGGGTTTTTCCGACAAGCGCCTGTCGATGCTTGTCGGCGCAACGGAAGACTCGGTCGCGAAGCGCCGCCGGGCGATGGGCATCGTGCCGGTTTACAAGCGGATCGACACCTGCGCCGCCGAATTCCGGGCGAAGACGCCTTACATGTATTCGACTTATGAAGCGCCCGCGTTCGGCGCGGCTGAATGCGAGAGCGAGCCTTCGGCGGCGAAGAAGGTCATCATCCTTGGTGGCGGGCCGAACAGGATCGGCCAGGGCATCGAGTTCGATTATTGCTGCGTCCATGCCGCCTTTGCGATGCGCGATGCGGGCATCGAATCCATCATGGTCAACTGCAATCCGGAGACTGTTTCGACCGACTACGACACGTCGGACCGGCTCTATTTTGAATCGTTGACCGCCGAAGACGTGATCGAGCTGGTTCGCAAGGAGCAGTCGAATGGCGAGGTGCTCGGTCTCATTGTTCAGTTTGGGGGGCAGACGCCGCTGAAGCTTGCGCGTGCGCTGGAAGCCGCCGGCATCCCTATACTCGGGACATCGCCGGACGCCATCGACGCAGCCGAGGATCGCAAACGGTTCCAGGTGCTGCTGGAGGAACTGGGCCTCAAGCAGCCCCGCAATGGTACGGCGATGACCTCTGCCGGTGTGCTGCAGGTGGCACGCGAGATCGGTTATCCGGTTGTGATCCGCCCCTCCTATGTGCTGGGCGGGCGTGGCATGTCGATCGTGCGCGACGAAGAGCACATGCATGAGACGCTGCATGGGAGCGACATTTTCCAGATTGGCGGCGATGCGCCGGTGCTGATCGACGGCTATCTGAGCCGGGCCGTCGAGGTCGATGTCGACTGCATCGCCGATGACAAAGATGTCTATATCGCCGGTGTAATGGAGCACATCGAGGAAGCCGGCATTCACTCCGGTGACAGTGCCTGCTCCTTGCCGTCGAATACGCTTTCCCCGGACATGATCGACGAGCTGGAGCGCCAGACCGCCGCGATGGCCAAGGCTATCGGCGTGCGTGGGTTGATGAACGTACAGTTCGCGATCCAGGACGGCGTTGTTTACGTGCTCGAAGTGAACCCGCGCGCCAGCCGCACCGTGCCGTTCGTGGCGAAGACCATCGGCACGCAGATTGCCAAGATCGCAGCGCGGGTGATGGCGGGTGAGAGCCTTGCCTCGTTCGGGCTCGAACGGAAAGTGCTGAAGCATATCGCGGTGAAGGAGGCCGTGTTCCCCTTCGCGCGCTTCCCCGGCGTCGATACGATCCTCGGGCCTGAGATGCGCTCGACCGGTGAGGTGATGGGGCTGGATACGCGCTTCGATCGCGCTTTTGCCAAATCGCAGATCGCAGGCGGCACGAAAGTGCCCGTCGAAGGCACCGCCTTCGTGAGCGTTCGCGAAAGCGACAAGCCGTTTATTGTCGAAGCTGTTCGCCGTCTGCTGGACATGGGCTTCAAGGTCATTGCCACCGGCGGCACACAGAGCTATCTCGCTGAACAGGGCCTGGGGGTCGAGCGCGTGAACAAGGTGCTGGAGGGCCGCCCGCACATCGTTGACGCCATGAAGAACGGCGACGTGCAGCTCGTCTTCAATACAACCGAGGGGGCACAGGCGCTGAAGGATAGCTTCACCCTGCGCCGCACTGCGCTCCTGATGAAGATCCCGTATTACACGACAGTTTCGGGGGCCGGGGCGGCCACGCTGGGCATCGCCTCGGTGCGGTCGGGGGCGCTGGATGTCGCGCCGCTGCAGAGCTACTCGTAACCTAGGGCGCAATATTATTTCGTAGAATCAGAGGTTTAATTCATATCCGCGCAAGACTCTTGAAGTCGCCCGGCCTCAGGACTAGCTTTTTATAATGTCCCGGCGGGTTTCGCTCGGTCAGATGACTGAATGTTCGGCCCGGCCGTTCGCCAATTTCTGGAGCAATGACCGAAAATCGCGGGGCAGCCCCTCGCGAAAGAGCGGTTTTGACGCTGTTGAGACTGGCCACGTGGGCCTTGAGGAGTTGAGGAGTGCCATGGAACGCGTACCGATGACCGGGCCGGGGCTGGTGAAGCTCGAGGACGAGGTCAGGAATCTGAAGCATGTCGAACGTCCCGCCGTGATCCGCGCGATCGCGGAAGCGCGCGCGCATGGCGACCTGTCGGAAAACGCCGAATATCACGCTGCCAAGGAACTGCAGGGCTTTATCGAGGGCCGTATCCAGGAACTGGATAACGTCATCGGCCGGGCCCAGGTCATCGATCCGTCCAAGCTGAGCGGCAAGACCGTGAAGTTCGGCGCGACCGTGACCGTGATCGATGAAGATACAGACAAGGAAGCGACCTATCAGATCGTCGGCGATATGGAAGCCGAACTGAAGCTGAAGCGCATCTCGATCTCCTCGCCGCTCGCCCGCGCGCTCATCGGCAAGGCGGCCGGTGAAAGCGTGGAAGTGGCTGCCCCCGGCGGCGCGAAAAGTTACGGGATCGTCAAGGTCAAGTTCGTCTAGGCCGGCGCGCCGCGCGGATGACCAAGGCCGATCTTCGCCAGATTGCGGCTGTCGCGCCCAACCTGCACTACCGCTATTCCGGCGTGACGGCATCGATTATCGCGGTCGTGCCTGAACAGGCGAAGACGCTGGCGATCGCCAGCGTCGGCCCGCATCTGCCGCCGCAGGTGCCACGCATTTCCTTCTGGCAGGTGCTGTCGCGCGGATGGTCGAAGCCGCCTGGCGGGCTGAAGCGGCGTATCTGGCACGCCCGCCGCAACGACGAGATGCTGGTCGGCGTGATGCTGCGCCGCGTTCTGCGCCAGCCTTGGTTGCTGATCTTCAGCAGTGTCGCGCAGCGAAAGCGGACCGGGCTCACAAAATGGCTGATGCGGCGGATGGACCGGATCGTTTCGCCGTCTGAGTTCTCGGCGGCGTATTGCGAGGGCCCGGTCGAGATCGTCCATCACGGCGTCGATCCGGTGAAGTTTGCACCTGCCCCTGATCGCCCGGCGGCGTGGGCCGAGACGGGGCTGCCCGGAAAGTATGGCGTCGGCGTCTTCGGACGCGTGCGCAAGCAGAAGGGCACGGATCTGTTCGTCGAGGCGATGATCCGCCTGTTGCCCAAGTATCCCGACTGGACCGCTGTGGTGACCGGCTTGATGGCGGCGGAGGAAGCGGGTTTCACCGGGAACCTCAAGCGTCGGATTTCTGAGACGAATATGGAGAACCGGATCGCGCTGCTGGGCGAACGTCCGCAGGAAGAGGTGCCTCTATGGTTCCGGCGGATCTCACTTTATGTCGCGCCGATGCGCAATGAGGGGTTTGGGCTGACGCCGCTTGAGGCGATGGCTTCGGGCGCTGCGGTTGTTGCGACCCGTACCGGCGCGGCGGCTTATCTTGTGGCTGAGGGCATTACAGGAGAGATCGTCCCGACTGACGATCTGGAGGCGCTGATCGCTGCTATCGAACCCTTCCTCGCCGACCCCAGCAGGGCCGACACTTTCGGCCGCGCGGGTCGCGAGAAAGCCCTCACGCAGCATGCCCTCGCCAATGAAGCGGCGGCGATGAATGCGTTGTATGAACGGCTATGGAAAGACTCATAGCCGCATGACTGACGCGCCGGTCGTTGTCGCTCGCCGCCAGGCCGCTGTTGTTTTCGTGTTCATCACGATCGTGATCGACGTGCTGGCGATGGGCATTATCATTCCGGTGATGCCGCATCTGGTGCTGGAGTTTGAGGGCGGCAACGACGCGTCGGCAGCGGCAATCTATGGCGTGTTCGGGCTGGTTTTTGCTGCAGCTCAGTTCTTTTTCTCACCCATTCTGGGGGCGCTATCAGACCGCTTCGGCCGTCGGCCGGTTCTGTTGATCTCCGTGTTCGGCCATGGGCTCGACTTCATCCTGATGGCGCTGGCTCCGAGCCTTTGGTGGCTTTTCATCGGCCGTGTGATCTCCGGAATAACCGCCGCCAGTTTCTCGACCGCGAACGCCTACATCGCGGACATCACGCCGCCGGAAAAGCGGGCGCAATCGTTTGGTATTGTCGGCGCGGCCTTCGGGCTCGGCTTCGTGATCGGCCCGGCGATCGGCGGCATTGCCGGCGAGTTCGACGCGCGGCTGCCGTTCTGGATCGCAGCGGGGCTTTGTCTCGTCAATGCGGCCTATGGCTATTTCGTGCTGCCGGAATCATTGCCGCCCGAAAAGCGGACGAGCATCCAGTGGCGCAAAGCCAATCCGATCGGCTCGCTCGGCTTTCTGCGCCAGAATGACGAAGTGATCTGGCTCGCGCTGGTGTCGGTGATTTTCAACACTGCCTTCTGGGTGATCCCATCGACAGCGGTGCTGAACACAGGATTTCGCTTCGGGTGGACCGAGGGCGACGTCGGAATCATGCTGGCGGTTATCGGGGTCTGCAACATCGTCGTGCAGACCCTCCTGGTACGCCCCGCCGTGCGAATCTTCGGCGAGCCGTTGGCGCTGCGCATCGGCCTTTGCGCGGCGATTACCGGAATGGTTATTTACGGTCTGGCGCCGGTCGGCTGGGTTTTCCTCGTCGGGATCGTCTTCCAGTCATTGGGGGGCCTGATGGGCCCCTCGCTTCAGGCACTCATGACCCGCCGCGTCAGCGCGAGCGAACAGGGTAAGTTGCAAGGCGCGTTGTCCAGCGCCATCGGCATCGCCGGTATGATCGGGCCGCTGCTCTTCTCGCAGATCTATGCATGGTCGATCACGAGCGGCGCGTGGCTTGGCATTCCCGGTGCGGCATTTCTGGCGGCCGCGGTCTTGAACGTCTTCGCACTTCTGGTCGCCTGGCTGGCAACTCGTGGGGAAAAGTCGATCGCTGCCGCTCCGCTTCCAATCGAGCCATCCCCGCCGGCATAGAGCCAAGTCGCCATGACGCATTCGCCTGTGGATGGCGCGCGCTGCGGGCTTGCCCCGCCGCACGGGCTTGGCCAAGACAGTATCTCAAAAGGGATTCAAGGATGCCCGCAGCCAAACCACCTGCCGGCGCCTGGCAGCGCATGCTGTCCGGCCGCCGGCTCAACCTGCTCGAGCCCTCGCCTCTCGATATCGAGATCGAGGATATCGCCCATGGCCTCGCGCGCGTGGCGCGCTGGAACGGTCAGACCAAGGGCCAACACGCTTTTTCCGTCGCGCAGCACTGTATGCTGGTGGAGCGGCTGGCGATCCAGATCAAGCCGGCCCTTAGTCGCGAAGCCCGGCTGATCGCCCTTCTCCATGACGCGCCTGAATACGTGATCGGCGACCTCATCTCTCCATTCAAACGGGCCGTGGGCATCAACTATAAGGACATGGAAAACCGCCTGCTTGAGGCGATTCATGTCCGTTTTGGGGTGACGCCCAAGGTTCCCGATGCCTTGCACAAGATCGTCAAGCGGGCCGACGCCGGCGCTGCCTTTTTCGAGGCGACGCAGCTTGCGGGGTTTGATGAGGCTGAGGCAAAACGCTTCTTCGGAGAGCCCAAGGGAATGGCCTATAAGCGGCTGATCCCCTGGGACACGACCGACGCCCAGACCCGCTTCGTCAAACGTTTCAAGGAACTGGCGGCCAACGCCTGACCCCACATGAGCCGCATCATCGTCTGCCCTCTCTCCCGAATTGACGACGTCATTGCGCTGGAGAAGGCGTCGCACCTGCTAACCCTGCTGGGGCCGGACTATATGATCGAGGCGCATGGGGCGATTGCACGAGATCGCCATTTGCGGCTCAAGCTTCACGACATCGCTGAAATTCTGCCGGGACAGATGCCGCCGCAACGCGAGCATGCGGCGCAGGTGCTGGCGTTTGCCAATACTTGGGACCGCAGCAGCCCGATGGTCATCCATTGCTGGGCCGGCATCAGCCGCTCGACCGCGGCGATGTGGATGACGATGTGCAAGCTGAACCCCGATGCGGACGAGCTGGACATCCTGAGCGCCATGCGTGACCGCGCGCCACATATCGCGCCCAACCGCCTGCTCGTCGCGTTTGCCGACGAACTGCTCGGGCGCGACGGGCGGATGGTGGATGCGCTGGATGCAGTCGGGCCTGCACAGGCGGCGAGCGAAGGCTTTCCGTTTTTCCTGCCCGCCGATTTCACGCATCTGACCCGGGAACCCGTGTGAGCTTCGCAGGCGATACACAAGCTGTCGTCATCGGCCTCAACGCCGCCATCGTCGCGATGATCGGCGATGCGCCGCATGTGCTGGCCGTGCGCCATGTCGTGCCCGATGCGGCCAAGGGTGTACGGCCTGAGCGCGACGGCCTGCCCTTTGGTCCGTTCGAGCCGTTTGGGCACCGCACGCTGGAAGCCGGTATGCGGAGTTGGGTGCTGGGCCAGACCGGTATGGAGATCGGCTATGCCGAGCAGCTCTATACGTTCGGCGATCGCGGCCGGCACGATGCGAAATCCGGCGAGGGGCCGCGCGTGGTCTCGGTCGGTTACCTCGCGTTGATCCGAGCGCAGGATCATCCCCCTGCCCCGGAGACGCATTGGCGTGACTGGTATGGCTTCTTCCCCTGGGAAGACTGGCGCGAGCGGCGGCCATCGGTGATCGATGAGGTGATCCAGCCGCGTCTCAAAGCTTGGGCCACCGGGAACGCGGCGCGGTGGGAGCGAGCCCGGCTGTGCTTCGCGTTCGACGCTCTGCCGTGGGACGAGGAAAAGACTCTGGAGCGCTATGAGCTGCTCTATGAGGCCGGGCTCGTCGCCGAGGCGCGGCAGGACGGGCGAGCGAGCGCGCAGGAGATGACGGCGGAGCTCGGCCAGCCGATGATCTTCGACCACCGCCGCATCCTCGCGACCGCCATCGGGCGGCTGCGCGGCAAGCTGAAGTATCGCCCTGTCGTGTTCGAATTGATGCCGCCGGAGTTCACGCTGCTGGAGCTGCAGCGCACCGTCGAGGCAATCTCAGGTGCGCGGGTCCACAAACAGAACTTTCGTCGACTTGTTGAATCTGGCGGTTTAGTGGAGGGCACCGGCCGTATGTCAGCGCGCGCCAAAGGCCGTCCGGCCGAGAAATTCCGTTTCCGCCGCGAGGTGCTGCGCGAGCGGCCTGCACCTGGCGTCAAGCTCACCGCCGCACGAGGGCGCAAAACATGACCCGTTTTATCGTATTCCTGATCGCTGCACTGACCTTGACGACGAGCGCATTTGCAACCGAAGCCATGTGGACCGAAACTGCGGTCAAGCTCGGAGATGGTGATGCGACGCTTTATGGCTCGTACATTGCGCCGGGTCCCTGGAAAAGCGAGTTCGATGCGGTGTTGGTTTTGTCGGGCTCTGGTCCGACCGACCGCGACGGCAATCAAGCCAACATGAAGAACGATTCGTTGAAGATGGTCGCTCACGCGCTCGCCGGGGCGGGCATCGCGACACTGCGGGTCGACAAGCGGGGTGTCGGGGAGAGCAGCAAGGCTGCGACGCGCGAAGAGGATTTGCGCTTCGACAC
>Ga0105044_10005961_pt1 | contig 16749 bp, 16 predicted proteins | sample MAT01_FD_78092 | JGI IMG/M metagenome (GOLD analysis project Ga0105044, IMG submission 78092) | Freshwater microbial communities from Lake Fryxell liftoff mats and glacier meltwater in Antarctica - MAT-01 | ecosystem: Environmental > Aquatic > Freshwater > Ice > Liftoff microbial mat | place...
ACCGAGCGCAGCATCGTTTCCAAGTCGAGCGGGACGAGGCTGCGGAGGCCAATGATCTCGCAACTGACGCCCTTGTCGGCCGTGAGGTTGTCGGCGGGCTTGACGCAGTCGTGAACGACCGGGCCCCACGCGATAAACGTGAGATCGGTGCCTTCGCGGACGACGTTCGCGACGCCAATCGGAACGGTGTAGTCGCCTTCCGGTACGACGCCTTTCATCCCGTACAATCCCTGGCTTTCCACGAACACGACCGGGTTGTTGTCGCGGATGCAGGATTTCAACAGTCCCTTCGCATCGGCCGGGGTGGACGGGTAGATCACGTACAGGCCGGGCGTGTGGCAGAACATGGATTCGAGCGTCTGACTGTGCTGACCGCCGTAACCTTTGCCGGCACCAGCGCTGACCCGGTACACTGCCGGCACTTCCGTTTGCGCGCCGCTCATGTAATGCCATTTGGCGGCTTGGTTGCTGATTTGATCGCTGCTCATCAACGCGAAGTCGAAGTACATCAACTCCACCACGGGCCGCAGCCCGGACATCGCCGCGCCAATCGCGGTGCCGCAGATACAGGCTTCGCTGATGGGTGTGTTGAAACACCGGTCGCGGCCAAACGCTTCGAGCAAACCCTTGGTCACCTTGAACGCGCCACCGTAGTCGGATACGTCTTCGCCGTAGAAAATCACGCGATTATCACGCAGCATTTCCTCGTAGAGCGCCTCGCGGATGGCGTCCTTGTACGTGAGCTGGCCGTCCACGCGCTTGATGTCGGTGATCGGTGTGATGACTTCGACCTTGCTGAACTCCGCCGGAACCGTCTCGCTCTTCGTGTCGGTGTACATGTACTTCAACACATCTTTCGCCTCTGGATCCGCTGCGGCCACGGAACGCTTGGCGGCGCGGGCATTGCGGTCGCGCACGGCAGCCTCAATCGCCGCGACACCGGCGTCATCGAGCACTTTGGTGGCGAGCAACTGCGCCTTGAATCCTTCAATCGGATCCACGGCTTTCCACGCGGATTCCTCGTCCTTCGTACGGTACTCGACGCGCGGGTCGCTCAGCGAGTGACCGAAGTACCGGTAGCAATCCACGTCGAGAAACACCGGCCCGTTACCGGCTTTGCAAATCTTCGACGCGCGTTGGACGGCGTCGCGGACAGCGAGCGGATCCATGCCATTGACGACTTCCGCGTGCATGTTGTTGTCGGCAAACCCGGCGGCGCGCCGCGCCACGCGTTCGATGCCGGTGACCTCGTCGTCGGTGCGGTGCGTCATGCCGTAGTGATTATTGATGACGAGGAAGATGAGGGGCAGGTTGAACTTGCGGTCGGTGGCGTACTGGTTGGCAAACTGTTGCTGACAGGCCCAGTTCATGGATTCCATCGAGACGCCATTGTTGAACGCGCCGTCGCCGGCGAAACAACAGACCACCGCGTCCTTTTTGAAATACCGCAGCGCCATCGCCGCGCCGGTGGCGATCGGGGTGCCGCCCCCGACAATCGCGTTGGCGCCGAGATGACCGACGGTGAAGTCCGCGATGTGCATCGAGCCGCCCCGGCCTTTGCAATAACCGTCGTCCTTGCCGAACAACTCACAGATCATCCGGTACAAATGTTCTTCGAGCGCCTCTTCGAGCAGGTCTTCGCGTTTGGTGGATTTGCTGTTGGGCACGCGTTGCTTCAATTGTTCCGCCGACATCGCGCGGATGGCGACGGTGCCTTTCGCGAGCGATTCACCGTGGCCGCGGTGGGTGCTGGTGATTTTGTCTTCGAGCAACAGCGGCGCGCACGCGCCGACGGCGCAGCCTTCCTGGCCGATGGAAACGTGGGTCGGCCCCCGGTAATTGTAATCCGCAATGGCGAGGTAGGCACCCGAGCGTAGCTTGACGATCATCTCCTCAAACTCGCGGATGATCAGCATGTCCTCGAAAATCGCGACCGCCTCTTCCTTGGTGATCTGCCCCTCGGCGAGTTGCGATTTGAGGGTGCCCTTGAATTGGAACGCCAGGATCTTGCCGCAATCAATCGTGAACGGCTCAAAGCGCGGCCGCATATCGCTGAGCCGGGTGGTGCCGCGTTTCGGTTGGGGATTTTCGTGTGTGGATGTTGACATGCGGTTTTCCTTTTATGCTTTGACTACCTTGATCTTCTTTTCCGCCAGTGAGCGGACAAATTCCTTGGTCAGTTTCCCGTCGGTGATGAGCACATCCACCTCGTCGAGGTGGCCGGCTTGGGCAAAGGCAACTTTGCCTTCCTTGCTGCTATCGGCGAGCAAAACCACCTGACGCGCGCCGGCCATGACACGTTTCTTCGTAAATGCTTCATTCGGGTCGGTCGTGGTGAGACCGGCGTCCGCGCTCAATCCCATCGAACCCATGAACGCGACATCCACATGGATTTCGCGGAGAATGTTTTCCGTGAGGGGCCCGACAAACGTCTGGCTCAACCGCCGCAACTCGCCGCCGACAAGAATCAGCCTCGGCCCGCGCCCGGCCAGCTCCAGCGCGGCGCGCAGCGAATTGGTGACGACGGTCAAATTGGTCTGGTCGCGAACCAAGCGGGCGAGTTCCAGCACGGTGCTGCCGCCATCGAAATAAATGGTGTCGCCCGGCTTCACAAACTCCAGCGCCGCCCGGGCGATGTGTTGTTTCTCTTTCGAGGCGATGGCGGTCTTCGCGTCGAACAACGGCTCCTCAATCTTGTTGTCCACGCTGACCGCGCCGCCGTGAACGCGCTGAATCTCGCCGCGTTCTTCCAATTGCGCGAGATCGCGGCGCACGGTGGCCGGGGACGCATTCAAATCCCGGCAGAGATCCTCCACGCGCACCATGCGGTTCAGTCGTAACGCGGACCGGAGGCGGTCGAGTCGTTCAGGGGCGAATTGCTTATGATTGGCAATGACCATCTGTGATTACTTGTGAGCGACTCTAGTCACAATCAATCAGGCGTCAATAGTAAAAAACGCCCGGCGGTAGCGGCCGCCGGGCGTGGAGGAAAGGCGAGCGGGACGTCAGCGTTGGGCTTGTGGGGCGCCGGGCGCGAGGCCGGCGGCTTTCAACTCTGTGCTGAGCCGGCTGACGAGTTGTTGGATGCGTTCGCGATCGGCGGGGGGCGTTGTTTCTGCCTGCGCGACAGCCAACGTTCCGGCGAGGGCGAGAATGGCGATGAGGGTTTTCATGCCCCACCTGCAAAGTAGGTCAGAAGCCACTAAGGTTGGAAGCGGCGGATGACGATTTCCGGCACGTCAATGTTGGGAGGCTGTCGCAAAAGAAACAGAACCATCTCCGCTATGTCGGCCGGTGCGATCATGTTTTGGCCCTGCATCCGCTCGGCGAGGTAGGTGCCTTTGATGAGGTCAGTATCCACGCCACCCGGGCAGAGGGTGTGAACGTGGATGTTGTGCGGTTTGCATTCCAGCGCGAGCGACCGGGCGAAGCCGAGCAGGGCATGTTTGCTGGCGACGTAGGCGGATTGGTGGAGGTAGCCCTGCGAACTGGCGGTGCTGGCAATGTTGATGATACGACCCGACTTGCGGGCGATCATGCCGGGTAGGACGGCGCGGGTAATCAAGAAAGGGGCCGTGACGTTGACGCGGAAGACGCGGTCCCAATCAGCGAGTTGGATTTCGGGAATCGGTTGTTCGAGGAAGACGCCGGCGTTGTGGATGAGGAAGTCGGGAGTGCCCACGTGGCTGAGTGCTTGCGTGAGTGAGTCGGAGTCGGCGAGGTCACAGGGGATGTGGGTGCCGGGGACGGTCGGTTTGGTGCGGGAGAGGAAGGTAAGCGTGACACCTGCGCGCGCCAATGCGTGGGCAATCGCGAGACCAATACCCCGGCTGGCACCGGAGACCAGAGCGGTTCTGCCTGCAAGCGCCGTCATGATGACCGCGATGGGGCGGCGGCTATTTGCCGGGCGCGACGAAGGGAACGCCGGCACCGGAGATTTTGATCTTCGCGATGACTTTTTCCGTGATGTCGGCGCTGCCGGTGTCGAAGTAGAGCATCTGGTCGCCCGGTGTCAGCACGACGCTGTAGCCGGCTTCGGCGGCGACTTGTTGGGCGGCTGGTCGCACGCGATCCCGGTAGGTACGCACGAGTTCAACCCGGCGTTGTTGCATGAGTTGTTGGTAGCTGGTCTGCGCGTTCTGGAGAGTGGTGTTGGCTTGGTTCAGGGTCTGGATCAGTTTCTCGCGTTGCACTTGGGAAAAGGGCAGTTTGGTCAGGTCGCGCAGGTCTTGGATTTCATTGAGCTGCTGGATCTGGTCAGCGGTGAGCTTGGCTTCGGTGGAAACCTCTTTCTTCGCGTTCTCGATGGATTGGACGCTGGTGCGGGCGATCTGATCAATTTGCGCGCGCAACTCGGTGTCGGTGGATTGCAGCGACCGGCTCAACTCCTCCAGCCAGCCCAACGACTGGGCGACTTTATCGAGATCAACCACGGCAACGCCATGGCCGCCGGTGGGGGGGGTGGATTTGCCGCAGCCGATGGTCAGGGCGAGTGCGGCGACGAGGGAAGCGAGGAGTTGTGTCTTCATGTTGTTCGTTTCTAATGCATTATTTGGCCACCGTCAACGTTGATGGCTTGGCCGGTGAGATAGCTGGCGTGATCGGAGGCGAGAAAGACGAGCGCGTTGCAGACATCTTCGTACGCGCAGCCGCGACGGAGGGGAACTTGATTGATGTAGGATTGCCGGACATCGGCGACATCTTTGGCGCCGGGCACTTTGCCGGCTCGGAGGTATTGCACAAACAGGCCTTTGTCAGGATCAGTCCAGAGCGGGGAATCAAGGAGATTGCCGGGGCAGATGGCGTTGCAGCGGACGCCGTGGCTCGCCATTTCGAGCGCGACGCTTTGCACCAGACCGATGCCGCCGAACTTGCTGGCGGCGTACGCGCTGTTGGCCGCGCTGCCTTTCTTGCCGGACTTGGAATTGATCTGGATGATCGAGCCGGACTTCTTGGGTTTCATCACCCGGCAGGCGTGCTTCATCGTCAGGAAATTGCCGAAGAGATTCACATTCATCACCGCGCGCCACTTCTCGGCGTCAGCGGTGTCAATCGGCTCGGCGATCAGGATCGCGGCGTTGGCGACAACGACATCCACCCGGCCGTGGTCGGCGACCACTTTGTCGAATAGTCCCCGCACGTCGGCTTCGATGGTGACGTCCACTTTGATGTCGGTGCCCTTGATGTCCACGGGGATTACCGTCGCGCCTTCGGCGATCAAACGTTGGCAGATGGCGGCACCGAGACCTTGCGCGGCGCCGGTGACGATGGCGATTTTACCGGAAAGTGTGGCGCTCATGACTTGGTGAATTTGGCGACGAGTTCCTGCTCCGATTTCCCGTCCCATTGTTTGTCACCGATGATGTCGGTAATGGGGGTGAGCTTCAGGCCTTTGGCAATCGGATAGACGAGAATCTTGCCGGGCATCGTGTTCTTTTCCACGGCGCGAATGCCGTCAATCGCTCCGTCGAGACCGCAAACGGCGGCGACGCTGAGATTCGTATCAAGTTGCCGGCTGACGACTTTTTTGAGGACGACCTTCATGTCATCGAGCGTCGAGCCGCTGGTGCCGATGAAGTAGCATTGCTTCGCAATGTACTGGTCGAGATCAACCTCGCCGGTCTTGTCGGCAGGGATGCCGGCGAAGATGTTGATGATCGCTTTGGGCGCGGCATCAAGCACGGCTTGCGCGCACAGGGCCGGTACGGGTGCCATGAGGACGATGTAATTGAATTTCTCGGTGAGCTTGTCCTTGGACGGATTGTAGGGCTTGAATCCGAGGTTGTTTTTCGCCGCCAACGGGCCCGCCAACTTCTGCAACTTCGCCAGTCGTTCATCGCTGAGATCGCCACCGTACACGGTGATGCCGGGGACGCCCTGGCACAAATCGCGGATGACATGCATCTGACCCATCGGGCCAGCGGCGCCGACGATGTTGATCTTGTCGTTCGCGCGAATCTCGCCCGTGGCCGGGATGGAGGCAAGGGCATCCTTGATGTCGCTGCCGGTGGTGCCGGCGAGGCGGATCGGGCCGTAATGGACGCGGCCGACGGCGGTGACGACGTTGCGCCCGAATTTCCCGCCGCATTGGGCGATGAGGAACAAGCCCCTTGGAGCGACGCTCCAGAACAGTTTCTCGACCACGGCTGCATCGCTGCCGAAATAGATGACATCATCGAACTGACCGGTGGGGATGGCGTCCGGCTTCACGCGGACGGCGTGCGGCGCGTCCACTTGGCCGTCGCCGACGATGAGGCACGTGCCGCCCGGCTTGAGGGTGCGGCGTTGGACATCCACGTAGGCGTCCTCGACACAGGCCCACGGTTCGCAGAGCGCGAGGGCGGAGGCCGAGATGTCATCCGGTACCGGGATGAGCATGGACTCGCCATCGGGTGCGGTGATAATGCGTTCATCCACCAACGTATATTCTTGGAGCGCGCCTTCGAAATTGTAGCCAAACGCCGAGGCGGATTGGGCGGTCGGCAACCACCGGTAATCTGTCTGCAACAAGTACCGGGCGCCGACTTTATGCTTCGTCACTTTGTCGCCGACTTTCACGACACGGATGACGGTTTCGTGGCCGGGCACGGTCGGTTTGTCACCGGGCACGTAATGCGGCATCTGCAACAAGGCGTTCTGATCCACGCCGGCCTTCACCTCTGATTTGCGGACGTGGCCGGAAAATTGTTTGAGCAGCTTCAAGTCGGAAAAGCACAGTCCGACAACCTCGACACGTCCGAGAATCTGGTGCGGACCGGGTTGGAAGACGTCTTTGGATTCGTTGAGAGCGAGTTGATCCGGGCCGACCAATTGGACGGCGCGTTGTTTGGAAGGAATTGTTGCAGTTGCCATAGGGTTCAAATCCTAGCGAGGAGTTGTTCTTTTGTCACGTTTACCGATGATGCCCGGCCGAGATTTGCAAAGGTTGCGTTGCGATCGGGCAGCTTTTTCGCCCAATCACAGAGGTAACCCTGGCCAGTGTGGCGTTGGAGAAGTGTGTGGGCGAAGACGATGTGAGCGCCTTTGAGGAAGATGGGGAGGAGCGGTTTTAGTTCGGTGGTGGCGAAGTCGTCCACGAACTTATTGCCGGGGGCGTTCATCTCGGTGCCGGCGATGATGGGGAAATGGTGCTTCTCAGCGAGGGCGACGATGTCGTAGAGGTTTTGGAGTTTCTGGTCTTTGACGCCGGGTGTGTAGTTGCGGTCGGGGATGATGTTCAATGCCGCCGCACCGCACCGGATGGCGACGTCGAAAAGTTCTTCGATACACTTCTCGCCGTCGCTGGTGCCGTCGAGCCAGGTCAGGGTGGGGATGCCACCGGCTTCGATGATGAACTGGTTCATGTCGGCCATCAATGGGAACGAATCTTTGCCGGGCTGGACGTAACCGACGCCGCCTTTTTTCATCGTCTTGGATCGGATGAGAGCTTGGAGCTTGCCGGCATCGGCGGGACAATCACCGAGCTTGGACTTCCAGAACGTGGCATCGCCTTTCTTGGAGTAGGCTTCGCAGAAGTGGCGTTCGGTGGCGTTGCCATTGGGAGTGAGCGGGAGCACGTCCTTGTCGTAATCGAGAGTGACCGGAGCGGTGAACGTGTTGACGCGGGCGATGAGTTCCCGGTTGCGTTGCTCGGCGGTGCGACGCATTTCGGTGAGCAACGGATGTGTCACGGCGCGCGGGAAACCGACGCCCATGTGATAGCAGATGCCGGGTTCGCCCGGCGAGTTGATGACGCGCGTGGCGAACTCGGGGACGAACGTGCGCGATTCAATACTGGCTACGGTCTTCAAGCCGAGTAGCTTGCCGGCTTCGTGAAATTCATCCACGGCATCGAGCACGTCGAAGTCCACGATGCCAGCCAAGCCCAGCCCGCGTTGCTTCGCGAGGTAAGCGAAGCGTGACGGGGAGTAGCCGTAGGCGTTGTAGGAGAAAAAGGTGTGGCTGTGGAGATTGTGCCAGTCGGTGGGCGCGGGGAATTTCTCGGCGGCGGCGAGTTGTTCGAGCGCGCGGCGGCGAACGGCGGGGTCGAAGCTGTCGAGTTGTTGTTCGAGTGGATTCACGGGCGGATTTTTAGAGGAATCAGCCGGGGAGTCAACGTTAGTTCTGGACGGGGCAGGTGAGGACGGCGACGACGTTGCCGAAGCGCAAGCGCGTGCGGCCGGCGGCGCGGGCTTCGGTGATGCGTTGGCCGCCGATGAAAGTGCCGTTCGTGGATTTGAGGTCGCGGACGAGCACGCCTTCGTCGGAGACTTCGATGGCGGCGTGGCATTTGGAAACGGTGGGGTCGGGAATGATGATGTCGCTGGTGGAGTCCCGGCCAATGGTGGTGATGCCGGGTTTGAGTGGGCAATCGGTGGAGCGCGGACCGAGGATCACCCAAAGTTTGGGGTGGTTGTCGGCGAGATAGGTTTCTTCGACCGGGTATTTGACGAGGGCGGTTTCGTCCTTGCGGCTGGCGGCTTCGAGGAGGAGCTGGAGGTAGGGCAGATCAATCGTGCGTTGGTCGCACGCGAAATCGGGATCAATCTCGGACTCGGGGTCGCGGAGGTTGATGAGGGCGATGGCGGCGTCCACGCCGACGCGGTTGCCGAAATGGGCGTGGACGACTTGGCCATCCACGAGGTTGATGTGGCCCATCGGGACGACATTGACGATGCGGATCTGGGCGGTTTTGCGGGCGAGACCGAGCGCTTGAATCGTGTCGGCAACGGCGAATAGCTTGCCGAGCCGGACCGTTTTCACTTCCGGCCGTGCGTCTCTGGACATTACGGGTGCAGAGTTGTCCATGGTCTTAACAAAAAGGATACGCGACCGCGGAAGTACCGGTGCGGTCGCTTCGGTTGTAACTAGCTGTGCCACGCTGACTTGTCATTGTTGTCCTGCAGGTCTTTGGATTTCAGTGATTTAGATAGCAGGCCCCAAGCCAGCAGCAAGGCGTGACCCCAGCCGGGGTTTCGGGTAGGATGGGGGCAACATGGAACAGACCGGTAAAACAGTTTTGCAGTTGTTGTTGGAGCAACACCCCGCGACACCGCGCTCACGCGCCAAGCAATGGATCGAGAACGGCCGGGTGCGAGTCGGCGGGGCGGTGGTGCGGCGGCTGAACTCTCTCATTGAGGATCCCGGCGCCGTCGTCGAATTGCTGGGGCGTCGCGAAGTGGCGCTCTCGTTCAAATCGGAGTGGCGGATTCACTCCAAGTTGGCCGTGTTGTATTTGGATTCGTCCTTGGCGGTCGTGGACAAGGCCGCCGGCTTGTTGGCCGTGCCGCTGCCGGGAACGGGGATGTCGGCCATGAGTGTGTTGGGTGGCGTGATGGCGAGTGGCGGCGGAGAACGCGAACTGCCGCCGTCATTCAAAAATCTACGCCCGCTGCCCGTCCACCGGCTCGACCAATACACGACCGGGGTCTTGTGCATGGCATTGAACCCAACAGCCCGCGCTCATCTCATTGATCAATTTTCCAAACACACCGCGACCCGCGAGTACATCGCCTACGTGGATGGGGCACCGAAACTTGAGCGGGGGACTTGGCGACATCTCTTGCGGTTTGACGAGGAACGTTTGCGGCAACAGGTCGTCGGCACCGGCCGCGACCGCGCGCAGCGCGCCGGCACGGTGGAGGCGATCACGCATTACGAAGTGGTGGAGGAGTTTCCCGTCGGCGACGGCCGGCTGGTGTCGAAGCTGCGACTGAAATTGGAGACCGGCCGGACGCACCAGATTCGCGTGCAAGCGGCCAAAGAAGGCATGCCGTTGCTGGGCGACCGGCTCTACCATCCGCAATATCAATCGCCGTACCGATCGGGCCGGGATGATTTGCGATCGCGCCTCGGCCGGGGCGGCAAGCCGGCCGCTGAAAAGGTTCCTCGCGAGCGTCCGATTGTGGAGTGCGACCGGCAGGCGTTGCACGCGGAAACGCTGGAATTGGAGCACCCGGAGCATCCCGGCAAGCGCATGAAATGGCGGGCACCGCTCCCGGAAGATTTACAGAAACTGGAAGATCAGTTGCACCACATGGCCCGGCGCGCGCGCTGGCAGGAAGCGCACAATACAAAAGCGCCACCGGCCAAGCAGTCACAACCGCGCGACAAACGCCATTAAGAACTGCCGAAGGGCATCGGCTTGTCTTGCTTTTCCATCATGCGGCGGAGTTTCACCAACGCGCCGTCTTGAATCTGCCGAATCCGTTCGCGTGTGACTTTGAATTTCTTGCCGACCTCTTCGAGCGTCCGGCCCTTGCTGCCGTCGAGGCCGTAACGCAGGTTGATGATTTCGGCCTCGCGTTCGGAGAGGGTTTTGACGTGTTCGCGAATGTCCTGCCGCAGCGTTTTGGTGCGGAGCAATTCAAACGGATCGGCGGCGTCCGGATCAGCCACGATATCGGCGAACCGGTTGTCGTCGTCATCGCCGATGGGCGCGTCGAGACTGGCCGGGCGGGCATTCATGGCGCGTAAGTGCGCGACTTTGGCCCGGGTGGTGTTGAGGCGGTTGGCCAATTCGGTATCTGTCGGTTCCCGGCCAAATTCATCCTGCAACTGGAGACTGAGCCGGTTCATCTTGCTGACTTTGTCCACGATGTGAACCGGCAGCCGGATGGTTTTGGACTGGTTGGAAAGCGCGCGGCGGATGGATTGTTTGATCCAGAGCGCGGCATAGGTGGAGAGTTTCGCTCCCTTTTCGGGGTTGAAACGTTCCACGGCTTTCATCAAACCAATGTTGCCTTCGCTGATCAGGTCGAGCAGCGGGAGGCCGAGATTTTCGTAGTCGTGGGCAATTTTAACGACGAGACGCAAGTTGGCTTTGATCATTCTGAGGCGGGCTTCTTTATCACCTCGTTTAATGCGCTTGGCCAACTGGATCTCCTCCGCGGGCGTAAGCAACGGGGTCTGCCCGATTTGGTGGAGATAAACTTGAATAGCATCGCGGCTCTCGACATCGCGGTCAATAACCATGGCTCACCTCGTGTTAGCGTTTCGTTCCTGCGACCCTACACCATTAACTTCCTCTACCACGCAAGTTAGATGCGCGGGGGATGGTTTTGGTTCAAACTATTTATGAACAGCCGTTTTCCGCACAGATTGTGCAAAACCCGCCACCTCGGCAGTCGCGTCGTCAGTAAATAGTTGCCGTTTTTGTGCGCGTTTTTGCTGTTTTGCAGGTCTGCGCACATCGGATGCTTACAGGGACGGCATGGAAATCAAGCAATCAGCCGTTCCCCAACGGGGTCGCACACCAGCCACCAAACTACGTCTCGATCGGCGGAACCGGGAGCAACCAACGTCTGCTCGGTTGCCCTCCGCCGAAGCCTGCCGGACGCGGCTCTATGAGTCGGTGGTCGAGGAAATGGAACTGCACATTGCGCAAGAAGAGATTGAAATTCACTTCGCGCACATGCCGATGCGTTACTGGCCGCGGGTCGATGACGCTTCCGTGCGGTGGCACCTCCAGTGCGCCCATGAGTTTTTGCGGCACGTGGTCAACGACGAGGCCCTCAGCACATCGCCCGTGGTGCGGTGGCGGCATTTCCCCGACCGGGGGATTACCGAGGTGCTGGTTTGCACCTGGGACCGGCTCGGGTTGCTGTCAAAGGTGGCCGGGGCGTTTGCGGAAGTGGGACTGAACATCGTGCGCGCCGACATTTTCACGCGCGCTGATTCCGTGGTGATGGATATTTTCCAAGTGAGCACCGAGCAGTTTCAACATGTGGCGGATGAAATCCGGTTGGAAGCGATGGCGAAGATTCTGGATGCGGCGCTCACCGCGCACCGGGATTTGGGGTTATGGGGCATTCGCGGCGATCGGGGCCGCCGGCAAGCAGGGGATTCCGCCTTGGGTTTGGGCGGGTTGCCGTCCATCAACATCAACAACCAGCGCACCGATGCGTGCACCATTCTGGAGATCGAAGCGCGAGACCGGGTGGGATTGCTTTACTTGATCTTCCGCGTGTTTACCGAGTGTGAGGTGGATGTGGCTCAGGCGATCATCACCACCGAAGATGGCGTTGCCGGAGATGTGTTTTATCTCACCGATGAAGACGGACTCAAGATTACGGATGCGGCTCGGTTGACGGAAATCGAGCGGCGGTTGGTGGATGTGATTTGCTAGATCGCCGGGAGTTTGGGCTGGCGTTCAGAGGGGGTAATCTGGCACTATTTGGCGTGTGGGGAATCTCGCTTCAAGGAGGGCGGGCTTTTCCTTGGTCGAACTGCTGGTAGTGGGGGCTATCGTGGGTCTGTTGGCGGCATGGCTGTTGCCGGCCTTAACCCGCACCAGAGAACGCGCCAGGGTGACAGTCTGCATTAGTAACCTGCGCCAGATCGGGCAGGCGGCGCTCCTCTATTACGACGATCATGCCGCGTTACCGGCTGAAAACTATCCCGGCTACCTGTTATGGAACGGCGAAGACTATGTGTTGTATGGCCGGCTGCTCCAGCGAAATGGCCGGGGGTTGGCGCGGGCGTTTTATTGCCCCTCGAGCACTGAGTTCCGGCCGGATGACGGCGAGACGGGCGTTCAGAATCTGGGAGTGACGGGCAAGATCACCGCCGGGGCTTACTACACGCGTAGTCCGTTACAAGGCGGACCGACGCGTATGCCGACCGAGACGCGCGCGTTGGTGGCCGATTGGTATGACGGCGTGACGGGACAGGGCAATCACAAGGGCGGCGTGGACGTGTTGTACTCGGACGGTTCCGTCCGGTTTGCGCCGGTTCCCAAACTTTGGCGTGTCAGTGATTCCAACGCGTGGGCGCAAGTGGATAGCAGTTCGGTCGCGGCTGTGCCGTGATCAACGCGCGACCACGCCAACCTTGCGCAGTATTTTCTCCAGCCGCTCCGCAATCTCCGCATACCCGTCATCGTTGGGATGGATTTGGTCGGCCATGAGTTTGGGGTTGGCGAGCACACCGGCGAGGATGTTGGGGATGTAGAGTGTGTTGGCCTCGCGAGCGAGTTGTTCGAATGGTTGATTGTATTGGTCGAGCAAGCTGGCGCTGCGAACGCCAATCAGCACCACAAATATGCCTTTGCCCTGCAACTGCGCGATGATGGTGGTGAGGTTGGCGACGGTTTCGGCCAACGGGACGCGTTGGAGTCCATCATTGCCACCCAAACAAAGCAGCACCACCCGGGGATCGGCCGCAAGAACGGTGTCCAAGCGAGCGAGGCCGGCAGCGGTGGTGTCACCCGGTTCACCGTGATTAAGGATTTCGATCCCGAGCCGTTTTCCCAAGAGGGCCGGGTAGTCGTGACCTTCCGTGGTACCTGTGCCGGCAGTGAGACTATCACCAAAGGCCACCCACGTCTGACCGGTTGTGGGTGGAAAATTGGTGAACGATGCCCGGCTGCAGGCGACCAAGCAAATCAGCGCAAGCAAACAACCTGATTGCATGATAGATCTTTCGTGCCTGCTGTCGCTGGTTGGAGACACAGCAGTGGTGACTATCTGCCTGCCGGAGCTGGTATTCCGTACTCGGGCAACGCGGAGATGTTTTCCTTCGTGACCACCATGTAGTACCGGTCAAACCATTCCTGGTTGGTCTGCGGCTCCTTGGTTTCGGGGCTTTGTTGGTAGCGCGTGGTGATGGCCAGTTGCACGATGTCCTGTTCGATTAGTTGCTTGAGATAGGGAGAAAAGGAACTGACCAGAATGATTTTAGGACGGCGTTTGGGAAATTTCTCCCAATCGGCATCTTGAAATGCGGGGATCTCGACAAACGACACAATCGCATCGGCGTGAATATGTTTATTCAACAATTGAAAAAACAGTTCGCTACCGAATGGGCTAATCGGGTTGAACATGCCTTCCAACTCAACTTTGATCGTTTCCGTTTCGCGAATGCGGATTCGGGAACTAGCCTTGATCGCTTTACGGAACGAAGCAATCGGCGTTTCGAGCGCGGGTACAAGGTTCTCCGAACTGAGGGCGAGCACCACGACTTCGCCCTGACCGGCGAGCAGCTTCGCGGTTTCTTGGGCTGCCGCCTCGCCCAAACCCTCGAATGGTTTTAGATTAATCTGGGCGGTCGGCGTGCGCAGGGTGAGATAGATGGACACCAACGAGATGGAAATCACCAGAATGGAAATCAACACCAGCAGCGGCCGTTTCACTTCCTCGGTGTCAAACTTGAACACCCGGCGGAGACTCTCCCAGCCGGGCTTGAAAACTCCCCCAAACAGCCCGTTAAACAATGCGCCAATCGAACCAACCACCGCCCGGATCAAATCCCAAATCGCTTTGCCGATCATGGTCAGGATGGACATAGCTGCAGTTCTCCTTGTAACCGAACCTCTTCCGCCTTGTACCGGCGGCGCGCAGAATTGTCGAGCGCGGGTTTTGCGGGGGTAACGGTTATCCTTTCAAGCCGGTGGTGGCAATGCCGCGAATGAACGTTTTCTGCGCGAGGAAAAACAGCACGATGATCGGCGCGATGACCACCGCGCTGGCGGCCATGAGATGATGCCAAGGCACGCCGCCGGCCTGATTTTGATAGTTTTGTAGGGCCAGCGCGAGCGTGAACGTGGGCTTGCGCGTGAGGAACAACACCGGCCCCAAAAAATCATTCCACGCCGCCAGAAAATGAAAGAGCGCCACCACCGCCAACACCGGCTTGCACAGCGGCAGGATGATGCGCCAGAAGATTTGCCATTCATTGCAGCCGTCAATCCGCGCCGCCTCGCTCAATTCTTCCGGAATGGTGCGGAAAAACTGGCGCATCAGGAAAATGTAAAACGCGTTGGCAAAAAACGCCGGCACCCATAACGGCTGCAACGTGCCGATCCAACCGAGCGATTTGAAGACGCCGTACAACGGCACCATCAGCACCGGGAACGGAATCATCATGGTCGCCAGCGTGATGGCAAATAACCCCTTGCGTCCGCGCCACGGGATCCGGGTCAGCCCGTACGCCACAAGCGCGTTCGAAAAAACTGCGCCGATCACTCCCAGTCCGCAAACCAAAATCGTATTGGCCAGAAATCTCACAAACGGCACCGCCGTTGGCCCCGTCCCGCCCATGGCCGCCAACGCATCCCGGTAATTCACCCATTGCGGCGCGATTTGTCCCGCCGGCCCGCGCGGCAACCACGTCGGCGGAAACGTCATCGTCTGCTCAATCGGTTTCAGCGATGTGGCCACCAACCAGATCAGCGGGAACAGAAACACCATCGAACAAACGGCCAGCAACGCGTACACCACCACCTTTCCAAGCCGGGTCTTAGGTTGCATAGTGCACCCGTTTCTCCATCAACTTGGTGGCGATGATCGTGAGCGTCACGATCACCAGAAACAGCACCCACGCCAACGCGCTCGCGTACCCCATCCGCAAATCATAAAACGCGACACTGAATAGATAGAGCGCATACAACAACGTGGAGCGGGCCGGCGCGCCATCCGCGCCGCCGGTCATCACGAACACCTGCGTGAAACATTGCAGCGTCCCGATGATGCCCATGATCAGGTTGAAATAGATCACCGGCGAAATCAGCGGCAGCGTGATGTGCCAAAACCGTTGCCGCGCGCTGGCGCCATCAATCTCCGCCGCCTCGTACAATTCCACCGGCACCTGCTGCAAACCTGCGAGATAAATCACCATCGAATTACCCACACCCCACAAACTCATCAACGCCAACGCCGGCTTGGCCCACGCCGGGTCAGCCAACCAGGCGGGCGGGGTGGCGCCCCACCAACGCCAGACCGGGCCGAGCACCCAATTCAGCAGGCCGAATTTGCCGTTGAAAATCCAGAGCCATAACATCGAACTCGCCACCACCGGCACGATGGACGGCAAATAAAAAATCGTCCGCCACACCGCCAAGCCGCGCGCGCCGGTGTTCAGCAACATCGCCAACCCCAACGCCACCACCATCCCCGCCGGCAACGACAGCAGGGCGAACAGCAGCGTGTTGCGCAAGGATTGCCAGAACACCGAGTCCGAGAGCAACCGCTGATAGTTCTCCGTCCCGCTAAACACCGGCGCCTGCAAGATGGAGTAGTCGCAGAAGCTGTAAAACAAAGACGCCACCACCGGGTAGCCCGTGAACACCGTCAGCCCGACCAGCCACGGCGCGCAAAACAGCAGTCCATTCCGCACGTGACGTCGCTCGCCCGTGGTCATTGCTGCCGCCGCTCCAAACTGCGCTGATGCCAGCGCCAACTTTCACTGATCCGGCTTTGACAGAACGCCAGCGCGTCCGCCGGCGACTTCCGTTGCAACCGGGTATCCGCAAACACCGCGTCCAACTCCCGGCGGTATTCCTGCCAGATGCCGATTTTCGGGAGCGTGATGGCATTCGGACTGTTCGCCAGTTGGCGAAAAAACGCGATGTACCGGTGGGGATGGTGCTGTTCAAAAAAGGGACTCCATTCCCGCAGCGGTGAATGTTTCCGTTGCCGGTAACACAGCAACTCTACCCCGGTTAATTCTTCCACACGTTGCGCCTGCCGGTTCGCCGTGCTGACAAACTGGATGAATTCCCACGCTTCAAGTGGATGTTTCGCCCCGCGCGGAATCGCCAGCATATCCGCATCCGCCAGCGTAAAATTCTCCTGACCCGGCACCGCCGCCGGCCACGGGGCGACGCCGTACTCCAAGTCCGGCGCGAATTGACTGATGAAACTGTCCATCCACACTCCCTGCAAAACCATTGCCAGTTGACCGGCCAGGAACGGATTCTGGGGCGAGGCAAAATTACCAAACCCGCTCGCGAACGAGCGGATTGCCTCCAGCCCGTAACGTTCCGTGTACCCG
>Ga0105044_10005962_pt1 | contig 16748 bp, 14 predicted proteins | sample MAT01_FD_78092 | JGI IMG/M metagenome (GOLD analysis project Ga0105044, IMG submission 78092) | Freshwater microbial communities from Lake Fryxell liftoff mats and glacier meltwater in Antarctica - MAT-01 | ecosystem: Environmental > Aquatic > Freshwater > Ice > Liftoff microbial mat | place...
GAGGCGCTCGGTCTGTCGCACACTATTGCCACCTCGCATGAGGGACGCGGTAGCAAGTTCGCGCGTTTGATCGAAGTCGACGGCTGCGTAGGCAACCTCAGCTTGCTTTGCCGTCGAGTCCGTCGGGCACAAGCCCGCTCTGTGCATAAACGTCAATCAGCTTAACGCCGTTTGGTAGGGGTTTTGTGCCGGAAAGGTAGCCGAGAATATCACTCTTGCTCTGGCGAGCGGGGTCGGCCGTCACGCGATCCCCCTTGTAGAGCAGATGCAAAGGGCCCCAGATCGGGTAGTGCCCATCGCGAACGTTGCGCTTATCGCGGGCGTTTGCCGTGGAATCAGGGTACACGGCACAGGCCTGCTTCGAGTCCTGAAAAGCCAGAGCGCGCAGCTGCGCCCGAAGGTTCTTGGTCTCAATGTAGTCGGCAGCGAGAATGCCGATGGCCTTGCTTGCCGTTTCCTGTTTCGAACCGGCTGCTTGCAGGTCGAGACCTACGTCGTCCGAGGTGCTGTGTAGCTTGCCTTTCCAACGTGTGGGAGGCACGCCGATTGCTGCTGCGATCATGGCCTGAGTTCCGGAGCTACCTTTCCGTTGGAAGATGAAACTTTCGTCGTTCCAGATCGGCGTCGTCCCGGTGGGGTCCATGACGCCCCCATCTTTCCCAAACCCAAACACAAAATAGGCTGCTTGGGCGCTGATCTCAGTGTACGCGGAGTTTGCCGGGACGGTGAAGGTCATCGTCTGAATCGGCCCATGTGCGTCTCGGATGCCGAGTGCCTCGAGATTCGTAAGTTCGAATCCAGGACAAGTTTGCGCGAACACATCCGAGATGCCGATATCCGCCTGCACGCCTGCTGGCGGCAGATAGCATTCTTGGCCGGCACTCGATGAGCTATCCCAGTAGATGGCCGTGGCTGCGGGCGCTGGCGCAGGCCCACTGGTCATGGGGGTGGAGTTTACGATGGCGTCTACCCCGATGCAGGAACCTGTGGCGGTGTAAACGATGTAGGTGCCTGACCCAGTAGAAAGCTGTTGCGCCACCTGTTGTAAGAAGGGCTTTACGGCAGACGAACCGGTGACGTAGACGATCGTGCCTTTTGCGCTCAGTGTTGAGCACAGAATGCCCGGCCGTGAGGGACTTGGGGTTGCACCTCCAGCAGGTTGAGGTGCATCGCCCGAGCCAGCACTCCCCGCATCGCCCAAGTTGGCGCCCCCGGCCTCACCAGAACCGGTGCTCCCTGCTGCGTCGCCTGCACTTCCGAAGCGCCCACCCATCGCGCTACTCCCACCTGTGGCCGCACCGCCAGTTCCTAAGAGCATCGAAGCCGGAAGCCTGGGCAGCGAGCCATCGCTTCCAAGCTGAATGAGTCTGAATGAGTTAACGAATGGTGTGCAGGTAGCCTCGGTGCATGCATTCTCAAGCGAAAAAATATCCGTTGGCTTGCAGCTGTAGCACCCGAGACCATGAAACCCAGTTGGGTCTGTGCAGGCAGTTGGGCCCTGGCCTCCGTTACCCGAAAAACTCTGGGAACCGCCAGCTGATGCGGGATTGAAATCAGAACCAGAAATGCCGCCAGAACCGGCGCCCGCCTTGCTTTGCGCGGGAAAAACGTCGCTCCTGCTTTCGAGTTTTGTGCAGCCGTATGCCGTCGCCACGAGCAGCACGCAAACCTGGAACCGACCGAACCCGATGATTTTCATGCCGAACGCGAAGACCATAGCCTGCGTTGTGTGACAAACTGGGGACATCTCGGAAACTCAGTCCGCCGTATGCGCTCTCCGTTCGATCCTTGTTACTTCGACTGTGCCGAATCGAACTTCAATACATGCCGATAAATATATGTCGGGGCTCTCTGGCCGACAGTCCAGGGTACGTCCGGACCATCAATCGCTGAACTGTAGTCGTAGACGATCATTTCGGAGCGATCTTTACCTTCGATCACGGAAGCAAAGCAGGTGTCGCCCCTTGAAGGAAGGTCGATTTCGAAGGCGAAACGCCGCTCTTTTTCAAGATAACGCCACAGTGAGCAGCGCTTGCGTTCGACGATGTACTCGAACTGGTTCACGGCGCGTCGGAGCGGCCCCCGATTGAAGAGGCCTGCGGGCTGATCGAAGACGCCACTTTTCGTGAGATTTCTGCGAGCCAAAAGATACGTCTCAGACTTGAAGCGGAAGAGCCGAGGCGAATCAAACTTCTTTGGATCTGAATGACAAGCGGCGTTTTGATCGCTTGGCGCGGAGCGTTCGCAGACGATCGAACCAAAGCCTGTCTCATCCCCGCCTTCGTTGCGCATCACGGTCAGGAACCGTCCCGAACCAGTGGTTGCAAAATCTGTCTCTGAAGCGCCGCCTTGGTAGAGAGGGTCGACTCTTTGGTTGAGCGGGCTCCAGCGAATTCCATCCGCGCTCGTGAGCAGCCTCACCTGGAGTGGGCTGGGAAAAATCGCGTACAGACTCTCGCCGCCCGAGTACGCCGACATCATGGCGCGTGACCCTTCAGCGCGAACGCTCCAGGCAATGTGGCCCGGCAAGTTCAAGGGAGTTAGCGCGCTCCAGGCGCCGTTTTCGGCGCGCGTCGAGTGCTGCACGCCGACCGGCTCGAAGTCGAAAGCGTTCTTGCCAAGCTTTGAAACATACAGGTGCAACTTGCCATTCAAAGAAAGCAGCTGTGGCTCACGGAGATCCGTGCCGAGAGAAAGGGTTGCCTCTCTCCGCCAGTTCACTTCATCCCCGCTGCTTGCAACGTTGACGACGACCCGTTCGCTCGCAAAGTGCGTTGGGGCAGTGCGCCAAGCGAGATACACCCGACCGTCCGTATGGCGGACCACATGCAAGTTGTTGTTGGCGTTTTGGACGTTGATCTCCCGGTCGAGTCCAACGCTTGGCACAATCCGCCGAGTGTCCGCGACGCTGACTCGGTAGGGGCCGGGTTGATGGATCGGCTCTTCGGGCGCTGGGTGTTCCCTCTCCCAACTCGGGTGATCGTAGCGACCCAAGCAGAGAGCCACCGACCCGTCCCAAAGGTAGTTGCACGAGGCCGCTCCCATCAAACCCAATAACGCGCGCCGAACCACCGAACAAAATTAGCAGCGCGCGCATCTGCCGCGAGTGGGATCGCCCTATTTATGACACATTCGTCACAATGCGGAGTCGATTGTGTCGCCAAGCCGCCACAATGTATTCAAGCGTCCCAGGAGCTGCGCTTGGCGTCAAAAACAAACAAACGCGCCATTTCCGAGCCTATTCCGTGCCGTGGCGCCGCAACCAATTTGCGGCACCTTGCGAGGTGTGCGTGGGTTTGGTGATCCGCGGGCTGTTAATCTGCCGTCTGGCGCGCCGGTTTGGTTCCAACCAGATGGCAAGGGTGGCCACGTCAACAAGGGCACCACCGCGATGACCTATTTCACGCGTCAGGACATTCCATTTCGGGTTGGGGGTTACTGGCGCGGCCGCCGCTACCGCAACAATCCTCGCGATTGCTGGCGCGGCGATACCTGTGGTGGCTAACGTGGCGGGTGCCAGTGGAGGAGATTCAGTGGCGGCGACCCTTGCGGTCGGTTGGGTGGTCACGATCGGAGGTGCCGCATGCGTGCTCACGGGAACTGGCGGCGGCGTTGTGGATCGCGTCAGGAGTCGCTCTCCGAAGAGAATCAGCAACGCTGCGGCAACCGTCGCTAACAGAATGTTCGAGGTGTTCCAGCCCACCTCTCGAACAGGCGTCGCGGTAGCAGGTGGCACCGAGTGAGGCGTTGTGGTCACCGGCGATTCGTGGACGGCAGACACCGCCATGGGCGGGGGAAGCGGCGGCGGCGGCGGCGGCGGCGGCGGACTGGTTGACGGCACCATACTGGCCGCGGATCTCGACCCTGCGGGAAGCGGGGGCGGCACGATTCGTCGCGGGCGTGGCAGGGCTTGGGCTAGCGGTGCGACCTGCGGCGGCGGTGCGAGCTGCGGCGCCGGCGCCAATCGGGCGTGTTCGGGGCACATATTATGCTGCATCGCTGAAGCAAAGGCTCGTCCCTCAGACTCGAGATCGGCGCTGGGGTATCGGCGCTGATCTCGGCAAGCAAGCCCGGTACGGTGCGATCTGCGAACACGGGAACGCCCACGAGCAGCTCGTAGAGAATAACCCCGAGCGCCCACACATCTGCGCGTGTGTCGATGTCGCCGGGGTCGCGCGCATGCTCGGGCGAAAGATAGCGGAGTGCCGACGGAATCGCGCTCCCCGTGAACACACCAGCGAGTTTCGAACGCTCGACACGCGCAAACTCTTATCCGCTTTCCCCAGACGCAAGCTTCAAGCGCTTACCAACCAACACCGACAGCCAGGCCAAACTCGGTGGGGTAAGTGGTCGTCTTCGCGGGCTGAGTCGGTTCGAGCTGTGTCCTGGTGACAGGATCGTAACTGTACACGTAGTCCGGCGTGTTGCTCCAGGGCGTCAGATTTTGGCTGACACGAAGATCCGCGTAGAGGCGGCTTGAGGATGTGCGGAAGAACATCAGGCCCGCCTGGCCAAAGACCGCCAGATTGGGGGCAACATCGACGTGGCGCCCACCGAGGATCCGCGGCGAAATCCCGCCTCCGACGTAGGGCGAAACATTCTTGTCGTTGAGATAGTAACTCCCACCCAGTTCACCATAAATACCGCCGGCGGAATCAAAGCCGTTGCCGGCGGAAACCCCGGAACCGCCTGGCAATGTGAACCCGGCGCCCACTTCCAAGAAATACTTTTCTCCTTCGAGGCGCCCGTTCGCGCCGAACGCGATCATCGGTTCGTAATTGGTCGAAGAACCGAGCGCTACTGGGAGCGTGTGCGACGTTTTGATCCCGATCACTTTCTCAACGAAGGTGCGATTCACCTTTTTGCCCTCACGCTCCGTTACTGTATTGATAGTGCGCGTTTCCGAAGGGTCCTTCTTCTGAAAGAGTGCCGTGCTGAGGCGCGCCGCCACGGGCTCCATATCGTCCAAGGACGCGGCAACCATGCGCGTGTGAAAAATTTCCTTGCCGTCGAGCGAATATCGAATTGCCGTCACCACAATGCGTTCGTTCAGGCGTGTGGCCCGCACCACCAGGTACTCCGACGAGCGGCTGAGGCTAGCAGCCTCGGCATAGGTGCCCGGCGTGCCGTCAGCACGCGCTGCCGGCACCACCATCACCACCTGATCGCGACTGGCTTCCGCGTACGCCTCGGCAACCACGGCCCCGATGGCTTCGCCTTCCGACGGAGTCAAATTCGCTCGCTCCACCGGAAGCACCGCCACTGAGGCGCTCGCCCCTGAAGCACTCAACACCCCAACAAAGAACGCCAACCACCCTGGAACTGCTTTCATATTCATTGTCTCCACTTTAAGGAATCCCTGCTCAAAGAACAGCACATTCTGTGCCAGACGGAAACCTTCCTGTAGCCCTCTAGAAATGCGCGCAACCTGGCGCTCGTCGTTCAACTACCCTTCCGTCGCGCACCGCTAACTGCGACAGCGGTGCCACGGTGCCACGGTGCCGCGGTGTGCGGAGTTGCTGTGTTGCTCTCAGAATGCGCCTCGGCAATGATGCCCCCGTTGCACCCTGCGCTCGCCTTTTGCACCGACTACCGCCTCTGTAACGCCCTCGGGCCGGACCGCGAACAGATCCTCAGGCGGCTGTCCTTAGGGCAAACGGGACTTCACGCCCCAAGCTTCGAGCTTCCGTTTGGAACCTATGTGGGCGAGCTTTCAACCGAGCTTGCTCCGTTGCCGCTGCCATTTGCTGGCTATGAGTCGCGCCTGGCTCGGATTGGCTATGCGTTGGCGGCTGCGATGGAGTCTTCGATTCATGCGGCGCTTCGGCGCTGGGGAAAAAGACGCGTGGCCTTAGTGCTCGCCACCTCAACCGGGGGCTTATCGGAGACTGAATGTAGTCATTTGGGGCTGGGAACGGGGCTGCCGCTCCCTCCCGGTTATGGCCTGCTGCGTACCCACGGGCTGGGGGCCACCCTCGAGCTGTTGCAGCAGGTTCTGGGCACAGCGGGACCCGCGTTCGTGATCTCAACCGCGTGTTCATCCAGTGCCAAGGCACTCGCGAGCGCTCAACGTTTGATTCAAAGTGGGGTTGCTGATGCCGTGATTGCAGGAGGTCTCGATACTTTGTGTCAGACCACACTTTTTGGCTTTCAAGCTCTGGGCATCCTCTCCACTGAGCGATGCAAGCCCTTCGCGACCGCTCGAAATGGAATCAATATTGGAGAAGGGGGTGCGCTCATTCTGCTCGAACGCGAGGCTGATTCCGAAATAGCGCTGCTTGGCTGCGGTGAATCGAGTGATGCCTATCACCTGTCAGCTCCGGATCCTGAGGGGCACGGCGCAGAGCGAGCGATGCGTCAGGCGCTCCAGCAAGCACAGGTTAGCCCCCATCAAGTCGGTTATGTGAACGCGCACGGTACCGGCACGCCACAGAATGATGCTGCGGAGGCCCTGGCTCTGGCGAGAGTTTTCGGGATGGGCCCAAGCGTTGTTTCCACCAAAAGTTACACTGGGCACCTACTAGGAGCAGCTGGCGCGACGGAGGCAGCTTTTTGTATAGCTGCGTTGGAACAAGGCCAAATCCCTGCCAATTTGGGCGCGGATTCAGAGGATTCCCTGGGCATTCGTCTGGGCCGCGAAACCCTACAACGCGATTTCAAGTTCGCACTCACCAATTCCTTCGCGTTCGGTGGCAGCAACGTCAGCTTGCTGTTTGGGAAAGTTGCACGGTGAAGCAAATCATCGGCGCACCCCTGCACCTGGCCGCAATAGGTTTCTGGCAGCCGACTGAAGGCGAGAATGCAGCACCTGAAGCTAATCTCTTGGGCGCACGGGCGCGTGGACGCGCGAGCCAGCTGACACTGATGTTCGCGGAGGTCCTAGGTCAGGCTTTGGCGGGATCTGGGATAAATTCCGAGGAAGTGGCGTTGATCTTTGGCTCGGCGCTCGGCGAAATGGAGCGTTTGATTCAGCTGCTCACCACCTTACACGGTCCAACACACGACATTTCGCCACTGCGTTTTCAGACAAGTGTTCACAATGCCTCCGCGGGCCAAATTTCGATTGCCCTAAAGAACCCGAACTTCTCGAACTCACTGGCCGCTGGCCGCAACACTGTCGCTATGGGATTCGTCGAAGCCGCCGTCTGGATGCATACACGCCAAACTCCGCTCGTGTTAGTGCTCGGAGACGAAGCCCCGCCACCCGAACTCCACGTCGGCTCAACCTATGCTCCCCTGGCCGCGGCCTTCGCCTTTCTCCCCGAAGCGATACCCGCTCAGCCTTCTGCAACCTTTCAGCTGGTCGCCACCCCCTCGGCCTCCCACAACCCCGAATGGGCAGACACTCCCGCTATTATTGGCAATCCGTGCCGGCTACTCGAACCCTTGGTGTCCTGGCTACGCGCCGGCACGATGGACCGTTTTGAGCTCAGTTCAGGCGGCCCAACCCAGTATGGTATCGAGCGCCGGTGACTCTGCTTCCGATTGAAGATCTCATTCCACACCGAGGCTGCATGCGGCTCCTGGATGAGCTGTGTCACTACGATACAGAGACTGCCACCTGCCGCGTAAGCCTGACCGAGGATTCAAGCTTCATGCGTGACAGAAGAGTAGCTGCGGTTGTAGCGATTGAGTACCTGGCCCAATGTGTTGCCGCTTATGCCACCTTGCACCCCTCGGGATCAGTTCCCAGTGCTGGCCGAGCGAGCAAGCCTCGTATCGGGTACTTGGTGGGTGTGCGCCGCTTAGATCTGATGGCTGAATATTTTGTTCCGGGAGATGAGCTCATGGTCACGGTGAAGCATATTTGGGGAGGCACCGAAGGAGCACAATTCGAGGGCTTGGTGAAACGAGCTGGCGCTGTGGTGGCCTCTGCTACCCTCACCGTTTTTCACGGGGCGGGGGGTGTCGCGTGAGCCTGCCTTGGGCACTCGTAACAGGCGCTAGCCGGGGGATTGGAGCCGCGATCGCGAAAGAATTGGGCGCACTCGGGCACCCTGTTATTGTGAATTATCGCGCTGATGAAGACTCGGCCAAGCAAGTTCAAAGGGAGATCATCGCAGCAGGCGGGACGGCTGAAATTGCTTGCTTTGACGTGGGTGAGCACCAGCCCACGCGAGCTGCGATCGCTCAATTTTTAGCGGACGGGAAAGAAATTGGGGTTGTGATCAACAATGCGGGCATCGTGGCGGATGCTTCCTTCCTGACGATGACGGAGGCAGCTTGGAGCTCGGTGTTGCGAACCAGCTTGGATGGGTTCTTCAACGTGACGCAGCCGCTCGTCTTGCCGATGGCGCGCAAGCGCTGGGGGCGGATCATCGCTATCTCTTCGGTATCAGGCCTGATTGGCAATCGTGGGCAGGTGAACTATTCAGCCGCAAAAGCAGGCTTGATCGGAGCGGTAAAATCGCTCGCGCGCGAGGTGGGCAAGCGGCAGATCACCGTGAATGCCGTGGCACCAGGAATTATTGATACCGACATGCTCGAAGGTGCGCCGATCGAAGAGATCACCCGTCAGATCCCCTTGCGACGCGTGGGTCGCGCCGCCGAAGTAGCCAAGCTCGTCCGCTTCCTCGTGAGTGACGACGCCGCGTACATCACCGGCCAGGTGATCTCGATCAACGGTGGGTTAGCGTGATGCGTCGCGTGGTCATCACCGGGCTGGGTCTCACCTCGCCGATCGGAAACAGCCTGCCGAACGTGACGCAAGCGCTCATGGAGTCTCGGCATGGCATTCAGAAAATGCCCGAATGGAAGCACTACACGAGCTTGAACACCGCCGTGGCAGCACCCGTGGATGCTGCCCTCGATTTTCCTCGCAAGGTCACGCGTTCCATGGGGCGAGTGAGCCTGCTATCGCTCTTCGCCACCGAGAGTGCACTGACCGACAGCGGATTGTCTCGGGAAGCCTTGGGCAATGGACGCATAGGGCTGGCCTACGGCTCAACGCATGGCTCTTCCCGGGAGCTCGAGAACTTCACCCGCACGCTGTTTGCGAATGATGGCTTTCGAGGCATCCCAGGTACTTCGTATTTGAAGTTCATGGGACACACTTGTGCCGCGAACCTGGCCGAATACTATGGGATCCGGGGCCGTGTTCAGCCAACCGTCGCGGCTTGCGCCAGTGCGAGCATGGGGATCGGCTATGGCTTTGATGCAATCCGCGCTGGCTGGCAAGAGGTGATGCTGTGTGGGGGCGCTGAAGAAATGCACTTCGTACACGCGGGTGTCTTTGATATTTTGTTTGCGGCTTCAACGAAGTACAATGAGCGGCCGGAGCTGTGCCCGCGGCCGTTTGATCGCGAACGCGATGGCCTCGTGGTCGGTGAAGGTGCCGGCACATTGGTGCTCGAAGAGTACGAACACGCACGCCAGCGTGGAGCACAGATTTACGCTGAACTTGTGGGTTACGGCACCAACTGTGACGGAACGCACGTGACGGCTCCCTCCGCGGCAGGCATGGCTGGCGCCATTCAACTGGCGCTAGCGAGTGCGCACATGAATCCTGAGCAGATCGGCTATGTGAATGCGCACGGCACGGGAACCGAAGCTGGAGATCTTGCGGAAAGCAAAGCAACCCATCAAGTGTTTGGAGCTCAGGTGCCATTCAGCTCCACCAAGGGCCACACGGGGCATACCTTGGGAGCGTGTGGTGCGATTGAGGCCATCTTTGGCATCGCTGTGATCAAAAATGGGTTCATTCCCCAGACCCGAAATCTGGACACGGTGGATCCGGCGTGCGCGGAGCTTGACTATGTGAAAGGCAGTCCGCGTCAGTGTGCTGTGGATGTGGTGATGAGCAATAACTTCGCGTTTGGTGGGATCAATACTTCGCTGATTCTGAAACGCGTCTAGTCGGAGCCTAAAACGGCGAATGCTGTGATGGCCAACCCTTTGACGTTGCGCTCTCACTCCAGAGCTTGAATCTTCAGGCGGTAGTGATAGCGGTGATTCACGAGCTCGACGCTGCTCGGTTCCTGTCCAGGTACAAACCCCTGTGGATAACGAATGCTGAGCAGCAGCTGGGTTGGCTGCTTGGCGTCGTAAAAGCGCCGCTGCAGCAGGCGACCACGCTGCCATTCGTCCCGAATCATCTCTCCAAACATCTCCTGTTGGTGCCACCCGTCACCCGCTGGCTTTCCGAAGAGTCCGATAAAATAGCAGCGATGAATGTCCTGGAAGACCAGCTCAGGCGGGAACGGCAGCGCCGCGGGCGGCGCGTCCATGGGCAGAAGTCGCGTGCCCACTTGTTTCGCAACAAACGCACGCGTACCGAAAGACGTAAGCCCCACCAAGGTGAGCCCATTGCCCTGCTTCTCAAGCACCGCCTCGAAACTCGCAGTCTCGCGCCGCCCTCCCGCATCCGCGCGCTGAAAATCAGCGCTGATACTCTGGCGCCAACTGAACTCCCCAGGGATCTTCGCGACATCCAAGAACTGCGTGGGCACCACCAGAACGCTGCCATGCTTGGCCTCTGGAGCGCAGCTCAGGAGCAGACTCGCGAGCAACAGTGCTCCCGCTCTAGCAAAAGACAGCGACTGCCACACGCTCATGCTGCCTGCTCCCGCGTGTCTTTTAGCAGCCAGGCCGACAAGACGGCGGCGAACACCAACGCGAGCAGCGTTCCCAACCCAATCATTTGCCCCACAGCGCGCAGTGCTGGCGTCTCCGACAGCGCCAACAAACCAAAGGAAAGTACGGTGGAACCACAGGCTATCCCCACACTCAAACTCGGAGCCCCGAACGCTGCCCGTCCGAGCAAGCTCTCTACAAAAAATATTCCGTAATCGGCCCCCATTCCCAATACCAATAAGAGCCCCATCACATGCATCAAACTGAGTGGTTGGTGGACAAGCGCGAGCAGGGCACTCGCCGTGAGCCCAGCGAGCACGGGTGGCCCCAATGAACAAATGAAAGGGCGCCAAGCCCGATAACGCAGGAGTAAGGTGAGTGCCACCAGGATGAGACCACCGGCCAGCAACAGCAGCAAACGCTCACGAAAGCCCGCGTAAGCTTGGGCCTGATACTGACTCACGTTCATGTAATGGGCCTCAGGCATCTCGGCCAAGGCACGCTGCAACGCCACAGGATCCTTGACGGCGTGGAGGCGCGTGAGCAGACCGCGTTTGCCTGGCGCGAGCGAAAGGAACCAAGGAGCTATCAGCTCCTGATAGGTGCGCCCCGACAAATCCGTGAGGCGCAAAGGCGAAACGCGAAGCGCGCTCCCATTCTCTCCGAAGGGCGCAAAGGCATCGCCCGCGAAATCTGCTTGCTCGAGCGCACTCTTGATGGCGCCTTCGGGAAGCTTGGCTCGGATCCAATCCAGATTACGCGCTTGCAGCTCCTCGGACCAAATCAGGTGATGCAATGAGCTATATCCGCCGAGAACCTTGGCCTGCACAGCACGATCGAGCACCAACGCCAATTTATCATTTGCCTCGAGTAGCTGTTGCTCAGACCCGAGCCCTGTCAGCACCACAAGCTCCGCACCGTTCTCGCCCGCGACGAGTTTTTGCACGCGTGAATCTTCGAGCGTAAGCTTGGGATCCAGAGTGGTCAGCTTGCGCGGGTCATCCTCCCACTTCAGCTGTGGCAAGCCCCGAGCACACGCGACACACGCGACCACCAACACCAGCCAACAGACGGAACGTTGATTTCTGAGCCAGCTGAAGGCGTTTCCAGAAATTTCTGCCATTTTCAGATGGCGCAAGGGCACCGTGTCGCCGGGCCTGATCCCCACCGGCACCCAGAGCAACGACACCACCAACGCGGCGCTCACGCCCGATGCACCAAACACCGCAATCTCGCGCAAGCCCGGCAGGCCACCCCAAACTAGGCACAAGAGCCCGAGGACCGTCGTGAATGCCCCCAAAACGAGTGCGATGTAAGAGTGACGGTGAGAGCCTGTGGCGTTGCCCCGCTCCAAAACGAGATGATTCACTAGGTGTACGGGATAATCCGTGGCCACACCGATGAGCGCTGAGCCGAAAGCGAACGTCATCGCGTGCACGGCACCGAACGCCGCTAGGCACACGCCGGTGCCCACCAAGAACCCTGCCCCAAGCGGCAGCAGCAACAGCGGCAAATAGCGCAGTCGCACGAAAACAATCCACAAGAGCAATAGGACGGCGACGGTCGAAATCGTTGACACCCGCAGCATGTCCGCTCGCATACCGCGCTCGGCGCTCACCGCATGCCGTGCTAGGGCTGAAGCCTCGATCGTCACATTCCCGTGCTGGGCTGAAATACGAGGAAATAGCGCATCTAATTGGCGCCACAGCTGAGCCTGTGCGGGCCCCTCGAACGCGCCCTCACGGCTCACCGCGAAGAGCACAGCAGCTTTGCCATCCTCACTCACGAGGACGCCCTCCTTCGATGTGAGCGAAGTAGCGTTTAGCTTGGAGAGGCGCTCAAGCATCCGGATGGAAAGCAGCAACGGATCTTTCGCCGCCACTTCCCGCACCAAGCTCCCCGTTGGCGACCCCAAAGTGTCTTTCAAATTTTCGATGAGCGCTCGTAAACCATCCCTGCCCAGGAGCTCGGGCAGCTCTTGCTCGGGCTGATCGGAGACAAACTGGTAGCGATGTGAGAAAAGTTTGACAGCGAGCTCTTGCACTTCGTCCGGGCCGGAACTTAGCCGCAACGGCAGCTTCTTGAGCGCGACTTTCAGCGCTTTCGCTGCGTCTAATACTTGGCTCTCGTCCTTTCCTGATATCGCGATCGCGATGCGTCGAGACAGCTCCGACTGCGAAAGAGCCCGCAAGATTTCGGATTCCGTTTGGCTCGTGGCGTCACCTTCAGGCAGGAAATAGGACAGATCGGTCGTGACGCGCAGCGAGCGCACCACGAACGCGGCAATCAACAGCAGCCCAGCCAAACTCGCGAGCCGCAGGAACTTCATGGCTTGGCGGCTGGCGAAGAAAAGAAGCGTTTCAATTGAGCCTCGGTGTAGCGCACCTGATTGTTGGCCTTTCCAAAGCGGGTGAGCGAAGTGTCCCCACTGCCATCCACCAACTCCAGCGTTTCAGGCGCCGCCTGTTGGCCCGTGATGCGCAATGATCGTACGATTTTCGCAAGCTCTGGCGCGCGCGGCATCAGCTCCAATTTCCAGGCTCCCGCGTTGCAGGTGAGGGCGATTCGATAATGCTTGTTCAAAGCGCCTACGTCCCCCCGCAGCACATACAAGAAGCTGTTCACCAGAACATTGGCGGGCCCCCAACGCGCAACGTCCAACTTTCGCTCACCCGATTTATCACGCACCCAAAACTGCCCTGGCCGGATCCACACCGCCGACGGCGTCGGGGAATCAATCCGCCGCACCAGATTTCCGGGCGCCATGAACACGACACTCCCTCGATTCACAAGCGGCTTCTTCAGCAGAAGAATGCGTTTTTCCTCGACAAAATCGGCTTTCAGCCCCACGAGCTTTGAGAACGGTTGAAGCACTTCAGCCACCGAAGCAGGGCAATGCGGTTCGCCCGCGGCCTCTGCCGGGAGGGTTGCGCCGAGCGGACCGAGCAGTGCCGCAGCTAGGCACTGCCTGCGGTTTAAAAACAGCTTGCCCATGTGAGTCTCAGACGGCTCCCAAGGGCAACTGATTGCTGCGAAACCAGTTGAGGGTTTGTGCGATATCTTGGTCCATCGCGCGATCGGCCACCACGCTCGGGATCTGCCCACGGACATGGGCATGCAGCATCTTGGCCCGGTGATGGATCCCGTGTCCGCCCCGCGAATCAACAGCCTGGCACAACGCTAGCAACAATGCCGCCGCGGTGGTCTCGGTGAGCTCCAGGATGGTCTGGCAATCGCGTGCTGCGATCGTACCCATGCTCACCTTGTCCTGATTGTGACCCTCGGTGCTGCGGCTAAACGCCGTGGCAGGCATCGTGAGCTTCAGAGCCTCCGCTGCCAGCGCAGAGGTCAGGATCTGCATCGCTTTGAAGCCAAAATGGGCTGTTCCCGCAGAGCCTTCCTTCGCTACCAGGTCGCGCGGCAAGCCGCCGTTGGCGCTGGGATCGCACAGCAGCAAGAGCTGGCGGTCCATCAAATCGCACAGACTAGCGACCGCCGTCTTCAAGGTATCCATCGCCTGCCCCACATGCCCTCCGTAGAAATTGCCGCCCATCAGAACTTGATTGGAGAGTGGGTCGAGAATCGGATTATCGTTGACGCTGTTGATTTCAATTTCGAGCCAAAGGCGAATGAAACTGAGCGAGTCCAACGTGACGCCGATAATGTGCGGCGCACAGCGCAGCGAGTACCGATCCTGCACACGCCCGTTTTCCCGGACCGCTTGGGTGCCATACTCAATATCGTCGCGGATCCAGGCCGCGGCCTGAACTTGGCCCGGATGAGGCTTAAGCGCAAAGATGCGCTCGTCAAAGTGACCAGCATTACCGGCTACCACATCGCTCAGCATCGCGGTGCAGGCAGCCGTGAGCCGACACAAGCGTTGAGCTCGCATGAAAGCGTCGCAAGCTAGGGCCGTCATCACACTCGTGCCATTCATGATGGCCAGGCTTTCTTTCGGCTCAAAGACTAATGGCTGAATGCCCTCGCTCGCCAACGCAGATGCTGCCGGCACCACAGCTCCTTGGTAGTACACCTCGCGTTCACCCATCAGCACGGCGGCCACGTACGAGAGCGGTGTCAGATCGCCGCTCGCTCCCACCGAACCCAGGCTCGGAATGCGGGGAATGATTCGGCGGTTGAGCAACGCCACCAAATGCTGAAGCAGCACGGGCCGCACACCGGAATAGCCACGCGCCAAGCTGGCCAAACGCACCGCCAGCACCGAAGCACTGTCTTCCAATGAGAGCGCACTCCCCACCCCGCAACCGTGAAAGCGCACCAGGTTCCGAGGCATTTCTGAAATCCAATCTGCATCCACACTCACAGCACAGGAGACACCGAAACCTGTGTTCACACCATAGATGGGCTTTCCTGCTTCTTTCGCCGCAACCAGCAGAGCATGGCTCGCGAGAATGCGCGCCTGACAGCCGGCATCCGTTTCAAGCGCAACCTCGGCTTCTCCCCTGCCGAGCAGCACGATCTCTTCGATGGTGATCGGCTTCTCACCGACGATCACAGTTGAATGCGGGCTCATACAGATTCCTTGGGTGCGATATCATCCGTCCAGAAGGGAAAGAAGTTGAACCAATTGTACGGGGCCAACTGACAATAGTGCGCCAGGCGGTCGGCGAAGCGCTGAACATAGGCTTGCAAGGCTTCGCTGCGTTGAGCTCGCGGCAATTGAACCTCTTCGACGAATGGCTCGCAGTGGAGCTCGTAGCGCCCGGGCCGGTGATACAGCCCAAAGGTGAGGTAGATCGGGCAACGCACACTGGCCGCCAAGAGGAAGGGTCCGGTTGGGAAGCGGGCCTTCTGGCCCAAAAAGCTGACTTCGACGAAATGCTTGGAGATCACGCGGTCCCCGAGGATGGCTAGCATCTCACCGCGCTCCAACAATTCTTTGGCTTTGAAGATAAAATCCAATGAATCAGGTGTGATCTCGAGCAAGCGTGCGCCCACGCGACCCCCACTCGCTTCGTCGAGAACGCGATTCACCACGCGCGCATTACCGAAGTATCCCACGATGTGGATGTTGGCCTGCGTCGCTTCACCCACGGCGCGCATCGCTTCAAAGCTGCCGAGATGCGCGCCCAACAAGATGGCACCACGTTTGCTTTCTGCGAGCTTCTGGATGTGCTCGGAGCCAGAGGTGCTGATAGAGAACGAACGCAGATTTCCCCTCAAAAAGAACAGGCGATCCAGGCTGCACTCCGCGAAATGAAGAATGTGCCGGTACACATGTGACAAGCTTGGAACCTCGCCCACCAACTCCAGGTAACGCTTCGAGGCTCGCCGCGCGGTTCCATTCAAGCATACAGAGTAGAGCGCTACGCCCTTCAGAACCAGGCGAGCCGGACAACGCCCCCACATCGTGCACAGCACCACCAAGCAACGCATGCCGAACACGCTGCCCGTTTCGCGCACGCTCAGCCAGCCGGGGCTTGCCATGTTCCGCTCCTGAGCTTCCGCCCTGTGAGAAGCCGAAAGACGGCTTGGGTGATCAGACGGGTGTGCATCCAGCTGATGCGCGCGTTGTCTCGCACCATTTGAAAATGCGAGACCCCGCCTTCTGCGACACTGAGGTAGCGCACGTCCGTCTCAAGATTCACCACACGCAAGCCATACCACACCAAACGCACGGCAATTTCTGGATCAAAGTCCATGCGGTCCGCCCGGGGCAGCACAGCCAAGGCCGCGGCCACAGGATAGACACGGAAGCCGCACATGGGATCTGCGATCACACGCCCTCCCGTCTCCAGCTGAACGCAGGCGTTGGTGAGCTTGCGCCCTAGCAACCGGGCCTTGGGTGCTGAGCTATCGAACTTTGGGCTGCCCAACACCAGGGCTGACGGGTCGGCCGCGGCAGCGCGCAAAAAACGTGGAATATCCGCCAATTGGTGCTGATGGTCCGCGTCCACTTGCAGCACGTGGCTGAAGCCTAGCTCGGCCGCGCTACGAATTCCCGTCTTCACCGCAGCGCCTTTGCCGGCATTCTTGGCATGCCGCCGCACACTCACGCCAGGCAGCTTAGCTACCACCTCTACAGATTCTCTCCCTGAACCGAAGCAGCCATCGTCCACTACAATGATATCTTGGACGTGCAGTTGCGCTTCAGCAACTACTGCACCCAACGTGATGGGATTGTTGTACGTGGGGATCACCACGCAAGGACGACA